>Ga0209373_10000488_pt1 | contig 64074 bp, 46 predicted proteins | sample Higcelweek5metaG_FD_187173 | JGI IMG/M metagenome (GOLD analysis project Ga0209373, IMG submission 187173) | Freshwater pond sediment microbial communities from the University of Edinburgh, under environmental carbon perturbations - High... | ecosystem: Environmental > Aquatic > Freshwater >...
TGACCAGTTTGGCGGATTTAAGTTATGATCATCATGGATGGGGACGATCAAAGTTAATTAAAACAATTAACATTGGAAATCATCAATCATCGATTGCAGATTCCACCAGAATTTTATATTGCCATCCGGTGTTGTCGCTTTTTGCATCCATAGTCTGTTTCATCAGGATTCCGATGATCTTTTCATTAGGATCGGCAAAATAACTGGTGTTGAAATAACCGCCCCAGTAAAAGGAATTTACACTGCCCATGCCTCCGAGGTTTCCACCTTTCTCGTTAATTACGCTAAACGCAAGTCCGTAATACTCGGGCTTTTCTACCCAAAGTTCCGGGAATTGGTTTTTCATGATCATTTGTACCGTCGTCCGGCTCAAAATCCGGATATGATTCAGTTCACCTCCATTGAGATACATCTGGAGAAATGTTGCATAGTCCATTGCGGTGGAGCAGAGTCCGGCTCCGCCTGAGAAATAGCTTTTAGCCCCTTTAACCGGATAGTCTGGATCGAGAAAGGTAACCGGATAATGAACCCATTTCCCGTTTGCTGGGATTTGTATCGGGACCAGACGGCTGGCTTTATTATCAGGCAGATAGAAATAGGTGTCATTCATCCCCAGTGGCTCAAATATCCTGGTTTTTAAAAACTGATCGAAAGGCATTCCGGATATCACTTCCACGAAATATCCGAGCACATCCAACCCTTCGCCATAAGTGTATTTTTCCCCGGGGTTATGATGCAAAGGCATTTTGGCCAGCTTCCTGATGTTGTCTTTTACAGTGATTTTCTCAGTAGTTCCCAGATCAGAGATACCGGCTTTCCTGTAAATCTTCTGAAAGCTTTTATCACCATCAATGGCGCCATATCCGATCCCTGAGGTATGTGTCAGCAGATGCCTGATCGTGATCTCCTTATTGGCGGGAGTGCCGGTCCAGGTGCTGTTGCTTTCATTGAAGGTTGAAAATACCTGAGGGTTTTTAAACTCGGGAATGTATTTTGAAACAGGATCATCCAAACGAAATCGACCTTCTTCCCAAAGTATCATAACTGCGGTTGCCGTGATAGCCTTGGTTTGGGAGGCAATGCGAAAAATATCATCTTTCTGCATCGGTTTATTCGCAGGATAGTCTGATAAACCGAATGCCTTGTGATAAACTATTTTACCGTTTCGGGCCACTAAAGCAACCATTCCGGGAACGTCCCCGTTCTTTATCGCCTTCTGGCATATCGAATCGATTCTCGAAAGACGTTCGGAGGACATCCCCGCATTTTCAGGGATATCTGTGGTTAACGGGCGTGAATAGTGAACGGATTTAGTTTGGGCAACTGCTGCTACCGATACCACAATCAATAGAAAAGTCATTAATTTCTTCATGGTAATTGAAATTGAATCGTGAGTCAATGTAAGGTATGTTTGAAAGCCAAATGTATTGAAAAAGATTCTGCTAATTTTAAGGCATACAAGTCGCTCCCGAAAATCTAAACTATGGTGCTAATTTTAAAAGCTGTTCTTGGGGTAATGTCCAGCCTGTTTGGATTCTACTACCTCAGAGATGTCTTTAAATCGCGTAAATCTTTGTCTGATCAATCCTGGTACCCGCCCCTGGCTACCGGTTTTGTGACCAATTTTCTGGATACTCTCGGTATCGGTAGTTTTGCCCAGCAAACGGCTGTCTTTAAGATATTCAGGATCATCGACGACAGGTTGATTCCTGGGACCATGAATGTGGGAAATGCTTTTGCCACGATTACCCAGGCATTCATTTTCATGACCGCCGTTCAGGTTGATCCGATAACCCTGGTCTCCATGTCGATCGCAGCGCCATTGGGTGCAGTTCTTGGAGCCGGGGTAGTTTCAAAAATGCCAAAACGGAATATTCAGTTGGGAATGGGCTGGGGATTATTGCTAGTTGCTGCCACTATTCTCGGCGGATTACTTCACCTGATTCCTCTGGGTGGCGAGGCAATCGGACTGGAAGGTTGGAAACTTGCCATTGTTCTCGTTTTATGTTTTATTTTTGGAGCCCTGCAAACCATCGGGGTTGGCTTCTATGCTCCTTGTATGGCGCTGGTTTATACATTTGGAATGGATCCGAAAACCGCTTTCCCGATCATGATGACTGCAACGGCTTTGCTGATGGCTGCCGGTGGGTGGAGATTCATCAAAGCGAAGGCCTATAATCCAAAAGTGGCTATAGCTCTGTCGGTTTCAGGGATTTTAGGAGTTTTTCTGGCCGCCTATATTGTGAAATCCCTGCCGCTGGAGGTTGTGAAATGGTTGATTTGCGGTGTTGTATTATATACTTCTGTAACGATGTTTTTATCAGCAAGAATAAAAAATTATGAAAGATTATAAGAAACTGAATATCGGGCTTTTCGGTATTGGACTGGATACCTATTGGTCACAGTTTGACGGATTAAAAGAGAGGCTCGAAGGTTACCTCTCTGAAATTCACCATGAGTTGGCTGGACATGATGCCAACGTGATCAATCTGGGTTTAATCGATAATGCACCCAAGGCTTTTATTGCCGGCCATGAATTCCGCCAGGCCGATGTTGATATCATATTTTTATATGTTACGACCTATGCTTTGTCTTCTACAGTGTTACCGGTTGTTCAGCGGGCAAAAGTGCCTGTTGTGATTCTGAATCTGGCACCGGAGGAGGCTATCGATTATGATCGGTTCAACAAAATGCAGAACCGCACAAAAATGACCGGTGAATGGCTTGCCTATTGTTCAGCCTGCCCGGTTCCTGAAATCGCCAGCGTATTCCTGCGCACCGGCATTAAATTTCATCAGATAACCGGTGTGCTGCACAATGATCCGGAATGCTGGAGTGAGATATCTGACTGGGTGGAAGCGGCCCGGGTTGCCAAAATCATGTCTCACAACAGAATGGGTTGCATGGGCCACTACTACAGCGGAATGCTTGATATCTATACCGATATTACCCGTCACTATGCTCACTTCGGAGGTCATTTCGAGATGATTGAAGTGGATGATCTGGCTAAATTGAGAAGGGAAGTGACTGATCGGGAAATCGATTCCAGGGTGAAACTGTTTTATCAGGAATTTGAAGTCGGGAAGGACTGTCCGGTTGATGAGCTGAAAAGAGCCGCACGTACCTCTGTTGCACTGGATAAGCTGGTCGAGCTGAATGACCTCGGATCAATGGCCTATTTTTACAGCGGTTCGGGAGTTCCTGAAAACGAAGATGCGATAAGCTCAATAATACTGGGAAACTCATTGCTTACCGCCCGGGGTATTCCGGTGGCAGGCGAATATGAGATCAAAAACGTGCAGGCTATGAAGATTATGGATAGCTTTGGTGTTGGGGGCTCATTTACTGAGTATTATGCGATGGATTTTAAAGACGATGTTGTACTGATGGGGCACGATGGTCCTGGTCATATTGCCATTGCCGAGGGTAAAACCAAGGTGAAACCGCTGGAGGTTTTTCATGGTAAGGTCGGCCGCGGATTATCCGTCGAAATGTCGGTTAAACATGGACCTGTAACCCTGCTCTCCGTAGTTCAGAAAGCCGATGGCAACCTGATGCTGCTGATGGCAGAAGGGGAATCGGTTCCGGGGCCGGTGCTGGAGATCGGAAATACCAATAGCAGATACAAATTTTCCATCGGTGCCCGGAGTTTTGTGAACAACTGGAATAGTTACGGCCCGGCTCATCACTGCGCAGTAGGGGTAGGGCATATCTCATCAAAACTGCAGAAGCTGGGGCAACTCATCGACGTGGAGGTAGTGAAGGTGTGCTGAAGAACGGAGAACGGAGAACGAAAACCGTTACGCGTGACTCGTAACGAGACAGGAAAACGGAGTATGAGTGAACAAAAACAAAATACAATGGAAAGATTAATCAGTAAGCTCTTTATAGTTCCGCTGCTTTTATTGCCAATTGTGGCCTGTGGTCAACCTGGCAGGTCATTTACTCATCAGGATACATTGAGGGGAGCAATTACCAAAGAACGGGCCTGGTGGGATCTGAAATATTATCATCTGGATATTTCAGTCAACCCGTTGGATAGCACGCTGAAAGGTGGCAATGCAATTCAATATCAGGTGGTTGAGCCAATGCAGGTGATGCAGATCGATTTGCAAAAACCTATGAAAATTTCGTCTGTCTATCAGAATAATAAATCGCTTTCATTTAGTCAGGATGGCAATGCATGGTTTGTGCAATTGGCTGAACCTCAGAAACCCGGTGAGATTAAGGAAATAATTGTTCAATATGAAGGTCAGCCGCGAATCAGCCGAAATCCACCCTGGAGCGGGGGACTGTCGTGGAGAACCGATAAGAATGGGGTCCCATTTATAGTAACTACTTGTCAGGGGGATGGCGCCAGCATCTGGTGGCCGTGCAAGGACCATCAGGCTGATGAACCCGACAGCATGCTAATCAGTGTAACGGTACCGGAAAATCTGACGGATGTCTCAAACGGCAGGTTGAGAAACACGGTTCAAAATGACAACCATACAAAAACCTTCAATTGGTTTGTTTCAAACCCGATCAACAACTATGGCGTCAACATGAACATTGGCGACTATACTCATTTCTCTGAGAAATATCAGGGAGAAAAGGGAGTGCTCGATTGCGAATACTATGTGCTGAAAGATAATCTCGGGAAGGCACGGGAGTATTTTAAAGAGGTGAAAAGAATGCTCGATGCTTTGGAGCATTGGTTCGGGCCATACCCGTTTTATGAGGATAGTTATAAACTGGTTGAGGTTCCGTACGCAGGAATGGAACATCAGAGTTCGGTTACCTATGGGAACGGATATAAATATGGTTATGGCGGGCATGATGAAAGTCGCACCGGATGGGGTATGAAGTTTGATTTTATTATTATCCATGAATCGGCTCATGAATGGTTTGGTAACAGTATAACATCCAAGGATATAGCCGACATGTGGATTCATGAGAGTTTCGGCGCCTACTCCGAAAGCCTCTTTGTCGATTATCACTTCGGAAAGCAGGCAGGCAACGAATATTGCATCGGAACAAGAGCCAATATTGGAAACCGGAGCCCGATTATCGGTCCTTATGATGTTAACCGTGGAGGATCGGGGGACATGTACAGCAAAGGGGCCAATATGCTGCATACCTTGCGCCAGCTGGTGAACGACGATGAAAAGTTCAGGAATATTTTGCGAGGAGCCAGTGAGAAATTCTACCACCAGACAATCACCACCGAACAGATGGAGGAATATCTGAGTGCGTCATCCGGACTTGATTTGAAAGCCTTTTTTAATCAGTATCTTAGATCAGTTAAGATCCCTGTGTTCGAGTATTCAATCGAGGGAAAAAGGCTATCCTATCATTGGGATAATTGCGTGGAGGGTTTTAAAATGCCATTGAAAATTAAAATCAATGACCAGGAAAAATGGATTAACCCGACCCGTGATTGGGCTGTGTTGGAAGTTTCGGAGAATGTTAATCTGGTCGTCGATCCAAATTTCTATATCAAAATAGTAAACAAATAATAGGTTTGTTACTGAAACAGAGTGAATTTCATTTATTAAACCATGAAAACACTGAATAAAACATCTGTTGCCATGATCTTTGCGGTCATGGTGTTTCCGGGACTGATTTCTCAGGAAATGAACAGTAAATTCCTGTATAAGGATGCTTCACAGCCGATTGAGAACAGGGTAAATGATCTGGTTTCCCGAATGACCACCGAAGAGAAGATTTTGCAGATGCAGCATACGGCTCCGGCTATTGAACGCCTGAATATCCCCGAGTACAACTGGTGGAACGAAGCTTTACACGGGGTAGCCCGAAACGGCATTGCTACGGTTTTTCCGCAGGCAATCGGAATGGCGGCAACCTGGAACCCAATACTGATCAATCAGGAGGCCGATGTAATTTCCACTGAAGGCAGGGCCAAGTATTACGAAGCACTCAGTAAAAATGAACACGGAATTTATCAGGGTCTGACCTTTTGGTCGCCCAATATTAATATTTTCAGGGATCCCCGCTGGGGAAGAGGGCAGGAAACTTATGGGGAAGACCCCTATCTGACATCTCAGATTGGTGTCGCTTTTGTAAAAGGCCTTCAGGGCACAGATCCCAATTATTATAAGGTAATTGCCACAGCAAAACATTTTGCAGTACACAGCGGCCCTGAATCCAACAGGCATGTTTTTGACGCCTGGCCATCGGAGAGGGATTTTTACGAAACGTACCTTCCGGCTTTTGAGGCTCTGATCAAAGATGGCGGGGTTTATTCATTTATGGGGGCCTATAACCGGCTGTACGGAACTCCGGCCTGCGCCAGCGATCTGCTGATGGATAAAATTCTGCGCGGTAAATGGGGATTTAAGGGATACGTGGTTTCAGACTGTTGGGCGGTTTCTGACTTTTATAACTTCCATAAATTTGTTCCTGACGCAGCAAAAGCTGCTGCACTTGCCGTGAAAACAGGTACCGATCTGGCCTGCGGAAATGAATATGTTCATCTGAATGAGGCTGTTAAGCTGGGCTACATCAGCGAAGCCGAAATCGACATTGCCGTTAAGCGATTGTTTACGGCACGCATGAAACTGGGTATGTTCGATCCTCCGTCAATGGTGCCTTATTCATCCATCAAACCGGCCGATAACAATACGGAAGCCAACCGTCAGGTTGCCCGAAAAGTGGCTCTGGAAAGCATCGTATTGCTGAAAAATGAAAAATCGACACTGCCATTATCGAAAAAAATAAAATCCATTGCGGTGATTGGTCCCTATGCCGATGAGATATCGGTTCTCCTGGGTAATTACAACGGAACACCCTCTCAGCCGGTCTCCATATTGCAGGGTATTAAAAACCGAGCCGGAAAAATCAGGATAAACCATGCTGTTGGTGTCGATCCGCCTGAAAAACTGGCTAAAGACAGCACCAGGGCTAAACATCAGACTTTACTGGTAGCGGAGGCTTTGAATGTAGCATCCAAATCTGAAATGATCATTTTCGTCGGAGGGATATCCCCGGAACTGGAGGGTGAAGAGATGCCGGTGAAAATCGATGGCTTTAGCGGCGGTGATCGCACCCACCTCGATATGCCTGCCAGTCAGCAAAAGCTATTGGAGAAACTGAAAACACTGAACAAAACGATAGTTCTGGTTTTGAAAAACGGCAGCGCTTTATCCATCAATTGGGCGAATGAGAAAATCCCGGCAATTCTGGAGGCATGGTACCCTGGGGAAGAGGGCGGCAATGCTGTTGCCGACGTGCTTTTCGGAAAGTATAATCCTGCTGGAAGATTGCCTGTAACATTCTATAAATCTATTGACGATGTGCCTCCATTTGACGACTACTCGATGAATGGACGAACATACCGCTATTTCAGTGGAACGCCACTTTATGCATTTGGTTATGGATTGAGTTACTCTCAGTTCGAATACTCAGCGATTACGGCCAATTCCAAAACCATTAAAGCCGGATCGACGGTATTGATTAGTGTGACAGTTAAAAACACGGGAAAATACGATGGAGATGAAGTCGTTCAGGTTTATGTCAGACAACCTGAAACGATAGAGGGAAAACCCATTAAATCACTTGCAGCATTTCAACGGATTCACCTGATGAAAGGTGAATCAAAGGTGGTAGATTTGGAAATTAAACCGGAGCAGTTGCGCCATTTCGATGGTAAAATTGGTGATTATGCAATCGCGGCCGGGAATTATGAAATTCTTGTCGGTGCTGCGTCAAATGATATCAGAGAAAAAATAAATATTGTTGTAAACTAAATAACCACAATAGACACATAGATCACAATAGTAGATCCTATGTGACCTATTGTGCCTAATGTGGTTTATTTGAATATCATGATTATGAAAAGAGTTGCCTTTAAAATGAAGTTGAAACCCGGCTATGCCGCAGAGTACCAGAAACGTCATCATGAAATATGGCCCGAACTGGTGAAAATGATTAAGGATTCGGGTGTTTCAGATTATTCCATCTTCTTTGATGCTGAAACCAATATCCTCTTTGCCGTGCAGAAGCAATCCGGCGATCAGTCATCTCAGGATCTCGGAACAAATCCAATCGTTCGTAAATGGTGGGATTATATGTCAGATATCATGGAGGTTAATCCGGATAATTCTCCGGTTTCGATACCCATGCCAGAAGTTTTTTACCTCGATTAATAAAATGATGAATTCAAGAGAACGCGTTTTAAGGGCCTTTGGCAAAATCAAAGGGATGCCCGACAGAGTACCTGTCCAGTTTGATCTGTGCCGCCAATTGGCCGAACATTTCAGCAAAGAGTACAATATCCCGTTGTCAATTACCAATAATCTGTATGAAGATGTTACCTACCGGATCAGTTGTAATGAGCTGAGAACAGCAATGGGAAGCGATGTGGTGATTGTGGGTGCATCGGTATCTGATGATTATAAAATCAGGATGGATGCGGATGGTACCTGGCTGAATGAGTATCAGATGAGGATGCGGCAGGGTTCCCTGTATGTGGAAGTCGTTGGATATCCTTTGGCAAATGCTGAAACCAAAGCCGATATTGATACATTTAAATTTCCTGATCCGGCTGCTCCCGGTCGTTACCGGGATGCTGAGGCGGTCATCAAAAAATTCCACAATGATTATCTGGTGTTCGGCGATATCGAGGTAACTGTTTTTTCACTCGCCCATCAGCTCGCAGGAATGGAAAAACTCCTGGTCGACATGATGATGGAAACGGAATATGTAATTCCATTATTCGAAGCCTGTGCAGAATATCAGACACAGATCGGGCTGCGACTGATTGAGAAAGGGGTTGATGCCATTTGGTTCGGCGATGATTTCGGAACTCAGGTGAGCTTGATCATTCCCCCCGAAACTTTCAGAAGTCAGCTAAAACCGATATACAAACGAATGGTTGATCGGTTCAAAGAGGCCAATCCTGATATTATCCCGATTCTCCATTGCGATGGGGCTGTCGCTGAATTGTTGAATGATTTCCACGATATCGGATTCCAGGTGTTCAATCCCGTTCAACCCGGAGTGCCTGGACATTTACCCAAGGATGTGAAGGACGGTTTTGGCCATTTGTTCAGCTTCTGGGGCGCTATCGACCAACAGGATCTGCTGCCTAAAGGTACCGATGAGGAACTGGAAAAGGATATCGCCGAAAAAATCAGCATTCTTGGTAAAGGTGGTGGTTATATGATCGCCCCGGCACATATTATCCAGAACGACGTCAGTCCGGAACGGGTGCTGAAGTTTATCGAATTATGCAAGAAACTCGGAAAGTATTGAGGAAATACCACGGAGACCCAGAGAACGCGGGCTGATCGGGCCGATAACCGTTTTGCAAATATTACAACCATGATTAAAAAAATTAGCTTTCTCGTTTTGTTGAGTTTTCTTCTTCAATCATTAGTATCAGTTCTGAATGCAACGGTTATTCCAGCCAATCATAAGCAGGTGTTGAAAGGATTATCGAACTATAACTGGGTGTTTACCAAGGATTACATTATGGCTCTGGGAAACGGAGCATCAATCCGGTTAAAATTCAAAGGTACCAAACAAGTGATGTTGAAGGTGGCCACCGATCACATGTCCTTTAAAAGCCCTGAACGATTCCCGATCATCGCCTGGTCAGTTAACGGTGGAACGATTAAAACCCACCAGATAGCAGCAAATGAAAATCTGGTACTGCTGTCATCAGGTATCGACGACCCGGAAATCGATATCTATGTTAATGGAACTTCGTCTTTTGAAAACAGGTTTGTTGGTGATGTTCCGGAAAATTCTTTAAAGATTACCGGATTTGTGGTTGACAAAAAAGGAACGGTTGAATCAGCTAATAAAAGCAAAAAAGTTTGGCTGGATATCGGTGATTCGATCATGGCCGGTGATGCGGCGGCCTATACCGAGGGCCAGGGCAGGCCGAAAGACGATCAATGGGCTGCATCCGATGATGCCCGCGCATCATATGGATACCTGCTGGCCAAACATTATGGATATTGCGAGGCTCGGATTGCTTTTGGCGGAAATAACTGGGGCGGGGGACTGGCCAAGGTGCCGGACCTGAAAGCCCTGATCGATTATAAAACATCCACAATCAGCCGGTTGCACAAGAAAAGACTTGACCCGGTTCCCGATGTCATACTCATTAATCTGGGTGAAAACGGTGCTCCGGCTATCAAGGATATCACCGGGGCGCTTGAGCAAATACGAATGAGGGTAAAGTCTTCAACAAAGATTATCGTGATGGTCCCCGTTTCAGGACGCGCAAATGCTGAAGTATCCCACGCATTTAAGGTTTACCAGCATACATCGAAGGACGAAAATGTTTTCCTGATCGATTTGGGCAAGATCACTTTCGCGACAGCTGACGGACAGCATCCGACGGCCGGAGGTCATCAATCAATCTATGAAGCCGCACTGCCTCATCTTGATGAGATACTGAAATAGGGAGACCGGAGACCCGATACCCGATACACGAAACGCGAGACGCGTAACGCGTAACGAGACACGTGACGCTACTGGAAACGCTGAGTTGGGGCGAGCTGCGCTCGCACTTAATGCTGTACTCCATCAAAATAAGCAAACCGATCCGATGAAACGGGCTTGTATATATCCCAACCTGCCCAATTGGGCCACCAGGTATTGGCCATTAAATACATTGCATGCGTTGGGAAAATCTCTTTTGCATAGATCTTGTCCCTGACGATGCCATCGATATACCAGCTGATTCTATCCGGATAAAAATCGATCCGGTATTCATGAAACCCGCTGGCCGGATCAAAATCCAGCAGAATTGTATGATTATAAACCGGCTCCTTGGTAATGCTGCTGGTTTCCAGCTTCCATACGGTAAAACCAATCTGTTTGCTGCCGTCATTCCAGATCTCAATATCGATTTCATCTCCGAAATCGACACCCTGATAAGTAAATAGCGTAGTAATGGTGCCCGGAAGTATCGGGCACTTGATTTTTGCGCTGAAAGTCCCGTAAGTATATAAATGGGGAATTTGGGATTGTATTTCGCCTCCATTGCGGGTATTTGCGGGAAGTCTGAGAGCCAGCTGTCCGTCTGCAATAGTCACATTTTCCGGACGAAACCATCCTAAACCGCCCGGAGTTTTATGATTCGGCTTAGTCCATCCGGAGGTATTGAAAAATGTGAAATTGTCGATAAAATTGAAGGCGATGAATGCGGTTTTTCGCTCTCTCCAACTCAGCCTGTATGGAATGGTCAGATTATTTTCAGGCTGATATTTCCAGACGGCCATCCTTACGGAATAGTATCCGGAAGTAATTTTTGAATCAGCCGGTACTTTCCATGATTTTCTTTGAACTGAAGAGGTTTGACCAGGTCGTAATGTTACCGGATTCGATGGTATATCATACCACACACCGCATTTATCCTGTACACTACATCCTACCCAAAAGGTCCATGTTTCTATTCCAATATTTCGGAAAGTAAGTTCCGAAGTTGCACTATCACCCGGATAATAAGTTCCGGATGCCGGAATAAAACTGATGATTGTCGCCCCAATACGCAGTATATCAGTGTTTTTCTGAGAGTCAAAAGAATCAATATCATCCATGAATTCCAAATTTTTTAAACAGGAACCCATGGTCAGCATAATTCCGATGAACAGAAGTGAAAAATTTAAAGAGGCACATAATGTTCTCGTAATAGTCATATTTGTAAATGGTTATCGGGATGCTGTTTGTGTGGTGACCGTGATTTTAATGGAATCCGGTATCAACTTGTTGTTCAGACATACATACTGGTTTATTCTTTTGAAATTGTTCAATTCAGCTTTTAATCGTGATAGTGTATCTGCCTTTACAATTGGCTCGATATCCAGATTTGGGTAAACCTGGTAAAGAATCAGATTCGATAATAAAAAATTGAAGCTCAGATAATCAACAATTTCATTGGTGTTTCTCATCAGAGGATAGGAGTTCACACTGCGAAAGCTGACTGAATGGTCGAGTCCGTGACCGATCCATGAAGATACGGATGGTCGGGTTATATAATTTTTACCGTCAAACAGGGCGACAATCGACGGAGTAATATCGAAATGTGAAACAACGGATGAGAATTTCTGTGATTTTTTCAATAGCGGGGAAAAAATGACCAGTGGCACATGGAACCGGTCGATCTGTGTAGCGATAGGAATTTCAGGCATCCGGTGATCTCCGGTGACTATGAAGATGGTATTGGCAAACGACTTTAATTTGCTGAACTCCTGGAAGAAATATTGCAGCGACTCATCGAAGTAGAGGATGCTGGCTAACTGTTTGGAATATTGTTGGTTAAATATTCTGGTTTTATCGCTCAGTGTCAGGGCCTTCAATCTCCTGGTAACTTTCTGATTATAGATTTCCTGATCTGGAACATCGAACGGATCGTGCATGGTAAGCGTGAGTAAAATATCCGTTCTGAGGGAATCAGTACCGGATTTCAAGTTTCCGAGGTACTTTTTAAAAACATCGAGATCGCTGTATCCCCAGGAAAATCCCTTGCCGGATTTTGGCAGTGTTGTGTATTCTGAACCGAAATTCCGACTCTCAATGATTTGATCAATTCCCTGCCGATGAAGGAAAATATCCATCTTATCAAACTGAGCATCACCCCCATAGACGAAGGAGGTAGTATAGCCGGCTTGCTTTTTCAGAATACTGATCAAACTGAGATGATCGGGCATGTTTTCACCCAGCGCTGCAAAACCATGATCACCGAATGGTGCTGAAGCTAACAGGGATGGCAACACCTGAAAAGTTCTTCCCGAAGTGCTCAGGCAGTTTTCCCAATAAAGGCTTTTCTGCATCAATGAATCCAGAAATGGAGTGAAACTTCCCAGATAAGCGCCCTCACCGCTATAGGCTCGGCCCAGCCCTTCAACAATGATAAAAACCAGGTTGGGTGGAGTAGTTCCCATATTGAAGTATTCAGCCAGCATATCAGGCGTGGTTTCGGTGTGAAGGAATGGATATTCCGGATCTAAATAGGTAAATGGATTTCCTTCGGGAGATGAAGTGAGTGTTTCGAAGGTAAATGTATTGGCATCCGGATTATCCCGGGTCAGGTACCGGTCTGCAATACCCTGAATAAAAAAGTCGAGCTTGTTGGTAGTGACAAACCTGCTGAATTCATTATCAAATCCCGATGGGTTAAGGTGCAGACTCTTCAAAGGAAGCCATGAACAGCACATCAGTAACGCTAATGCTGCCATCATCCACGGTTTTAACCGGAAATATATGTGTTTGACGAAAACCCTGACCATAATAGTCAGGTAAAGGAGGATCAGAAAATAGTGGCCGAATCTGAGTTCGCCAGAGGCGCCAATGGTATGCTGAATCTCCTTGAACGAGTAGCCCAATAAATCCGCACCTAGCGGTACCCGCGCTGTAGAGAAGTATTTAACAAGCAATACATCGCAAAGTACCAGAAAGATGCTTATGACAACAAAGAAGTTTTTAGCGGCTCTTTGATTGAAATAGGCGATGATCAGGTAAGGAACCATCATTATGGCGGAAATCCGCAGATATAATAACAGATCAAATTTCAAACCCATCAGCAGGTAGGCTAAACTTCCGGGAGGGTAATGTGAAATAGTGGCGGTTAGCAAAAACTCATACAGCCGTACCATAAAAATCATCGATGCCAGAATCAGGCTCAGGCTAAGAAACCTCCTGAGTGAGCGAAAGATAAGCTGAACCGGTTCCCTGAGGTTAATCATGAGTTTTAGAATAATCGCATTACACTGATATTGAATGTATAATAGTTTGAAAATACGCCCGATTGGAGTTCTTCATTGCCCCATACCAGGCCAGTGTTAAGAATCCAGAGTCGTTTGAAAATATGATTGTATTCCAGGCGTACGGAGCGGGTTTTCAACGCCAGCTTCTGATTGGAATCGATCAGATTCCGGTTGTCGTCAGGAGAAACCCCATAACTCAAACGCAGCCCGAAATAGTTTTCAGCGTCTGAAAAATAGCGCCTCATCTGGAGCTGCCCCGAAAAGGATGTACCGGAGGTATCCGGTGTGACATACACACGCGATGAAATCCAGTAATTTCCGATGTATTTGCACAGGGTCGCGGTGTAAATATCTACGAATGAAGAATCGAATTTTAGAATTCTGATTCCCAATGAGCCTTCAAAGGCTTTTGGGAAATTGTGATACCACTCTAATCCCAGTCTGTGTTTTGGAAAGACTGAACTGGGTGAATAACCGTAATTAAGATATCCGTAATTGTTTTCCCCGATTTTGGGATATGCATCAACTTCTCCCTGAAAGCCTCTGTTTCCGTATCGTTCAGCCAGGTTAACCCGCGCAATAACGGAACCTTGCCGGGTCTTTCTTCCATAAGATAATGCCGTTATCTGCCAGGGATCCCGGTTGAAATCCTTTTCGAAGAGATCCAGCGTATAGGATAGCATAATTGAGTTTCTTTGCATATCCAGCCTGTATTCCTGAAGTTTTTTCAATGCTTCGGTATGAGCCGGATTTATCCGGATAAGCTTTGTGAGAATCAATATCGCTCCTTCATCCTGGCCGGAGCTGTGAAGGATTCGGGCTTTTTTCAATAAAAACCCTTCAGCGGTCGAATCTTTCTTCAAGGCCAAATCGCAGTATTCAAGTGCTTTTACATAATTTTCTGACCAGTATTCTACATCGGAAAAGGCATCCAATGCATCCATATTATCAGGATATTTTAACAGAACCTGGTTTAAAAGGATACGTGTCGAATCACTTTGCCCATCCCAGGCATAGGTCCGTGCCATCAAAACGGCTACATCTGCATTAAAGCCCTGTGAAAGAATAGACTGACATATCTGACGTGCCTTAACCCTCTGCCCCTCGAAAGCCAGGTGCCGGGCCTCTTCATACGTCTGAGCTCCTAAATTCCCCGAAATCCAGATCGGAAGCAGGAACAATATCAGAATGGATGATTGTTTTGTTTTCATGATGCTTTTGTAAATCCAACACGTGTCATCTTTCCCCAACTCTTTTTTTTCCGGATAAAATAGTCGTAGTTACCCCTGAGCGACCAATAAACAACGCATGGATGATACAATAACGGTTCCACCCAGGCGGTCAGGATCAGCTTGATGATCATTCTTTTTTTCTTATACCGGTGGTAGGCCAGATGGTCAAAAAGAATGGCATAAGTAGAAAATGTGATCGCGAAAAAATAAGCAAAGGTCACCAACAAAAAAAAGTATGGCCAGTTTGGCTCACCCATTATGGCGATCGTAAGGAAGTACAAAACTCCGATGACCTCAATGATCGGGGCGAGCCATTCAAATAATACCCAGAAAGGATGTGAAATCATCCCCATGAAACCATATTTCGGATTCAGGAAAATGTTCCAATGAAGAAAAAGCGTATCGATAGTGCCACGTGTCCACCTGTTTCGCTGGCTTCCCAACACTTTCAGGCTGGTTGGGGCTTCCGTCCAGCACAATGGGTCGGAAACATAATCAACTTTGTATTTGATCTTCTTTTCGGCCATATATTTTCGCATCCTGACCACCAGTTCCATGTCTTCACCAACAGTTTTTGTGTAATACCCACCGCAAGCTATGGCTATTTCCTTGTCAAATATCCCAAGTGCCCCCGAAATGAGCAGAAGCCCGTCCATCCGGCTCCAGGCCAGGCGCCCCATCAGAAACGCCCGGTTATATTCCACTACCTGGCACCTGGGTAAAAATTTGTCGGGGACATTTATTTCAACCAGTCGTCCACCTTCTATTTTACAGGAATTGGCAATCCTGACAACACCACCGGTAGCAATGACTTTACGGTCGGTTTCTTCAAGAAACGGTTTAATCAGTATTTGGAGCGCATACGGATCAATGATCGAATCAACATCGATCGAAATAAAATAATCACCCTTAGCTAAATTTATTCCGGCATTCAATGCATCCGCCTTACCACCGTTGAGTTTGTCGATAACCGTGATGTTGTTATAGGCCTTATCCCGCGATTTGTAAATAGCAACAATTTCCTTACAAGGAATTCTGTAGTCAATCATATAAGTAACCTTCTCCAGATCAAATGCTTTGATGGTTTTTTCGAGTGAGTCATCCTTACTGCCGTCGTTTACAACAATGATCTCAAAACTCGGATAGTACAGCGCTAACAAAGCCTTTATGTTTTCGACGATGGTCATCGACTCATTATACGCCGGAGCAATCACGGTTATTAAAGGGGAGAATGGCGATGAAATAATCGCGTCGTAATGAGTTATCTTTGAGCGATTAATGTTTCTTTTTAAAGTTTGGGCAGAAATAATAGCGAGCACAACATAGGCCCCTAAAATGCAAATTGCATAATAAAAAAAGGAGGTCTCGAATATGGTTCTAAAAATTTCCAATTGGGTATCAGTTAGTTTCTGGAATCAGTTATATGGGCTAAATATTGCTCAAGTTTCAGATCAGCATCCTGGTTCATCCGGATCAATCGTTGATGACCTTCAGCGCTGATAAAATAGAGCGATCTGCATGCTTCGGTACGGGCTGTCACAAAGCCTGTCAGAAATATGTTTTCTAAAAAATCAAAATCATCCTGGTTCCCGATGTTTCTGAGTGCTTTGATAATTTCTATCTGGTTTTTCCTGGTTTCAAACGGATACCTGCATTTAATCAATTCTCTCCCTTCGTACAGTAGAAGATCGTTTATGGCGCGAATACAGTGAAAACGGGTTGTTTCCTGAGGACTTTCAAGCATTTTTAATATAACCGGTGAGTTTTCAACCTGTTGAAAATAAGTAATCATGACCAGGCTGAAATTCCTTACATTAATGTTTTCAGAATTCAGATATTGCACAAACGACGGAACCTTAAGCTGATAACTGCGATAAAGGTTAAATACCGTAAGTTGAGTCCATTGGTTAAAAGAACGGGTCAGAGCTTTTAAAAAACAGAAAGGATCTTCAGGATGCAAAACGATGTATGAAGCCTGCGCTTCTGCTCTTACCATATCATTTGAATGGTTAAGATATGGTTTGATGAAATGATACGCACCTTTGGGATGTAAAAGGGTCAATTGCCTGATACCGGATACCTTCTTATAATAGAAGGGCGATTTTATGAGTTTGATAGCATTGGTTTGTAAGCCGAGATTGATGAAAATCTCCTGAATCTGATTGTCGAAATCACCCCTGAGGTTTTCCTGAAAATTGCTGAGTACAGAAATCAGAACACTCCTGTTTAGTAATTTATTTTTCTTTTTTATCAGGATGGACGCGGTATTCCAATCGATATCATGAAACAGATAACCAGATAGAATTTCTTCATAACGGGTTCGGTAAATATTGATGTACCGCTCTCTTCTGTTCTTTTGATGGTTGGTGTATCGCAGTATTATAATGACCGAAATGATATTGAATAGTAAGACCAGAATCAGTGTAATAATAAGAAATACAATGGGATAGATGAAGCTTTTTTCGACTATCTCCAGAAAAATCCGGCGCATGAATGGGGGTAGATGGCTGTTGCCGTATTCATTCAAATCTTTCTCTAATGCCTTGAGATTCTTGACTCCAAAAATGCGCTGAAACAATTGTTCAGATTTGTATGTTGAACTTTTGACCGGGTCGCTGGAAAAAGAGTTTTTTTTAGTTGTACCGGCATTTTTCGAGACTTGCAGGGAATCAGAATCTTTAACTTGTGAAATTCCATAAGAATCATTCCTGATCTCAGGCCCTTGAGCCTGTATATAGTCAGGAAGGAAAACCATTATGATTACACTGTACAGTGCAAGTGTGTGTAACATGGCAAGATCATTTATAGCTATCTTTTACTGGCTAGTAACTTTCTGACTCTTACGCAAAGCTCCATCAAACTGAACGGTTTGACCATGAAATCATCTGCCCCAAGTTCAAATGCTTTTAAAACATTTTCTTCTCCTCCTCCGGCCGATAGTACCAGGATCGGAGTCTGATCTTTCCGCTCATTCCGAAGAGTGGAAATAACCTCATGCCCATTGATGAAAGGCATGAACAGGTCAGTGATAATGAGATCGACTTTGTGGTCTTCAAGAATCTGAAGGCACTCCTTGCCGTCATAAGCTTTGAGGATTTCATAACCTTCACGAGTAAGACTTCGGGCTATTGTTTCCAGGATTAGCTTGTTGTCTTCAGCCAATAATATCTTTTGCGGTTGCATCTGATTTGACTTATAAATTTTAGAAATACAAGCTGTTACGCCTAATAAATATAAGGAATTTTTTTGAATTTACCTAAAATGAATCCCGATCAGTCAGCTATTGCCTCTGGTAGTAAATACGCTAATGAACCCGGTTGATGTTTATGAAGGAGCAGAAGTTCCCGGTTAGATCCCGATCTTTACCTTCACTGACGAATCCGGCAGATTCAGCAGAAAGCTCTTGAATTCCTGGGGTTTATTAGTGCTGAATGAAATCGTCTTGCCGTTGATTAAACTCACCTTAATCAGGTATTTGCCCCCGAAATTCATTTCAGTCTGATTCAGGTTGCGGTGAGTGCCGACCCCTTTGTATGAATTAAAACCTTTGGGTTTCATGAGCTCGATCAGCGCGATTTTTACAAAGGGAATCACTTTGTAATTCTTTCTGAACGGATATACCTTATACTCAAATGACTCCGCTGTTAATTTTGTATCCAACCTGATAAAGAACAACACCGTTGTACACAGTGGGGCTATGAGAAGCGTCAAAAGTGCAGGTTTTTCTGACGGTGGCATGGTGTCCCATTCTGTGGCAAAGGTCATTACAGCAATGAAACCCATGAACAAAGTGACCCCACCGAAAATGATTAGCCGCAAGTTCGACGGGATGGTTTGTTTTTCCGTAAAATAGATTGACGACATGGCGCAATTGAGATTAATCGGTACCTTAAAACAAAGATAGAATATTAATTTCGTAGGAAACGAAAAGTATCAATCCGATGAAGCATTACATACCCTTCCTGCTCTTCCTGGTTTTCATGTTTTCATGCAAAACCCCTGATTCCCTCTGGATTATTCAGTCGCCGGCGGGGGAGAAATACACCGGAATCGACACTTCAGGGATAACCGTTATCCCTAACGGAAGATTGATCAAACCATTTGGGCACACCTTTCGTACCGCACCGCATCCTTATGGGCTCTGTCTGAGCCATGACGGAAATACCGCGGTTACTGCAAACTCCGGGACCAGCCCGCTGAGCATTACCATATTGAGAAACATCCGGTCAGATCACCCTGAAATGCAGCAGATCCCTCCGGGAGCTAAAACAGATGACGGCGTTTTGGCCAGTGTATTTATGGGACTTGCGATATCTCCTGATGATCAGACCGTTTATGTGTCCGGCGGACAGGAGAACAAGATTTATCTGTTCGACCTGAATACCGGTCAGGATAAAGGTTCAATCCCATGCGGAACCGTAACACCTGAACGCGATTATTCTCATGGCTATATCGGGGATATGACGCTCAATAAGGCAGGCGACAGATTATATGCAGTTGACCAGATAAACTTCATTTTGCTGGTTATCGATCCGGTAAAAATGCAAGTGCTGAGCCGGGTGAATACCGGTCGGTATCCGTTCGGAGTGTGCCTGTCGCCTGATGAAAAGAAAATTTATGTGGCTAATGTCGGAATGTATGAATATACCCGGATCGCCAGCATCAATAAGGATAGTATCACGAAAACCTCCCTTCCTTATCCGGCTTATGCTTATCTGTCAAAGGAATCTGAGGAGGGCATAAATAATGATACAGTCCATATCAAAGGCTTGGGCAAGCCCAATACGCCGGAATCTTTCTCGGTTTGGACAATCGACGTCAGCGATCAATCAAGCCCCAAGGTGATTGCCAAAGCAAAAACCGGTACACTCGTCGGCGAAATGCTCGAAGATTTCCCTGCGGTTGGCGGCTCAAGTCCGAACTCCGTGGTGGCCACCAATGACTATGTATTTGTCAGCAATGGCAATAATGATAATATTTCGGTACTGGATATCCGCACAGATACTGTCTTTCAAACCATTCCGCTTATTTTGGACCAGAGGCTCCGAAGCTTTCGGGGGATCATCCCTTTCGGACTGGCGGTTACTCCTGATCAGAAGCGATTGTTTGTAGCAGAATCCGGCATTAATGCAATCGCGGTTATTGATATCCCATCAAAAGAGGTGGTCGGTCACATTCCGGTTGGCTGGTTTCCGGCAAAAATCCAGGTGACTCCTGACGGAAAAAAACTGATCGTAACCAATGCAAAAGGATATGGTAGTGGACCAAATGGGGGGCCGGATTTTAAAAAAGGCCCCGAAGGAACCTATATCGGAAGTCTGATGAAAGGTTCGGTTACTGTGCTGGATATTCCTTCAGACGAAAATTTGAGGAAAATGACCAAAGAGGTTATTGAGATGAATTTTATGATGAAAAAATCAACGGACCAATCATTAGCCGCACGCGAAGATAATCCGGTGCCGCTTTATCCTGGATTCTCACAATCGCCGATAAAATTCATCGTCTTTGTTTCAAAAGAGAACCGGACATTTGATGAGATATTCGGACAGGTGAAGGCTGCCGACGGGGAACCCTCACTGGCCCGCTTTGGAGCAGGAGTCTCTTTTACCAATAAAGCGAAAACAAGTTCTGTCGATCAGGCGGATATTATGATTAATCACCTTTCGCTGGCCAACCGCTACGCCATGTCGGATAATTTCTATGTGGATTCGGATGTTTCAGCCGACGGGCACCGCTGGCTGGTCAATACCTATCCGAATGAATGGGTTGAAACCAGTGTTCCTGCCAGTTACGGAGGAAACCGGGATTACCGCGAAACTTCAAAGGCTCCTGGCGTGCTTGGCATGAATGGATCAGCCGGAGCTATTTATCCCGAAGACTATAATGAAGCGGGCTCGATGTGGGACCATCTCGACCGTCATAAAATTCCGTTCTATAATTTCGGATTCTCCATCATGTTTGAGCCCGGAGCTTATCAGCCTGAATATAAAACCACCGGTATCCGGCAATTGGCAAATTTTCCTTTGCCTGCACCACTTTTTGAAAATACCTCCAGAGAATATGCAACGTTTAATATGGCTATTCCCGATCAGTACCGAATAGATCAGTTCATCAAAACCTATCAGGAGAAATGGGCCAAAGGCACCGGGTTCCCTTCGGTTATGACGATCATCTTGCCTAATGACCATGGCGCCGGCGAACGTGCGGATGCCGGATTTCCGTTCCTGGAGAGCTATGAGTGCGACAATGATCTGGCATTAGGCCGGTTGGTCGAATTTTTAAGCAATACCCCTTATTGGAAAAATATGGCGATTGTGATCACGGAAGACGATGCACAGGGTGGGGTTGACCATGTGGATGCCCATCGGAGTGTTTGTATGGTGGTATCCCCCTATGCCAAAAAGAACTATGTGTCGCATGGCCATTACAGTTTCGGCAGTATATTCAAAACCTTCTGGAATATTCTGGGAATCCCGTATCTGAACCAATATGATGCTGGTGCCACTGATTTGTCAGATCTGTTTACCCATCATCCTGATTTTACTCCTTATCAGGCTATTCCTGTTGATATTCGGGTATTTGACCCGGCAAAAGCCCTCGATCCGCTGGATGAAAAGTTTGACTGGAAAGCCGTAAAAGAATCCCCTGAGATCGATAATGTAAAGGATATGTTGCGCAACAGCAAGGAGATGGACGAATGGAGGAAGTAACAATGGAGACCGGCGACTGAAAATCGTTACGCGTCACGCGTAACGCGTAACGGTTGGCTGGGGCGGGAAAAACAACAGCTTATTTTTTTTTCACGGAGCCTTGCAGGAATCAAAAAAACCTATACATTTGCACCTCATTCAACCGGGTATGTAGTTCAGTTGGTTAGAATGCCGGCCTGTCACGCCGGAGGTCGCGAGTTCGAGTCTCGTCGTACCCGCAGAAAAGGTCACCAAGAAATTGGTGGCCTTTTTTGCTTTCATACAACGAAACATGTTTGGTATTGTCAATAAGTGTTATATTTACAATTATTATAATGCCAAAATACATGAAACGCACGAACATCACAATCTTATCATTGATCTGCCTGATCACAGGCGCCTGGATGCTGGTCTCCTGCAACTCAACACCACCAGTTGGCTCGGTTCAGGGAACGAAAGAAGCGGTGCCATTCAGAGTGAAAAAATTCAGACTCGATGAAGTCAAACTACTTGACGGTCCATTCAAACATGCAATGGAACTCGATAGCAAAGTTTTGCTCGATTATCAACCCGACCGGATGCTCTCGAAATTCTATAAAGAAGCTGGGCTGACTCCTAAGGCTGAACATTACCACGGATGGGAAGATGGCACCATTGCCGGGCATACACTGGGTCACTACCTGAGCGCCTGCGCTTTGATGTATCAATCGACTGGCAACAAAAGATTTCTGGAACGGGTGAATTATATCGTGGATGAACTGGCAATAGTTCAGGATGCCAATAAGAATGGCTTTATAGGAGCTTTCCCTGATGGTAAACGCATCATGGAAGAGGAAGTGGCAAAAGGGGAAATCCGTTCTCAGGGGTTCGATCTGAATGGAATCTGGGTTCCGTGGTATACCATTCATAAAGATATGGCCGGACTTCGCGATGCATACCAACTGTGCGGGAGCAAAAAGGCGCTGGAGGTAGAACGGAAACTGGGCGATTGGACGGGCATGATAATCAGCGGCTTATCCGATGAACAGATGCAGGTGATGATGCGTTGCGAACAGGGAGGAATCATGGAGGTTCTGGCAGACCTGTCGGTCGATACCGGTGATAAGAAGTACATGGATTATGCCGTAAAATTCCATCATAAGGTGATTCTGGATTCACTCGCGGCCGGAATTGATATTCTCCCCGGAAAACATGCCAACACCAATATTCCGAAGTTGATCGGACTGGCCCGGAGATATGAACTAACCGGAGATACTGTGAACCGGAAAGCCGCTGAATTCTTCTGGGATCGGGTGGTTAATCACCATTCGTATGTTACGGGCGGTAACGGCAATAATGAATACCTCGGAAAACCCGACCAGCTGCGAAACAGGCTGAGCCAGGGAACTACGGAGACCTGCAACGTGTATAATATGATGAAACTGACTGAGCATCTTTTTGAATGGAATGCCGACCCGGCAGAGGCTGACTTCTATGAAAGGGCACTTTTTAATCATATTTTGTCGTCACAACATCCTGAAGATGGGAGAGTTGTCTATAATCTGGCACTCAAAATGGGCGGCTATAAGGAATATCAGATTTATGAGGATTTTACCTGTTGCGTGGGTACCGGGATGGAAAATCATGCCAAATACGGAGAGAATATCTATTACTCAAATTATCAGGAATTGTTTGTAACACAGTTTATTGCATCAGAACTGAACTGGACTGAAAAAGGGCTGAAACTGACACAGAAAACCGATTATCCGGATAAACAATCAACCTTACTTGATTTTGCCTGTAAAGAACCTGTCAAACTGAATCTGCAGATCAGATATCCTTACTGGGCAAAAAATGGAATGATAGTGAAGGTAAATGGCAAGGAAATTAAAGCAAAAAGCCAGCCCTCCAGCTTTGTAAGCGTTTACCGTACCTGGAAAAATGGCGACCGGGTCGAGGTTAGCTTTCCATTTAGCCTGAGGCTCGAACCTATGCCGGATGATTCTTCGCGGGTGGCAATAATGTATGGCCCACTGGTGCTTGCCGGTGATTTGGGGGCAATCGACAATCCTGAAGCCGCTTCTCCTATGTTTGTTCCCGTGATCATGTCGGAATCCCGAAATCCTTCGGACTGGCTGAAACCGGTGGAAGGGAAAGTCAATACATTTAAGATGAATGGAGTGGGAAAGCCGAAGGATGTTGAACTGAAACCATTTTATGCTATTCATGATGTCCGTTACAGCATTTACTGGGACTTATTTACCCAGGTAGCCTGGGATAAACGTCAGGAAGATTACCAAAATGAGCTGGCCCGCAAAGCAGCCATCGAATCCAGAACCATCGACTTTGTTCAGCCTGGCGAAATGCAGCCTGAACGTAATCATAACTTCCAAGGCGAAAAGACCACTCCGGGTGAGTTCCAGGATCGCAAAAACCGCGAAGCCAGAAGCGGTTGGTTCTCGTTCGATATGAAAGTCTCATCTGATCATGAAAACGTACTGATGGTTGAATACTGGGGAGGATTTCCCGGTGCAAAAACTTTTAATATCCTGGTAAATAACGAAGTCATTGCTACTGAAAATATTACCAATATTAAAGATGGTCAGTGGATCGATATCGAGTATCCGGTAAAACCAAATCTGACCAAAGGGAAATCTAAAATTACCGTTAAGTTCGAGGCATTTAAAGGACACATGGCTGGACCAGTTTTCGGAGTAAGGACTCTGAAAAAAGAGTAAATTTGTATTACTGAAAATACCAGCCAAAATGAAACGCTCAATATTTTATACAATCCTGCTGATTACGGCTATTGGCCTTGCCGGTTGTGAAAAACAAGACTGCGGGTGCCATGAGACTGAAAAACATCCGGTTCTTTTTCAGTACGAGTATTATAATTATGCGTGGGGATATAGGCATAATGGATTTCTTATCGAAGGGAACGGCGACGTACGTGGTTTTAATAATCCGGCAAACTGGAAAGTACCCGATTCATCCGGAATGCTGAGCCGAAGAGATCTTGAAATTAATCTTGCTCAGTGCGATACCCTTTATACGACTGTTAAAGAAGAAGATATTGAGAAGTATTATGCGGATATTGAAAGTCTGCGTGACGGCGAAATTATAGATACCGGCGTTTACATGGTGGATGCCGGTGTTGGTACGTTTTCGGCATGGTACTGGAATGAAAAGGCTGAGAAATATCAAAATGTTTTTCTGATATCCTATGGCGACACAAACAAAGTAAATTCCCATTCATCTGTAGATTTGCTTGTCGGGTGGTTATATGACATCGGAAAGGATATTTGGGGCTACTTTTGGTCCGATGCCATTTGATGAATCCAATAATTTAAGACATTGAAAAAGTATCTGGTAATTTGCCTGAGCGCCCTGATAATCGGGCTCTCTGGAAATGCTCAATCAATTGAGAAAACAGTATGGTGGAACCCTGCAAATTCCACTGAACCGGTAATCGAGGGCCAGGCATGGCCGAAAGAGGTCAAATCATTCTATGACAGACTACCCGCAAGAGCCGAAAAAACAGTCAGACCCGATGTCTGGAGCCTCTCGCGCCAATCGTCCGGACTGATTATCCGCTTTCGCTCCAATTCATCAAGAATTACAGTCAGATATACGGTTAACGGAAGGCTGAACATGCATCACATGCCATCAACCGGTTTCAGCGGAGTGGATCTTTATTCAAAGGATTGTAATGGAACCTGGTTGTGGTCATCTGCCAATTACTCGTTTAACGATACTATTGTTTATCAATACAATAACCTCGAATCAAAAGAACGATATCACAACCTGGGGCGTGAATACCGGCTCTACCTGCCACTGTATAATTCCGTGAAATGGATGGAAATCGGAGTTGCAGAGGGCACTATTTTTACACCACTGCCTCTGCGGTTGGAAAAACCGGTTGTTGTTTACGGAACTTCTATTGCCCAGGGAGGTTGCGCATCAAGGCCGGGAATGGCCTGGACTGCTATCCTCGGACGCAATCTCGACCGCCCTCTGATCAACCTGGGGTTTTCAGGAAACGGTCGGCTTGAACCTGAACTGATCAGCCTGATCTCCGAAATCGATGCCCGCTTGTATGTGCTTGATTGTATGCCGAATATGGTGGAACTGGGTGACGATATGAAAAAACTGATAACCAGCCGGATTCTGCAATCAGTCAGGCAACTTAGGAAAGATCATCCACTGGTTCCTGTATTATTGACCGATCATGCCGGTTATACCAATGGCTCGACCAATCCTTCACGAAAAAAAATGTATGTGGAGGCGAACCAGATTCAGCATGAGGCTTTTGCCTTGTTGAAATCAGAAGGGATAAACAATATCTATCTATTGGAAAATCAGGATATTAATCTTTCTCAGGATGCGATGGTTGATGGAACTCACCCTTCGGATATGGGCATGCAACAGTATGCTTTAGCTTATGAGATAATTATCCGCGATATATTGCAGGAACCTGTTGGTGTCAGCGTTACCACTCATCCCTGCACTCAATTACGTGAACCGGGTAACTACGATTGGGAGGTACGGCATCAGAAGCTGTTGAAAATGAACAGCGAAAGCGCCCCGCGTACTCTCTTTATCGGTAATTCCATCACCCATTTTTGGTCAGGAAATCCGGCACATACTCAGCACCAGGGCGATGAATCCTGGAAAAGAGTGCTGGAACCACTCGGTACCCGTAATTTCGGGTTTGGCTGGGACTTGATTGAAAATGTGTTATGGCGCGTGTACCACGATGAACTATCAGGATATCAGGCCGAAAGAGTAATAATCTGTATCGGTACAAACAACCTGAGCCGCGATAGCGATGAACAGATTCTGGAAGGAATGGAACTCCTGATCAAAGCGATAAAAACACGTCAGTCAAAAGCGGATATTCTTTTACTCGGGCTCTATCCAAGGGTCAAAATGGAAGAGCGTATTGCCGCACTGAACATTAAATATGCTCTTCTGGCCGGAAAAATGAACATCCGTTACAAAGATGCAGGATCGGGTCTGCTTACTGCTGAAGGTAAAACTAATGAATCTCTCTTCTCAGATGGATTGCACCCGAACGCTGAAGGGTACAACAGGATCGCCGAAAAAATAGCCGAGGTGTGGAAATAGCCCTAAAACTCAATCATCACCCCAATCGTCGGTAACACGGTACCGGCTGTTGAAGTAATTCTTTCAAGCTGGTATCTTAATCCGTTATCAATCAGTATGTAATTGCCGTTTGCATCTTTTTTCCTGACTACATAATCAGGCTGTTCGGCTTTGAATCCATAGGCATTCTGAATATCGAAATAGGCCATTAACGTCCATTTATCGAAATAAAAACGCTTATCCACCCGCAGGTCCAACTGATGGAACGAAGCAAGCCTTAATGAGTTCATTCCGTTATAATCAAGCAAGGCCCGACCCGTGACATCCCAGGCTTCCTTCAGGGAGGACGACTGCATATCGTAAGGAGTATAGGGCTGGCCGCCGACAAAACGCCATTTAATACCGGCACTCCAGTTCTTCCGGAATCCCTTGAAAACCGTCAGGTTGAAGATGTGTTTGTTGTCCCAGTTAGTGGACAAATAATCCCCGCTGAGATCTTTATACTGACTAATTACAAAGGTGTAGGAAACAATGATGTTTAACTTCAACGTTTCTTCCAATTTGGTGCGGTTCAGAAGTTCAAATCCAAAGGCGCGTCCTTTACCGGTTGAGGTAACCTCTTCGTCTCCAATGACACCAAAATCGGCACCTTTTGAGGCCAGACTGATACTGTCCCTGACGGAGAACGGGTAGTTTCTGTAGGTTTTATAAAATCCTTCAACTGATGTAATGAAATTTTCATTTCGTTGATATTGTACTCCGGCAATAAAATGATCCGATTGGATGTATTTCAGATTATTACTCTTATTGACCAGTTCGCCGGCACTATTCTTATATCCTAGTGATGTATAAGCAGGTAATTGAAAATACCGGCCGGTATTCATGTTGATACTCCATTTCTCTGTTAAAGAATAGGAGGCTGAAAGCCGGGGCGAGAATTGATCGAGTGGATTGCTCATACCGGATGAATAATCGTTCGCATCCATCCTTACTCCCAGAGAGGTAGTCAACCGACTGTCGAGGAAAGTTTTGCTCGCCTGTCCGAATAATCCCCATTTGAAAAGATTTATATCGGTGTTGTAATCAATGTTTTGCAAACCTCCGTCGGCATAGATTTGCTGCGATGTCGCATTGTTGTATTTGACATATTCTCCGGATAACCCATATACCAGTTTAAATGAACCCTGCCGTGTGCTGTTCTCAAATCTGAATTTATTTTCAATCTCCTGCGAAGTGTAATCCAACACTTTTGGCCTGCTCTCATCATTGTCAGGGTACTTGTATGTTCGATTATTCAGCATGTTCCGGCTAAGAACGATTGTCTGGAATGATTTGTCGCTGAAATGCTTATAAACTCCTCCGATAGCATAACTCCACTGTTCGTTAACCGGTATGTTGGCCAGAATATATTCCTGCTGGGCATCCGGATTTTTTATGCCCAGATTGAGTTTGAACTGGTCAAGCGCCCCAATGGAGATAATGGATAATTCGTTCTTGGGATTGAACCGGGTTTTCAGTTTCATCTGATAATCATTGAATGTGGGTAGAAACGGAAGTCCGATCAAATCGAAGAGCATTGATAAATAGCTTCTGCGGACAGAAAAAATCAACGATGTTTTGTCGTTTATCGGGCCATCAACGGTTAAACTGAGTTCAGATGCACCGAGAGTTCCGCGGAACTTTAACTTTTCAGGATTTCCATCAAGCTGTGTGAACTCGAATACACCGCTCAAAGCGTTCCCTCTGTTTGCAGGGAATGCCCCGGAATAGTAATTGACTCCGGAGAGAAAGTCGGCATTGATGATCCCTACCGGCCCGCCGGAAGCTCCCTGGGTGGCAAAATGGTTGATGTTTGGAATTTCTACCCCATCGAGGTAGAAACGACTTTCACTCGGCCCCCCTCCGCGGACGATAATGTCACTGCGGAAACTGGCGCCAGACCCAATGCCCGGAAACGATCGGATTACTTTGGAAATATCCCGGTTGCTACCCGGATTGGTCTCAATTTCACTGACCCCGATTCTTTGCAACGAAACCGGGCTCTCTACGGTCTTTCGGAATAGCGAGGGCTTGACCACCACTTCGCCCAGCAACTTTTCTTTGGCCGATAGCTTGATTTCAGCGAATGCGACATTGGCATTTGTAACCTGAACCTCCGGGGAGTATCCGATCTCATACCCGACAAATGAGGCCTGCAGTGTTACAAAGCCGGGGTTCAAACCGGTTAAAATGAACTTTCCGTCAAGGTCACTCGTCGTTCCAATCTGAGTTCCCTTAACAATGATGTTTACAAACGGCAGCGGTTCGTTATTGTTTGCATCTTTCACCAGCCCTTCGATCCGCCCGGAGCTCTGTGCCATTGCCGGCTGAAAAAGGGATATAGGCAGAATCAGGATGCAAAGCCCGAAAATGTATTTAAATATATTGGTATTCATGTTGTTACTTCTTTGTGTTTATTAAATCCACGCTCACATGATGGATAATTCTTAATGCGGTGGTCATGGTTCGCAAATCGGTGTATAAATGTCCGTCTTTGCCCGCAAAATGACCGTGACCAATAGGATTCAGAAAGTATAAGGTCTCAGGCTGGTCAAGATCAATGCTTACTGCATAAATGAGTGATGGCTGACTGGATGTCTTATAGTCGACATCGTTATACAAACCGTTGGTCCAATATTCATTCCAGTCCCACGACTGGTTAATTTCCATCAGCACCCTGAATTTCCTGGGCAATGTTTTAGGGGTTACCGTTTCGATCACAAAATCACTTTTCGGCGTTGCTCCCGTGTAGCCATCCAGAACCAGGTTGTTCATGTCGGGTAATAAGGGAACACTCAGAGCTGCTGATCTTTTATGCAACCAATAGGGAAGGGTAGCCGGTCTCTTTTGTGGACCCGGCCGGTTGTCCCATTCAAGTTCTTTTATCGGGCCGTGACCATAAATACCTGTTGCAATATATTGTGTGACAAAAATGGTACGGATGTACTTCTGGTCCATATCCTCCAGCCAGATGGCAAACGTCGGATGATTGTGTTCTTCGCCCTTTGCAAAATCAATCCGGAGCGACAGACTGTTTCCGGTTTCTTCAATTCTGATGGTATCAGTGGTAATCGAATCTTTCGGCATTACCTCCTGTATGGAGCAACTGCTAAAGGCGATTCCCAAAGCAATCAAAACTGATATTCCTGATGCTTGAAATATTCTCATCTTTTACTTTTTATTTGGATTTAATACAATTAGCGGCAAATTTTGTTGCAGGCTTAAAAAAAAAAGCTGCCGGCTTTCACCGGCAGCTTTACAAACAAATAATTAATCTACTGTACTTTGTCGATTAATTCCACGACATCTGGGCCAATTCGAAAATGCTCAGATAACCCAGCTGAACGATTTTTAACATCTTATCCCAGTTAACGAGTTCAACGTGGTCGCCGAATTTGTGATATTCCGGCGGCATTCCTGCCATAAAATAATAGATGGGGACACCCTTTTGAGCAAATGGAGCATGGTCGCTTCCACCACCGGGCTGCTCTGAGTCTCCCTGGAAATCGATTTCCAGCCCCATGTTCATCTCTTTGTTGAACTTTTCAATCAAATCCTTTGAAACCGTGAATTTTTTCGAAAAGGTCATATCTATCTTATTGTCCTGATCCTCACCGTTGCTGTTTCTCGAAATCATGTCGTAATTAAGGTAGCAAAGCATCTTCTCTTTGTAGGGATGATTGGCGAAATAATTCGATCCGAGCAATCCCTTCTCTTCACCGGTCCAGGCGCAGAAAACCAGCGTTTTTTCCGGAATAATTCCGGATTCTTTGATGGCTTTTGCAATAGTCATCACCCCAACGGTTCCGGAACCATTGTCATCGGCTCCATTGAAAATGAAACCGTTTTGTTTTCCCTGATGATCATAATGCCCGCCAATCACGATGATCTCGTCTTTGTTTTTGCCTTCAATAACTCCAACCACGTTTCGACCCTTGATTATACGTGATTCAACAGTAGTCTTAATGCGGATCAATTTTCCGGTCAGTTCACGTGAAGCAGGTTTGCCGGTTTCAGCAATTTGTTTTTCAATTGCGGCAAAGTCAATTCCCAACCCGTTGATAATCTCATTTATTACCCTTTCAGTAATTGTAACCGACATCGCATCGTTTTTAAGCGAATCACCCATGATTGAGTAAGATTTCTGATTTCGGGGCTGGGGAACATCACCTTCGTAAGTTGCGGAGTTGTAGCGGAAAGGCACATTTTTAGCCCACTGCGAGGTGGGGTCAAATCCTGGCCGGTACTCAATGACACCGATGATCCCTCTTTGATTCGCCCAGGTATAGCGGCTCCATCCACTAGGTCCGCCGGGACCAAATTGTCTGCGGCCACTCTGATCATTCGGATCCATCTTAGGTTTGAATTTTGCGTAAGCTTTGGAATTGACATCCTTCGATCCCGGGAATCCGTTTAGTTTGATCACAAACTTGCCTTTAACATCAACCCCTTTGAAATCATCATACCCGTTCTTTTCATCGACCAAACCATATCCGACAAATACAATCGGAACCTCAATTTCAGCACCTACCTGACCTGCATTTACGGAGAAGTCAGTCTGATATTCAAAATCAACGGATCTCGATCCGGTGCCGTTTTTTGTAATGATACTCATCTCCTGAGTTGCTCCCGGAGACGATTCGATAAAATTGATATTCTGAAAATAGGTCCTTTTAGGTTCCGGACGCTGTGGGGCTCCACTGCCACTGGTCCTGGGTCTGCGGTCAAACCGCATGGGTTCCAGATCACCACCAGGCGTTAACCCATACATTTTGAACATACTGGCGATATAATCACCTGCCATGTATTCACCTTGGGTACCGGTTTCACGGCCTTCGGTCCAGTCAGACGCCAGAAACTCCAGCTGGCCCTGAAGAACTTCTTTGGTGATTGACTGATAGCCTTTGTCCCTGGCGGTCTCCTGGGCATATTGCGGCAGTGCAAAGCCCAGCAACACTCCTGCCAATAAGATAAAACGAATCTGTTTTTTCATAGTCTAGTTATTTGTTTACCAATTTCTGTGAGCGAGTTCATATATATTCAGATATCCCAGTTTGACAATCTCTGTCATATAGGGCATTACTGCTTTTTCAGCATGATCGGTGAATTGATGATAATCCGGTGTGAATTTTCCATGTATCAGGAAGATTGGAATACCTTTCCTTGAAAATGTTACAAAATCAGATCCCCCTTCAGGCCGGGCAGCGGCGTGATAAGCCGGATTGAGCCGTATCCCGTAATCTTTGATGTGCTGTTCGGTCAGCTCCTTTAAACAGGGTAATCCTGACGAATAGGTGTAATCACACTGCATGCCGGTGGAATCTTCAGGGTCAGTCCGGCTGATCATATCATAATTCATATAACACTTAATGTCATCGATCACCGGATGCTCCCCATAATACTTCGAACCGAGAAGACCTTTCTCTTCAGCCGTCCAGGCACAAAAAAACAATGAGATATCCGGCTTTTCACCGGTCGCCATCATGGCACGGGCAACCGACATCATCCCGACAGTCCCCGAGGCATTATCATCCGACCCGTTAAAGATAAATCCGTTTGTCTTTCCTTCATGGTCATAGTGTGCACCGATAACCATACAGCTGTTCGGATTTTTTCCTTCAATCATTCCGATGACATTTCTTCCCCTGATGGTGCGTGTTTCAACTGTGCTGATGAATTTCAGATACCGGTCGGTTGGCATCTCCTCAGGTCTGATGTTCTTTTCAGCCGCTCTGCTTTCATAGTCATTGAAATCAATTTCTGAACCACTCATCAGCAGGTCAAGTGATGACTTCGATAAAGCAATCCGGGTCAGCGATGGTGCAAATGTCCCTTGCAGAAGCGTACGGTAGGGTATTTCGGTGGAAAACGGTACATCTCCTTCATAGGTGTCAGAATTATATCTGAAAGGAAGGTTTTCAGGAATTGCTGAAAACTGGGTTGATCCCTTTCTGATTTCAATGATCGCCATAGCTCCTCCGGCTAAGGCAACGCGATCCTTGTCTTTCTCAACTAACCTCTGCGTGGAAAGTTCATCTACGGTAAAACGTTTGTAATTCTTCGATCCCGGCGACCTCCATCCTGGGTAACCGTAAAGCCTGACCAGAATTTTACCTTTTATATCGATGTTTTTGAAGTCGTTATGCCTGAGCTTTTTATCCTGAATCCCATAGCCGACAAAGACCACCTGACCCTCAGTTTCAATAGACTGGCTTCCCGGTATAATGTTATAATCGGTTGAATATTGAAGATTAAACTGCTGACGGCTGTCATTATCCTGCCTGATAATCGCACACTCCTGACGATTGCCTGGCCTGATCTGGATGAAACTGATATTCTGAAAATAGCTTCTGGTTAAAAAGCCCGAATTGACACCTGGCTTCAGCCCCATTGTCTTAAACATACTGGCAATATAGTCGGATGCCATATATTCACCCCGGGTTCCGGTTTCACGCCCGGTCATCCAGTCTGACGCCAGAAATTCCAAAGGCCCCTGAAGAGAATTTTCGGTAATGGTTTTCAGCCCTTTATCTTTTGGATTTTCCTGTGCCGGCAGATGTATGGAAAGAATGGAAAGACAAAGGAAAAACAGGGAGAGACGTTTCATAGTTATCAGGATCAACCCTAACAAAAATAGAGGTTGTAACCGGTTAACTCATGCCTCAATAGTTAAAAGTTGTTAATCCCTGAAAAATGAAAAGTGCACCTTGCCGTAATGGCGTTCTTCAATGAATCCGGGGGATTCCTTGAAGGATTTATCCGGACCGTGTTCGAGAATGAAAAACCCCTCCGGCAGAAGTTTGTTTTTGCCAATAACCAGGGAAGGTAAATTAATGAGCTGAGGATGATCGTATGGGGGATCGGCAAAAATAAAATCAAATGGATGAACCTCCTTTTTCAGGAAGTTGAATGCATCGGTTTCAATCAGACGAATAGTATGAACATCCAAGAGTTCCATGTTTTTCCGGATCGCCATGCAGTGAAACCGATCGCGCTCGACACAGGTTATATCGCGACAACCTAACGAGGCAAACTCATAACTGATAATGCCGGTACCCGAAAATAGATCAAGCACCCGGCAATTTTCAAAATCGAGCCTGTTACGGAGAATATTGAATAACCCTTCGCGAGCCATGTCGGTTGTTGGACGGGCAAGCAGGTTTTTCGGTATGATGGGACGTCTCCCACTCAGATATCCATGGATTATTCGCATCGGGCCAGATTGAGAATTTGTGAAAACTGATGTTTGGCGAGCTCGCCAAAGGTAGCACTATAAGTAAACTTATCGGGAAATTCCCTGAACAGAACCTTGCCTAAAAATTTGTAAAGCAATTCAGTAGCTCCTGGATACAGCTCGGGAAAACCGGATAGAATCACCGGGGTTTCTTGCTGCGACAGACCGAACTGTTCATAAAGATAGAGAATGAAGAAAACGAGATCTTCCGTATTCTTGATAGCAAAACTGTTGTACAGGATCAGTTTGTCATCCTGCATGATCATGAGATCAGCAAAACCCGGATTGATATTGGCCATAACACGGTTCTGCCCTGCAAACTCATTGGTTTCGGCAATTGCTTCCTCAATTTGAGGACACATCTGATGGAAAAACTGAACATCAGGAACCATTAACCTCACCTGATTGTAGAAATCAACAGGTACGGGAAAAACGGCATAGGCATCGATCGCATGAATTTTGCGATAGCATACTTTATCTTCCGGATTTAGATGAGCCGAGTATTTAAAATAATCCTCCGGCTTATCCTTTCTGAACAATGGCGCAGGTATCAATACCGAAACCGGGGTAAGATACATGAATGTCACTGCTTTATAATTACGCACCAGATAGCTTTCAGCATGCAAAAGATTCCTGATTTGGTCAGTCTGCTTCGCTACAGGTATCGCCTCTGAAAACCAGAAGTTCTTGAACGCAAGATACTTCATGCTTGCTGTATCCAAAATCGATATTGTGCAAAAGCGTTCGTGATATTGTATCGACAGTTGATAAGCTGAGCTGGCATTGCTGTCAAATGCGTCGTCAATTATGGCAATGTTTCTCATGCGTTTTATTCAGGAGCCTGAATGATTAGTCCGGATTTGTTTAAGTTTGAAGTATGCAAGTTTAAAACATATTTCGGAACAAAAGATCGAACCCTGCATTTTTATCCATTATGATTGCCGAAGAGCTTCGAAAAAGAATTGTTGAGAATCTGGGACATGTTCCGACTGACGGTCAGGAGAGGGTGATCGATGCACTTGGTAAATACTTGTTTACTCCTGACGACCGGATATTGCTTATAAAGGGATATGCCGGTACCGGTAAAACCTCTCTGGTGGCCTCACTGGTGAAAAGTCTGAAATATTACCGCTACCGGACAGTCTTGATGGCACCAACAGGTAGAGCTGCCAAGGTGTTATCCCGCTACTCGGGCGCTGCGGCCTTTACCATTCACAAAAAAATCTACCGGCAAAAAACGGTAGTGGACGGATTTGGGGAGTTCGGCCTCGACCGTAACCTGTTCCGAAACACACTTTTCATTGTCGATGAAGCCTCCATGATTTCCACGCAATCCCTGGAATTGTCAGTTTTCGGCAGTGGAAGGCTGCTCGATGATATGATTGAATATGTGATGGGTGGAAACGGATGCAAACTGATCCTCATCGGGGATGACGCCCAGCTTCCTCCTGTGGGTTTCGACCGGAGCGATGCTCTTGACCCGAAATACCTTGAACAGTATGGCTTTCCGGTTGAGGAGTATTATCTGGATGAGGTAGTCAGACAGACAGAAGACTCCGGAATACTGTTCAATGCTACAAAACTGCGGAAGAAAATAAAACCCGATGTGAAGGGTTACCCGGGTTTGATAGCCGGTAATTTTCCCGACGTCATCAGGGTGGGGGGTGAAAATCTGATCGATATGCTGGAATCCAGCTATAATACGGTTGGACAAGAAGAAACAATTGTCCTTTGCCGCTCAAACAAACTGGCCAACCGATACAATAAAGGCATCCGGAGCGCAATCCTGCAATATGAAGAGGATATCCGGATGGGCGATCTCGTAATGGTTGTTAAAAACAACTATCACTGGCTCAAGGAATCAGAAGAAATTGATTTCATTGCCAATGGCGATATCCTTGAAGTTACGCGGGTCAAGGGATCCAAAGAATTGTACGGATTTGATTTCCGTGACCTGATGGTGCGCTTTACCGATTACCGGATCATGGAATTCGATTCAAAAGTCATGCTGGATACATTATATTCCGATGGCCCGGCTCTGGATAAAGACCGTACGCGGAATTTCTTTGCAGCGGTTTCTGAGGATTATCAATATATGAAGGGTAAAAAGCATAAGTCAGATGCCATTCGCGAGGATCCTTTCTTTAACGCCCTGCAAATCAAATTTGCCTATGCAATCACCTGTCACAAGGCTCAGGGCGGACAATGGAAACATGTTTTTATCGATCAGGGATGGCAAACCGAAGAGAATCTCGATCGGGAGTATTATCGATGGCTATATACCGCAATCACCCGGGCAACAGAAAAAGTGTTCCTGGTAAACTTCAAGGATGAATTCATGTCAGACTGACTAATCGTCAATCATCCAAGTGCATGTCGCTGATCAGACCTTTGATTTTCAATTCCATTGAAGCAGCTGCTGCTTCCAGTTCACTCCTTTCGGTGATCTTTTGACGGACACTGAAATAGAACTTGATTTTGGGTTCTGTTCCCGAAGGGCGCGCCGAAATAATGGATCCGTCTGCGGTGATAAACTGAAGAACATTCGACTTGGGCAGATCGATATCTTTCCATGTATTGGCCACCAGATCGACACTCTTACGGTTAAGAAAATCATTCAGCAATACAACAGCAGATCCCCCCAGAGACTTTGGCGGTGCATTTCTGAATTTTTCCATCATAGCCGCAATCTCCGCCACTCCCGATTTGCCTTTTCTGACAATCGAAATCAGGTGTTCCTGATAGTATCCGTACTTTATATAGATCGATTCAAGCAGGTCGAGTAGCGTCATCCCCTGATCCTTGGCCCAGGCAGCAGCTTCTGCAATCAGGGCGCACGATGAAATGGCGTCTTTATCGCGCACAAAACTGCCGGTCATGAAACCATACGATTCTTCACCACCCCCGATAAATACCTCTTTCCCTTCATTTCTCCGGATGATATCTGCAATGAACTTGAACCCGGTCAACACTTCATAAGTCTTTACCCCAAAATCATTTGCAATGTCATTGAACAGGGGAGTTGTGACCACTGTTCTGACAATGTATTCGTTGCCCTTGAGTTTTTCTTGATCTGACCAGTTTTTCAGAAGATAATAGACCAACAGCGTGCCGGTCTGATTTCCATTGAGCAGCTTGAAATTTCCCTCATGATCCCTGACGGCAATTCCTTCACGGTCAGCATCCGGATCGGAGGCCATAACCAGTTCAGAGCCGGTGGCAATTGCTTTTTCGATTGCCAGGTTTAGTGCGGCTTTCTCTTCGGGATTCGGCGATACCACCGTCGGGAAATTTCCATCGGGAATATCCTGCTCCGGAACATGCTGGATATTGGTAAATCCAGCCCGTTTCAAAATCTCAGGAACCATTTTAACTCCTGATCCGTGTATCGGGGTATAAACAATCTTTAAGTCGTGATGCCTTTTGATGGAATCCGGATTGAGCAAAAGCGAGGAAATGCAGCTGAGATAAGCTTCATCGACTTCAGCCCCTATGGTATGGATCAGCTCGGGATCACTGTCCATACGAACCTCTCTGGGACTCGTAATCTTTTCAACTTCCCTGATTATGTCAACATCATGCGGGGCAATGATCTGTCCGCCGTCTTCCCAGTAAACCTTGTACCCATTATACTCCCTGGGATTGTGCGAAGCTGTGACCACCACACCCGACTGGCATCCCAGGTGACGGATGGAGAAAGAAAGTTCAGGAGTTGGCCTCAAACTATCAAACAAATAGGCATGGATGCCATTGGCTGCGATCACCTTTGCGGTGGTTTCGGCATATAGTCTCGAATTATTCCGGCTATCATGTGCAACAGCAATTTTCAGATCGGTTCTGCCCGGAAAACTCTTTTTCACATAATTACACAAGCCCTGGGTAGCCATACCGATAACATAAATGTTCATCCGGTTGGTTCCGGGGCCCATAATTCCTCTCATCCCGCCGGTACCGAATTCGAGATCGCGGTAGAATGACTCAACCAGCAAGTCAGCATCCTGATCAATCATCCGCTGAACTTCGTGACGCGTTTCCTCATCAAACTCCGGAGCCAGCCATTGCCGGGCTTTCTCCAATATTTCGGAATCTATATTTTGTGTTCCCATGTTTCTGATTTTTGAATGCACAAATTTACACTTGTTCGCCAATACGGTATTTCAGCGCTGAAAAAAGTGCTGAATTTTTTGGTGTTAAGAACGCTGAATGCTGGTCTTGGAGCAATTGACGAATACTCTTCGGTACTCAGCGGGTTTACCTGGCATGGCAATTCAGCCAACTCCATGATAGCCTTTGCCAGATCAAACCAGCTGGCAATGCCGGTATTGCAGAAGTGGAAAACCTCAGGTTGGGTAAGCCAGGCTGGATGCTGAATATCGTAATCGATCACTTTCATCAAAGCAGCAGCGAGATCTCCGGCATAAGTCGGCGAACCGGTCTGATCGGCAACTACTCCTACCGATTCCTTACTCTTACCCAGATTCAACATGGTCAGAAAGAAGTTGTTGCCAAATTCAGAGTATAACCAACTGGTTCTGATGATAATAGCCGGTCCGCCGATACGGAGGATTGCCTGCTCTCCGGCCAGCTTGGTTTTCCCGTAAACAGACTGCGGATCCGGTAGGTCAGTCTCGCCGTAAGGCTTACAGCTTTGCCCCGAAAAGACGTAGTCAGTGGAAATATGTATCAGGGGAATACCCGCCGATTTTGCTGCTGTAGCCAGGTTTTCTGCACCAATGGCATTAATCTGATAAGCCTTGTGATACTCATTTTCGGCCTGGTTGACCGCGGTATAGGCGGCGCAATTGATAATATAATCAGGAGTGTTAATCCCGATAAATTCATTGACTGCCTGACCGTTGGTAATATCAAGTTCCTTGAAATCCGTAGGAATCCAAAGCACTTTATCAGTCAGATCAGGTAAATGAATGAGCGACAGGCCAAGTTGTCCGTTGGCGCCGGTCAGAAGGATTTTTATTTTTTTCACGGTCGGTAAACAAAATTCATCGTTGCATCTTTTAATAAAGGCAAAACCCGGTCCTTAGCACTGATCATGGCTTTATTTTCAGGTATCGGCCACTCAATGGCCAATTCAGGATCGTTGAAATGTATGCCCCGCTCGGCATCCGGGTGGTACAAATGGTCACATTTATAAAAGAATATGGCAGTTTCACTGGTAACCGCAAATCCATGCGCAAATCCGTGAGGAATATATAGTTGAATTCTGTTTTCGGCGCTTAGCTCGATACCAAAATACTGTCCGAAAGTGGGTGAATGCTTGCGGATATCTACCGCAACATCCCACACCGAGCCCTGCAAAACCCGCACAAGTTTACTTTGAGCATAAGGAGCAAGCTGATAGTGTAATCCTCTTAGAACACCATATTGCGACTGCGACTGGTTATCCTGCATAAACTGAACGTCGATTCCTGCGCTCTGCAAATCTTTCTGATTGTAGCTCTCAAAAAAATAGCCGCGGGAATCTTCAAACACTTTTGGCTCAATGATGAGTACCCCGGGCAATGGAGATTCTTTAATCGTCATCTTTTTTCTACCATTTTTTGATTTTCTCGTTGGCAATTGCCAGGAGATACTGTCCATACTGATTATTGCGCAGCGGCATTGCCAGATCGATCAAATCCTGCTGGCTGATATATCCTTTTTTATAAGCAATCTCCTCAATACAGGCCACTTTCAATCCCTGTCGCTGTTCGATCGTTGAAATAAAGTTGGAGGCCTGCAAAAGGCTGTCGTGTGTTCCGGTATCCAGCCAGGCCATACCCCTTCCTAAAAGACTAACATTCAGTTTATTTTCTTCCAGATACAACCTGTTCAGATCGGTGATTTCCAGTTCACCCCGGGGTGATGGTTTCAGTGTTTTAGCCTTGGATACCACCGTGTTATCATAGAAATACAGGCCCGTTACAGCATAGTTTGACTTTGGCACTGTTGGTTTTTCCTCGAGACTCAGAACCTTACCGGTGTCATCAAATTCAGCAACACCGTAGCGCTCAGGATCAGTAACATAATATCCGAATACCAGGGCACCCTCTTTTAATTGGGCAGCGTCCTCCACGATTTTACCAAAATTATACCCGTAAAAGATGTTGTCGCCTAAAATCAGACAGGCTACATCATCCCCTAAAAATTCTTCTCCGATCAGGAATGCCTGTGCCAATCCGTCAGGAGACGGTTGCGCGGCATAAGTGATGTTAATCCCCAACTGTTTACCCGTACCGAAAAGATCCTGGTAAAGATGAAGGTCCTTGGGTGTTGAAATGACCAATATATCCCGCAAACCGGCTAACATGAGTACTGACAACGGATAATAAATCATGGGTTTATCATAGATCGGCACAATCTGTTTCGAAATGCTTTTGGTAAGCGGGTAAAGACGTGTACCGGCACCACCGGCCAGGATGATTCCTTTCATTTAACTAAGATATTTAGTACTGTTTAAAATAGGCAATCGTTTTCAAAAGACCCTCTTCGAGTTGAACCTTAGGCTCCCAACCTCCCAGTTTCTGCTTTGCCAGGGTAATATCTGGCTGCCGTTGAGTGGGATCATCTGCCGGCAATGGCATGAAAATCAATTTCGAACTCGCTCCGGTCAGCTCAATGACTTTTTCGGCCAGCTCCCGAATGGTGAACTCCATCGGATTGCCAATGTTTACCGGCCCGATAAAGTCGTCACCCGTGGCCATCATCCTGCACATACCTTCAACCAGGTCGTCAACATACTGAAAACTACGGGTCTGACTTCCATCTCCATAAATGGTGATGTCTTCATTATGAAGAGCCTGAATGATGAAATTCGAAACCACGCGACCATCCTGAGGATGCATCCTGGTGCCATAAGTGTTGAATATCCGGATGATCTTGATCCTGACTTCGTTCTGATGATGATAATTCATGAACAGCGATTCAGCACACCGCTTCCCCTCATCGTAACACGAACGGAGCCCGATCGGATTAACATGTCCCCAGTAATCTTCCGTTTGAGGGTGAATTTTAGGATCGCCATAAACCTCACTGGTTGAGGCCTGCAGAATCTTTGCCTTGATTCTTTTAGCCAATCCCAGCATATTGATTGCACCCATTACCGAAGTCTTGATCGTTTTGATCGGATTATACTGATAATGAATCGGTGAAGCGGGGCAGGCCAGATTGTAAATTTCATCGACCTCAATAAAAAAAGGCTCTGTTACATCATGGCGAACCAACTCAAAGTATTTATTATCAAGAAGATGCAAAACATTTCTTTTGCTCCCCGTGAAAAAGTTGTCGAGGCAGATGACCTCGTTGCCTTCGTTAAGTAACCGTTCACACAAGTGGGAACCTATGAAGCCGGCTCCTCCTGTGACTAATATTTTTTTCATATCGATTGATTATCTGATCTTGCGGCCCATGCCGATATATTTAAACCCAACTTCCTCCATCTCATCGGCATCGTATATGTTCCGGCCATCAAAAATCACATGATTTTTCATCAGTTTGGCCATGATTTTATATTTCGGCACGCGAAACTCATTCCATTCGGTGAGTAATACCAGCGCGTCAGCATCGATAACTGCCTCATACTGATCATGAACGTAGCTGATTGTGTCTCCGATTTTTCTTTTAGTCTCTTCAATGGCCACCGGGTCATAAGCGACAACCCTGGCACCTGCCTCAACCATTTGTTTAATAAAGACCAGAGCCGGAGCTTCCCGCATGTCATCCGTATTAGGCTTGAATGCCAATCCCCACACAGCGATGGTTTTTCCTTTCAGGTCTCCGTTGAAGAATTTGCTGACTTTATAAAACATGACTTTTTTCTGGTCATCGTTTACATCCTCAACCGCCTGCAATACCCGCATGGAATATCCGTATTCAGAGGCAGTTTTTATAAGCGCCTTTACATCCTTTGGGAAACAGCTGCCGCCATAACCTACACCCGGATAGATGAATTTTGTACCGATACGGGTATCACTACCAATACCTTTTCTAACCATATCCACATCAGCGCCAACAATTTCGCAAAGATTTGAAACGTCGTTCATGAAACTGATTTTAGTGGCAAGCATCGAATTTGCCGCATATTTTGTCATTTCCGCGGAAGGGATATCCATGAACAGTAAGGGATGCCCGTTCAGTACGAATGGTTTATATAAGCGGGCCAGTGTCTTCTCGGCCATGTCAGAATCGATTCCGCATACAATCCTGTCAGGTTTCAGAAAATCGGCAATAGCTGACCCTTCCTTTAAAAACTCGGGATTGGATGCCACATCAAAACCAATATCGGCGCCACGTATATCTAGTTCATCCTGAACGGCTGCACGAACTTTTCTTGCTGTCCCGATAGGAACAGTGCTTTTGGTGACCACTACCATATAGTGGTCCATATATCTCCCGATATCCTTTGCTACTCCAAGCACATAGCGCAAATCAGCGCTGCCGTCTTCATCCGGAGGGGTTCCGACAGCAATGAAAACAACATTGGCTCCTTCGAGGCTCTCTTCAATATTTGTGGTAAAAAACAATCGGTCCTTCTCTACATTCCTCTTGATGAGGTCTTCCAATCCCGGCTCATAAATCGGTACCTGTCCGCCGTTCAGCAAATCGATCTTTTTCTGATCGATGTCGACACAGGTGACAGTTACACCAGTTTCAGCAAAACAGGTTCCGGTGACTAACCCAACATATCCGGTACCTACAATGGAGATTTTCATGAGCGTCTGATTTTATGTAAATAATTGAACCTGACAGAAATTACGGATTGAATATTTTTGTAAAAACGGAAACCCTAAGATAACAGTATCCCGTAAGGAAATCAAAGAACACATTATTTATAATCGCCCAGTTGGCCTAAATAGGTGGATATCATGATGAGATACGCCAAATTGTTCTATTTTTACTCAGGTAACCGGAAGCTGGCATTGGCGGTCGTTTTCCTTACCAAGCAATATTAATGAACCTGTTTTACTTTAAAAGACTTCTTGTAAAACGTTCCGGACTGATTCTGGGAACAGGAATTATTATGGCCGGACTGGTTTTTATGTTTACCCGGAACCTGGGGGACACCTATACAGCTTCATCCACTATTTATGCTGGAATCAGACCAGGCTACGAAAATGGCGAAGGTGTAAACACCCGGTTCAATAACAGGGATCAGCATATTCGGCCGGAGAACCTGATCCATATATTGAAAAGCCGTGAAACAGCGGAGAAATCGGCCATACGGCTGATGGCCCGGCACCTCATGCTGACTAAACCGGATCCGGCTTTATGCTTACCTGAAACCTGGCAGGCTCTGATGACCGAAATCCCTGACGAGGTTGAAAAAATCGTTGTAAGAATTGATCAGTCAGCAAAGGACACTGTTCAAAATGCAGATATTAAGCATGAAACGCAGACTATATCAACGGCATCTATTATAAAGGTGAAAAAATTCCGGGTGAAGAAGGAATATTACACTTTAAAAGCCGGTGATACTCCTGATGAGATCTGCATGCGTTTCGGATTGTATATGGATGAACTTACCCGGATGAATAACCCGATGCCCCCGTTTCAAGGTGGACAGCGATTGGTTGTCAGAAAGGTCTCTGAATCTTATTGGGTGGATTCAATAATCCCGGCTCAGAAGCCTGTCCGGGTGGATACCGCTGAAATACTCCCCACGACTGTGAATAACGATGAGTTGCGGTACGAAAAGCTGGTTGAGGGCCTGACAACCTATAAAAATGCAACACCCGATAACTATATCGCAAAAACGCTGCAGTCTTCACAATCTCATTATGGTGTACATCAGATTTCTTCGGTAAAGATAAAACGGATACGAAATTCAGATTTGCTGAAATTGTCGTTTGATTGCACGGATCCAGGGGTCTGTTTGAATACACTCCAAATTCTTACTGATGTTTTACAGTCACAGTACGAAAGCCTGACGGCAGGGCAACCGCAAATGGTACCGGGCTCTTTTAGGATTCATGAAAATCAATCCGGATTTCTACTGGATAGTCTTGAAAGAGAACTTGCCCGGTTACAAATGAAATACCCGCTCAATTCAGCCGGTCAAAGTCAGTTTGTCCAAGTGAAAAAGGGACTGCTGGAGCAGGACTGGCATTATGCGGCAAATCAGTTTTCATCTGACCAGACTGCTTTGGGGTTAATAGAGCAGCAAATCGGAGAAAAGGGGCAATCGGTTTTTCAAAATCCTTCACTGATTGGGAAACGGGGTAAAGTATATGATCTTGCATTCAAACTGTCGGTTGAAGAAGTCAGTGACGATGCCAGTATTGAATCCTTAACCAGGTTGAAACGGGAATTGGAAAGGGTTAAAACAGAAATGTATGGCGAGCTGGTAAAGTCGATTGAAAATAGCATAACCTTGCAGGAACTCAATGATCAGAATAGTCTGGAAAAGTGGCTGGAGAAAGCTATTGAAGTCGAGGAGAGCCGGGCCAGATATAACAACCTGACCAATTACAAGACGACTTTCCTGAACAATTATAACGAATTGACTTCCAATGAGATTCTGATAAAGAAACTGGAACATGAGATTGCTTTTACACAATCGGGTTATATAAATATTCAACAGGATTTAAATCAGAATGGACTGAAACTGAAAAGCAATGACCGGTCAGCAATCAGGATTGTTGATGCTCCTGTATTTCCGGCTGAACCCAATACCTCCAAAAGAGTTTACTTCACTATTTTGGCATTCTTAGCAGGAATTCTGATCGCAACCTGTTGTATAATCGTTTTTGAATGGGTCGATTCAAGTATTAAGACCCCCGGGCGCCTCGAAAAGTTGTCCGGAGAAAAGTTATTGGGTGTTTATCCACAGGTTCCGAAGAACCGGGATAACCATGAAAAGTATTCACGAATCACATCGAGGTGCATTGATCAGATGATTCAACGGATCAGACTGGAGAATCTCCGTCAAAACGAGAATGGAGAAAAACCATTTTTGATATTTATGATCAGCACACGCAAACAGGAAGGGAAAACTTACCTGGCAACCCGATTGGTTGAAAAATTGAGGGCAACCGGGTCCAGAGTGTTGTTTGTCAAGCCTATGGAGAATTATTCTTTTGAAGAAATAAAGCAGATGTTCTCCAGTTTTGACCAACCTCAGCAAGCCTGGGATTTTGAATATGCAATTCCTGATCATTTTGTAGGAATAAAAACGATCAATGAGCTCATGCGTAATTACACATTTCTGACCTCCGGTTATCAATATCTTTTCATTGAGCTCCCCGCCTTACTGTCAGAAGAGTTTCCTGCTGTGATGGCTAAATCCGGAAACCTTTCCATTATGGTAGCCCATGCGGGCAGAAGCTGGAACCAAACCGATGCGGATATCATGGATTTATACCGGTCGACAACCGGGCATTCGATACTTGGCCTTTTGAACGGATGCCGGATTGAATCCATAAGAGTCAAATGCCTATAGGATTGATCATTTATCTTATCGATGTTGTCGATTGCATTTCGTGGTTCATGGAAAAATCTTTACCTTTGCGCCCAAGTTTATCAAAATAATGTCTAACGCATTAACTAATTGAGATTTACAAAATGTCCGAAATTGAAAAAAACTTAGTGGAAGAGGAAGCCGAAAAATCATTGAATCCGGCAACCGAATCGGCCCAAGAGGCAGAAAATCAAGAAGTCGAAGTTGAAGTTAACTCCGACGATGCTGAAGTTGTTCTTCTGGAAGAAGAAGTTGAAGAAGAAGAATTTGTCCCTGAAGAAGAAGAGATTGAAGAAGAAGAAGAGGAAGAAGTTGACGTAGTTGAACTGTTAAAAGTGACCAAGCAACTTACCGGTGAAGAATTTGACTGGGATAAGTATGATGCTGAGCAGGACGGTTACAGTGCAGAGGAAAGAGCAAAACTGGAAGCCATGTTTGATGAAACGCTTTCGGTGGTTGGCGCAAATGAAGTGATCGACGGAACGGTTGTTTTCATGAACAAACGTGAAGTTGTGGTGAACATCGGATACAAATCCGAAGGTGTTGTCAGCTTAAATGAGTTCCGTTATGATCCGGATCTGAAAGTGGGCGACAAAGTTGAAGTTTACGTTGAAACCCTTGAAGACAAAAACGGACAGCTGATTCTTTCTCACAAGAAAGCCCGCGCTCTTCGTTCCTGGGATCGCGTTAACGATGCTTACGAAAAAAGTGAAATTATTAAAGGTTACATCAAATGTCGTACTAAAGGCGGCATGATCGTCGACGTATTCGGTATCGAAGCATTCCTGCCGGGTTCACAGATCGATGTTAAACCGATTCGTGACTACGATATTTTTGTTGGAAAAACCATGGAATTCAAGGTTGTTAAAATCAATCATGAATTTAAAAACGTGGTTGTTTCTCACAAAGCGCTTATTGAAGCCGAACTTGAAATCCAGAAACAGGAGATCATTTCGAAACTTGAAAAAGGACAGGTTCTCGAAGGAACCGTCAAAAACATCACTTCTTATGGTGTATTTATCGACCTCGGTGGTGTTGATGGACTTATCCACATCACAGACCTTTCATGGGGCCGCGTAAATCATCCGGAAGAAATCGTTACTCTGGATCAGAAAATCAATGTGGTTATTCTTGATTTTGATGATCACAAGAAACGTATCGCTCTCGGTCTGAAACAATTAACTCCTCATCCATGGGATTCACTCGATGCTAACCTGAAAGTTGGTGACGTAGTGAAAGGTAAAGTGGTTGTGATGGCTGATTACGGTGCATTCGTTGAAATCACCGCTGGCGTTGAAGGACTGATCCATGTATCAGAAATGTCATGGTCACAGCATCTGCGCAGTGCTCAGGAATTCCTGAAAGTGGGTGATGAAATCGAAGCAGTTATTCTGACACTCGATCGCGAAGACAGGAAAATGTCACTGGGTATCAAACAGATGCGCCAGGATCCATGGGCCGATATTGAAACCAGATACCCGATTTCCTCACAGCATACTGCAAAAGTTCGGAACTTCACCGGATTTGGCGTATTTGTTGAGATCGAAGAAGGTGTTGACGGTCTGATTCACATCTCAGACCTTAGCTGGACAAAGAAAATCAAACATCCTGCTGAATTCTGCTCTATCGGAGACGAAATTTCAGTTGTTGTACTCGAAATCGATAAAGAAAACCGTCGCCTGAGCTTGGGTCACAAACAACTCGAGGAAAATCCTTGGGATGTTTTTGAAACTATGTTCTCCGAAGGTTCACAGCATGAAGGTACCATCATCAGCGTATTCGACCGTGGTGCAGTTATTGCATTACCTTACGGTGTTGAAGGTTTTGCCACTCCGCGCCACCTGATTAAGGAAGACGGAACACAGGCTAAAACCGAAGAGAAACTGATGTTCAAGGTTATTGAGTTCAACAAATCAGCCAAACGGATCATCCTGTCACACAGCCGCGTTTTTGAAGATGAAAAACGTGCTGAGGAAACAGCTGAACGCAAAGCCAAACCAGTAGTTGAAAAAGCTCCTAAAAAGCAGAAAACCAACATGGAATCCACCACACTGGGTGATATTTCGGAACTGGCTGCTTTGAAAGATAAAATGGAAGCTGCTGAACTGGATGTTTTTGAAAAGAAACAAGCAAAAAAGGCTGCTGATAAAGTTGCTGCTGAAGCCCCTGTTGTAGAACCTGAAGTTACTGAAGCTCCTGCTACAGAAACTGCCGAAGCTCCGGCTGAAGCAGTTGCTGAAAAGGCTCCTGCAAAAACCAGGAAGAAAAAGGAAAAAGCTCCTGAAACTGAAGAATCAGAATCAACTGAATCAACTGACGAAGTGAAGGAATAAGAACGGATGAAGTTTTCCCTGACAATACTGGGAAGCAGCTCCGGAGTTCCTACCGCTAGCAGAAATACAACCGCTCATGTGCTTAACGTGCATGAGCGGTTTTTCTTAATAGATTGCGGAGAGGGAACCCAGATACAGTTCCGGAGATACCGGATCCGTTTCGGCAGAGTGCATCAGATTTTTATCAGCCATTTGCACAGCGACCATATCCTGGGTCTCTTCGGTTATCTGGCCACTCAAACACTGATCGGTCGAAAAAAAGAGATCGATGTTTTTGGTCCTCCCGACCTGGAACGTTTCGTCAGAAACCATTTTTCTCTTTTCCCTGAATCGCTGCTCCTGCCTGTAAAATTCCATCCGCTCGACCCTTCGGGCCCAGCACGGATATTCGAGGATAAAGCGGTTGAGGTTACCTCATTTCCGGTAAATCACCGGGTCCCGACCTGGGGATTTGTTTTTACCGAAAAGCTGAAAGGCAGGAATTATACGAACCTGAAACCCCGCACGTATGCCTTTTGTACGGATACCCTGTTTGAACCCTCTCTGGCTTCAGTATTTGAGGGATGCGACCTGCTATACCATGAAGCTACTTACGGCAACAAGGAACTTTCCCGCGCCACAGCCACCTACCATTCCACGGCTAAACAAGCCGCTGAAATGGCCAAACTGGCCAATGCCCGTCAATTAGTCCTGGGCCATTTTTCAGCCCGATACAAGGATACTACTCATCTTTTAGCGGAAGCCCGGGAGATTTTCCCAAATACAATCGAAGCAATCGACGGCCTGACGATAGATGTTAGTTCTCCTTCGTCTTTATTTTAACAATCACCGGGTTGCTGTCTGCTGTAAGGCCACTTAACAATTTCTGAAATTTATTGTTGGGTTTATTCAACATTCCTTTCTCTTTTGACGTGATCAACCCGATGGCTTCATAACTGATATAGAGATATCCGTTATACTTGGTTAGTACATTGAATAAAGGAGCACCGCCATCAATATCATTGGTAATGAGATCTTTGCAAACAGAAATTTTACCGGTTACCGTGTTTATAACTGCGATTCTATGTTGCTTTTGATATTTACATGAGATTGCCAGTGAATGATCGTTTAGCGAAAATATGCTGGAAACTATCATGAAATTCGATTGGTCCATATTTCCCATGCCGTAATATACATATTCGGGCATGATCTTTCCGGGAGCGTGCAGAACATAACAAGCACTTAGTTTTTTCCCGGAAACTGAGAATATGGTATCGGAAAGAATAGGCAAAAAGAGATCCTTATTACCTAAACTGCAAAAAACTGGCATATGAAAACCTCCTGGAACCCTTGTGTCTGGTTTTGCCGATGAAGCCAAAAGAGGTTCCACCATACCATCTGTATTAAAGAGAAAATAACGACTAGATTTTGGACCCATCTGAACCGGGAAAACCAAGCCCCCGATGAATGATCCGTTTTGCAAACGGAACAGCTCCTGAGCTGGGTATGGTATGTGAAAGCTTCTGATAAATTTACCGCCAATGGTATAGAAATTAAGATCAGTCTTCATGTGATTCCAGACAATTACCTCTTTTGCTTTACTATCCCAATAAACAGCTTTAACATCAATGTATTCACCCGGACCTTTGCCGATTGCCCCGATATCATTCAGATACTTACCTTTAAGGTCGAAAACTTTCAGCAGGTTTTTCCGGGTTGAAACAATCAGACGATCGTCGGCCACCGCAATGCATTGTACCGCATCTAATAGTGATTTAGCGGTAAGTTCCAGTGGAATATACGAGATATCCGAAGCAAAATCGCTCAACTTAACCTCGGTAACCTGGTCCATTTTCTCCCCCAGATTGAATGCTTTTACGGGTTGCTGACAAAAAACCTGGTTATTGGGGAAAAGCGTGAAGATTACAGAAACTGCAGACAGGAAATAATAAGATGTCTTCATGTGTTAAAAAGGTGATTAGGTAAATGTAAAGTTATCAGTATTCTTCATCTTGTTTTCAAAAATTCCTTAAATTTTATCTACTATTGCGGAATAAAAAACACCATGGAAGATACGATACTGATCCTGGATTTCGGATCCCAATACACGCAGCTTATCGCGCGTAAAGTCAGAGAGTTAAATGTTTACTGCGAAATTCACCCCTATAACTATCCACCGGTTACCGGTAATCATATTAAAGGGGTGATCCTGTCGGGCAGCCCATTTTCGGTGCGCGATGCCAAGGCTCCAAAACCTGATCTGTCATCCTATAAAGGTGTGCTACCGATTCTGGGTGTCTGCTACGGAGCGCAATATCTGGCTCATTTTTTTGGAGGAGAAGTTCTTCCTTCAAATCAGCGTGAATATGGCCGGGCAAACCTATCGTTTGTAGATCAGTCTGACCCTCTGTTTAAGGGTATTCCGGTGAATTCACAGGTTTGGATGTCACACGGAGATACCATATCAAAAATTCCGGATGATTACCACATTACTGCCAGCACCACCGATGTAAAGGTTGGCGGGTTTCATATCGAAGGTGAACAAACTTACGGAATTCAGTTCCACCCCGAAGTTTATCATACAACCGAAGGCAAGGATCTCCTGAGAAATTTTTTAGTGGATATCTGCGGTTGCGACCAATCATGGACCCCGGATGTATTTGTTGAAAGTGCCATACATACAATCCGGAAAACAGTTGGAAATGACACGGTTCTTCTCGGATTATCGGGGGGCGTGGATTCAACGGTGGCCGGTGTGCTTTTACATAAAGCGATCGGGGATAAACTGACTTGCATTTTTATAGATAACGGACTTCTCCGGAAGAACGAGTTTGATACCGTATTGGAATCATACAAGCAATTGGGTATGAATGTGATCGGGGTTCGTGCAGGCGATGAATTCCTTTCTCAGCTAAAAGACGTTGTTGATCCGGAGAAAAAGAGAAAAGCCATCGGACGTGTGTTCATTGAAGTTTTCGACAAGGAAGCTCAGAAATTGTCGGATATCCGTTGGCTGGCTCAGGGTACCATATACCCGGATGTCATTGAATCAGTGTCGGTTAACGGACCGTCGGCCACTATAAAATCTCACCATAATGTGGGCGGACTCCCGGAGAAAATGAATCTAAAAATACTTGAACCACTGAAGCTTCTGTTTAAAGACGAGGTTCGCAGGGTAGGGTATGCCCTCAATATTCCGGAATCATTTCTGAAACGACATCCATTTCCGGGACCGGGATTGGGGATCAGGATACTGAGTGATGTTACTGCTGAAAAAGTGCGGCTTCTTCAGGAAGTTGACGATGTATTTATTCAGGGACTGAAGGACAATGGCCTGTATGATCAGGTTTGGCAAGCCGGCGCCATGCTCTTGCCTGTTCAGGCAGTTGGCGTTATGGGAGATGAAAGGACATACGAAAATGTAGTTGCTTTAAGGGCAGTGACCTCAACCGATGGAATGACGGCCGACTGGGCTCATTTGCCATACGAATTTCTGGCCCGGGTTTCCAATGATATCATTAATAAGGTAAAGGGAGTCAATCGCGTGGTTTACGATATCAGCTCAAAACCACCGGCTACGATTGAGTGGGAATAGGGGCAAACAGACTGTTAACAAAAGGGGCAATCTTCTCAAGTGGCAAAATGTGATCGGGATTAAAACACTCGATTGCTGCTTCAGGCATTCTGGCTACCGCTGCTGTTTTCGGGTCCTGAACGATGGCCAATCCGCCGTTTTTTTTGACCACCTTCAACCCGGCTGCACCGTCCCAGTTGGCGCCAGTCAAAATCAGGCCGATCAACCGCTTCCCAAATGCCCATGAGGCGGTTTCAAACAAAACATCGATACTGGGCCTAGAATAATTAACCTTCTCCTCATTACTCAAACTGAGTGAAAAGTCGTTTTCAACCATAACATGGTAATCGGGAGGAGCAAAATAAATAAATCCGGGTTTCAATTGCTCCTTTTCTTCAACTTCCTTAACGGTTAATTTGCAGAGTCTGCTAAAGTAAGTTATTAAAAATGAGTCGGATGATGCACTGATGTGCTGCACAATGATAACGGGCACGGGTAATTCTGCATCAAGCATCGGCAGAATGATACTTAGCGCATCAAGGCCACCGGCTGAGGTGCCGATCACGATTGCATCATATGCGGACTTCCTCATATCAGTATTTCATCCGAAATATTTTCCATTTGGCTGCAACGGGCTCAAAACTGTCTTTGTGCGGAGAGAATGTAATGCTCTCTTTTGAGCCCAGACAAAGAAATCCTCCCGCAACCAGACTGTCGCGGAACAACCCGATAACCTTGTCCTGCAGGTTTTTATTAAAGTAAATCAACGTATTCCTGCACACGATCAGGTTCATCTCACCAAAAACACTGTCAGTAACCAGGTTGTGTTCGGCAAAAACAATATTATCTTTCAATACCTTCTTAAGAATGGCAGAATCATATCTGGCGCTGTAATAGTCAGAAAAGGAGTATTTGCCTCCGGATTTCAGGTAATTCCTTGTGTAATCCTTAATCTGTGCAGAGGAATATATGCCTTCGCGGGCTTTTTGAAGTACCGAAGGATTAAAGTCGGTGGCATAAATCTGTGACCGGTTCAGCAAACCTTCTTCTTTGAGGATAATCGCCAGTGAATAAACCTCTTCACCGGTTGAACAGCCGGCATGCCAGATTTTAATAAATGGGTAGGTTTTTAAAACCGGAATCACATTCTCCCGGAGGTGCAGAAAGAATTCAGGATCGCGGAACATCTCCGTGGTGTTGATCGAGAGGTCCTGCAACAACAAATGAAAGAAAGCCTCATCGTACAAAACCTGATGCAACAAATCGGTCACCGAATCGATTCCTGAAAGAGCCAGACGATGCAGAATACGCCTTTTGGTATGGGCTTTTCCGTAATCACGGAAGTCGTAACCATAGCGCTGATAAATCCCCTCAAAAAGCAGATTGATCTCAATTGCTTGCGGGTCGGGCGACAAATCTTCGGTTTTCAATTTTGGTACAGCCATACACGAAGTATCGAAATTAGCTTTTCAGAGTCTATGGGTTTGGTCAGGTAATCGGTTGCGCCTGCACGGATACATTTTTCACGGTCGCCCGGCATGGCTTTGGCAGTCAGCGCAATAATCGGCAATCTTCTGAATTTCATGTCTTTCCGTATCTCTTCCATGGCCTCATATCCGTTCATTTCAGGCATCATGATGTCCATGAGAATCAAATCAACATGATTGGCTCTCAGCTTTTCAATGCCCTCTTTACCGTTCTTACCGATCAATATCTTCAATCCGAGATCTTCTAAAAGACTGGTTAACGCAAAAACATTCCGCATGTCATCATCCACAATTAATATGGATTTGTCTTTCATTACATCTTCCCTGGAATGAATGTTGCGGAGCTTTTTTTGTTTTTCGGCCGGTAAATTTGATTCTACCTGGTGAAGAAACAAGGTGGTTTCTGCTAACAATCGTTCGGGGGATTTAATACCCTTAATGATAATCCGGTCAGAATAGGACTGTAATTTTTCTTCTTCTTCCCGGGTAAGCTCCTTACCGGTATAGATGATAACCGGCATTTTGTGGGCCTCCTGTTTTTTACCAATTTTTTGTAATAAATCATATCCGGTCATATCCTCAAGCCCCAGATCCAGAATCATGGCATCAAACGATTCTTTCTTCAATAAGTCCAATGCCTCGTTGCCCTTGCTGGCCGAAGTAATATGAATATTTTCTTCACCAATCAATTCAATGATACTCAGGCGCATGGCTTCATCATCTTCAACCACCAATAACTTTTTTAGAGGCTTGGAGATCAGCCCTTCAATTTTATCGAAAGCTTCATTGATCTCATCTACCGTAACAGGCTTACGCAGGAATCCGATGGCTCCTTTTTTCAAGGCTTCCAGACTCTTATCCGATCCCGACATGAAATGAACAGGAATATGACGGGTGTGGGGGTTTTCCTGAAGGCGTTCCATGACTTCCCAGCCGTCGATCCCGGGTAGTCCGATATCCAGAATAATAGCGCTTGGGTTATAATAATCAGCATAATGCAACCCTGTTTCTCCGTTGGGTGCGATCATGCACTTGAAGTTCTTGTCGTGGGCCAGGTCGAATATGATCTGCGCAAAAGATACATCGTCCTCAATAATCAAAAGAAAAGTATCCCCCTTCTGGATGTCTTTTCTGTCGTCATCTATAGAAAGATCTTCGGGTTCTGTTTTGTTCGCAATATTTTGAAAAATGAATTCTTCGATGGGTTTTTCCTGCTGTTTTGCACCAGGAGCCATTACCGGTATATCCATAAACGAAGCTGGAAATGGCATTGGTTCAGTTGCCAAACGTTCTGGTACTATCAGGGTGAAAGTGCTGCCTTCACCCGAGGTACTCTGAAGTAAAATATCCCCTCCCATCATTCGGGCGAAGTTCCGTGAAATGGCCAGTCCAAGACCGGTACCTCCGAATTTTCTGGAAGTGGTGCCATCGGCTTGCCTGAATGCCTCGAAGATCTCTTTCTGCTTGTCTTTGTGAATCCCGATACCGGAGTCCTGAACACTGAATCCGATCAAATCTTTTCGATTAATGAATTTCTGATGCTGACCATCGGCAATAACCGGCCTGCTTACAACGACATGAACAGATCCCTTTTCAGTAAATTTGATACCGTTCGAAATCAGGTTGCGAAGAATCTGCCCGAGGCGTAATGAGTCATTCCGAATTTCCTGAGGTATGTCATCTGCAATAGCCAAACTAAAAGACAAGCCCTTTTCTTCGGCAACCGGTGAAAAGACCTCCGACAGATCAGACATAAATGATTTGATCTCGATAGGCTCTACATTCAATTCGACTTTACCTGATTCAATTTTTGCCAGATCAAGAATTTCATTAATAAGCACTAACAGGTTCTCTCCTGAGGATTTTATAGTTTCTGCTGATTTGATCTGCCTTTCATTCAGATTCGCCGGTTTGTTCTCAGCAAGAATCTGTGAGAGTACCAGAATACTGTTGAGCGGCGTACGTAGCTCATGTGACATGTTCGCCAGGAACTCCGATTTATAAGTACTTATCTGCTCAAGTTCACGGGCTTTATGCTCAATATCCTGACGCGCTTTTTCCAGTTCATCATTCTTTTTTCTGAGTATTTCCCGTTGATTTTCAATTGCATGAGTCCGCTCCGACAACTCTTCATTGGTTACCCTCAATTCTTCCTGTTGCGCCTGTAAACTCATTTTTGATTCCTCAAGCTCCCTGGTTTGGGTCTCCAACTCTTCATTCGACTGGCGTAATTCTTCCTGTTGAACCTGTAACTCTTCATTCGTCTGGCGTAACTCTTCCTGCTGAAACTGCAGTTCTTCCATTAATTTGATCTGCCTGGCGAGCAGCTCCTGAAGAGCGGTTCGGCTTTTTGATGCCTGGATGGCAACTGCGATGGATTCAGAAATCAGGTTTATATAGTCAAGTGCAACATCAGAAAATGGTTTCAAACTGCCTAATTCCAAAACACCTTCGGTTTTATTGTTGTAAATGCAGGGAACGATCATCAGATACCCTGGTTTATGACTGCCTAAACCGCTGAAAATATCCAGATAGTCATCGGGTACATTTTCTATTATCACAGCCTTGCCATCTGCTGCCACCTGACCGGGCAACCCTTCACCAGGCTTGAATACACGCAGATGTGCCTGTTGGCTGTTCACGGCATAACCACCGATGAATTGAAGAACTCCGGCATCATCCAGGGCAAATAATGCCGATGTCATGGCATTCAGTTGCCTAGAGACCAAACCTGAAATTTTTTGTCCGACACTTGCCAGGTCAATATCACCCTGGATCTCAAAGCCAAGCTCATTCTGGCAGGTTTTAATCCAGTTGTCGCGATCATTTTTAATTCTGGCCTTATTCAGACTTGTTGTCATTTCATTCAAGGCGATTGTCAGTTCATCATTCTCTGACCGGGGAGTAAGGGATTGTTCAAAATCGCCTTTTGCTACGCGTTTGGCTTGCTCTACCTGAGAAATCAGGTTGTACTGCATTTCACGGTATGAATCTGATAATTGCCCGATTTCATCAGCCGAAGTATACGAACTGATGCCAGAGATGTCGCCAACGGCCATCTTTTTCAAATTGTCAACGATTCTGAGAATAGGAACGCTGACAGATCTGACCATAAGTCGTGATAACAAAAGGGTAACCGTAACGATCAATGAGAGCAGGAGAATCAGGATAAAACTGAGAGAATAAATCTGCTTTATTGACATTTGCTTGACGTTGTTCGCAAAAGTCGTTTCCTGAATACTCATATTATACAGCGGATCCTTCATTTTAGCTTCAACAAGATTGAAATCGGTTTGTACAGGATTAGCCCGAATTGAAGCGTACTCTGACTGGATTTTCATCGCATATTCATGAGCAAGATGGGTAGCTGCGGATGTTTGGTCCAGAATTTTGGGCTGAATCTTATGAAACAGGCGCATTCTTTTGATCAGGAACCTGGCATCCTTTAATGTTTGGGGTCCGGGATTTAAGGGAGTGAAATGGCTCTCCTTATCGTCCGAAAGAGCATCATAATAGGTGGTGGCAACCTTTTTCGTAATGTTTTCTTTATCATTATCATAGGCCAGAAAGAACGCATCCAGATTTGAAAAAAGTTCAAGTTTGGCATTCGATTCCCTGATGATAGAATCAGCTTTTACGATGAGGGAAATATGATCAGGTTGAGATTTGAATTGGTAGAAATACTCCAGACTCTGATGATATTCGATCATGTAAGACCTTTGTGAAATAAGCATGACATTCATGACTTTCGTGGTGCGGATCATGAATATCGAAACCAAACCAAACAGGAGAATGCAAAAAATTGACACTCCGATCATTAGGTTCAGTTTGCCTTTTATTTTGAGATTTCGTAACCAGTTTTTCATGGCTGAATGAACTGAAGGTTTATATGGTTTTTTTGAAAAACAACTCAGCTTCAAAGATTGATGCTTCCAATTCGTTAAGAATCTTATCAATTTGCGGGTTATTATTGGGTACGGCAGCTGCTTCAAGCTCTTTAAGTTTGTTAAAAGCGGAATGAATCGACAGGTTGCCAACCAGTCCCTTCAACTTATGAGCTTCATCTGCCAATCTGGAATAATCGCAACTGTCTGAAGTTTTCCGTAAGATTGCTATTCTCTCCTCACTGGTTTGAAAAAACATTTCCAGCATCTGGGATACGAATTCCCGGTTGCCGGATACCCGATCCAGAATCTCATTATATTGAATCGGGTCAGGAGTCATAGTGCTCAATGGTATTAAGACCGGTTGCTTTTTCGATTATTGAATATAAATCATTTGGCTTAAACGGCTTGGTGATGTAGTCATTCATCCCACAGCTTAAAGCCTTGTTGATATCTCTTTTCATCGCATGCGCTGAAAGGGCGACGATCGGAACCGGGTCGAGATGGTTCAGTAATTCATATTCCCTGATCTTCTGTGTGGCATCCATGCCGTCCATTTCAGGCATCTGAATGTCCATGAGTATCAGATCGTAATGCTGCTCCTCAAACTTTTTGACGGCTTCAGCTCCGTTTATCACACAATCAACGGTCCAGTTTTTAAGTTTGATAAAACCCACTGCCAGCTTAGTATTGATCGGATTATCCTCAGCCAGTAGAATCTCTAATAACCGGGCCTTAGAAGGGGGGGCGATCGATTCAGTTTCAATAGCTTGCCGGGAATCGCCATCTTTTGGATTCTCATTGAGAACCGCTATGATATCTCTCGGAAAAAGTGGTTTCCTGAGCATTGCATAGAGTCCGCGGGCCAAAAGGTCTTCTTCACTGAGATTCACCGTGCTGGGAACTATCGCCAAAACCGGACAGTTAAACTGTCCCTTCAAAGATTTAGGCAATACTTCAAACAGAAAGTCTCCCTCGGTTGTAACAACATCAGAATTCACTAAGATGAGCTGTTCATGCTTGAGGGAATTCAAAAAAAGATCCAGATCGATTACCGGTTGAACCCAAATTTTGTAATGAATCGGAAGGGAATCAAAAACCGCCTGGACTGCTTTCGCTCCTGATTCATCTTTTTCGACAATCAGAGCCGGAGAGAATGACTCCAACCTGGTGGTGGTTTCGATGGGAGGGACGCTGACTCCGGGAACTCGTTGGAAAGTAACTCTGATATAGAAACTGCTTCCCTTTCCGCTTTCACTCTCCACACGAATGTCTCCTCCCATCAGGTCCAGAAGCTTTTTAGTGATGCAAAGTCCGAGGCCGGTGCCCCCATACCGGCGGTTAATAGATGCTTCAGCTTGCTGAAATGAATGAAATAGCTTCTGCTGCTTGTTTTTAGGAATGCCGATACCCGTGTCGGATACAATGAATTTAAGTTTGACCTGTTCATCTGAAAGATCTTCGACCAGGGCTTCAATCCTGATTTCTCCAGCTTCTGTGAATTTATAGGCATTGGAAAGCAAATTGAGAACTACCTGCCTGAATCGGGTAGGGTCGCCAATAACCTGATCCGGCATGGTGGGATCGATTTTGCAGATCAGTTCGAGGTTTTTTTCATAAATTTTAACCGATAACATCCTGGTAATCCGTTCGATAACTTCTATAGGGTTAAACGGAATTGATTCGAGCTCAACCCGATCAGCTTCTATCTTTGACAGATCGAGAATCTCATTCAGTATTTCAAGCAATGCTTCGCCAGATTGTTTGATCGATTCAATTCGCTCCTGCTGATTGGGTGAGCAGGATTCAATAAGCGCCAGGTTTGCCATCCCGATAACTCCATTCAACGGGGTTCGGATTTCATGGCTCATGTTGGCCAGAAATTCACTCTTGGCTCTATTGGCTTCTTCGGCAAATTCTCTGGCTTTTTCAGCGGCTTTCCAGGCTTCCCGGATACTCTCTTCGCTTTGTTTTAATTTCTTTTTCGATTCAATCAGTTCTGAAATGGAGGTTTCCAGTTTCCTGGTGATATTCTCGAGAGTCTGTTTCTGCTGATGAAGATCAATAAATACGCGGACTTTCGACTTGAGTATCTCGGGTTCTATCGGCTTAAAGAGATAATCCACTGCTCCGGATTCATATCCCAGAAAAATATGCCTGGTCTCTTTATTGATCGCAGTTACAAATATGATTGGAATATGTTTGGTCCGGGAACTTCCCCGGAGCAATTCGGCAGTTTCAAAACCATTCATCCCAGGCATCTGAACATCCAGAAGGATCAGAGCAACCTCCTGCTCCAGCAGAATTCCAAGAGCTTCGTTTCCTGATCTTGCTGTAATAATCAGCAAATCCGGGTTGTCAAGTAATGCTTCCATAGCAAAGAGATTCTCTTCGCTGTCGTCAACAATAAGAATTTTAACAGGTAAGTTTTCAGTCATCATCAGAAAATGCTCTATGGATTTTGCGATGATCGAAGTTAATAAAAATAGAAGCTATTCAAGGCATTTATACTTATTTTAAGCATTACAATATCAAGTGAGGGCTTGAATTGACTTGTGAAAAGCCTACTTTCGCACCGTGAAACAAATCGGGTAGGAATGGGTTCTCTTTTTAACTGGATTTATCAGAACTGGGTAGAGGTTGCTGCTGCTTCAATCAGCATTATCTATGTGATACTTTCAGTAAAAGAAATGATTTGGCTCTGGTTTGTCGGATTTCTGTCAGCCTTTTTGTATGCCTGGGTATATGCCAAGTCGGGTTTTTACGCCGGAATGGCACTTCAGGCCTACTATGCCGTGATCAGCATATATGGATGGATCCATTGGTCGAAAAACTCCCGCCATCCGGATTCTGAAACTGATAAAAAACTGCCGATCAGCCATGCAAATCTGAAAAAGATCATCATCCTGATATTCGTGTGGATGGTTCTCTGGGCATTGATCGGTGTTTTTCTTGATCATGTAACAGACTCGGTGATACCCTATTGGGATGCATTTGCTGCATCGGGAGGAATTGTTGCCACCTGGATGCTGGCCCGGAAGATTCTTGAACAATGGATATTTTGGTTTGTCATTGATTCTGTGTCAATTGGTTTGTATGTTTGGCAAGGACTTTACGCCACATCGGTCTTGTGTATAGTTTATACGATAATGGCAGTTTTTGGATATTTGAGATGGCGAAAAAAATGGTTGGAAAGAGCATGAATAAGGTTTTTTTCATTACAGGTGCTGAATCCACCGGTAAGAGCACGCTTACCGTTGAACTTGCGAAACAGTTCAACGGGATTGGCGTACCGGAATTCGCACGCACCTATCTCGAATCGATCAACCGCCAGTATACTTTTTCAGATGTGGAAGCCATTGCACGGGGACAAATTGAACTGATCTCTCAAAACCGGGATAATCCTATCGTTTTTTTTGATACTTGTCTGATTATTATGAAGGTCTGGTTCAGAGAAGTTTACCATATTGTACCCGACTGGCTGGAACGGGAAATCCCACAAGCAGGAAAGGGTATCTACCTGTTGTGTGAACCGGATTTGCCCTGGCAATTTGACCCGTTGCGCGAAAATCCGCATCGGCGGGATTATTTGACGGAACAGTATGTGCAGGAGATGAATGCGGCAGGATTTACCTATTTTCGGGTATCCGGAAAAGGGGACGAAAGAGTTGAAAATGCGAAAGAAATAATAAATAGGTTGCTTATATGTTAGACGAACAGTTTTACATGATTGCCAAAACTTTTCAGGGACTTGAAGATGTTTTGGCTGAGGAAATCAGGGGATTGGGTGTGCAGGATATTGAAATACTGAATCGTGCCGTTCGATTTAAAGGCGACCTGAAAACATTATATACTGCTAATTACAGGTTGAGAACGGCATTGAAAGTACTGGTTGAGATCGATACATTCACGGCTAAAAACGATATTGAACTTTACCAGGGAATTCAGAATATCGATTGGGTCAGATACCTTGAATCGTCGATGTCGATGGCGGTCGAGTGTGTCCTGTTCTCCGATATTTTCTCTCACAGCCAGTTTATTGCCCAACGAACCAAAGATGCCGTAGTCGATCAGCTGCGTGATCGCACCAAGAAACGACCGAGTGTTGACCGTGAAAATCCCGACCTGCTGATCTCAATTCACATTCAGGACACTAAGGTTAATGTGCTCCTGGATAGCTCAGGAGGTTCACTCCATCGGAGAGGATACCGGTCACAATTGCACCAGGCTCCTGTAAATGAAGTTCTGGCCGCTGGATTGTTACTGCTGGCAGGCTGGAACGGCAAAGGAAACCTGGTGGATCCCATGTGCGGATCGGGTACATTTCTGATTGAAGGGGCAATGATCGCGCTAAATATCCCCCCGGGAACTTTCAGGCCGAATTTTGGCTTCGAAAAATGGAAAAATTTCGATGCCGACCTGTTTACTGAAGTGGCAGACCAGGTTGAAGAAAATGATAGTTTCAAACACAAGATCATTGGTTCCGACAAATCAGCCAAATCATTGCTGCTGGCACGCGAAGGATTGCACCGCTCGTTTCTCGATAAAAAGATTGAGCTTATACATGAACCGCTCGAGAAATTCGTGCCTCCTGCTGGTGGCGGCCTGATGATCACAAATCCTCCGTATGACGAGAGATTAAAGGTCGAGAATATCCTTGGCTTATACACCATGATCGGAGACCGCATGAAACAGGTTTTCAAAGGTTATCAGGCATGGATCTTTAGTGGAAATCCGGATGCAATGAAGTCGATCGGATTGCACCCGGCAAAGAAAATTCCATTACTGAATGGTTCCATTGAATGCACTTTCCGTAGGTATGATATTTATGAAGGCAGCAAAAAAGCCAAATACCAGAAACATTTGATCATTAAGAAATGAAAAGGAATTTATTGATTTGTCTGTTTATCAGCTTGTGCGTTTTACAACTGCAGGCTCAGGAGTTGACCATCGAACAAGCTGTGATGAATACCGGGTTGAGACCAGCACGCCAGCAAATGATTTGGGGCGGACCAGCCGGCGGATATTTGCAGGTGAAAAACAGCTCTATTGTGTCTTTTCAGGCAAAATCAGGAAAAGAATCAGTGGTCCTCACCAGGGATGAGCTGAATGGTATTCTGAAATCATCAGGAATTAAGGAGGTTACATCGATTCAAATGCCGGAAATCCTTCCTTCCGGAGATTTTCGGTTTACCGTGGGTCAGGTGCTCGTGGAAATTGATTGGAAAACAAAAAAACTCATCGGACAATTATCCGTTCCACCTGAAATTGCCGATAAATGCATCGCTCCGTCTGGCCGGATGATTGCCTATACGATTGGACAGAATGTGTTTATTTCTGATAATAACGGCAAGAAGATTACAGTAACCTCAGATGAGGAAAATGGAATCGTCAACGGGCAGACCGTCTCAAGAAGTGAGTTCGGCATAGGTTCCGGACTATTCTGGTCGCCAAACAGTTCCATGATTGCTTTCTATCGAAAGGATGAACGCCAGGTGACCGAGTACCCTTTGGTACATGTTACTGAAACACCGGCATTGCTTGAAAAAATACGCTATCCAATGGCTGGCGCTACCAGTGAGACAATTACAGTGGGAATTTACAACATTTCGGAGGCAAGCACGATATTCCTTGATGAGCAGGCATTCGGTTACGATCGTTACATGACCAATATAACATGGGACCCTACTGGCAACTACGTGTATGTATCCGTATTGAACCGTGAACAGAATCACCTGCTGCTGAATCAATATGACACCAAAACGGGGAAGAAAATTAAAACACTTTTCGAGGAAACATCCGATAAGTATGTTGAGCCTTCTAATGGCCTGGTTTTCAATCCTGCCGATCCTTCGCAATTCATCTTTTTCAGTCAGCGTGACGGTTTTAAACACTTGTATTTATATCGGACCGATGGATCTCTGATCAAACAGTTAACCCGTGGAGATTGGATGGTGACCAGTTTACTGAGATGGGATCAGAGCGGACGATACATTTTTTTCACCGCTACTGACCCAAGTCCTCTCGAGAGACAAGTGTACAGGTTGGATGTAAAAACGGGTTCAAGAATAAAGCTGACTCCTGATTCTGGTACTCATGATGTTCAGATTAGTCAGGATTGCCATTACTTAATAGATTCCTATTCAAGTTATTCCGTTCCCAGACGAATACTCATCTATGATATCGGAAAGGGCGAATCAAGGACTGTTTATGATGCACCGAATCCGCTGGCAGGTAGGAAAATGGGTGAATACAAGCCTTTTACCATAAAAGCGGCGGACAAAAAAACTGATCTTTATGGATATCTGGTGCTTCCCCCTGATCTTGACCCGGCAAAAAAATATCCGGTCATTGTTTATGTGTATGGAGGTCCTCATGCTCAGATGGTTGTGAATCAATGGATGGGTGGCGCCTCAGGGTGGCAGTATTATATGGCGCAGCTTGGATATATCTCGATGACGCTCGATAACCGGGGATCTGATTTCAGAGGGAGGGATTTTGAACAGGTTATTCATCGCAATTTAGGTAAAGCCGAAATGGCTGACCAGATGGAGGGCATAAATTACCTGTATACATTACCTTTTGTGGATGCTAACAGGATAGGTGTTCACGGATGGAGCTTCGGAGGGTTTATGACCACTTCATTGATGCTTAATTATCCGGATGTTTATAAAGTGGGTGTAGCCGGCGGACCGGTTATTGACTGGAAATATTATGAGGTCATGTATGGGGAAAGGTACATGGATACTCCTGCTGAGAATCCGGAAGGCTTTGCGTTGTCAAGCACTCTTCCAAAAGTGCAGAACCTGAGTGGCCGGTTAATGCTGATCCATGGAGATAATGATCCGGTGGTAGTTTGGCAGAACTCGCTGATGTTTCTCCGGAAATGTATCAGTGAAGGAAAACTGGTCGATTACATGGTATATCCTCAGCACCCTCATAATGTAGGAGGTAAGGACAGGATACACCTGATGCGTACGGTAACCCGTTATTTTCAGGATAATCTCTGATTCAGACCAATGACTTGGCAAAGGCATCAAGCTCTTTGCCGGTAAGGGTAACCTGTTCGGTAAAACGCTCAACCAGTATGGGATAGGTTTCAGGATCTTTCCCTGATTTAGCACTGATTTCAAGTGTTTTAAGATCTGTAGCCAAAGATTCCATCCCCATTACTGCCACAGAGGATTTTGCTTTATGGGCAAGCGATCCAAGTGCCATATAGTCCTTGTTTTTCAGATGTAAAGCCATCCCTTCAGTGAATTCAGGAAGCTGATCGATAAATATTTGAATCATCTCAACGATCATCTCATTGCTTCCCATCGACATGCTCTCGAGGTAGGTTAAATCAGCATAAGTGAATTTTCC
>Ga0209373_10000491_pt1 | contig 63751 bp, 60 predicted proteins | sample Higcelweek5metaG_FD_187173 | JGI IMG/M metagenome (GOLD analysis project Ga0209373, IMG submission 187173) | Freshwater pond sediment microbial communities from the University of Edinburgh, under environmental carbon perturbations - High... | ecosystem: Environmental > Aquatic > Freshwater >...
TCCTTGCTCATTTTCTAGGCAAGGCTTATTTGGCATGCGCTTTTTTCAATTTTTGCTTGCATTTTGCGTTTCAGCAGGCTTTTAAATTCCATTCCTCAATTTTTAACTTGTCTTTTGCTCATCTCTATTACGGAAAAGGTTATATTAATAATTAAAATAAATATAAAAAGCACAACGCCCGTAGCAATTAACGCTTCCCTGTGAAGCTCGGCCGCATAGCCCATTTCAATTACAATGTTTGCGGTTAAGGTTCTTACTCCCCGAAGCAGTCCGTTTGGCATTCTTGCCTGATTTCCGGCAACCATAATTACAGCCATTGTCTCGCCGATTGCTCTGCCGATGCCGAGCACAATTCCCGCGAAAATGCCTGATTTTGCCGCCGGAAGCACAGCGAAAAACACACTGCGTTCATGGCTGGCTCCAAGCGCGAGGGCGCCTTCATAATAGTTTTCGGGCACGCTTCTTATTGCGGATTCACTTACGCCAATAATTGTGGGCAATATCATGATTCCGAGAAGTATTGACGCGGTTAAAATGCTGTTTCCATTGCCGCCTATATTCTGCCTTATAAAAGGTACGATTACCGAAAGCCCGAAAAAACCGTAAACTACGGAAGGAATCCCAGCTAGCAGCTCTGTTGCGGGTTTCAGAAATTTATATATTCGTTTAGGACAATATTTGGCCATGAAAACCGCGGTAAGTATTCCTATCGGAACGCCGATTATAATTGCGCCCAGAGTGATATATATACTTCCTATTATCATAGGAAAAATACCGAATAAAGCGGGAGTATCACTTGGGTTCCATTCCTTGCCCGTAAGAAAGTTTAATATACCGATTTTGCCCATTGCGGGAAATCCGTTAGCAAACAGAAATACGCATATTAACAATACCGCCAAAACAGAAGTTAAAGCGGCGATAAAAAATATGCCGCCCATAAATTTTTCTCTGTATTTATTCACCTGCTACATCACTCCACATAGTTTTTTCTCCGATGTATATTTTTTTAACATTATCGCTTGATATTTCATTTAAAGGATTTTTTGAATTTACAATAACCGCTATGCCGTCCAAAGCGATTTCAATGCTTTTCAGCTTGCTTTTTTCGCTGTCCTTGAGTTCTCGGCTTGCCATGCCTATATCGCAGGTACCCTCAATTGCTCCTGTCATGCCCGCGGTAGAATCGCTCATTTGAATTTCAATATCAGCGTTAGGGTTTATCTGCAAATACGATTCTTTTAATTTTTCCATAATAGGGGTAACGGAAGAGGAGCCTGCTACTGTAACCTTTCCGCTTGGTTTGCTGCCGCTGTATGCAGAAGCGTTATCCTTTATGGGTATATATCCGTTTGATACAGCCTTCTGGCCTTCACTGCTAAGTATAAAATTAATAAAATCCTGTGCTATGCCTGAAATATTATCCTTTATAGCAATGTTAAACGGTCTTGATACCTTGTATGTCCCGTTTTTGACATTTTCAGCGGCAGCTTTTACGCCGTCAATTGAAAGCGCCTTAACGCTGCTTGAAAGAGAACCGAGAGAAACATAGCCAATTGCGTATAAGTCACCCGAAACATTGCTAAGCATAACGTCAGTTTTATTAGCGATAATCGCCTCATCGGTAGTCCGGTCTGTTTTATTTCCGGCTGAATCTTTTTCTTCAACCTTTAGCAGCTCAACAAAAGCGCCTCTTGTGCCGCTGCCCTCTTCACGGGATACAACGGTTATCTCGTGTTTTGTTTTAAATTCGCCCGTATCTGCGCCTCCGCAGCCGGATAGCGGCAGAATGATAGCCATACTTAACAAAAATACAATTTTTCTCATATTCATATACTCCTTTTATTTTAGTATAACCTTATTATAAAGCGTTAATGTAAATTTAAAAACAAACATAAGTAAAATCTATGTAAAATTTTATTTAGTGCTTGTATAAAAAATACAAATATTTTCATTATTGCTAACGTATTATCTATTAAGGCGATTTATATTACCAATCAATCCAATTCATTTTACTTGACAAAATAAAAGATTTATTATATAGTATTAGGGGACTGGGTTTCTAGAAAGGCAGGTATAGCATGGCTAAGATTAAAGTGTTTACTGACAGTCCGGCCGATGTGCCGGTTGAGACTATTCAAAAGCTGAACATGGGTCTGTTTCCTGTAAAAATTCATTTTGGAGAAGAAACATACCGTGATTATATTGATATAAGTGTAAAGGAGTTCTATAAAAAATTATCTAAGGCCGAAGATATTCCGACTACATCGCAAATTACGATTATAGAATTTTACGAAGGTTTTAAAAAGGCGGCGCTTGAGGGCTATGATACTATAATATGTTTTACTTTGCCCCCGGAGGCCAGCGGGACATTCCAAAATGCTAATTTGGCTAAAGAAATGCTGAATGATGAAATGAGGAATATTGATATTACGATTATTCCGGGCTCGCTTGCTTACATATACGGCAGGCTTGCCAAGGAAGCCGCTGTAATGGCAATGGAAAACAAATCAAAGCAGGAAATTTTAGAAAGAGTAGAATATCTCAAAAATAACTGTTATGTAATTTTTGTTGTAGATACTTTGAAATATCTTAAAAAAGGCGGCAGAATTAATCCCGCGGTTGCCGCGATAGGAGAGGTTTTAAATATAAAACCCATGCTTACTGTTAAAGAAGGATTGGTTTCTGTCGTTGAAAAAATCCGCGGAAATAAAAAGCTCATACATCGTATAATGGAGCTTTTAAAGGAAAACGGCATAGAGCAGGCAAAGGAAGTATATATTTTCGACGGTGACGCTGATGACAAAGTTGATTTAATCAAAGAGAATTTAAAAGAATATTTTAATATTACCAATACGGAAATTGCTCCTGTAGGTCCGGTTATAGGCACACATGCCGGCCCGGGGGTAGTAGGGGTTTTGTTTTTTAAGTAGGTGAGGATATGGAATTAAAATTTAATAATGATTGGGATAAGCTGCTTGAAGGCGAGTTTGAAAAGGATTATTTTATTAAGTTAAAAGAGTTTTTGGAAAATGAGTATGCTACGAAAACTATTTATCCCGCAAAAGAAGATATTTTTAACGCGTTAAGATATACTTCATGCGGTGATGTAAAGGTTGTGATTTTGGGGCAGGATCCGTATCACGGGGAAGGACAGGCTCATGGGCTTGCGTTTTCCGTAAAACCCGGTGTTGCGCCGCCGCCATCTCTTGTGAATATGTTTAAAGAGCTTAATTCGGATTTAGGTTTGAAAATTCCGAATAACGGATGTTTGACAAAATGGGCAAAGCAAGGAGTACTGCTGCTCAATGCCGCATTAACGGTGCAGGAAGGTAATGCGAATTCACACCAGAAAAAAGGTTGGGAAAAATTCACAGACAGAATTATAGAAATTTTGAATTCAAGGGAAAAGCCTGTGATTTTTTTACTGTGGGGAAATAACGCTAAAGAAAAATTAAGTATTATTAAGGGTTATAATCATTATGTACTCAGCACGGTACACCCAAGCCCGCTTTCGGCAAGCAGGGGATTTATGGGTTGCAGGCATTTTTCCAAGGTGAATAATATATTGACTCAAATAGGTGAAATGCCTATTGACTGGCAGATTGAAGATATTTAGGAGGAACTACTAATGAATTTGGGTAAGTTATGTGAAATTATTGACGCAGAGGTTATTTGCGGCGAAAATTTAGAAGTTATAGAAATCCGTTCAGCCTGCGGAAGCGATTTAATGAGCGATGTTCTGGCATTTGTTAAGGATCAGGGCGTGCTGCTTACGGGTCTTGTTAATTTGCAGGTGATAAGAACTGCTGAAATGATGGATATTCATGTAATTATTTTTGTCAGAGGTAAAAAGCCCGACGCCGAAATGGCGGCTTTTGCTAAAGAGAAACAAATGGTGCTTTTATGTACGGAATATCCAATGTACACTGCGTGCGGCAAATTATATGCCGCAGGACTAAGCGGAGGAGAAAGGTACGGCTGCAGTTAAGTTTATAACAGAACGGAGACGATTATGAACGACGAGAATAAAATGAAATTTCATTATATAGTTGACGGAGAGGATTTTTCTGTCGCGGGCGAGGTTTCCAGCACTGTAAAAAAAACATTGAGGCAGCTCGGAATATGTCCTGAAATACTCCGCAAGGTGGCGATTGCCATGTATGAAGGGGAAATTAACATGGTTATTCATGCGCACGGAGGAGTTATTGATGTAGAAATATCGCCTGAAAAAATTCGGTTTATACTGGATGATAACGGCCCGGGAATTGAGAATATTGATCTTGCAATGACAGAAGGCTATTCCACTGCGTCGGACAGTATACGAACACTCGGGTTCGGAGCCGGTATGGGTCTGCCTAATATGAAAAAATATACGGATGAATTTTATATAACCTCGGAGGTAGGTCGCGGAACAAGGGTCGAAATGGTTGTTAAAATAGTCTAGGGGGGATAGTTATGTCCGAAATATTCCATTCGGTTACTTTAGATCAAGAATTATGCAAGGGTTGTACCAACTGCATAAAGCTTTGCCCTACACAAGCGATACGTGTAAGGGGAGGTAAAGCTAAAATTATAAATGAAAGATGCATAGATTGCGGCGAATGTATAAGAGTTTGTCCGTATCACGCAAAAAAAGCGATAACGGATTCACTGGATGATATATATAATTTTAAATACAGAATTGCGCTCCCGGCTCCTGCGTTATACGGGCAGTTTGACAAGGATTATTCGGTGGATACAATTCTGACGGGGCTTTTGGAGCTTGGGTTTGATGATGTATTTGAGGTGGCACAGGCAGCGGAAATCGTATCAAATGTAAGCAAGTATCTGTTTACAACCGGGGAGCTGCAAAAACCTGTGATATCCTCCGCCTGCCCTACTATTTTAAGACTTATCGCGGTGAAGTTCCCGGAGCTTATAAATAATATTATGCCTTTGCAGGCGCCGGTGGATATAGCGGCTAAAATGGCAAAAAAACAGGCTATGGAAAAAACAGGGCTTCAGGAAGAGGAAATCGGCGTATTTTTTATTTCTCCATGCCCCGCGAAGGCTACGACGATAAAATCTCCGCTTGGAATTAAAAAAAGCCCCATAGACGGAGTTATAGCAATGAAAGACATTTGTCTGAAGCTTGCTCATATTATTTCTAAAATTAATAATCCTCAGAAATTGTCGAAAGCCGGAACGCTTGGAATTGGCTGGGCAAAGAGCGAGGGAGAGGCGGAAGCGCTTAGCAGCAGTAATTATATCGCAACAGATGGAATAACCAACTGTATAAAGCTGCTTGAAGCAATTGAGGATGACAGGCTGGAAAATATTGATTTTGTTGAAATGTCTTCCTGCATCGGCGGATGTGTCGGCGGGGTGCTGACGGTAGAGAACCCTTATATAGCTAAAAACCGCATAATTAGGGTTACGGAGGATATGTCGAAGGAACTGGAAAAGGCTGATATTGACCCTCAGGAGATTTTATGGAATTCTCCTGTTTTATACCGCCCTGTTATGAATCTAGACACCAATATAATTATCGCAATGAGAAAAATGGAAATGATGGAGAGTATTTATAACAGCCTGCCCCAGATAGATTGCGGAGCGTGCGGATCGCCAACCTGTAAATCTCTTGCCGAGGATATAGTAAGAGGGCTTGCTATTGAAACCGATTGTATTTTTAAACTTCGTGAAAAGGTTCATAACCTCGCGATGGAAATGATGAATCTTGAAAGCAAAATGCCTCCTTCTATGAATCCAAATCAAAACAATAAAGTATAAGCTTCAATGTTAAAAAAATAACAAGCTGATTATAAATTAAACTTTAAAACGCCGCATGCAAAGCAATTTTTGTAAGCGGCGTTTTGTTAATATAGTTATTCCAAATGGAATAAAGGTTTTAAATCTACAGCTACAGGGCTGTTGTCTGGATTGGTTTCCATGATATCAGCCATAAAATCCCACCATTTTCTGTTTATTTCAGTATCGGCGCCTTTAGCCCATTTTTCCTCATCCTCAATTTCTATGTATCCGTACAAAACATTTGTTTCAGTATCTAAAAAGATTGAGTAATTCTGTCCTCCATATTCATGGATCATATCCTGCATTTCCGGCCATAATTCGTTATGCCGTTTTTTATATTCCGCCGCCATATTATCGTATAATTTCATTTTAAAGCCTTTTCTTATCATAACTCCGACCTCCTTATTAATTAATTATATCATAATAAATTTTAGTTATCAATAAATTTGCATAATTTATTTATATTTTCAAACACTATATTTTAATTAGTTTAGCATATCATGTATATGGAGGGAATAATGAATAAAACAAAGGAAAATGTAATTATTTATAATATAGGCGCTTTAGGATACGGAATTTTAGAAATATTATGGAGAGGATATACGCACTGGTCGATGATAATGACAGGAGGCATTTGTTTTTTATTAATATATAAAACTAATTTAAAGCTGATTCGCAAATGCTTGATGATTAAATGCCTTGTCGGCTCAATAATCGTCACAACAGTTGAATTTATCGTGGGAAGTATTGTGAATTTAAAACTAAAATGGAATGTCTGGAGCTATGAAGATTTTCCGCTTAACCTTTTTGGACAAATCTGTATTTTATATTCCTTTTTGTGGTTCCTATTGTGCATCCCGTTAAATTTGCTTTGCAAATATATAAGAAAAAAATTATAAGTGAAATTATATGGCATATTTGCTAAGTTTTTAACAACCTTTGTTAAAAAAATATTTATTAAAAAAATCATTTTACCTATTGAAATATTGAAATATTTCTGTTATAATAAATTGTATACAAAAAATTGTATACAATTTTTATGCGTTAGATTAACAGCTTAATATATGTTTATTAACAAAATTAGAATTTAAGGTGATGAATTTATGAATTTGGTCGCAATACTGATGTTGTTTCCTTTAATAGCGTCGGGTGTAATTTTTCTGGTTAGAAACGATTACGCAAGGAATGTTATCGTTAGAATTTCGGCGTGTATTACCGGTATACTTTCATTGGTTGTGGTATATGTGAATTTTAAGCAAGGGCTTGCGCTTTCGTTTAAATATGAACACATTATTGATTATTGTATTATGGCGGCTTCAATACTCATTGCGGTTTACGTAATATATACCGGTATGAAAAACAAAAAATATTTTGCAGTGGTTTTTGCGGCTGTCCAAACTCCTCTGATGATATGGTTTGAGCTTACTTATAAGCATGGAATAGAAATTCATAACGATATAATATTTGATAAACTTTCGGCAATCATGGTTTTAATTGTAGGTCTTATAGGAAGCCTGATATGTCTTTACGCAGTGGGATATATGAAATGGTATCATATTCATCACGATGAATATAAAGAGAGGAAATCCTTCTTTTTCGCAGTGCTGTTCCTGTTTATATCAGCTATGACGGGTTTGGTTTTAAGCAACAGTCTGACATTTATGTATTTCTGCTGGGAGGTAACATCTTTATCATCCTTCCTGCTTATTGGATATACTAAAACAGAGGAAGCGAAAAACAACGCGTTTCGCGCACTCACTATAAATTTGGGCGGAGGACTTGCTTTTGCGGTTGCGGTTGTAATGATAGGCATTAATTTTAAAACACTGGAATTATCAACGCTTATAAATATGAAACCGGAGCTTATGGTTTTGATTCCTGTATTTTTGCTTGCCATTGCCGCGCTTACAAAATCCGCGCAGCTGCCGTTTTCATCATGGCTTTTGGGCGCGATGGTTGCTCCAACGCCCTCTTCTGCGCTGCTGCACTCGGCAACAATGGTAAAAGCAGGCGTATATTTAATTATAAGGCTGGCTCCGCTTCTCGGAACAACCTCTGTTGGCAGAATTATTACGTTAATAGGCAGCGTAACCTTCCTTGTAACATCATTATTCGCGATTTCGCAAAGCGACGCGAAAAAGATACTGGCTTATTCGACAATAGCAAATTTAGGGCTTATTGTAACCTGCGCAAGCACCGGCACGCAGGAGTCTTTGTGGGCGGCAATTCTCCTCATGATATTCCATTCTGTATCCAAGTCTTTGCTGTTCCTGTCGGTAGGGTCTACAGAACATCAGATAGGAAGCAGAAATGTTGAGGATATGGATATTTTAATGAATGTTTCAAGAAGATTGTCCTTATATATGATTATCGGAATTGCCGGTATGTTTCTTGCGCCGTTTGGTATGCTTATTTCAAAATGGGTAGCAATGAAAGCGTTTATAGATTCAGATAATATATTAACTGTAATGATTTTGGCATACGGAAGCGCGGCGACCCTGTTTTATTGGACTAAATGGATGGGTAAGCTTATTTCCAATGCTAACAGAAAAGAAAAAATTGAGCATAGCTTTCATATTGATGAAGAATTCCCTATATTTATACAGGCTGCGCTGACCGTAGTATCCTGCTTCGCGTTTCCTCTGATTTCAAAATACGCGCTGGTTCCGTTTCTTTCGGGGGTGTTCGGGCAGGCGACAATTCCTATTGATACAAGCGACGTTAAAATAATGCTTATTATGCTGAGCATGCTTATAATTCTGCCTATCAGCTTCAGCCCGATATATAAAAAGGATAAACGCAGAATCGTACCAATTTATATGGCGGGGGAGAATGCGGGCGATAATGAAAATTTTCACGGCGCTATGGGAGTAACCCGAAAGGTTGAGCTTCGTAACTGGTATATTGACAATTATTTCGGCAACAATAAATTTTATTTCTGGAGCAATATAATAGCAGTGGCTATCTTATGCGTCGGAGCAGCGCTAATGATTTGGGGAGGTATTATTTAATGATAATACTCAAAATTATTGCTATTATAATACTTGCTCCTGTTATCGGAGGATTACTCACCGGCATGGACAGAGTAATTTCCGCGAGAATGCAGGGAAGATTCGGGCCGCCGCTGCTGCAGCCGTTTTATGATGTATTCAAGCTGCTGCAAAAGGAATCTATTGAAGTAAATATGATGCATCGCTTTTATGTATATATTTCTTTGATATTTGTAATTTTCACGACGGTAATTATGCTGCTCGGAGGAGATATACTGCTGGCGATTTTCGTGCTGACACTTGGCTCTATATTTTTCGTGCTGGGCGGTTATGCGTCAAATTCGCCTTACAGCCTTGTGGGGAGTGAACGTGAGCTTCTGCAAATGATGGCGTATGAGCCGATGGTTCTTTTAGTCAGCGTTGGTTTATATTATGTGGATAAAAGCTTTTATATAACTCAGATTATATCGAGCAAAATGCCGGCGATAATTTATCTGCCGGGCGTATTTGCGGGGCTGTTATTTATATTGACCTTTAAACTCAGGAAATCTCCGTTTGATTTAAGTATGTCGCATCATGGGCATCAGGAAATTGTAAAGGGGATAACAACCGAATATTCAGGAAAGGATTTGGCTGTTATTGAAATTACGCACTGGTATGAAACCGTAATCGCGTTTGTGCTTGTATATATATTCTTCGCTACGGCGTCAAATTTTAGTCATTTTATAGCGATTGGGGTATGCGGAGTAGTGTATCTGCTTGAAATTATAATTGATAACGCTTTCGCACGCGTTAAATGGCAGATGGCGCTGAAATCAGCATGGATTGTAACAGGAATTTTGGCAGCGGTAAATCTTATTGTTTTATCATTTATAAAGTAAGGTGGGTATATGAAGAAATTTATTAAAAAATCACCGTGGATTTTGCATTATGACGGATCCAGCTGCAACGGCTGTGATATAGAGGTGCTGGCGTGTTTAACTCCGCTTTATGACGTGGAGCGTTTTGGGGTTATTAATACTGGAAACCCTAAGCATGCCGATATTTTGCTTATTACAGGCAGTGTAAACGAACAGAATATAGAAGTTGTAAAACAGCTTTATGAACAAATGGCGGAGCCTAAGGTTGTGGTTGCTATAGGAATATGCGCGGCAACAGGTGGGATTTTTGCTGATTGCTATAATATCATAGGCGGAGTTAATAAGGTTCTTCCCGTTGATTTATATGTACCCGGCTGCGCGGCAAGGCCCGAAGCTATTATTGACGGGGTTGTAAAGGCTATAGAAATACTGGAAAAGAAACAGGAAACCGCGAGAGTAAAAAACTAACGGAGGCGTAGTTTGAAAGAAACCGTATATTCTTCCAAACTAGCCAAAATAAATCGCCTGCCATATATTTGCGAAAGCGTATATTCGCAAACAGGCAGATGCGAAATTTAAGCTCTTATCATTCCTCTGCCAATTTCGGCGAGATAAGCGCTTTTACAAAAATATTTGTGCCGCCGATATTGGCGGCGGAATGGAGCTTAATATGGAACAAATAATTGAGCAGATTTCTAGAGATGAGCTTTTGGGAAGAACGCTAAAGCTTAAAAATGCCGGATATCGTTTGGTTGCGATTTCATGCACAGGCAAAGACGGCTTTGAGCTGAGTTATTCATTCGATAAGGATTATGAGCTATTGAATTTAAGGCTGAATATTGAGCCCGATGCCCAGGTGGACAGTATAAGCAGCGTTTATCCTTTCGCATTCTTATATGAAAACGAAATTAAAGAGCTTTTCGGAGTTAAAATTATAAATATAGAATTGGATTTCAAAGGCAATCTTTATACAACGTCTGTAAAAACACCGTTTGGAAACACAAAGGAGGTAAAGTCTGATGGGTAAGAGAACAGTAATCCCGTTTGGACCTCAGCATCCGGTGCTTCCCGAACCGATACATCTGGATTTAGTGCTTGAAGATGAAACCGTAATTGAAGCGATACCAAGAATTGGATATATTCACAGAGGGCTTGAAAAGCTTGTTGAAAAAAAGGATTATCAGCAATATACCTTTGTTGCCGAACGTATCTGCGGAATATGCTCGTTCATGCACGGAATGGGATATTGCATGTCGATAGAAAGCATTATGAACGTTCAAATTCCCGAAAGAGCCGAATTTTTAAGAACAATGTGGGCGGAGCTGTCACGGCTTCATTCACATCTGCTATGGCTTGGTCTGCTGGCGGATTCCTTTGGGTTTGAAAGCCTGTTTATGCATTGTTGGAGACTTAGAGAACAGATTTTGGACATTTTCGAGCAGACAACAGGCGGAAGAGTTATATTTTCAGTTTGTGATATAGGCGGAGTACGCAGGGATGTTGACCCGGAAACTCTGAAAAAAATCGCCGAGGTATTAGAAAATATTAAGAGAGATATAAAAGAGCTTGCCGAAGTATTTTTAAAGGATTCCTCAGTAATACACCGCACAAAAAATGTAGGGGTGTTATCTTCGGCGGAGGCATTTGATTTGGGCGCTGTAGGGCCTATGGCAAGAGCAAGCGGAATTAATTCGGATATGAGAAAAACAGGATACGCGGCATATGGCAAGCTGAATTTTGAACCGATTACCGAAACCGGAGGCGACAGCTACGCCAGAACATCTGTCAGAATCAGGGAAGTATTTCAGTCTATTGATTTAATAATGCAATGTATAAAGCTTATGCCTGAAGGCGATATAAAGGTAAAGGTTACAGGAAATCCAAACGGCGAGCATTTTACGAGGTTAGAACAGCCTCGGGGCGAGGTTGTATATTATTCAAAAGGCAACGGGACAAAATTTTTAGACAGGGTAAGAGTCAGGACGCCGACATTTGCGAATATTCCCGCAATGCTTGAAACATTAAAGGGCTGCTCGCTTGCTGATGTGCCTATTCTTATTCTCACAATAGACCCGTGTATCAGCTGTACCGAAAGATAAAGTATTGTAGCGGCACATGAAAGGGATGGTTAGATGTCAGTTTTAAGCATGACCAAAACATTGGTTAAAAGTATATTTCACGGACCTTATACGGTTCTGTATCCAATAAAACAAAAAGAAAAATATGAACGCACAAGAGGCAAGGTGGATATAGGCATTTCCGACTGCATTTTCTGCGGATTATGCCAAAGGCGCTGCCCAACAGGGGCAATATCGGTTGATAAAGCTAAAGCTTCATGGAATATTGACCGTCTTAAGTGTATCCAGTGCAGCTATTGCTGCGAGGTTTGCCCGAAAAAGTGTCTGAATATGGATAATAATTATACGGCTCCGACAATCGGCGCTGAAAAAGATGAGTATATAGGTCAGGTTAAACCTATTACAGTTGGAAAAGATGTGGCTGTAGGATGCACGAGTACCCGATAACTAAAAGAATAATTGAAATAGCAAGCGAGTATGCAGCAAAGAATAACGCCGGTGAGGTTAAAAAAATCAACCTTGTTGTGGGCGATTATTCGGGCTATGTAGCAAGCTCAATTGAGCTTTATTTTGATATTATAGCGGAAGACAGCCTATGCAAAAATGCGAAGCTTAATATAGAAAGGGTTATCCCAAAGCTTAAATGCGCCTCCTGCGGTGAGCTTTTTGTAAGAAAACCGTTTTCATTTGAATGCCCGTCCTGCAAGGGTGAGGGCAGCCCTACGGATATAGGAAAAGAATTTTATATTAAATCAATTGAGGTTTAGGAGAATAACAATGTCTAAAGAAATAGAAATTATGGAATCAGTATATGATAAAAATGATAAGGTTGCGGCAAAAATCAATGCTTCCCTTACTCAAAAGGGAGTTTTTGCTATAAATGTAATGGGCGCGCCAGGCGCGGGCAAAACCTCGTCTTTAATTCAGATTGTAAAACGTCTGGATAAAACCCCTTATGTAATTGAGGGGGATATTGAAGCGGATTTTGACACGAAAACCTTGCTTTCTCTCGGCGTTAAAACTATACAAATCAACACTGGAGGAGCGTGCCATCTTGATTCTCCGCTTATAGGAAACGCGGTAGATGAGCTTGACATTAAAGAAGGCGTATTGTTTATTGAAAATATAGGCAACCTCGTTTGCCCTGCCGAATTTCAGATAGGCGAGCACGCAAAAATGCTTATTTCCACAGTTACCGAAGGTAGCGACAAACCGTATAAATATCCGCTTGCTTTTGAAAAAGCGGATATTATATTAATTAATAAATCCGACCTTTTGCCTTATATTGATTTTGACCAGGACTTTTTTATGAAGGGCGTGAGAGCGCTTAATAAAACCGCGCCTGTAATAAAGGTTTCAGGCAAAACGGGCGAGGGTTTTGATGAAGTAGTATCATGGATAAATTCAAAAGCTTAAAAATTAAGGTTTTCGGAATAGTACAAGGAATTGGGTTTCGTCCGCATGTTTACAGGCTTGCGAAAAAGCATAATATAAACGGTACAGTGCGGAATCTGGGCGGAAGAGTTGAAATAATAGCGCAGCCAAGCCAAAATAATTTAACCTGTTTTATAAATGAGCTTCCGGCATGCGAAGGCTGCGAAATTATTAATATCGAAACGGAGATTGCAGAGGGGATTTATACGGATTTTAGAATCATTGACAGTGACGTTAATGATGAAATTTCTATGATTCCTCCTGATTTAAATGTATGCCCGAAATGTCAGGCGGAATTATATAAAGAAGATGACAGACGTTTTGAAAATCCGTTCATAAGCTGTATGTCATGCGGTCCAAGATACAGCATTATAAATTCTTTACCTTATGACAGGCAGAATACAGCAATGAAGGATTTCGCTATGTGCGAAAATTGCGAAAATGAATACACATCGCCTCAAAACCGCCGATTTCATGCGCAAACTATCTCCTGCAATGACTGCGGACCCTATTTGATTATGGGAGATAAAAAAGACAAAGAGGCTATAGAGGAGGCGGTTTCCCTTTTAAATTCGGGCAAAATTATTGCTGTCAAGGGCATCGGCGGATACAATTACGCCTGCTCGCCCTTTACTCCCGAAACTGTGCAAAATCTGCGCAGGCTGAAAGGGCGCGAGGAAAAGCCGTTCGCTGTGATGTTCCCTTCGGCGGAATCTGCTGCCGAATATTGCGAGCTTTCAAATGAAGAGGAAAAGCTGCTTTGCTCAAAAGCCGCTCCGATAGTGCTGTTGTATTCTGATAACGATAAATTTGCAGATTCAGTTAATATGGGAAGTCAGTATTGCGGCGCTTTTATTCCGTATACACCGCTTCAAATGCTGCTTACCAAAAACTGCGGACCTTTGATTATGACAAGCGCCAATTTTTCAGGTCAGCCGATTATAAAAGATGATGAAAAAATGCTTAGTGTAAGGTCGCCGTATCTTAGCGGTGTGCTTTATAATAAAAGGCGGATTTTAAGGTCGGTGGATGATTCCGTCACAAAGGTGGCAGGCGGCAAACCTCAGATAATAAGAAGAAGCAGAGGGTATGTTCCGGCGCCTGTGTTTCTGCCGCAAAGTGATAAGCAGATTATGGCTTTAGGCGGAGATTTAAAGGCGGCGTTCTGTCTGTATAAAGGCGGAGCTGCCACTGTCAGCCAGTATTTCGGCGATTTGGAGGAGCCTTTAGTATTTGAGGAATATAAAAGGTCAGCCCTCGATTTGACCCGTTTATTAAAAATAAAGCCTGATTTCGTGTTGTGCGATATGCACCCTAATTATTACTCCTCTGGGTTTGCAAAGGCATTAAACATTCCCGTTTTTGAGGTTCAGCACCATCATGCTCATGTAGCGTCGGTTATGGCGGAGCATGGGCTAAGTAAGGTGATAGGTATAGCCTTTGACGGTACGGGGTATGGCACAGACGGCAATATATGGGGCGGAGAATTTTTAGTATGTGATGGCGGTAATTTTACGCGTGCAGCGCATTTAAAATACACGCCTATTTTAGGCGGGGATTCGTCCATGCGCGATGCGAAAAAAACCGCTGTATGCTATATGTTAAACGCTGGACTGAGTGATTATATCAAGGATGAACGCAAGGATCTCATTAACGCGGCATTAAAAAACCAGGTTAATACCGTGCTGACCTCAAGCATGGGCAGGCTGTTTGACGCGGTATGCGCGGTTTTAAACATTCAGGATGAAAACCGTTATGAGGGGCAATGCGCCGCCGCTTTGGAAAAAGAAGCTGTTCTGGCGATAAGAAATAATATAAAACCTGCAAAAATGAGTTTTAAAATAGATATAGAAAATGAAAAAATTATAATAGATACTAAGCCAATATTTGAAGCATTATGCGAAGGGGCTTCAATCAGGGCTTCGCTTGCGCTTGGATTTCATTACGCGGTTTCCGATATGATATTGGAGGTTTGCGGAATGATAAGAAAAGAACAAAATATTTGCGATGTCGCGCTTTGCGGCGGCGTTTTTCAAAATACTGTGCTGTCGGAAAGAACTCTAAAGCTTTTGGAGGATAATGGTTTTAGTGTATACTGCAATATGGCTGTGCCGCCCAATGACGGGTCAATCAGTTTGGGGCAGACTTATATTGGATTAATGAGGTAAACAATATGTGTGTGGCAATACCGGGGAAAATTATAGAGCTTAAGGGTGATACGGCAAAGGCGGATATTATGAACAATATCTGTGAGATAAATATCGGGCTGGTATCGCCGAAAATAGGAGACTATGTCCTGATTCATGCAGGCTTGGCGATTGAGGTTATAAAAAAGGATATGGCGGAGGAAATGCTCGAATTGTTCAGCGAGATTGAGGAGGCTGCAAATGATGACTCTTCAGAAAGTCAAAAGTAAGCTAAGTAAATATAACGGAAAAGAAATAAAAATTATGGAGGTTTGCGGAACTCATACGGCAAGCATTTTCAGCAGCGGAATAAGAAGCCTTCTTTCGCCCAAAATTAAGCTGATTTCAGGGCCGGGCTGCCCTGTATGCGTAACCTCCGCTTCATATATCGACAAGCTTGCGCAGTATTCGCTTATGGAAAACCATTGTGTTTTAACCTTTGGCGATATGATGAAGGTTCGCGGCAGCAAAAATTCATTAACTGAAGCTAAGGCAATGGGCGGAAATGTTATGGTAGTTTATTCTCCGCTTGCCGCGCTCGACTGGGTGGTTCAGCAAAAAAACACGCAGTTTATATTTGCCGCGGTCGGTTTTGAAACAACGGCGCCAATTTACGCGTTGATGGTTCGGCAGATGATAAAACGCAAAATAAGCAATTTAAAGCTTTTAACATCAATTAAAACCATACTTCCGGCTATGGAGTATATATGCGAGAATGAAGAGGCGATTGACGCGTTTTTATGCCCCGGGCATGTAAGCGTTATTACCGGTAGTGATATTTATGAGGATTTAGCGATAAAATATAAAAAGCCTTTTGTTGTGGGAGGCTTTGAGGGCGAACATATCATTGCTGCTGTATATGATATATTAAAGCAGCTTCAAAAGGGTGAACATAAGGTTAAAAATATGTACGCAGAGGTAGTTTCGGACAAAGGAAATATTAATGCGCTGAATCTTTTAAATGAATATTTTGAAAATTTCGATGTTTACTGGCGCGGAATTGGTAAAATAAAAAAATCCGCTTTAAGGCTTAAAAAGGAATATGCTGAGTTTGACGCCGGAAGTAATTTTGAGGAAAATGATGAGGATATGCCGAAAGGCTGCAGGTGCTGTGATGTAATACTGGGAAGAATTAATCCGCCCGAATGCCCGATGTTTAATGCAGGTTGTACTCCGCTTACAGCTGTAGGGCCGTGCATGGTTTCAGCCGAGGGAGCCTGCGGAATATGGTATAAAAACAGGTAAAGCTTGCCTTATGAAAGGATGATTTTCATTTATGAAAATAAATATGTCACACGGAAGCGGCGGCAGGCAGACCGGCGATTTAATAAATGAAATATTTATTAAAAATTTTAATAATAAAATATTAAATAAACTAGAGGATTCGGCTGTTCTTGATGTAAACGGAAAAATAGCCTATACAACGGATTCGTTTGTTGTAACGCCCATGTTTTTTAAAGGCGGAGATATAGGCAAGCTTGCGGTATGCGGAACGGTTAACGACCTCACTATGATGGGTGCAATACCTAAATACCTTACCGCGGGTTTTATTATTGAGGAGGGCGCCGACACCGATACAATAAATAAAATTGCGCTGTCAATGGCTGAGGCGGCAAAAGAAGCAAATGTAAAAATTGTGGCGGGGGATACAAAGGTAATAGAAGGCAAGGGCGGCATTTATATCAACACCTCCGGAATCGGTGAAATAGCCATTAACGGCGTTAGTATCTCAAATTGCCGCAAGGGTGACGTTATAATTCTTTCGGGAAATCTGGGCGAACACCACGCGGCGATTATGTCGGGCAGAATGGGCATTGATAATAATATACAAAGCGACTGCGCGCCGCTTGTTTCCATATTGCGGAATTTTGTTGAAAGCAATATAAATGTACATTGCATGAGGGATGTAACAAGGGGAGGGCTCGCGACTGTTTTAAACGAAGCCGCGCAAAGCTCGTCATGCGGTATTGAAATTACCCAAACGGCTCTTCCTGTCAGCTTGGAGGTTAAAGGTTTCTGCGGAATTTTAGGGCTGGACCCGTTATATATGGCAAACGAGGGGAAAATGATAGCCGTTGTGCCGAAAAGTCAGGCAAATCGAGCGCTTGAAGCGGTGCGGAAAAGCAAGTATGGAAAAAACGCTCAAATCATAGGAGAAATCACAGATGGCAGCGGAGTTTATATGATTACTTCGTTAAACGGCAGAAGAGCGGTTAATATTTTATACGGCGAAGGTTTACCGAGAATTTGCTGAATCGGAACGCATGTCGCGTTACTTTAAATAAAAATAAAACATAAAGGAGAATTTATTATGCATATGGAAAGCGCTTTAATCAGCACAACTGTTGCTGGGGCAATGGCTTTATCACAGGCGGGAACATTAGGATATTCTGTGAAAAGCGTAAAAAACACAATGGATAAGGACAAAATCAGGCTTATGGCTGGAACGGGAGCTTTTGTGTTTGCCGCGCAGATGATGAATTTTTCGATCCCGGGCACAGGGTCAAGCGGGCATTTTGTGGGAGGAATTATGCTTGCCGCACTTCTCGGGCCCAATCTCGCATTTTTAGTAATGTCCGTTATTTTGGGAGTGCAGGCGGTTTACTTTGGCGACGGAGGAATAATGGCATATGGCTGTAATCTATTTAATATGGGATTTATTTCATGCTATATAGCGTATCCGCTTATTTTAAAACCGCTGTATAAAGAGCATAAAATTTTAGGGTCAATGATAGCTTCGGTTGTCGCTTTACAGCTTGGCGCGTTTTCGGTGGTTTTGCAGACCGCGCTGTCGGGCATTACAGAATTGCCGTTCGGGCAGTTCGCGTTTGCGATGCAGCCCATCCATTTGGCAATCGGTATAGTGGAAGGCATAATTACAGCGGGCGTTTTGTGTTTTATTCAAGCTTTGGATACAAAGAAAATTACAGCTGTAACGGGAACAGCGGCGGCAGTAATAGGCGGCTTTTTATCGTTCTTCGCTTCGGGTAAACCGGACGGGCTTGAATGGTCGATCGGAAAGATAACGGGTTCGGAGAGCCTTACCGCTACAGACAGTATACACACATTTTTTATGAATTTACAAAACGACTTAGCTATTATGCAGGACTATAATCCTTTGGTGTTGGCAGGGTTTGCCGGATGTTTGCTATCAGCTTCAATTCTGTTCATGCTGGGTAAATTAATGAATAAAATAAAAATATAACCTTGGCAGGCAGTGTAATATCATTGCCTGTTTTCTTTTTATCAAAAATTGCTGAAATGATAATTTTTTGAATAACATCAGCATATATATATACATATAATATAAAGAGTCAGGATATGGATGGAGGATAAAGAAAATGGACTTGCTGGAATTGATTTCAATATCTCCTATTGCTGATAGCAATAACAAAGCCTTTTACGCAATGGCATTTGACAGAGAAAATTTTTATTTCAACAGGGAAAGCAGCAAAGCTGTGTATAAATATGATCAGGAGCTCGGATTTATTGATCGCTATGATATTCCAAAAAAATACACCAGCATTTGCTATGACAGCAAAGATGATTGTTATTGGGCTGCAGTCGGTGACTGTAATAACAGAATTTTCAGGCTTGACTTAAGTTTTAGCGAAATTGATTATATCAAAATCAGACCAAGCGAGATGAAATTCTCGAGAATTGCGGGAATTTCGTATGACCCTCAGGATGATACGCTTTTTGTAACATTCAATCATGGAATACTGGAAATTGATAAATCAGGCAACCAGACTGCAAGACAATTAAATTGCGGGCAGCTATATCTTGCGGCTTTATCTGTTTCTCCGAATTACCTCGCTGTATATTTGAAAAACTCAAAGCAGTATATAGCTTTATATACAAATGAAAATGTATTTATAGACTATGAAATTATTCCATGTGATTATATTATAAATAATATGATTTTGCATAAATGCAGCGATGACTTTTATTTGTACATACTTGCGATGAAGAACAGAACCTATTCATATTTACTGAAATTCAGATATAATAATTTTTATTGAAAGCATAGGATTTGCACATAAAATCCGGTCGGTAAAAGCTCCAATATGCTGAATGGTTATGAAAAATATAGCATAATAAGGAGGTTTTGTCATGCAGGATTTCGCAGAATTATTTAATCAATATGCAAGGTCAGAGCTGATGATATTAGTTCCGGTTTTGTATTTAATAAACAAAATTATACTAAAGAGCGAGATAAAAAATGAACGTATCCCCGTAATCATATCTGCTGTTTCTATAGCATTATGTATAATTTATACCTTTGGCACCGCGCAGCTTGATAGCTGGAAGGCTGTTTTAATGGCTATTTTTACCTCTGTTACGCAAGGAATTATTTATGCTGGTGCTAGCATTTTTGGGGATGTACTGTTAAACCCATGTTGTGTTACGGATATAATGTGCAAAAAGAATGGTAATAAAAAAGAAAAAAATAATTCGGACAGCGGTAAGAAATAGGTTATTTGCCGCAGGTATGTTATACTAAATTTAAAAGAGCCGTGTTCTGATTTCCGGAATACGGCTTTTATTTTTAAATTTACGGGTTTTTATTGACAAGGCTTATGAATATATGGTAGAATTTATACATAGGAGGATGAGGCTATGTTAATCTTAATGAATTTCAGCGGAATTATCGTATTTGCGGCGCTATGCTTTCTGTTTATTAACTTTTATAATCAAGATTATACTAAAAATAATCATAACGGCATACTCCTTTTGCTGGGCGCAGGTTTTTTATTCAGAATTTTGATTTCACCTTTTATTGCTGGGTACAACGTTGATATTGGATGCTTTTCAGGATGGTCGGAGGCTGTTTTCCAAAACGGCTTTTCAAATTTCTACAGCAGTGTAAGCTTTGCCGATTATCCTCCGGGGTATATTTATATTCTATACCTTATAGGTGCAATAAAACGCCTTTTTTCAATAGAATTGAAAACGTTTGAATATATAACTCTACTAAAGCTTCCGGCTATGCTTGCGGATTTATTATGCGGGCTTATAATATATAAATTAGCGATAAGAAAAATTTCGAAGGGCGCAGGCCTTATATCGGCGGCATTATTTATATTTAATCCTATGGTTTATCTGAACTCGTCATGGTGGGGACAGGTGGATTCTGTGTTTACGCTTATTATTATTCTGTCGCTTATAGGACTATATGATAAAAAGCATATATATTCGGCTTTGATGTTCAGCCTTGCCCTGCTTGTAAAGCCGCAGGCTGTAATTGTTTTTCCGGTATTTGTTTATTATATAATAAATTTGATAAGAGAAGAAAAATTAAAAGGCGTAAAAAGCGCGCTATATTCGGCGCTTGCGGGAGCGGTATTATTTTTTGTGTTAGTGCTTCCATTTTCGCCGAAAAACCCGTTTTGGATTTTCAGTTTATATATGAAAACTTTAAGCTCATACCCGTATGCCTCGTTGAATACACCTAATTTCTTCGGTATGTCAGGCGGCAACGGAATAAACATATATAATAAATTTTTGTTTTTTGATTATAATATCTGGTCGAACATATTTATTGCCTGCATATGCGCGGTCAGCGCGGTTATATATTTCAGAAATAAAAATAATGACGGAATATTCAGCGCTTCCGCATTTTTAATTACAGGAATGTATATGTTTGCGGCGAAAATGCATGAGCGTTATATTTTCCCCGCTATCGCTTTTTTTATTTTATACTATATCGTATCGCAAAAACGATTGTCGCTGCTTTTTGGAATGCTTTTAAGCCTCTTTGCATATCTGGCGACGGCATGGGTGCTATACCTTGATGTTTCAGGTAAGTATCCGTGGATATCGGCAAAATCTCCTGTATTTATTATATTGTCATTTTTCGGCGTAGTAACTTTTATCTGTATGACAGTGTGGATGATACGAAATAAAGAAAAGAAGGAAATTAAATCAGTGCAAGAAAATAAAAAGATAATTCAGGCTGAAAATAAAGCAGCTATTGTTGAAAATCAATATCCTGAATATACAAAAAAGGAAATATATTTACTGCTGGGGCTTACGCTAATTTATACCATAATCGCATTTTTTAATCTGGGCGATATGAAAGCGCCTGAAACTACATGGGAGAATAAAATAAACGATGTTGCGATTATTGATACCGGAAAGGTGCAGGAAATAGCGGTATTTAATGTATTTAACGGCAGAAAAAACACTTCTACTGGGGTGGGTGACAAAAAGGTTACCTCTCAATATAGGCTTGAGGTTTCAAATGACGGAGAAAATTTTGAGCTTGCGGCTGATTTCGGAACGCCGGACGTTTTCAGGTGGGCGCCGCAGGAGATAAATAAAACCGCAAGATTCTTAAGGCTAAGGTCAATTTCCGACAAGGATACAGGTTATTTAAACGAAATTGCGCTTTATGATAATAACAAACAACAGATCAAAATTGAAAGTGTAACCGACTATTCCGGAAATACTATTAATGCTCTTTTTGATGAACAGGATACTGCGGTATATAGGTATAGCTTTAAAAACGGAACATATTTTGATGAAATTTATCATGCCCGCACGGCTTATGAGTATATACACGGAATTGAAGCATACGAATGGACTCATCCGCCGCTAGGAAAGCTTTTTATAGCTTTAGGTATTAAAATCTTTGGTATGAATCCGTTCGGCTGGAGGTTTATGGGCACGCTTTTTGGTGTTCTTATGCTGCCTATTATGTATGCTCTGTCAAGGCGGATATTTAAAAACGGCAGATTTGCGTTTCTTGCCACATTTTTATTATGCTTTGATTTTATGCACTTCACACAAACAAGAATCGCTACAATAGATACCTACGCAACCTTTTTTGTAATTATAATGTTCTATTTTATGTACAGATTTTTTGAAACCAACTACAACAAAGAGAATGTAAAAATATCATTGAAATATTTGCTTTACGCAGGTTTGTTTTTTGGAATAGGCGCGGCTTCTAAGTGGACTTGCATATATAGCGGCGGAGGGCTTGCCGTAATTTTCGTGATATATATGTACAGAAGATATAGAGAATATAAAAACGCTTTAAAAAATAAGGATGATGCTTTATCACAGGAAATAGCCGAGAATTATATTAAGAAAACTCTTATTATAATATCCTGGTGTGCGGTTTATTTTCTGATAATTCCTGTTTGCATTTATTGTTTGTCCTATCTGCCTTACGCTTTTATAAAGGGAAACAGCTATGCACTGAAGGATATTTGGAAAATACAGGAGAATATGTATAATTATCATTCGAAGCTTGTAGCGACGCATTCCTACAGTTCGCCATGGTATTCATGGCCTTTATTGGTGCGTCCGATGTGGTATTATACGCACTATATTGCCGAGACCAATAAAACTTCTTGTATTTCAGCATTCGGGAATCCCGCTGTTTGGTGGACATCTATTATTGCGTCAATAGTTATGGTTTATATTGTTTGTAAAAGATTTTTGGATAAAAAGAATTTAACCAGTAATACAAATAATAAGGCTTCCATAACCGCGGCTATGTTTATTTTGATTGGTTATTTAGCGGAATATCTGCCGTTTGTAGGTGTAAAACGTATAATGTTTATATATCATTATTTCACAAGCGTACCTTTTATTATTCTAATTATAACATTTGTTATATGGCAGATTTTTAGTGAACTTAATACAGAGCAGGAAAGAAAAATATTCATAAAATTCATATATGGTTATATGGGTGTAGTCCTATTGTTTTTTATTATGTTTTATCCTGTTATATCCGGGTTCGAGGTTCCGAAATGGTATATAACTAATTTAACATGGTTTAAGACTTGGGTTTTTGGAGGATAAGATGAGGTTTAAAAACGTATTATTCGACTTGGACGGTACGCTTACTGATCCGTTTGAGGGCATATCAAATTCTGTTTTATATTCTTTGGAAAAGATGGGGATTAATGAAGAAAGCAGAGAAAGCGTCCGTAGGTTTATAGGCCCGCCGCTTGTTTATTCCTATATGGAATTTTATAACATGACCCGCGAGCAGGCGGAAACGGCTGTAAACTATTACAGAGAGTTTTACAATCCTACAGGAATATATCAAAACAGGATTTACGACAATATGGAGGAGCTTTTGCAAAAGCTTAGAAATGCGGGAACGCAGCTTTTTGTAGCCACAGGCAAACCTCAGCCCTTTGCGGAGCGTGTGCTTGAACATTTTGGAATTGACAAATATTTTACGTATGTTGAGGGGGTTACGTTTCAAAACGCCGAGGTTGAAAAGGATTTCTCTATAAATAATATTATAGGTAAATTTAATTTAAAAAAGAGCGAAACAGCTATGGTAGGGGATAGGAAATACGATATTCTTTCCGCAAATAAGGTCGGAATTACCTCAATTGCAATAATGCACGGTTTTGGCTCTGTTGAGGAATTTAAACAGAGCAATGCGAATGTAATCGTAAAAGACACGGCGGGTTTGCAGGATTATTTAATGAATGGAGATAAGCACCCATGCGTGAGATAGATGTTAATACAATAATTTGTAAAATGGAAAAGCTTTGCGTAGACGCAAACTGCTTTTTAAATGATGATATTTTAAACGGACTTAAAAAAGGGGTGGAAAATGAAAAATCACCTCAGGGACAAGAAATTTTAAAATCTCTTTTAAAAAATGCCGAAATAGCAAAAGTAAAATTAATGCCGATTTGTCAGGATACAGGCATGATGATAGCGTTTGTTGATGTTGGGCAGGATGTGCATATAACGGGAGGAAATCTTACAGACGCAATTAACGAGGGTGTAAGGCGGGGTTATAAAAACGGATATCTGCGCAAATCAGTTGTAAAAGACCCTCTAAGAAGGGAAAATACGGGGGATAATACTCCGGCAATTATCCATTATAATATTGTAGATGGTGACAAAGTTAAAATTACTGCTATGCCCAAAGGGTTCGGAAGCGAAAATATGGGCGGTGTAAAGATGCTTAAACCGTCGGACGGCGTTGAAGGCGTTATAAAATTTGTTACCCAAACGGTTGACGCGGCAGGGTCAAATCCATGTCCGCCTATAGTTGTAGGCGTTGGTATAGGGGGAAGCATGGAGAAGGCTGCTATTTTGTCAAAAAAGGCGCTTGAAAGACCAATTGATGTACGTAGTAAGGATAAGTATTACAGCGACCTTGAGAAGCTTTTACTCGAAAAAATAAACAAAACAGGAATAGGTCCTCAGGGTCTGGGCGGAATAGTAACAGCATTGGGTGTAAACATTGAGGTTTTCCCGACACATATTGCGGGCTTGCCTGTTGCGGTGACAATAAGCTGTCATGTAACAAGGCATTGCAGCGTTGAAATTTAGAAAATTGGGGCATGATAAAATGCGGAAACGAATTTATGAGCTGGATTTACTTCGCGGGCTTGGCATATTATTGGTTGTTTTTTTCCATTCAGCATGGAATATATGTTACGAATATGGATTTACCATCATAGAAGGAAAATGGGTAATATGCCTTGTATATTTTTTTGCGGGTATGCTTATATTTGTTTCCGGTGCAAGCAGCTTTTTGGGGCATAAAACTTTAAAACGCGGAATTATGACCTTTGCATTTGGTATGGTAGTTACCGGAGTTACATATTTTATATATCCTGACAGTTATATAAAATTCGGTATTCTGCATTTGCTAGGTGTTTGCATGATTATGTCGTGGATGATTAAAAAAATAAAACCGACGCAAAACCTCATTGGAATCATCTCGGCAATTATGATAATTGCGGGTATAATTGCAGGCAATATAACGGTAAAAAACAAATATATTTTCTGGCTTGGTTTTTTGCCCGAAAATTTTTCTTCATTGGATTATTATCCGATACTGCCGTGGATGGGTGTTTTCTTTGCGGGGTTTGTATTTTCAATGTTATTTTATAAGGATAAGGAAAGTCCGTTTACAAAAGGTATATACAAAAATAATATTCTGACCTTTTCGGGCAGACATTCAATGCTAATTTATCTTGTGCATCAGCCGATTGTATATTTTCTTATGTTTTACACACCGATTGAGAAGCTGCTGGATAAATTTTTTATGAATATATAGACTGAATAACGGGCGGCCCAAGGCTGCCCGTTATTGTACATATATGTATGCAGACTGCCGAGGGCTGCCGTTATATAAACCAAAGCTTAATTCAACCCTTTATACGGCTCTATTCCCAAAACTCCGTCAATTAAAATAATCTGAGATACAAACTCATTATATTTAATATTTTTCTCTATCATCAAATCCAATAAAACATTCATATATTCACTATTTTCCTTGATGTTTACAGAGGAAACCTTAACATTGTAGGTTTCTAAAATTGATAGTATATTGCTTAAAGAATCCTTGCTTTTAACTTTTACAGAAAGCGAAATATTTGTTACTTTGGAATACATTTTATTTGCAATGGGGGTTAATCCTATCATAACAATCATCATAAGCGCCACAATGGTAATTGAAACAGCATAATAGCCTATACCCACCGCGAGACCAATGCAGGCTGTAGTCCAAAGGCCGGCAGCTGTTGTAAGACCTTTTATTTTATCTCCGGTTGTAATAATGCACCCTACCCCCAAAAAGCCTATACCGCTGATAACCTGCGCGCCGAGCCTTGTTACGTCCGAAGCCGGGTCAATGTATTTTTTTGAGTATTCGCTGATAAGCATTACGAGCGCTGCGCCGAGGCATACTACTATATGTGTCCTGAGACCTGCTTCACGTCCGCGTTCCGCGCGTTCGAATCCAATAACTCCGCCCAGAATTATCGCAAGCACAAGTCTTATTAAAGCTGTTAAATAGTCATATCCGAACATTTCATAACTCCTTTAAATTAATCTCTTAAATTTCAATTTAATATACTATGTAAAAAAGAGACATAGTACAGGTATTTACCTAACTATATCTCCAAGCTCCCCTTTATTATAGCATAATAAGAATTATTTGTCAACCGATTTTTCACAACTCAACAAAAAATTCTCCCTTTTTATCAATACCAATACAGATAACGTCAAAAAGATAGCGTTCGTCTTCAATGGTATATACAGAATCTTTAAAATCCTGAAACGGTCCTAAAAAACCTGTTCTGACGGGAATGGCGGTGGCGATATATGTAACATCATCTATTTCTTTTATACCCGAATAATAGAATCCAAAATAATTTATGGATTCATATACATTTCTGCCTGCCATGATATGCTTTACTATCGTATAATTATACAAGCTATAATAACCGCTCACACTCTGCCAGTCAAAGCCTCCTCCGAAAAAATTATCGAACGTAAACACTGCTGGATTTACATTTTCAATTTCAGAATGCACGTTTTTATCAATTGATTCTATAACAGGGATCTCCTTGATTTCAACTTCCGCATTAACTGGTTCTGCTGGCTCTTTATTAAACAGCTTTGTCTCAGCGAGTGTTTTAATATTTGAAGGACCTCCCCAAAATTCAATTTCTTCTGTTTTGTTTTCTAAATTTTTTCGGCATATAACAATGCCTTCAACTAAAAAGTCCTTATTAACATTAAACGATTCCTTGCTGGTTTCCATGCTGCCAATGGGGGAAAACCGGCTGCCGTCTAAAATATAGCCTTTGAAAACCTCATTTTTTCTGAGCGGTGTATAATTTTTTACATCAAGGGATAAGCACATTTTGCCTTTGAATGAGTATAATTTTGCAACTCCGCTCCCTTTTTTATCAGTATTTAATATAAAAAACTTTTTTCCCATAGTTAACCTCCATGCAACAAACGCTTGAATTTACATTTGTTCATTTAGAATAAAATTTTAAAATTCCATTATAAATAGCAGATGCTAATTTGTTTTGATATTCATCTGTTTTAAGACGTTGAAGATCAGTTTCATTGGACAAAAACCCGCATTCCACAACAACGGAAGGAATGGGAGTTTCGTGCAAAATAAAAATACCATTTGTGCCGTCTTTTGAAACACGGTTATTTTCAGAATCAATCTGTTTAATTTCTTCCTGTATAAAGTCTGCCAATTCTTTGGAGGCTGCGGGTGATGCTGAATAGAAAACCTGCGATCCCTTATATTGTTTATCGGGGAATGTATTCATATGTACGCTTACAAACGCTTCAACCTCATAATCAGTAACCATTTTTTTGCGGTTGCTAAGATCTGCAACCTTCCTCATTTTTTTAATTTCATCTTCAATTGTGCTGAGCGACCTGTCGTCAGCTCGGGTCATAAATACCGTGCAGCCGCTTTTTTCCAAAAGTTTTTGCAGCTTTAACGCAACCTTTAGATTAAGGTTTTTTTCAACTGTGCCGTCAGCACCTACCGCTCCCCCGTCGGGGCCGCCATGTCCGGCGTCAACAATAATTATTTTATTGCTGACCGGAAGAGCTGATGTGGGAGAGTTAGTTATTTCGTATAAACTGATACCTATAACAGCAAGTGAAAGTATTGCTGCTGTAATTGCAATTATGGTTCTTTTACGTAATATAAAAATCATAAAAACACATTCCTTTCGCTGCTTGCGCCAAACTTAATGTTAATATAAGTTTATTCATGCGAAAAGCGGAATATGCACATATTAAGACGGCATAAAAAAATCCGCGCCTTAAAAAGGAGCGGATTAAATAAAAATTATATTATCTGTTATTTTCTCTTATTTTTCTGATAATTGATTTCAATCGAATCTCATTAAAGAACATAAGTATAAACGCTATAACTAAAAATATATCGCCTATTACATATAAAAATACGCTAATTGCATCCACCAGCTTACTGGTAAGATGAATAGGTAAAACGCTTTCTAAAAATCTGGTTGTATATCTGTAATATGTAAAAACAGCGAGGATAAATATTACCAAACCGGACATAGATGTTATTTTAAGCCATAAATTCAGTAAACTTGATTTTGATGTTTCCGGGTCAATCAAATCATATTTATATACACTCAAAAGATATACAAACAGTGACATCAATATACCATTGATTGTCATAATAAAAATAAGTGCTTCCACATCGTTAATATAGTAACAACGGAAAACAAGAACAACTCCAAGAGAGTAAAGTAAATTGTTAAAAGTAGCGAAACTAAATATTACACTATTATATCTATTGTTATAAAAGCTGGATAAATATATTACTGCAGATATAACAGACAATGTATGAGTTACTGCGATGAACAGGTTTCTATAATCACTGTTTGTAAAAAAAACAATAGGTATAAAAGAGACGCGAGTTCCTATAAAGAAAAGCAGCATAGTATAAATCATTGCAAAAACTGATGATGCTAAACCAAAAAAAACCATCCATTTGGATTTTAAAAATTGTAATTTCATAAACTGACCTCCGTTGAACTGGTAATAATATGTTATAATTATAACATATTAAAAGTAAAAATGCAACATGTTTTTATCATCAAAATATACGATAAATTTTAAGGGCGTTTTTAATTTAAAAACGCCCTTGTATAACTTATTTTATTTCTTTATGATATTCCTGCAAGGATTTCACATTTTGATTCGGGCTTTGCAGTTTAAATTCCTTTATTCCGTTTGCGGTTGCCTTAGCCGCCGCCATTGTTGTAATATAAGGGATTTTCTTTTTAACGGCTGTTTTTCGGATATAAGAGTCATCGTTTTGGCTCAATTTACTTTCAGGTGTGTTAATCACAAGATTTATATTATTGTTTGTAAGCTCGTCCGCTATATTAGGTCTTCCTTCGTAAAGCTTTTTGATGAGTTTACATTTTATACCGTTTTCTGAAAGCAGCTTGCAGGTACCGCTTGTGGCTAAAATTTCAAGGCCTGCTTCCTCAAGCCCTTTCGCTACCTCAACAACCTCTGCTTTATCCTTGTCGTTAACGCTTACAAATACCTTTCCGGATATTGGAAGAGCGCTCTGTGTAGCTTCCTGCGCTTTGCAGAAAGCTACGCCTACAGATGATGACAATCCTAAAACTTCACCGGTTGAACGCATTTCAGGTCCGAGCGTAGGGTCAACCTCCGGCAGCATATTGAAAGGAAATACAGATTCTTTTACGCCGTGATAAGGAATGTTTTTGCGTGTAAGCCCTTTAACTATCTCCTTATCTCCTGTGAACTCGCTCATAATGATTTTTGTTGCAATTTTAGCCATTTGAATATTGCAAACCTTGGATACGAGCGGTACTGTGCGTGAAGCTCTCGGATTTGCTTCCAGTACATAAACTTTATCATTCGCGATTGCGTATTGCATATTCATAAGCCCCTGAACGCCAAGCTCGTTTGCTATTTTCATCGTATATTCATAAATAGTATTAACATGCTTTTCAGGAATATGATATGATGGAATAATACAGGCTGAATCTCCCGAGTGAACTCCCGCAAGCTCAATGTGCTCCATAACGGCGGGAACGAAAGCGTCTGTACCGTCCGCAATAGCGTCTGCTTCGGCTTCAGTTGCGTTGCTTAGGAATTTATCTATCAGAATAGGTCTGTCAGGTGTTACGCCTACTGCCGCGGCCATATAGGTTTCAAGGTTGGACTGGTCGTAAACAACCTCCATTCCTCTGCCGCCCAATACATAAGACGGCCTTACCATCAATGGGTAACCAATGCGATTTGCAACCTTTATTGCTTCTTCAATATTTGCAGCCATTCCGGACTCAGGCATTGGAATTCCGATTTTATCCATGATTGCGTTAAATCTGTCTCTATCCTCAGCCAAATCTATTGTATCCGTGGTTGTGCCTAAAATTCTGACGCCGGCTTTTTCAAGCTCGGACGCGATATTAAGCGGGGTCTGACCGCCGAACTGAGCGATAACGCCAAGAGGTTTTTCTTTTTCGTATATGCTTAATACATCTTCAACAGTGAGCGGTTCAAAATAGAGCTTATCGGATGTGTCATAATCGGTAGATACCGTTTCGGGGTTGCAGTTTACCATAATTGTTTTAAAGCCTAGCTCACGAAGCGCGAGAGCGGCATGAACACAGCAGTAGTCAAACTCAATACCCTGCCCGATTCTGTTAGGACCTGAACCTAAAATCATAACCTTCCTGCCGTCGATTTCCTTTAATCCGCGGTTTTTATCAGCCTTGTTATAGGTAGAGAAGAAATAGCCTTCGCCGCCGCTAACCGCGCTGACAGGAACCATTTCCCAATCCTCAATTACTCCGAGGGATACTCTCTGTTTTCTTATATCATTTTCAGTTGAGTTTAAAAGCTTTGCTAAATATTTATCGGAAAACCCGTCGCGTTTAGCTTTAACCAAAATATCATCAGGCAGGGTTTTTTCTGTAAATGACAAAATTTCAGCTTCTAAATCAGCAAGCTCTTTCATCTGCTCAATAAACCATTTTTTAATAAATGTCAAATTATAAAGTTCATCTACTGTTGCGCCTTTTTTTAGCGCTTCGTACATAATAAACTGTCTTTCGCTGGATGGCTCCGCAAGCATAAGTATAAGCTCTTCTTTTGTTTTACTTCCGAAATCCTTAGCAAATCCAAGCCCGTATCTGCCGGTTTCAAGAGAACGTATGGCCTTTTGGAATGCTTCTTTGTATGTTTTTCCGATAGACATTACCTCGCCGACAGCTCTCATCTGAGTGCCAAGCTTATCAATTGAACCTTTGAATTTGTCAAACGCCCAGCGAGCAAATTTAATAACCACATAATCTCCGCTTGGAGTATATTTGTCCAAACTGCCGTCACGCCAGTAAGGAAGCTCATCCAAAGTCATGCCCGAAGCCAGAAGTGTTGATACCAAAGCGATAGGGAAGCCTGTTGCTTTGGACGCAAGCGCAGAGGAACGGGATGTACGAGGGTTAATTTCAATAATTACAACCTTGTCCGAAACAGGGTCGTGTGCAAACTGAACGTTGGTTCCGCCTATAACCTCAATTGCTTCAACAATAGAATAAGCGTATTTTTGAAGTCTTTGCTGTAACTGCTCCGAAATGGTGAGCATCGGAGCAGCGCAGAAGGAGTCGCCTGTGTGCACGCCCATTGGGTCAATGTTTTCAATAAAGCAAATGGTAATCATTTTTCCGTTTGCGTCACGAACAACCTCAAGCTCAAGCTCTTCCCAGCCTAAAACGGATTCCTCAACCAAAACCTGACCTATCATACTGGCTGAAATACCGCGTGAAACGATTGTGCGAAGCTCTTCAACATTGAATACTATTCCTCCGCCTGTGCCGCCCATAGTATAAGCCGGACGAATAACAACAGGATAACCTAGCTCCTCTGCAATGCTTTGAGCATCTTCTACTGAATAAGCGGGGAAGCTTCTCGGCATTTCAATACCAAGTCTGTTCATTGTTTCTTTAAACGCTATCCGGTCTTCGCCTCTTTCTATAGCGTCAAGCTGAACGCCTATAACCTGAACATTGTATTTATCTAAAACGCCTGCCTTCGCAAGCTCGCTGCTTAAATTCAAACCCGACTGACCGCCGAGATTCGGCAAAAGCGCATCAGGACGTTCTTTTTCAATAATTTCGGTTAATCGGTTAACATTCAGCGGTTCAATATAAGTTACGTCCGCAACAGTAGGGTCTGTCATAATTGTCGCGGGGTTGGAATTTACAAGCACAATCTCATATCCAAGACTTTTTAAAGCTTTACAGGCTTGAGTTCCCGAATAGTCAAATTCACAGGCTTGTCCGATAATAATAGGGCCGGAGCCTATAATTAGTATTTTTTTAATATCTTCTCTTTTTGGCATACAGTACACCCTTTCCTTAAATTAACTTTTATAGTAACCTAAAAAAAATGCCTGAAAAATAAAACAATTATTTCAGGCATTTTAAGCGATTATTTTTCGCTTAGATTGAATTTTCTTCTGAATTTTTCAACACGTCCGCCGGTGTCAACTAATTTTTGCTTGCCGGTAAAGAACGGATGACATTTAGAACATATTTCAACGTGAATATCTTTTCTTGTTGAACTGGTTTCAATAACCTCGCCGCATGCACATTTAATTGTAGTCGGCTGGTAGTTCGGATGTATTCCTTCTCTCATTTATCTCTGCACTCCTTCTTGGTAATCATACACATTGCTTTATATTATAGCATAAATTTTAAATAAATGCAATAGTTTTTTAAATTTTTTTTAAAAAAGCGACATCTGGTCGGTTTCCGGTATGCCGTCAAGGCAGTGATGCTCCCGCATAAGCTCAATTACGGATTTTGAAACCCTGGTGCGCTCGCGGAATTCCTCAACACTGAAAAATTCCCCGTCGCCTCTGGCTTCAACTATGCTCTCGGCCGCGGAAGTACCAAGCCCCGGAAGCGCGTTAAGCGGGGGCAGTATGCCGGTTTCGGTGGGGATAAACTTTGACGAATGGGATTTATATAAATCTATTGATAAAAACTCTATTCCCCGAGCATACATTTCATTGCACATTTCTAAAATTGTGAGCACATTCTTTTCTTTAGCCGATGGGTTTTCCAGCTCCTGAAATTCCTTAAGGTGTTTTTTAATATTATCATATCCGCCCGTCATTAAGCTTGCGTCGAATTCGTCCGCGCGGACGGTAAAATAAGTTGAATAGAATTCTTTAGGGTAATGCACCTTAAAATAAGCTATTCTGAAAGCCATCATAACATACGCGGCAGCGTGTGCCTTAGGGAACATATATTTGATTTTTTTGCAAGAATCAATATACCAGTCCGGAACGTTATTCTCACGCATTAAGGCTTCCGCTTCCTCAGTCAGGCCTTTACCTTTTCTTACGCTTTCCATTATTTTAAATGAATCCTTTTTGGGCAGACCCATATAAATTAGATTTAACATAATATCATCACGAGTACATATAACCTCTTTAAGGGCGGCGGTGCCGTTTTCAACCAATTCCTGAGCGTTGTTCAGCCACACGTCCGTACCATGGGAAAGTCCTGATATCCGCACAAGCTCGGCAAAGGTAGTAGGCTTTGTGTCAACAAGCATTTTCCGCACAAACGATGTTCCGAATTCGGGTATTCCGTAGCTGCCGACCTCGCTGCCGATTTGCTGAGGATTTACTCCCAAGGCCTTTGTGGAAGTAAATATGCTCATAGTTTCAGGATCTCCGATTTTTATTGTTTTGGCGTCAATGCCTGTCAAGTCCTCAAGCATACGGATAACAGTAGGGTCATCATGCCCGAGAATATCAAGCTTTAAAAGCCGGCCTGAAATAGAATGGTAGTCAAAGTGTGTGGTTATAATTCCGCTGCCCGCATCGTCAGCGGGATGCTGAATAGGGCAGAAAGAATGGATATCCTCGTCTCTCGGAACTACCATAATACCTCCCGGGTGCTGCCCGGTTGTGCGCTTTACGCCTGTACAGCCATTTACGAGCCTGTTTATTTCCGCGGCTGAAGGAGCAAGATTACGGCTGTCAAAATATTTTTTTACAAATCCGTAAGCGGTTTTATCCGCAACTGTACCTATTGTTCCCGCGCGGAATACATGGCCTTCTCCAAACAAAACCTCGGTATATTTATGCGCCTTAGGCTGATAGTCGCCCGAAAAGTTCAGGTCAATATCCGGCTCTTTGTCGCCGTCGAAGCCTAAAAAGGTTTCAAACGGAATATCATGCCCGTCTTTATTATAAAGCGCGCCGCATTTTGGACATAATTTGTCCTCCATATCCATTCCCGAACCGACAGAACCGTCGGTAATAAATTCGCTGTGCTTGCAGTTAGGGCAAACATAATGAGGCTGGAGGGCGTTAACCTCCGTAATACCGGTTAAAAATGCGATAAAGGAGGAGCCAACCGAGCCCCTTGAGCCTACGAGATAGCCGTCTGCATTGGATTTCCAAACCAGCTTCTGAGCGATAATATACATAACCGAAAATCCATGCTTTATTATGGATTCAAGCTCCCTGTCCATACGGGTTTTAACAATTTCGGGTAAAGGGTCGCCGTAAATTTCAACAGCTTTTTTGGTTGATATTGATACAATATCCTCTTCGGCGCCGTCCATTTTCGGAGTGTGCGGCTCATCGGGCAGAAGCATGATTTCGTCAATCATATCGGCGATTTTATTGGTGTTCTCTACCACAACCTCATACGCCAGCTTTTCTCCCAGATATTCAAATTCTTTGAGCATCTCCTCTGTAGTTCTGAAATATAAAGGCGCCTGCTTGTCTGCGTCCTCATAGCCTTGCGAATCCATTAAAATACGCCTGAAAACCTCGTCTCCGGGGTCTATAAAATGCACATCGCAGGTTGCGACAACTATCTTGCCAAGTTTTTTGCCCAATTCAATAATACGCTTGTTCATTTCCTGAAGCTTGTATATGCTGGCGACTCTTCCGCTTCTAACCAAAAACATATTGTTTCCGTTTGGCTGAATCTCCAGATAGTCGTAAAATGACGCTATTTTTTCAAGCTCGTTTTGTTTTTTACCGTTTAAAACAGCCTGGTATAATTCCCCTGCCTCGCAGGCTGAGCCTAATAAAATTCCGTTGCGGTATTTATTTATAAGGCTGCGCGGAATAACAGGCTTTTTATAAAAATATTTCATATGCGATTCGGAAATTATATGATAAAGGTTCTGAAGACCTTCTTTATTCTGCGCAAACAGGATAATATGATAATTCTTTGCTTTTTTGCTGCTGTCCGTATTAAGCTGAGTATTAATGTCATCTATATTAATAATATTCATTTCTTCAAGCATATCAAAACAGCGTTTTAATATTTCGGCTGTTGCCTCCGCGTCGTCTACAGCTCTGTGGTGGTTTTGCAGGTTAATATTAAGATACTTTACCATAGCTGCGAGTCCATGCCTTTTCAGGTCGGGAAAAAGCGCCCGACAGAGATCCAAGGTGTCAACATAGCAATAGTTAAATTCAATCCCCAAAGCGGCAGAGGAGGAACGCATAAAACCAACGTCAAAATTGGCGTTATGAGCCACCAGTACGCACCCTTTTGAAAACTCAATAAATTCATTTACAACCTTCTCGATTCCGGGAGCGTCCGCAACCATTTCGTCCGTTATGCTTGTGATCTGAGTAATATTATGCGGAATAGGAAAACCGGGATTTACAAAGCTTCCGTATCTATCGATAATTTTTCCGTTTTCTACCTTAACCGCGCCAACCTCAATAATACTGTCGCCGTAGGGGCTGAGCCCTGTAGTTTCAAGGTCAAATACCACAAAAGAGGAATGAATTGTATAATCATCATCAACATTATATACTATATTAAGGCTTTCACTGCGCAGATACCCTTCCACACCGTAAATCATTTTAATCTTATTTTTTCTCGCAACATCAAAAGCGTCAGGAAAAGCCTGCGCTACACCGTGGTCAGTTATAGCTACGGCCTTATGCCCCCATTTAACCGCCCTCGAAACAAGCGCTTTTACAGGCGTCATACCGTCCATTGCGGACATTTGAGAATGCATATGCAGCTCAACTCTTTTAACAGGAGCATTATCCATTTTTTCTTCTTTTTCTATTTGATTTATATTGCTGCCCATCATAACAAGCTCTTTATCGAAATCGTCAAATTGAATTTTTCCGTTTACAATTACACGAATATCCTTTTTTAAAAGTGAAGTAATTTTACCTAGTTTTTCCTTTGCCCGCTCCTTTTTATCATCGGGAGCGTCAGCTTTCGCGCCTTCAAACATCTTTATTTTAATAGAGCTGGTATAATCCGTAACCGCAAAGCTTACAAGCACCCTGCCCGATTTTAATTCCCTTGTTTCCACAAACAGCACATCGCCTCGGATTGTGACATTGTTCATGCTTCCGTTAATTGCGGCAATTGGAGTTATATCGCTGTCAATTTTCTTCCCTTTAATTACAGTCATATGCTGTACGGGCTCATTATCAAGCGGCAGAATTTCCGGAACAGGCATTGGCTGTTTTGGTTCCGGGGGCGCTTCTATCACAGGGTCGCTTGACGCGATTTCCTCATATCTTTCACGAAGAATATCTTCGGGGGTTTTGCCGGAGGAGGTATCCGCAAAACGTATATTATAGCTTTTGCCTGTTTCCTCAAGCATAATTTCGCGCAGCTTTTTTCCGCAGTTTCTTTCTTCCAATAAATATATACCGCCGTATTGTGTAAAAATAGTAATATCATTATCCGAAATATGCCAGCTGGATTTATAAAGCAGGCATTTTGATATATAATTGCCCGCAAACAGCCTTTCCTGAACATGGGACGAATATGTGCCGATTGTATCCCGATTAAGTTCCAAATGACGGTAATCACAGATACAGGACACATTATACCCGGCGTATATTTTTTTTGTACGGTTTTTAATTATATTAATTTCATCCGCGTCTAAAAAACGGTGCGGCTTTATTGTAAGAACAATTGATTTTTTTAATTGGTATACATCAATTTTTGTTATCTTTATATTTTCTTCTCCGTTAATCAAAAGGCTTGAACCCATAAAATCTGTAAGTGGCGGCATTTGAAACATCTTCCTTTCAAAAATTAATTATAACATAGTTAATGAAAAATTTCAATATAAAATAAAATTTATTCAAGGTAGTTTTCGGGAGAATTTTAAAGTTATTTTAAATTTAATTCAGGTATCCTTTCCTCAAGGCGGGTTATGAAATAATTTGCCTGAAAATTAAGGTAAATAAGGGCTTTATATGATTGAATTATTAATAATGGTATGGTATAATGTATAAACCATATTAAAAAATAAATAAAGGAGATGGCTGTTATGAAAAAAATAAAGTTTTTTATGAGCCTTCTGAAAGGACATCGAGTCCGATACTTTACAGTAATTTTTTTAGGGATAATAATATCCATGGCGCCTCTTGTCTCCAACTATCTTATTAAAACTATAATTGATGATGTAATTTGCTGGCATAATTACTCAATTTTTATGCCGATTTTAATTACACTATTTTCTATTACTTTAATTCGTATGCTGGTTTGGTATTACAACCATTATACTATTGATTATGTAGGACAGGTTGTTTTATTAAATCTTCGTCAGCAAGGATATAAAAAAATCCTATCTCTTGATTTTGATTTCTTTGATAAAAACCGCACCGGCGATATTATGACTCAGATGACTGCTGATATTGATTTTATCAGGCATATGTTTGCTTATGTAATATACGCGTTTATTGAAAATTTTGTAATATTTACAGGCGCGCTTATTGTAATGCTGGCGACCGGGCACAAAAGCTTTTATGTAATTTTGGCAATCGTTTTGCCGACAGTCGGATATTTGGGTTACAAGCTTGCCAATGAGGTTCGTCCATGCTTTCGCCGTGTTCGTGAAATGCGCTCAGAGCTAAATACAATAGTGCAGGAGAATATCAGCGCAAACAGGGTTGTAAAGGCTTTTGGCAGGGAGGATTTTGAAAACGAAAAATTAGAAGAAGCAAATTCCAATTTTAAACATGCACAGTTTCATTCTAACGAGGTATCACGAAAATATATGCCGTATATGTCCAATATGCAAAGTGTACTAATATTTTATAATATTATAGTGGGCGGAATACTTGTAATTAACGGAAATATGACAATGGGGCAGCTTGTTATGTTTAACAGCATGGTGTGGATGGTAACGGGTCCTCTTGGTCAATTTGGATTTTTACTTAATGATTTTGCTAATTGTTTAGCTTCAACTGAGAAAATTATTGACCTTTTACATACTGAGCCGGTAATAAAAAATATTGCTAAAATTAATAAAACGGCTATAAACGGTGATTTTGAATTTAAAAATGTAACCTTTGATTATAAAAGTGAAGGAGCTTTAAGAAACGTAAGCTTTAAAGTGAAAAAGGGGCAAAAGGTTGCGATTGTAGGCTCCACCGGGTCAGGAAAATCAACTGTTATAAATCTGATAAGCCGGTTTTATGAAGCGGACTCAGGAGAAATTTTGATAGACGGCGTAAATGTTAGTGATATTGATCTTGAGCTTTTGCGGAGCAGTATAGCTGTGGCGCAGCAGGATGTGTTTTTATTTTCTGAAACTATCGCGAAAAATATTGCCTACGGAAACACCTCCGCTACTATGGATGAAATAACCTCCGCAGCTAAAATAGCGAAAGCGCATGATTTTATAACTAAGCTTCCGGAAGGTTATGAAACCATAATAGGGGAGCGAGGAATGGGACTTTCAGGGGGGCAGAAGCAGCGCCTCACACTCGCGAGAGCGCTTCTTAAAAAGCCATCAGTGCTGGTATTGGATGATACCACATCAGCGCTCGATGCGAATACTGAAAAATATATTCAGCAGCAGCTTAAGTGCTATTTTAAGGATAAAACGGTATTTATTATTTCACAGCGAATTTCCTCCGTTAAGGATTGTGATTTAATTCTGGTTTTGGAGGACGGAAAAATAACCGAACAGGGCAGACACGGCGAGCTTATACAAAACGGCGGTTATTACGCCAGAGTTTATGAACATCAGTTCGGTGATTTTGCGGGACTTGCGGAGGTGAATTCCAATGGCTAAAGTAAATACCTATGACAAAGACGAAAGCCTTAATATAAAATTAAATAAAACGCATTTAGGCAAAGCAAAAAAATATATTAGCCCGTATAAAAAAGAATTTATTTTAACCTTTATTGTGCTTATCTTCGCAACCGTAGCAAATATGTCCGCGCCGTATCTTATTCAAAACGCGCTTGATGTGCAGATTCCGAATAAGAGTATAAAAGGGCTTATTATTCTTGGCGCGCTTTTTGTGTTAATAGCCGTAATAGCTGTTTTTTCCGGCAAGTTTCGTATGAAATATATGAATTATGTAGGGCAAAGCATAATTTACGATATACGCAAAGATTTGTTCGAGCATCTGCAGAAGCTTCCGTTCAGCTATTACGATTCAAGACCTCACGGTAAAATACTTGTACGTGTTGTAAATTATGTTAACTCGCTTGCCGATATGTTTTCTAACGGTATTATAAATTCCATAATGGAAATGATATCGCTTATAGTTATACTTGTTTATATGTTTCTGATTAATGTAAAGCTTACTTTGATTTCGCTTATAGGGCTGCCCGTTTTAATTTTTGCTATAGGACTGCTTAAAAATATCCACAGACGGGCATGGCAGGCATACAGTGATAAAAACTCAAACCTAAACGCTTATTTACATGAAAGCATAAACGGAGTCCGTATTACTCAGGCATTTGTTCGTGAAAAGAAAAATAAAAGGATTTTTAAGCGTTTGGCTTTAGATACATTCAAAAATTTTATGAAAGCAAAATCCATAGAATTTTTAATTTGGCCGATGACAAGCGTTATATCGGAATTTACCATATGCCTTGTGTATTTTGTCGCTGTTGCGGCAATTTCAAAGGATCCTGAAGCATTTAAGGTGGGAGTAATTGTTGCGATAATAAGCTATATCCAAAGATTCTGGACTCCGATTAACAATATAAGCAATGTGTATAACAGTGTAATGACAAACGCGGCGTATCTTGAACGTATTTTTGAAACAATGGAAGAAGAAGTGGTAATTGAAGATAAAAAGGATGCCTATGTTCTGCCTGATGTAAGCGGTGAGGTTGAATTTAAAAACGTTACCTTTGGTTATGATATAGGACGAAATATTCTTGAAAATGTATCGTTCAAAGCGGAAATCGGGCAGACTATCGCCCTTGTAGGCCCTACGGGAGCAGGTAAAACTACTATTGTCAACCTTCTCAGCAGATATTACGATATATCGGACGGGCAGATATTAATAGACGGTCATGATATATCGAAGGTTACTGTAAAATCCCTGCGGGATAAGCTGGGTTATATGCTTCAGGACAGCTTTATATTTTCGGGAACAATAATTGATAATATAAGATATGGAAGGCTTGACGCGACCGATGAGGAGGTAATTGAAGCTGCAAAGAGTGTGAGCGCCCATGATTTTATCGATAATATGAAGGATAAATATTACACACATGTTAGTGAAAGAGGGTCAACCTTATCGGCAGGACAAAGGCAGCTTATATCACTTGCAAGGGCAATGCTTAGAAATCCTGAAATTCTTATATTGGATGAGGCGACCTCCAGCATTGACACCGAAACGGAAAAGAATCTGATTGACGGTATTCAAAAATTATTAAAAGACAGAACCTCATTTGTTATAGCTCACCGCCTAAGCACAATTAGAACCTCTGACAGGATAATGGTAATCGGCAACAAGGGAATAATGGAGCAAGGCACACATGAGGAGCTGATGGCTATAGAGGGCGAATATTATAAAATGTATACGTCCCAGCACCAATTGTAAATAAATAAGGCTTATCCTGTAAACGGCTTACAGGATAAGCCTTATCTGATATATCGGGTGTTTTAAGAAAATTAGAAATTATGAAAATTTGTTTATGTCTGTTTTCCTAAGCTGTCAATTTAAAAGTTGAGTTAATATTTGTCGATGATTTTTTTCGCCATTTCAATATATTTATTTTTTACATCCGGCGGTGATTTAATTCTGATTTTATTTTCAAACTGAAATATCCATGCGAAAAAAGGAGGACTTACATTAATAGGAGCCGTAATATATACTTTATCGCAATTTTTTTTGCGAATACAAATATCCATTCCAAGCTTGTCTATAACGGCGCTGATAACGCTGTTTTCACATTCCAGTTTTACATTTTTAACCTCACCTGAAAACATGCTGAATAAATTTTTGGAATATTTGCTCATATTGAAATTTTTCGGCATAACATTTTTTATACTCTCCGCCGATTCATGCAGTAACCTTATATCCAGTATTCTGTCAACTCTAAAATGTGTCAATTCTTCATTTTTAGAATAATGAGAAATCAGATAATAATTTTCATTTGACCATATAAGAGAATAAGGGCTTACAACATAGTAATCGCCGTTATTTTTTAAGCTTTTCTCCTTCTCGGCATTGTACTCAAAATATTTAAAAGCTATTTTTTTACTATGGCAAATTGCTTGATATATAATATCAACGGTATAGTAAATCGTTTCATTAGACGTTTTAACTTTATCAATATTATAAAGCTGCCTTTCAAGCTCATTTGCATTATGCTTGCTTGTCATAGATTCCAATTTTTTAACTAATTCACGGGTTTTAGTTTTGGTAATAAATTTGGATGATTGAACGCTGTCGACAAGTAACTTGAGTTCAGCAAGTTCAAAAGGGCGTTTGCCTATGTAATATCCGAAATTTCGATGTTTTCTCCTGATTAAATCTATTCCGAACTGCTGAATAACCTCCATATCGGTGTAGAGGGATTTTCTTTCAGCCGATATATCATAGGATGCAAGTTTATCAATAATTTCAGACATCGACATTTGATGTGATTCGTCCGTATATTCATACAAAATTTTAATAAGGTACAATAACTTTGATTTCTGATTAGAATATCTTGGCATTTAAAATACCTCCTTTATTATATTATATCATAAAAGCTGTACCATAAAAAGGACATATAATAAATTTGTATATTTTTGGCGTAAATTATTATATATTTATGACTTTTTTGTTAGTTATGTATAAATTACTTGGATATTTAAAGCTTTTTATGTAAATAGGAGGTAGATAATGTATAATTATGCAGAATAATAAAAATAAAAAAAGGTCGAATGCTTTATGCTCTGCCACTTGAAATGGGTATAATTAAAGCGCCGACCTTAAATATTATTTTGTAATCATAGAACCAATACCTGTATTAGTGAATATTTCAAGCAATATACAATGCGGAACACGTCCGTCGATTATATGCACCCTGCTGACTCCATTCTCAATAGCTTCAGCGCAGCCCCTCACTTTTGGTATCATACCGCCGCTTATGGTACCGTCCTCAATTTTTTCGTCCACCTCATCGCGGGTCATAGAAAAAATTATATTTTTATCCTTATCCAGTATACCCGGAGTGTCTGTAAGCATAATAAGCTTTTCAGCTTTAATCGCACATGCAACACTGCTTGCCACGGTATCGGCGTTAATATTATAGCTTTGACAGTCTTCATCCACGCCTATAGGCGCTATAACAGGAATATATTCGCCTCCTGCAAGAGTTTCGAGCATTTTGCAGTCAATGGATAATATCTCACCCACATATCCTAAATCAATGGGATTTCCGTTTTCGTCATTTTCGAGTTTTTTGCATCTGATAAGGTTACCGTCAATTCCGGAGAGCCCGATAGCTTTTCCACCGTTTTTGTTGAGCAGAGAAACAACCTCTTTGTTGGTTTTGCCGATAAGCACCATTTGCGCTACTTTAATTGTTTCATCATCAGTTACTCTAAGACCGTTTATGAAATTGCTTTCAATATTATATTGCTTAAGAGCAGCTGAGATATCAGGACCGCCTCCGTGAACCAAAATAGGATTCGCGCCTACAAATTTCAGGAGCGTTATATCCTCCATAACGGAATTTTTAAGCGTATCGCTTACCATGGCGTTTCCGCCATATTTAACAACAATTGTTTTGCCGCTCAGCATTCTTATATATGGCAGTGCTTCAATTAATATATTCGCTTTTTTTATAAGGGTTTCCATCTCCATCTCCATCTTCATGACCTCCTATTGCATTTTTCTATAAATAAAATCCGGCGTTATCTAAACCGGTTTTTTCTTCAAGCCCATATAGAATATTCATATTTTGAACCGCCTGCCCTGCGGCGCCTTTTACGAGATTATCTATACAGGAAACAATAACAGCGCGGTTTAGCCTTTCGTCAACAACGATTCCGATATCCACAAAATTTGAACCTGCAACATGATTGGTTTCGGGAAGCCCGCTGTCATAAACTCTTATAAAATATTCATTTTTATAAAAATCTTTGTATATATATGTTAGCTCCTCGGTTGACATTTTTGTTTTAAGATTTGCATAGCAGGTAGCCAGAATTCCCCTTTTCATCGGGATTAAATGAGGAGTGAACGAAAGTACAATATCTTCACCGGCAATATTTGAAAGCTCCTGTTCAATTTCTGACGTATGACGATGAGCCGCGATTTTATAAGCCTTCATATTTTCAGTACATTCGCAGAAATGAACGTCTGTTGAAAGGCCTCTGCCTGCCCCTGTAACGCCAGATTTCGCGTCTATTATAATATTTTTAGTTTCGCAAAGCCCGTTTGCCAGCAGCGGAGCCAGCCCTAAAATGGAACAAGTGGTATAACAGCCCGGATTACCAACTATATCTGTTTGCTTAATTTTATCCCTGTGAAGCTCGGGCAGACCGTAAACGGATTTTTCTAATATTTCGGGAGCCGGATGGCTCTCGCCATACCATTTTTCATATACCTTAATATCATCATACCTGAAATCGCCGCTTAAATCAATAATTTTGAGCCCCATATTATAAAGGGAAGGTATAACATTTTTAGACGCTCCGTGAGGAAGCGCAGTAAAAACAATATCGCATAAACTTTTAATTTTATTTTCGTCCAAATCGCCGCATTCCATATCAAGCACGCCTTTAAGGTGCGGATAAACCTGTGAAATTTTCTGGCCGACATAACTGTTTGATACAATATAAGTTATTTCAGAGTTTGGATGCGACAGCAAAATCCGTACAAGCTCTATGCCTGCGTAACCCGTTGCTCCGAGAACTCCAACTCGTATTTTATTCATATGAATTCCTCGCTTTATATATAATATAAATTAATCTTTATACATTATTTTAACATATTCCGAATAAAAATTCAAGTATTAAATTTAAAATAATGAATAAAATTTCAAAAATTGTCGATAATAAATTTGGTAAATTTAGAAATTTTAAAAGGAAATGCAATATAAAGGTAGAATATATCTAATATGGAAATAATTAAAAAGAGAGGAGAAAACATAATATGAATTTTAAGATTATAAGAAAAAAAGACAAGCTGTATGTAAGTCTTGAGGGAGAACTTGACCATCACAATGCAGGAATAGTAAGGGAAAATGTAGATATTGAAATAAAGAGCGGCAAGGTTCGCGAGCTTATTTTTGACTTTTCCGAGCTTAGCTTTATGGACAGCTCCGGCATTGGCATTATTATGGGCCGATATAAACTCATGCAGGCATGCGGAGGAAAGGTCGTTATTATGGGAGCTACGGATTATATTCAAAAGCTAATGCGTTTATCCGGCCTTGAGAATATAATTGAAATAAGAAAAGCGATATAAAGAAAGGATGATAAAAATGAAGGATAAGATGAAGCTTGAATTTCCTGCAAAATCTGCATATGAATCATTTGCCAGGGTTACCGTCGCGGCTTTTATTTCAAAACTTGATCCAACAATTGTAGAGATAAATGAAATAAAAACAGCAGTGTCCGAAGCGGTAACAAACAGCGTAATCCACGGTTATGAGGGCGAGGACGGGATAATTTACATAGAATGCGAGCTAAAAGGTAATAATGCGAAAATAGTTATAGCGGATAAAGGCAAAGGCATAGAAAATGTTCAGCAGGCGATGACGCCGCTTTTTACAACTAATCCGGACGGTGAACGATCCGGAATGGGATTTACGGTTATGGAAACATTTATGGACAATGTGGAGGTGAAATCATTACCGGGAATCGGCACTAAAATTACAATGTATAAAACCATAGGCACTATAGGGGAAGGTGCAGAAGGTGAATAATGATATATTTTCACTCATTAAAAGAGGTCAGGAGGGTGACCGCTGCGCGCTTGAAACTATAGTGCAAGAAAATAATCGTCTGGTTTGGAGCGTTGTAAAGCATTTTTCGGGTAAAGGATATGAAACCGAAGATTTGTATCAGATAGGCTGTATTGGACTCATAAAAGCCGTAAAAAAATTTGATTTTTCAAAAAATGTACAATTTTCAACTTACGCTATTCCTATGATAATGGGAGAAATACGGAAATTTTTAAGAGATGACGGACCCGTAAAAGTAAGCCGCAGTATAAAAGAGCTTGCGCATAAAATATGGTATATTTCAAATGATATTACAAAAAGGACAGGCAGAGAAGCCACCATTTCAGAAATAGCAAACGAAATTCGGATAAGCGTTGAAGAAGCCGCAATGGCTATAGCCGCGGCGGCTCAGCCTATTTCATTATATCAGCCGCTCAAAGAGGGCGATATAAATGAAATTACACTGATTGACACAATAGAAGCAGGCGACAGCTTTGACGAAAATATCATTGACAGCGTTACTGTTAAAAATGCCACAAGCAAGCTGCCTTCCAGAGAACGTGATTTAATATTTATGCGGTATTATCAGAACAAAACTCAAACAGAGGTTGCGGCAAAGCTCGGTATCTCGCAGGTGCAGGTTTCGAGGCTGGAAAAAAAGATACTGCTTAAATTAAGACAAGAGATTGAAACGAATTAAAATTAATAAAGGGTTAAGTTTTTAAAAACTTAACCCTTTATTAATTTATATAGACAATATACCTGTTTCAGTTTCTAAAAGCATGAGTATTTTAATTTCCATACCTGTTTGAGCGTCAAAATAGATTAGAAAATTACGCTCGTTAATACTGCCTTTTACCTCAAAGCAGTAAACCTCGGATAAATCATCTTTGGGAATAACTGCCATAGATACATTATTTATCTGTAAGCCTGACGGCAATTTATCAAGTATTTCGTTTTTAGTTACGCTGGCCGGCGGCAGGGCTCTTTTATCAATGTGCGACATTAAATATCCCTTTGATTCCATACCAATTACACTTCCGTTGTCAAGAGCGACTTTAATTTTAATTAAGTCGCCGTACATAATAACGCCATCCTGAACATAAGCGAAATTAATGGTCGCTATATTATCCAAAACCTCATAATAGCTGTCCTTCAAGCTATTAAAGCCTTTGTTGGATAAATATTCAAGCGCATTGATTTTTGCCTGATTAACATCAATCACTGAGCTGTTTGATGACCTATTGTCAAGATACCATATAACATAGCCTCCGGCCTTGCTGATGTCAACATTAATTATATGAGAGGATTCCTTTCCTTCCGGATAGCAGATTATATTATAAGCCGGCATGGAGCCGTCAACCTCGCCGGTTACTTCTATCAGCTTATCTCCCGAATTCAAAAACCATTTGGCTTTTTGAAGCGCTTCATCTCTTGATATTTCTTTTTTATCCTCGAGCATTTTTGCTTTTAATCCCTCAATATGCGCTGAAAAGGGACCGTCATATATGAGCGAAGGATATTCAACAAAATAATTTGATAAATCCTCAAGGCTCATATCGATTGTTTTAATATCTCCCTTGAAATTAGAAGAAGCTTCAGATACAGTTACCTTTCCGGCGGATATTTGATTTTGTATCTCATCAATGCTTGCGTTAATCTCGCGGCTGTATTTTACCAGCTCTTTAAGTGAAGCATAATCCGCTTCGTTCATTTTCTGCCCGCTTGTAAGCTTCATTGCAAGAGAATAGGTAAAGTCGCCTGTTTGAGTTAAAAACTTTGTTATTTGGTCAATATGCGTTTTTTCAAACGGCAGCTGTGAAAGCGAGGTTTTGGCTGCTTGAGTTTTCTGGTTTATTTCATTTGACAAACGCACCATTTGAGAAGCATTGCTTATTAGCATACCTTTTTCAAGTGATGATGAAATGTTCTGCATAGATTCTGAAAATTCATAAAAAGATCTGGTATATTGATTATTTAAATCACGCTCATAATTCTGAGCGGTTACATATTGGTACGCGCCGAAAGCAATTGATAATACGGTAGCTATTGCAAATATAGTCAGCCATGTTTTGTTAATTTTTTTCATATTCTATTCCCCTCTATCTCGCAAAAATATGTCTTCCGATTGTGACTATTTGCGGTCTGGACCAAATCCATGCATTAGTGGCGGTATTAGGGTTGAAATAATATATAGAACCGTATGTCGGGTCCCATCCGTTAAGAGCGTCCTGACACGCTTTGTAGACCATTGAATTATGGCTAATAGGAACATTAATCTGTCCGTCCGAAACCGCTGTAAAGGCGCCGGGCTGATATATTACTCCCGCAATAGTATCAGGAAAAGAAGGATGTTCCGTTCGGTTGAGTATTACGGCTGCAACAGCAACCTGTCCGACATAAGGTTCGCCTCTTGCTTCACCGTTGACGCATCTTGCCATGAGCTCTGTAGTCCATGCGCGGTTTCCGCCTTGAGCATATACAGTGTTTTTCGGAACAGAAGAATTATTTTGTGCTATAAACATATAACCTATAGCGCCAATAAATAAAACGGCGGCTATAAGTGTCAGTGTAATTAGTTTTTTCATGGTTTTCCTCCTTAAAAAGTCACTGGTTATTTTTAAACATTTCAACAATTTTAAATTTTAATGTGTACTTAGGTTTTTCATCGGTTATTATATCCTTTGTATTTGTCGATAATTTTGACAAAGAAGATTCAGGCATCTGGGCATGAGTTTCATCCACAAAGCATAATGGAGGAAACATAACACACCACCAGTTATGGCCTTCGCCGCTGCCGATTATAACTCTGACTGCTCTGTAATTACCGGCGGGAAATGTAGCATTGCCGTATGTTTTTTCGGGAAATGGGAATATGCCCCACTGCACATCAATATCATAATTATAACCCTCCTGTTTTATAACATTTTCCGCGGCATATTTTAGGGTGTCAAGTTCGGTTGCGATTTCTTCCTTAACTGAGGTAATATCCCCGGCGTTTTTAATTTCTTCGCCGGCAGCTTTGAGTACGGCGTCGCGAACCTTAAGTTTCAGGCTTTGATCCTCATCAGAATCGCTGTTTGCCAGTACGTGCAAACGGATTATTTCACCGTTAAAGGCTTCGTTATTGCTCCCGGAATGTGCAACTAATATGCTTCCCGTTAATACTGCTATAATAAAAACAGAAGCTGCTGAAATGGTTGAAATTCGTATAGACTGTCTTGTCCACAAGTGTTTTAGCTTGTCTTTAAACATTGTAAACCTCCTAAGTAAGAATATTATTGGATTATATAATAATTATTAACAAGCTATAGTTTTTTTATACAAAAAAATCAGCACAAACAATTTTGTTTGTGCTGATTGTAAAAATCTAATTTTTAATTGAATATTGCATAAGGAGTATTAACCTCGACAAAGAAACTGGAACCGTTTTGAAGCTGTGCGTCTGCGTTAGTTATCACTCCTTTTGTGAATAACTCGGAAACGGCTTTAACTTGTGTTCCCGGATCGATAATATCGCATTTTATGCGAATCGCGAAGCCGCTGCCGGTATCATATACCAAATACGGGTAAAATGTAAATTTAGCCTTTACACCGTATTCGGATAAAGCCGCACTTTCAAGCTTATCACATTGTTTCATAAATAATGAACTGTATTCGCGAGCTGTATCAAACATAGCTTTTGGAACGCCGAGATCACTATTATCACTATCTTTAAAGCTGAATGGAAAATCATAAACCTCATTAGGTATATCTTCGGTTATAACCTGATATTTTGCGTAATTATCAGGCAGCGTGTCAAGTTTAATGCTGTAGTTTTCAGATTGATATTTACCGTATTCGTCAAGTCCGCTGATTAGACCTGTTTGTGAGCCGATATATGCGTCATACTGAAGTATTATTGCAGTAAGCTCTTTTTGAGTTACAGGCTCTGTTGATGCTTTCTCACCGCCAGCATATAGACTAATGCCGATAGATACGGTTTTGTGTCCTCTGCGCATCGAAGCGGAATTAAATGCCTTTATTGTATCCTCTATAGTTGCGTTCTTTTCGCCGAACTCCGCTGTTATTTTATCTTCGCCAAGAGCTTCATGCCCTAAAATATAAATATCGCGAGCGTTTTCGCCTTCAAAAGGAGTTTCATAATAGTATCTGTTGTATGTTAATTCATATTCATCCACAGCATATCTTTGCATTGCCTTTGACAGCTGAATATTCGTAATATGTTTATCGGGCTGATATGTTAAATCGTCAAATAATTTCAAACTGTTAAAAACATATTCCAAAAGGCCGGATGATACAGAAGTCATAAAGCTGATTTTTTCTTTTGCATTTCTTGATTTTATAATTAAAGCGGCGGCCTCAGCTCTGGATAAGGTATCGTCAAGCCTTAGATTTACGCCGTCATTGCCAACCATTACTCCGTATGTATAAACCCATGCGGCAGCGTCTTTATTTTGTGCCTGATCTGTTATAACTGATGGAGCTTCAACGCCACTTGCTGCTCCTGCTCGTTTCCATAAAAGCTCAATAGTCTCACCGCGTGTAATAGCGCGGTCAGGAGCAAAGTTATTGCTGCCCACGCCTGCGAGGCCTGAGTACATAACATAATCATATGCCCAGTGCGAGGATGGTACATCTGAATATTCTTTATTGCTTTTTTCGGTGCCTTTACCAATCATTTTGACAAATTCAGCACGTGTAACCGTGTTATCCGGTTTGAAGCTTCCGTCGTCGTAGCCTTTAATCGTACCTTCAGATACAAGCGTATTTACAGAAGAATATGCCCAGTGATCATTTTTTAAATCAGTAAAATCAGTTGCCGCAAATGATGTAATCGCACCGAAAGTCAAAGCAGCAGCAAGCGCAATGCTTATTGCATTCTTTATCATATGTATCATCTCCTATTATATATATATACAAATTATAACATAGATTAATGTTTGTTGCAATAGTTTTTTGTTGAAAATTTATGGAACTATATAATAAAATTTCTTGATAATCTAAATTTTATATGTTATACTATAAACGAATAATTTATAAGGAGCATTATATGATAAAAATAAAAACCCTGCCTAATAATTTACGGCTTGTATTTGAATACATACCCTATGTAAAAAGCGTTTCTGCAGGCGTATGGATAGGCAGCGGTTCGAGGTTTGAAAGTGATAAAAACTGGGGAATATCCCATTTTATAGAGCACATGCTTTTTAAAGGCACAGCCGGAAGAACCGCCAAGGAAATAGCAGAGGAAACAGATAGTATAGGAGGGCAGCTCAACGCATTTACCGCACGCGACTGCACCTGTTTTTACACGAAAACATTGTCGGGTCATTTGGATATATCATTGTCGCTACTTTCCGATATGCTGATAAATTCAAAATTCGACAAAAATGATATTTACACCGAAAGCTTCATAGTTAAAGAAGAAATAGATATGTATGAGGACACTCCCGAAGAGCTCGTACATGATATTCTGGCGGACGTATGTTATAATAAACATCCGTTGGGGAAGAATATTTTAGGGTGCGCAAAGACTATCGAATCATTTAATTATGATAAAATAAAAAGCTATATGGATATGAGATATTGCACGGATAATATTGTTATTTCTGTAGCCGGAAATTTTGAAGAAAATGCTTTGGTGCAAATGGTTGAAGAGTATTTCGGAAATGTATCAAACAGACAATCGGTTAATGAGATAACTAAGCCCCCTGTTTTTGTATCAGGCAAAGAGATCCGTTACAAACAGGTGGAGCAGGCTCATATTGCAATTGCTTTTCCCGGAGTTTCATACAGAGATGATGATATGTACGCGCTTATGCTGGTTAGCAATGTTTTGGGCGGAGGAATGAGTTCGCGGCTTTTTCAAAATATACGGGAGAAAAAAGGACTTGCGTATTCAATTTATTCCTATCCGAATATTTTTGACGATACGGGATATACAACAGTTTATGCGGCTTGCGCTAAGGAAAAATATAGCGAGGTTGTCTCGCTGATATATGATGAAATAAGCCAGCTAAGGGAAAAAGGAATCTCAGAAGAAGAGTTTCTGCGCGCGAAAGAACAAATGAAAGGCAACTATATTTTATCTGCGGAAGGTACAACAAGCCGTATGTCATCAGCGGGTAAGCAGCTGCTTTTGCATGATATAATTAAAACCGACGATGATATTCTGAAAAAAACGGATGAGATATCAAGCGAAAGCGTAAATAGTGTTTTAAAGCTTTTTGATGATAAAATTGCCGCAATATCTATAGTTATGCCAAAATAAAATAAAAGCATATTTTGGTACGGTATCCATACATTCATGATTATAAAACATTGTTATTTGTATAATATATAAATATTATAATTAAATGGAGGTAGCTATGGATACAAAAGATACTAAAGATTTAATGTGGAATGTTTTTTGCAATACAGGTAATATAGGAAATTATTTATTATATAATAAACTATCTCAAGAAGAGGAGAAAAGCAAAAATGGAGCTGATAAAAACCAAAGGACTGGTTCTTCGGAGTGTGAATATTGGGGATTACGATAAAATGCTTACAGTTCTTTCAGAGGAAATGGGTAAGATGTCAGTTTTGGCAAAGGGAGCAAAAAGCTTAAAACACGGCGGGAACTCAAATGTATTTTGCTATAATGATTTTGTATTGTACGCAAAAGGCGACATTTATGTAGTTTCGCAATCTAATATAATAGAAAGCTTTTTTGGTTTATCGCGCGATTTAAGCAGCTTAAACTGCGGCGCGAATTTTGTAGGGTTCGTTGATTTTATATGCCAGGAACAACAGGAAGCGGGGGATGTACTCCGAATTACATTAAATTCGCTGTACGCCCTCGCGGCATTACATAAAAATCCGGCACAGGTCAGTGTTGCGTTTTATTTGAAAATGCTGAATATTTTAGGATATGAGCCCGAAATTTTTTGTTGCTCCGCCTGCGGAGGCGAAGAAAATCTGGATTATTTTTCGGCAAGCAGCGGAGGTGCTGTTTGCAGTGAGTGCGCTCCTAATATACCGGATAAAAAAAAGATTCCGTTATACTGCCTGAAGCTTATGCAATATATAAATATGTGCGATATTAAACAGCTTTTTAATTTTGACGCGGGCGAGGAATTGCTTTTGCAGGTATACGAAATTATATCTTCCTTTTTGCAGGAGCATATGGATTATAAACCCAAACATGAAATTTTAAAAAATGAATAGGAGATGTGAAAATGGAATTTCCGGTGAATTTTATTAGTGCCACAAAAGAATGCTGCAGTTATGAGAAACACATTGCGGCTCCGTATATAAGAAAAAGCTTTAAGCTTAATAAAAAAGCGAATGAAGCTAAGCTAATTATATGCGGACTGGGTTTTTACAAATTGTACATCAATGGAACAGACATTACAAAGGGAGCGCTTGCGCCGTACATAAGCAATCCGGATGATATTATTTACTATGATGAGTATAGCGTGGGAAAATATTTAAAAGAGGGCGATAATGCGGTTGCGGTGCTGTTAGGCAATGGGATGCAGAACGCTTTCGGCGGTTATGTATGGGATTTTGAAAAGGCAAAATGGAGAGGCGCTCCAAAGGTAGCTTTAAAGCTTGAAATAGAGCCGCTTGACGAAGAAAAAATAGTGATAGAAAGTGACGAAAGTTTCAAAACACATCCATCGCCTATTATTTTTGACGAATTGAGAAGCGGTGAATATTATGACGCTAGAAATATTACAGAAAGCTTCGCGGACGCGGGCTTTGACGACAGCAGCTGGGATAATGCTATAATAGCGTCTGTTCCGAGAGGAGAACCCATGCTTTGCACGGCGGAGCCTATCGTTATAACAAAGCAGCTCAAACCTGTTTCAATTAAAGAAATAAACGGCAGTTACCTTTATGATTTCGGCGTAAATTCAGCAGGCGTTTGCAAGCTGATAATAGAGGGCGAATGCGGACAGGAAATTACTATGGAGCATGGCGAATATCTTAAAGACGGTATTCCTGTTTTCCGTAATTTAATGTTCTCTGACGACGCTCATGTGCAAAAAAATAAATATATTTGCAGCGGCAAAGGCGTTGAGGAGTACATTCCGAGCTTTACATATGACGGATTTCAGTTTGTTCTGGTGAACGGCATTACAAAAGAGCAGGCAACCGAAAATCTATTGACCTATCTTGTAATGAATTCCGATTTAAAGGAATGCGGAAATTTTGAATGTTCGGACGAAATTTTAAATAAATTGCAGATGTGTACCAGAAATTCAACTCTTGCGAATTTTTATTATTTCCCTACAGATTGTCCGCATAGAGAGAAAAACGGTTGGACGGCGGACGCAGCTTTGTCTGCGGAGCATGCGCTATTGAATTTAACACCCGAAAAAAGCTATCAGCAATGGCTGGAAAATATAAGAAAATCTATGCGCGAGGACGGAGCGCTGCCGGGCATTGTGCCTACTGGCGGATGGGGATTCCAATGGGGAAACGGCCCTGCATGGGACAGCGTTTTGATTTATCTGCCTTATTTTGTATATACCTATCGCGGAAACATTCGGATTTTAAAGGAAAACGCAACGGCTATATTCCGGTATATCCACTATATCAACACAAGACTTAATGAAAGAGGTTTAATCGAAATAGGGCTTGGAGACTGGTGCGCGCCTGTAATTGTTAAATCACCTCTTGAGTTTACAGACAGTGTAATTTCTATGGATTTATGCGCTAAAGCGGCATTTATTTTTGAGAAGCTGAATATGGAGCTTGAACGGGAATTTGCTATGGGGCTTTATAATAAGCTTAGAAGTAATATACGCAAATATTTAATAGATTTTGGTACAATGACAGCTATAGGCAATTGCCAGACCTCACAGGCAATGGCGATTTTCTATAATGTTTTTGACGAAGGAGAAAAGGATAAAGCCTTCGCCCGCCTGATTGAATATATTGAAAGACGTGACTATCATTTAGACACAGGAGTGCTTGGTGCAAGAGTTATTTTTCATGTATTATCAATGTTCGGCAGAAGCGATGCTGCGTATGATATGATAACCAACCCTACTAATCCATCGTATGCTGACTGGATTTTAAGGGGAGCTACATCACTTTGGGAGGATTTTAATCCCGAAGGGTCTAGGGTTAATTCTTTAAATCACCATTTCTTCGGAGATATAAGCAACTGGTTTATTACTCAGATTGCCGGAATTCAGGTGAATCCGTACAGAAATAATATAAATGAGGTAAAAATTGCTCCAAAATTTATATCTAAGCTTGAGCATGCCAAAGCTTATCATATTTTACCGGCCGGAAAAGTTGAGGTTTCATGGAAGCGCGCTTTTGATAAGATTATTTTAAATGTATATGCCGACAAAGGTATTAAAGGTAAAATTGTGCTTGAAAACGGATATGTTTTTGAAAATACGCTTTCTTATAAAGATCTGATAACCGGAAGCTATGTAATATCCAAAGAATAATGGGGCCAAAAGGCCCCTTTTCCGTTGAGCAGGGGTTGATTTTTATGGGAATAAAAATTAAAATGCGCTTCGTTGTTTTTACGGATAAAAAGCTTTTTAAAACGATTGATTATGGATTTATTGCTACTTGTGTATGTTTTTTTATATTTATGGGCAATATAAGCAGGATTGATTCTGTGCGGTGTATGGTAATGAAATACCTCGGTGTATTTACGGCTATAAACTTAGTTATTTTAATAAGTTTATTTTTAATTTTTAAATAAATTTCGTAAAAAATCACTTAAACTTACATAATTTTTTTGTGTTTTTTTTATGTTTTGTACAGTAAATTTAAAAATACTACTTGACAGTTTGATAAAAAAAGTATAAAATATAGTGGTGCATATTATGTAACGAAACATAATTTGAAATGGGGAATTAAGATATAATTAAAATTAAGGAGGTGTAATTGGAGAATAATGAACACAGTAAATATTATTTTAGTGATTATTGCAGTTGTTTTGGGTGCAGTCGGTTTTTATGCCGGCATAGCATACCGTAAAAATATTGCTGAAAAGGTTACAGGCTCTGCTGAATTGCAGGCTAAAAATATTATTGAGGAAGCAAATAAAGCTGCACAAGCAAAGAAAAAGGAAACTCTAATCGAAGCTAAGGAAGAAATACATAAGAATAGAGTAGAGTTTGACAAAGAGGTAAAAGAAAGACGTAATGAGATTTCACGTCAGGAAAGAAGAATCCAGCAAAAAGAAGAAAACCTTGATAAGAAAACAGATGCAATTGAAAAAAAAGAAGAGCTGATTGTAAAAAAGAATAAAGAGCTTGAAGAAATGCAGCAGGAAGTTGTTGCAATTCAAAAAAAGCAGTTTGAGCAATTGGAAAAAATCTCCGGGCTGACAAAGGAAGAAGCAAAAGACTTTCTGCTTAAATCCATAGAAAGCGAGACACGCCATGAGGTTGCTATGATGATTAAGGAAATCGAAAATCAGGCAAAAGACGAGGCCGAAGAAAAAGCCCGCAGAATTATTGGTCTTGCGATTCAAAGATGCGCGGCAGACCATGCGGCAGAAATTACAGTTTCTGTTGTTCCGCTGCCAAGTGATGAAATGAAAGGCAGAATAATAGGCCGTGAGGGACGAAATATCCGTACCTTAGAAACCTTAACAGGTATAGACCTTATTATTGACGATACTCCGGAAGCAGTTATCTTATCAGGGTTTGACCCGATAAGACGTGAGGTGGCAAGGCTTGCTTTAGAAAGATTGATTCATGACGGACGTATACATCCGGCAAGAATTGAAGAAACAGTTGAAAAAGCACGCAGAGATGTGGATAATACAATTAAACAGGAGGGTGAACGTGCAACCTTTGAAACAGGTGTACATGGTCTGCACCCTGAGCTTATAAAATTATTAGGAAAGCTCAAATATAGGACAAGTTATGGTCAAAACGTTCTTATGCACAGCATTGAAGTATCGCATTTATCAGGAATAATTGCGGCGGAACTCGGCGTTGATATAGTCCTGGCAAAACGCGCTGGTTTGCTGCATGATATCGGAAAAGCAATTGATCATGAAATTGACGGTTCACACGTTGATATAGGCGCAAATGTTGCCAGAAAGTATAAGGAAAGCAATGATGTAATTCACGCTATTATGGCTCACCACGGTGATGTTGAGGCGGATACTGTTATCGCTTGCATTGTACAGGCATCTGACGCTATTTCGGCTGCAAGGCCGGGTGCAAGACGCGAAAACATTGAAAACTATATTAAACGTCTTGAAAAACTGGAAGAAATCGCTACAAGCTTTGAAGGAGTTGAACGTTCGTTTGCAATTCAGGCAGGAAGAGAAATCCGTATTATGGTTAAGCCTGAGGATATAAACGATGACGCTATGGTTATTGTGGCAAGGGATATTGTTAAGAAAATTGAAAATGAACTAGAATATCCCGGTCAGATTAAGGTTAATGTAATTCGTGAGGTCAGGGCAATTGAATATGCTAAATAAAATTCCTATGTTAAAAAAAATCATTCATAAATATATGCAATTTGGCACAAAATATATTAGATGGTTTTTTAAAAGCAACCGTAAGGTAAACTTGAGGCTGCTATAAAAGGTAAAAGCTGGGGAGACCCATTTGGTGTGCTTACAGCACATCTTGCAACCCCATGTTAAACCGAATATATATTCGGTTATTTAAGCTGATATAATCATGCAAATATTAAATTCGGTAACCTTTCTGAATCTCTATGATTTTTGTGTGATTTCAGCTATGAAATTAAGAGATATTCCGGCGTGTAAATTACATTTCATTGCGCAACAAGTGAAATGTTTAATCATACCGTTAGGAATATTTCTTTTTTTTAGGGAAAGGAAAGTTTTATGAATATATTATGCATCGGTGATGTTGTAGGTCATACTGGAGCTGAAATGGTTTCCTGCCAGTTAAAATATATAAAACAGGATTATGATATTGACTTTGTTATCGCAAATGCTGAAAATGCCGCTACGGGCAACGGAATAACAAAGGAGAATGCCGATTTGCTTTTAAACGCCGGCGTTGATGTTATAACAATGGGAAATCATACTTTTTCAAAAAAGGATATTATTAAGTTATTTGATGAGAAATACCCGATAATACGTCCATTGAACATGCAAAGAGGGACTCCCGGCGCGGGTTATATTATAAAAAACTGCGCAGGCAGGCGCATCGCGGTTATAAACCTTATCGGAAGGGTTTATATGCAGCCCTCCGACTGCCCGTTTCTTGCGGTGAAAGACTGCATTGGCAGTATTGACGCGGATATAATTTTTGTGGATTTTCACGCGGAAGCCACCAGCGAAAAAAAGGCGCTTGGCTATTTTCTGGACGGCTCCGCTACCTGTGTGTTCGGCACACATACTCATGTGCAGACGGCTGATGAATGCCTGCTAAGCAAAAAAACCGCGTATATAACGGATATAGGCATGACAGGTCCGTGTAACTCGGTACTGGGAATGAAAAAAGACATATCTATTCGAAAATTCGTAACTATGATAAATGAACGATATGAGATTGCGGAAGGTAACTGCAGCTTAAATGGAATTGTTGTTTCCTTAAATTCCGACAATTTACCCGTAAAAATTAATAGGATTAATATTAAATAATTTAAAAATTTGTTTAATTTGCACATAAAAGGAATATAAATTTCGTTAATTTATACGTAAAGAAAATAAAGGAATATTCATTTATTTGTAGAAATTTATAAATGTGGAGTCTAAATTTTTTTACGGAGGGATAAATAATGGAGGTACTTAAGGTTTCATCAAAGTCTATACCAAATTCGGTAGCTGGGGCATTGGCAGAGGTAATAAGAGAGAAAAACGCAGCGGAAATTCAAGCGATAGGTGCTGGGGCTATTAACCAATCAGTCAAGGCAATTGCAATAGCGAGAGGTTTTTTGGCACCTTCTGGTATTAACCTTATTTGCATTCCTGCATTTACCGATATCGAAGTTGACGGAGAAAAAAGAACCGCAATTCGTTTAATCATTGAACCAAGATAATTAGAATAACAGCCCTCAACCAGTCCATTGAGGGCTGTTTTTTTTGGAATTCCCGATATGCGCGATTACTTGGCGGTGAAAGTCCGCTAAAAGCTTGGCAGCAGGAAGTGTTAGTTTAAGATTGGGGCGTTGGTAATGAAGCTAAATACAAAAAAGCAAAGAAGCAGGTTGCAAATATAATTAACATTAACAGGAAAATTTTATAATTTCAATTTTTGTTTTTCAATATCACTTGCAGTTGTTCCGGGATAAAAATACCTTCCATTTTTATCTGTGTATAATTTCCCGACTAATATGGATTGTTTTGGACAAAAGTTAAAACATGCGTAACAAAAATAACATTGAACTTCGTTTGACCATATAGGTTTATTATCACACATTCTTATTTTTTTTGAAAGGCAAACCTTTTCACATATTCCACAACTGTTGCAATTAGAATCAGCATAAAAAGGGATTTCATTATCAATATTTTTCGTCATCATAAACATCAATTTTTCCATAATAATATTTAGGAAGTGTTCTTCTTCAGTATGCTTTTGAGCATTTATAATACATGATTTAATAAATTCAAGCTTAAGTTTCACTTTAACTTCCAATTCATCTATTTTATCAATCGCTATTTTGCTTACCCACTTTTTATCTCCAAAGGGTTTTAATCCGGTTGGTGAATTATTTGCCATATTAATAATGAATGATGAGTCCAGAACTCTGCCTTTTTTCTTCAGGACATTGTTAATAGAAATATTTGCTACGCACATTGTACCTATTCTGGTCGTTATAGAAAAAATATATTTGCTTGATTTCAGATCTAGTTTTTCGATGAATTTTCTAACGGGAGCCGGAATAGTAGTCAGATAAGTCGGAAACACAAAAACTACCTTTTCTGCATTAGTTTCTATTGTAGTTTTATCTAATAGACTAACAATTGGAATGAGTTTTGTACCCGGAATTAATCTCTGCAATTCTTTTGCAATATGTAATGAATTGCCTGTTCCTGAAAAGTAATAGATTTCAACATTATTCATAGCCGACCTCCTTAAAAATATAACTTTTTTGTAAGTTTACAGACAGATTTTCTTTATTAAAATAAAACCTCACACCGATAAATCGGCATACCCTGCTGGGAAAATAAGGTTTCATATTCGGTCATAATATTGCCATCAAAATTGCTTTTATGCAAATCAAGTGTAATATTTCTAAGCTTTAAATTATCATTGCTGAATTCATTAAGTGAAAATTCAAATAATTGTGCATTATCGGTTTTAAAATGAAGTTCGCCATGAACTGGTTCTAGTAAATTCCTATACATATTTAAAAAATTGCTATGAGTCAAGCGGCGCTTTGCATGCTTGGATTTATGCCACGGGTCACAGAAATTAATATAAATCCGGCAAAGTTCACCCGGCGCTATAATATCCTCAAGTATGGTAGCGTCGCCTAAAATAAATTTAATATTATTTATACCTAAATTCTTTGTTTTTTCAAGCGCAAGTATAATTACATCAACGCATTTTTCTATTGCGATAAAATTTATATCAGGATTTTGCAGGGCCAAACCGGTTATAAACCCGCCCTTGCCGCAGCCGATTTCCATATAAATCGGGTTTTGGTTGTTAAAAACATTATTCCATTTACTTTTCGGAAATGGTTCATGTATTAATAATTCATCACATCTTTCTATACGTGATTCACGATTTTTCTTTTTCCTCATTCGCATTTGTGTAAAAACCTCTCATTCACATAATATTTTTTCCCATTACAAACAGCACTGTATACACAAACAGCAGCATAGAGCTGGCGGACAGAACTGTTATTCTTGTTAGTTTATTTTTTATTATCGTTGGCAGGGCAATATAAATCGGAAACAGTGCCATCATATATCTCCCTCCGGAGAGAAGCCATGAAGCGCTGTATACCATAAATATGTACGGGATTGAATAAATTACATAGGAAAGCCTCATTCCTCGTTTTGCCGCCGCATATAAAAGAATCATACTTCCGAAAAAAAGCACAAGCTGCGGAAGCATAATCTGATAAGCGAGTTCACTCATTTTTTGAATATACCCCACTTGTCCGGTTAAATTATTACCGAACCATGATGGCTGCTGATACCATATATCCCTTTGATAGCTTAAAAAGGCAAACCAGTTTCCCAAAACAGATTTATTTATGCATAAGTATATTATAAAGCCCAAAGGAATAAGCAAACAGTAAAAAATACCCTTTTTTTTATTATCACTTTTAAAATATTCATAAACAGCCGGAAATATGAGTAAAAATCCCTGCACTCTTGACAGAGACGCCAGTAACCCGAAAATTCCAACAAGCAGCCATTTTTGCTTTCGCATATAATAAAAGCACATAAGCGTAAGCATAATAAACAGGCTTTCTGTGTATACTCCCGAAAGGAAAAACGCGAACGGGAAACAAAGCAGCAAAGCTGACGCGTAAATGCTGTCCGTTTCGTTTAAATCCAACATGGTGAGTTTATATAAATAGACCGCTGCAAAAACCATTGAGGTGTTTGATACAAGAAAAGCCGACAACAAGTAGCTTGGCACTACATAAGATATCAGTTTTATCAAAAGCGGAAAAAGGGGATAGAAAACTATAAATTCTACTCCGGTTCCCGAATTCGTATACCCGTGTTCAGCCATAAACAGATAATGACCGCCGTCCCATCTGCTGAATGAGTTTGTAAAGCCTTCTTTTGCAGCAACCAACGCAATCAAAATGTATATTGCGCGTGAAATTAAAATTATTGAAATCAAAACGAGTGGTTTGTTATACTTGATTTCAGGCTTTTTTAAAGTTATTTTGGGATAAACCAGATATCCTAAAGCCAAAACCGCTATTATAACAGTTATTATAATCATAGCGTACTCCCTTCTATAACGCGCTGATAAGCATATATGCCAACAGTATACATGAAGTGAAAACCGTAAAATATTTTAAATATGTATTATCAATTTTTAATAAAGCTACCGTTACAGGAAGTGCAAGCAGCAGATTTATTCTCATAAAAGGAAAGATGACGCCCGCTATAATAAGCAGTATTCCGTATATAAGTTCAGCTTTAATTTGTTTATCTTTAAAAATAGCCAGAACCCCAATACATAACATCATAAATAAAACATTGCTTATTTCTGCCTCTGGCAGACTTCCGTAAAATAAAAAAAGGAAAGCAAACGGTATCAGAGCCCCGAAAATCAGCCAAATCTTTTTTTGGGCAATCATAAGCATAGGCACAATAATAAAAACTCCCCGTATATCTGTTAATAAAAGCAGAATGCATAATATAAAAGTAAACGCATATTTTTCCCGCTTTATATAATAAAATATCATAACTGTAAACAGCAGCGACAGGCTGTAGGGCAATGCCATAAATCCGGTAAATGCAAGAGGGAATAAAGGTAACAGCCAGCCTTGTTTTCCGTATGCCAAGCTGAAATAATATACACTCATGCCCATTGAAACAGTTGAAAGCATTATAGCTGTAAATTCATACTGACCATAACAAAGCCTGCCAAGTATTTTGACCAGAATTGGGTATAAAGGCATAAATCCGCTGGATTTTAAAGCGTTTATGCTGAAATTTGCTGTAAGTGTGTTCATAGGGCTGTTTATTTTACCTAATATAGTTTTAAATAATTCTGTATTTATATTTTTTGTTCCGACATTGTAATATATAAAACTCAGAATAAGGCAGATTGACATAATTCCGAATGAATAGAAAATACTGCTGTTTAAAACGGCAGTTTCGCCTCGGAAAATTTTAAGCTCCGACAAAGCAAAAATAAGTATACATAATGACAATAATACAGCTAAGGAACTTCCGGCAAAACCTATTATTTCTCCCATAACAACCTCCCATGATTTTTTACGAATAATATTATATACCTAAAAAGATTTTTTTGCAATACTCAATTTATTAATAAGTTGAAATTATTGACAAATACTTTTAAGTATGTTATTATTGAATTTAGATTAATTTATAGGTAATTACGGTTTGTCTTTAATTCTATTACGCGATTACCTGTTGGATTTATATTAAGGAGAAAAAAATGCATAATATTTGGAAGAAAATCAGTATATTTATAATAGCAATTTTAATATTAGCAGCCGGAGCGCTTATCGTTAATATGTATTTTAAGGGTGAATCTTACACGATAGCGGTACGTTTGAAAAATAAAGTTTTGGCGTCAAAAACAAAAACCTATTATCAGGATAACAGACTGCTTGAAAAAGGCCAGTATGAGGATTATATAGGCGATGTTCAGCTTGTTGAAACTACCAGAAACTCCACTACTTACACTAATTATCCGGCCGGTTATTCACTGTGGTTTCCTAGCAAGGTTGATTTTGATTTTAGCATGAGCGCATTTATTATAAAGGGTTCTATGGAAAGCGGAAATATTCCTTTTACTATTACAAGAGAATATTCCCCCTACGATGACGTAGTAAAATACGTTGCCGACTATCCTAACAGATATTTGCTTGACCCCAAATTTATATCGGAAAATAATATAATATTGCATAAAAATGATATTGAGCAAATTGGAATTCACAAGGTGCAGACTATAATATTTTCGAGGCAGGCGGCAGAAACCTGTATTGTTAAAAACAACACATATGCTCATTGCTACATTTACACCGATAGCAAATCATTTTACAGATTAACCTTCAGTACGGAAGAATACAGTGATGATTTTGCTGAAAATATAAGGTCTATTCTTATTTCCTTTGATGATAATATGAAGGCTCAGGGCAAGGGCGATGTTTACCAAACTTTTAAACCTGAAATACCTGATAACTGGAATGAGGAGACAAAAACAACCTATGAAAATATAGTAAAAAACGAGAAATTATCTTGGGGTATTTTCCGTCCGCAGGCAGTGAGGGATAATGCTCTTTATAAGGTTTCTGACGTTGAACAAAAAATTGAGCATCAATTTTCAACCGTTTTGGATTATCTTTATTTCGGAGAGCCGTTTCCTATGGACGGCATGAGAAGCGCTTATGATCAAGGTAAGCTAGTTGAACTTACAATGCAGGTTTCCACTGTTATGCACACGAATTTAAACGGTTATAATCCGTTTTTTGAGGTATTGGACGGAAAAAGGGACGATTATATTAGGGAATTTGCAAGAAATATAAAGGAGTTCGGACATCCGTTTTTATTCAGGCTTAACAACGAAATGAATTCGGACTGGACCAGCTACGGAGGCGCGGCTATTTTAAATGAGCCGGAGCTTTTCAAAAGTGTATGGATACACATTTACGAAATATTTGAGGAGGAAGGCGTCGACAATGCAATTTGGATTTTTAATCCGAATGACAGAAATGCTCCTCCTAATGACTACAACCATTTTTTAAATTATTATCCCGGTGACAAGTATGTTCAAATGTTCGGTATAACAGGCTATAATACGGGGACATACTATTCAGAGGTGTTCGGAGAACAATGGCGCGATTTCAAGAAAATATATGATTCGGTTTATAATAATTGTTATCTTTATTTTAGTGAATTTCCATGGATTATTACTGAGTTTTCATCAAGCTCGGTAGGCGGGGACAAACCACAGTGGATTTCTAATATGTTTAATAATATCGGAAACTACCCCAATTTGAAAATTGCGGTATGGTTCTGCAGTGTGGATAAGGATTTCAGGCAGGGAAGAGAGGAAATTATATCCCGTCCGTATCTGCTTGATGAAAACGAGGAATGCGTAGCGGCATTTAAACAAGGCTTGTACAATTCAAATTATAATATGCAAAGCTTTTTTAATAAATAGGCTTTCCTTAAAAAGCCCACTTTTTTGAAAGCTGCAGTTTTTCTAGCCAAAACTGCAAAAAGGCATGGAGCAATTTGACTATGTTCATAGCCAAAAATGCCAGATTGATGGTAGTTTCTGCCGT
>Ga0209373_10000494_pt1 | contig 63541 bp, 49 predicted proteins | sample Higcelweek5metaG_FD_187173 | JGI IMG/M metagenome (GOLD analysis project Ga0209373, IMG submission 187173) | Freshwater pond sediment microbial communities from the University of Edinburgh, under environmental carbon perturbations - High... | ecosystem: Environmental > Aquatic > Freshwater >...
TTGCGGACGCCGTGAGCTTCGCGTTCTCCGCTTTCTGCGAGTCGAGGGCGGCGATCAGCTTTACGTTGTTGCTCTTCTGGTCGAGAAGTTCTGCGGTGAGCTTGTCGGTTTCCGCCTTCCGGGTGGTCAGAGAGGTCAGGAGGGTGGAATTTTCTTCCGTACGGGTTTTCAGGGTAGCGGTCAGACGGGTGTTTTCCTCATTCTGCGCGTTGAGGGAGGCGGTGAGTTTTGCGGTCTCGGTTTTTGCGGCGGCCAGAGTTTCCGTGAGTTTTACATTTTCCCCCTTCACCCGTTCGAGATTGGCGGACAGTGCGGCGGCTTCGGTTTTCCTGCTCTCAAGAACGGTGGACAGTGCTGTTTTTTCGGCCGTATGGGCAGTCTGTGCAACTTCCATGGCAGACTTGGAGGAGGCCAGCTGCGATTCGAGGGTTTTCTGAGCGGTCAGAGCGGCCTGAAGTCTGCTTTCCGCGGACGCGAGTTTCGCCTGAAGCTGAACCGGACTTCCGGGCGCTTTCAACTTTGTGTTTTCATCCTGCGCCAGTTTCAGGGAGGCGGCGAGCTGTTCCATCTGTTTTTTCTGGTCGGCGATCTGCTTCTGGAGGTTGTCGAAGAGCTGGTCGTTGACCTTCGAGGCGAAGAGGTTGCGTTCGCCCGTGACCTTTTCGAGTTCCTTTTTCAGGGAGGCGTTTTCCGTTTCCGCCTTTTTCAGCGAAGATTCCAGCGTGCCGTACTGTTTGGAGATGGAATCGTTGGCTTTGGAGAAGTCATTGCGCTGCTCAATGTTGACGACCAGGTCCTTATTGAGTTTTGCGACATTTTCATTGAGTTCGGAAATGCGGGATTCCTGCTTGGTGCGCTCTTCCTTGAGGGCGGCCAGTTCGCGTTTCAGGAAGTCGTTGTCCTTGCGCAGAGCGGCGGCGTTTTCTTCGATTTTCCGGGCGGCGTCCCCGACGGAGACTTGACCCGAACGGAGTTTGCTTACCTCGGCGACAGCCTCATTGTATTGTTTCGTGGACTCCTGCAGTTTTGCGTTCAGGGAAGCCAGATTGCTTTCCGCGGTTTTCAGGGCGTCCGTCATGGACTTGACTTTCTCGGCATTCTGGGAAAGAACGTTTTCCGTGGTCTTGAGACTGGCGTTGTATTTCTGCGTCAGCTCTGCGAAGGCATCCTCCCGTTTTGCCTTGTCGGAGGCAAGGGCTTTCATGCGCTCTTCGAGCTGGGTGAACTCGGTGGAGCGGTCGCGGAAGGCTTTGGAATACGCGGTGCTTTTGGTCTGTTCGGCGGCCAGGAGTTTTTCCAGTTCGGCGGCGCGCGGGGTGACTTTCTTCTGTTCTTCCTGAAGTTTTTCGAATTGAAGCCGGAGGGAAGTCAGCTGCTTGTCGAGCTGGTCGCGTTCATCCATGAGGCCTTTGATTTGCTTGAGGGCGGCGTCTCCGCGTTCGGCGTCGGGCCGGAGCTTGGTGAGTTCCGTCTGAAGGTTTTCGATCTGTTTCTTCCGGAGTTCATTTTCCTGAGAAACCTTCTTGAGACGTTCATCGAAGGCCTGCCGGTCTGCAGCCTCCTGCGCGGCAGAGGCGTCGGTGGCGACGGAAACTTTTTCGGAGGGAGTTTCGCTGCTCCGGGCGGTGCGGCGGATTTCATCGGCGGTCTCTTCCGCTTTCTGTTTGGCGGAGAACAGACGGCGGCGGCAGAGATTCAGCCGGTATTCGATGACGCTGCGGTTCCACTGGGGGTTCTGCTTCTGGACTTCGGTGAAGGAATCCAGCGACTTCTGATAGAAGGGGATGGCCTCCTCGTATTTGCCGGAGATCATCTTCATTTCGCCTTTTTCATAGAATTCGAAGCCTTGGCGCCAGATATCCCAGAGTTCGCGGGAGACCCGTTTGTCGGGAGTGCTCATGGGGCGGTCCCCCTGGGCGCTGACTTCCGGGGCGTTGATCAGCACTGAGCCCAGGAAGAAGAAAAGGATCAATCCGCTCAGCAGCAGAAATTTCATGTTCATTTATTCACCCTCCATCGGTAAAGAGTCCGTGTCCGAAGCCGGAGAAAGGACAAATTCCGTCAGTTTGCGGGCCAGTTCCCGGGAGAGTTCGGCGGTGACCAGAAAAGTGCCGTCGTCCGCCCAGGAGGATTCGCGTATTTGTCCTTTCTCATGAAGCAATGCGATAATATCCGGCCTCGAAGCCGGAATTTCAAGTCTGAAAGTGAAAGTTTGCCGTCGCGCGTGAAGGGAAATCGCCTGAAGCAGCAGATCGAGCCCTTCCTTTTCCTTGCAGGAGATGAAAATGCCGTCCGGCGCGGCGGAACGGATCTGTGCGCGGGCGACCGGATCCCGCTGAAGATCGCACTTGTTGAAAACGACGATCATCGGTTTGTCCGCGGCGTTCAGTTCGTTCAGGACGGACAGCGTCGTTTCCCAGTGGGAATGCACGTACGGGCTGGAGACATCGAGCACCAGAATGATGAAGTCCGCGAGGACCGCCTCTTCCAGCGTGGATTTGAACGCCTCCACCAGCGAGTGCGGCAGTTTTCGGACGAATCCGACCGTGTCGGTGAGCAGCACTTCGGTCTTGTCCGGCAGGACCAGCCGGCGGGTGGTGGGATCGAGGGTTGCGAAAAGTTTGTCTTCCGCCAGAACGCCCGCCCCCGTGAGCGAATTGAGAAGCGTGGATTTTCCCGCGTTCGTATAGCCGATGATGGCACAGTTGGCGATCGGTTTGCGGAGACGTTCCTTGCGCTGTGTGGCGCGGCGGCTCCGGACCGTTTCGAGTTCCTTCTCGAGGAGGTCGATTTTCTTTTTGACCATGCGCCGGTCGTATTCGATCTGTTTTTCTCCTTCGCCGCGGGTGCCGAGCGCGCCGCCGCGCTGCCGGGAGAGGTGGGACCATGCGCCGGTCAGGCGCGGAAGATAGTAGTGGTTTCGTGCCAGTTCGACCTGAATCACGGCTTCCTTCGTCTGCGCCCGGCGGGCGAAGATGTCCAGGATGACCTCCTGCCGGTCGTACACCTCCATGGAACAGGCCTTTTCGATGTTGCGCTGCTGGGAGGGGCCCAGGTCGCAGTCGAAAATCAGGATGGAAGCTCCGCGCGAGACGGCGTCTTGCCGGATTTCCTCGAGCTTGCCGGACCCGATGTAGAATTTCGGGTTGATCTGGCGGATGGGCGCCGTCATTTCGCCGCAGACAGGAATCCCGAGGGTGTTGACCAGCTCCCGGAGTTCCTCCAGGTATTCCCGGGCGGCGGCCGGGGAGGAGTGCTGCTCCAGCACCCCCACCAGATAGGCCGAGACCGGTGTTTCTGCGGATTCATTTTCCTTGCGGCTGTCGTTGATTTCTTCCATGTCAGAATTTATTCTGGATCAGTTTGTAGTTTTTGACGAAGTAGGAAAACCCGGAATAGACCGTGAAGAAGGTGACGGCCAGAAGGAGGCCGTACCATAACTTCCATGTGGTCGGCTCGAAAATATTGAACCCGAAGAGGCGGACCCAGCCGGCTCCGCCGATCAGCAGGGTGAACATCTGGAACGCGGTCTTGAGCTTGCCGGACTTGTCGGCGGAAATGACTACGCCGTCGCTGATGGCGATCAGGCGGAGGCCGGTCACAAGGAACTCGCGCGAGAGCACGACCACCACGATCCAGGCCGGGATGATCCGGTAGTCCGCCAGCATGACGAAGACCGCCGCAATGAAAATCTTGTCCGCCACGGGATCCATCAGGCGTCCGAAGTCGCTTTCGCACTTGTATTTACGGGCGATTTTCCCATCCAGAAAGTCGGTCAGCCCGGCGAGAACCGCGATGATGAAGGCGATCATGTGGCAGGTGTCCGATACCTCGCCCGGGATATTGACGAAATTGATCTTGTCCGCGGAAATATTGGCAAAGACCACGAAGATGAAGATCATGATGATCCGGCTGATCGTCAATCGGTTCGGCAGATTTTTAATAAAACTCATAGAGGGTTTTCCTTCAGGAAACGGTTGCTTCAATTTCGTATTCGGAGGCTCTGGTCACGGCGGCGCGCACAATGTCACCCTGTCTGAGCATGCGTTTGGTCCGGAGGGAGACCCGGTTGTCTATATCCGGCGCATCGAAAAGGGTCCGTCCGACCGCACGGGAGCGGCTGACGACTTCGTCCACGATCACATCCGTTTCCGTGCCGACCAATGCGCGGTTGTTTTCCAGCGAGATGGTTTTCTGAATTCCCAGCAGTGCGCCGCGCCGTTTTTCCGCAAGCGCGGAGGAAATCTGGTCCGGAAGATCCGCCGCGGGCGTGCCTTCCTCTTTCGAGTAGGCGAAAGCCCCGAGACGTTCGAAACGCACTTCCCTGACGAATTCCGCCAGTTTCCGGAAATCCGCTTCCGTTTCACCGGGGAAACCCGTCAGAAGCGTGGTCCGGATGGAATACCCGGCGGCGCGGATTTCGGAGACGACTTCCCGTGTGCGTTCCTCGAAAACCCTGCGGTTCATCGCGCGCAGAACCGGATCGGCGATATGCTGGATCGGCATTTCCACACAGCGGATCAGCCGGACGGATTTCTTCAGGGCGTCCAGCAGTTCCGGCGTGACGCTGGCCGGATGGAGATACATCAGGCGCAGACGGAAGTCCCCCGGCAGTTTGTCCAGCTTGCGGAGGAGCTCCGCCAGACAGGGCTTCCCATGGGCGTCCCGGCCGAAAGCGCCGCTGTCCTGGGCGATCAGGATGAGCTCCTTCACGCCGGCTTCGGCCAGTGCTTTCGCCTCCTTGACCACCGATTCGGCCGTCCTTGACCGCAGCGGTCCGCGAATGGAGGGAATCATGCAGTAGGTGCAGCGGTTGTCGCAGCCGTCCGCGATCTTGATGTAGGCATAGTGCTGCGGCGTGAGCTGGACGCGCGGCGTTTCATGGGAATACAGGTATTTCGGCGTTTCCTTTTTTTCCGGAACATACGGGACGCCGTTCAGCAGCGAAAGCGCGATCTTTCCGGCGTCGGCCGCGGAATCGATGGGAATCCAGAAATCGACGAACGGAAATTCGGCGAGATCCTCCTTTTTGGCCCATTCGACGAAACAGCCCGCGACGAGAATCAGACGGCCTTTCTTTTTCCGTTTCCAGCTCTTCAGCGCCTGAATGACGGATGACGCTTCCTTCCGGGCTTCCCGGAGAAATGCGCAGGTGTTGACGAACTGGATATCCGCGTTTTCATCGTCCGCGGCCAGGCCGAACCCTTCGCAGAGGAAGGAGGCCGACGCCAGTTCCGTATCGACGAAATTCTTGGGACAGCCAAGGCTGGTGATCCGGACCATGCCATGGAATTCAGGCTCATCCGCAGTGTTTTTTCTTGTTTTTCCGCTCAAGTTTAATCTCCTGATATGAGAACGTCTGTAATGTAGCACGTTTTCCGTTGTTTCGCAATGCTTATGAATGGAATTTGTTATTTTTTGCAAAAGGGGCGCGTCGTTGGGCGGAAGATGGTTTCACCGGAGAAAAGACCAGTGGAATCGGAGTGTTCCGCGCAGGATTTTCTGAAAAATCGCGTTTTTTTTTGTTTTTCCGCTTTATTTCTCTTTTTCCGGTGCTAGATTGCAATGATACCTGTATTATTTTGTTTAAAGAACATCGAGCCGCGGGCAAGGGGATAAGATGGGCGAGAGCTTTGAAGCAAAACTTGTGAAGAATTCCTCTCAGGAGAATTTCCGGAAAGCCAAGCATCTTCTTCACGGAGGGGAGCTCCTCTGCTGTCACGAAAGCGCGGCCAAGACTCTCCGCGCCGTTTTCCGCGACCCGAAAGGCACGGTGACCCGCGTCGAAGTCACCGGTTTTCCCTACGGCCCTTATTCCACGGTCTGTTCCTCCTGCGGAACCCTTTCCAACGGACTCTGTCCCCACGCGGTCGCCGCCTGTCTTTATCATGCCAGATATACGATCAAGGACCGTTCCGCGAAGGAAGTCCTTCATGACGCTCCGGCCCAGTATGCGGGGCTGAAATTTTCCGGGATGCCCGAGCTCCTGACCCAGGTGCTGGCGCCCCAGACCGCCCAGGTGACCATTACCGCCGACTCCGAATTTCCGCACGTCCCAAGCAAGTGGGAGCGCACGATCTTTTCCGTGACCCTGACGCTGAGCGGACGGGAGTATATCGGAAACCTGAACAATCTCCGGCAGCTTCATTTCGGCAAGAATCTTGCGGCGGCCCTGAAACTGGATTCCTTCTCGCTTCAGGACCGTCAGATCATCCGTTTTCTGGCGATCAACGCCCAGCAGGAAGGCTCCCGCCTTTCGCTCGACGCCGAACAGACCGCCGAATTCTTCCATTGCCTTGTCTGCTACCAGAACTTTACCCGGCTCGGGGAGAAGGTGGTGGTTCACCGTGATCCGGCCGAACCGGTCGTGATGGTCGAGCGGGTCCGCGGCGGGTGCATCCTCCGTTCCGCCGTGATCGTGAAGGGCTCGCCCCTCCCGCTCAAGGACGTGAAGGTCATCACCGGCCGCGCCGGATGCTGGATGGGAATGCTCGGCGAATACTGGTGGATTCCCGCGCAGATGGATGTGGCCTGGCTCCGCAACTTCCTCCGCACCACGGTCCAGCCCTGCGACGTCAAGGCGGCCAAGCTCCTGATCGCCTATAAGAATTCCCTGCCGTTCAAGCTCATCGTGACCGGAAGCGTCAAGGTCAAGGAACGCAAGGTCAAGCCCTGTTATCAGGCCGCCCTGAACAAGAATTCCGAACTCGAACTGGAAATCCTCTTCGATTACGGCGGACACCTCTGCAAGGCCGACCAGGCGCGTCTGGCCTCCTCCGGCGGCCAGTTCTGGAAACGCAACACGCGCGAAGAGGAACAGCTGGTCCGGGAGCTGGTCAACTTCGGCTTCGAAATGCTCTCCGGCAATTCCACGGCGGACGGCGAAACGCGTCTGATCCTCCGCGACCGCGAGGCGGTCGGGGCGTTCATCGATGAACTGGTTCCGCAATGGCTCTCCTGCGGACGAGAGTTCCTTCTCAGTTCCGAACTGGCAAACCTCTGCGGCGATTCCGGCAAACTCGCCGTGAAGACGGAACTGCTTTCCGAAAGTCCCGATGGATACGAGCTTGCCGTCGAACTCAGCGCTTCTTCTGTGCCGGTTCCCTGGCGCGATCTGGTGGCCGCCGCCCGCAACAACGAACTTTTCATCGCCAATGCGCCGGAACGTTTCATCAAGATTCCGCGCGCTTTGCGCAACCTTGCGCTCGCCATGAACGAAACCGCCCTCCCGAAGAATCTCCGTCCGGCGGAAGGGGAAGGAAAAGGAGAAGGAGAGGCGGCTTCCGCCGCGCCCGTGCTGCGCGACATTCTTGTCCTGCCGCGTCCCGCCGCCGTCCACTGGGCGGAACTCGGTGCGGAGATTCCCGGAGCCGTCCCGCTGGAGTTCCTCCGTCTCAAGGCCGATATGGAGTTCGCCGCAAAGGAAGCTCTCTCCGGAACGCTTGTGCTCGACAATCCGCTTTTCCAGGGGAGTCTCCGCAAATACCAGCAGGCGGGCGTCCTCTGGATGAAGACTCTCGGCAGTCGCGGCTACAACCTGATCCTCGCCGACGAAATGGGACTCGGAAAGACGGTCCAGACCCTTTCCCTTCTGGCGTCCGACAAATCCGCCCATCTTCCGGCTCTGGTTCTCTGTCCCACCAGCCTTCTGGAAAACTGGGTGCGCGAGGTGGAAAAGTTCGTCCCGTCCTTCAAGGTGCTGGCCATCACCGGCCCCGACCGCGCGAAACTCTGGGAAAACGCGCTCTTCCATGACATCTGCGTTTCCTCCTACGCGCTGGTAAAGCGCGACGCCGACCTTGTCCGCAACCTCCGTTTCAAATACCTGATTCTGGATGAGGCCCAGCATATCAAGAACCCCTCCACGGGCAATTCGCAGATATGCAAATCCATTTCCGCCGATCACAAACTGGTCCTGACCGGCACCCCGCTGGAGAATTCCGGAAGACCTCTGTGGTCCATCTTCGATTTCCTTCATCCCGGCATTCTCGGAACGCTCTCTTCCTTCCGCCGCAAATACATCAATCCGGTCTCCGCGACGGATTCCCTGCCGGAGCTTTCCGCACGGATTGCCCCGTTCATCCTCCGACGGAAAAAGGCGGAAGTCTACACGGAAATTCCTCCGAAGACCGAACAGCTTCTCTATTGCGAGATGGAGGAGGGACAGCGCGCCCTCTACGATCAGTTCCTTTCCGAAAGCCGGAACAGATTCCAGCGTCTCCGGGCGGGCGATTCCGGAATTTCCCGCTTCGACGTCCTTTCCGCTCTCCTCCGGATGCGGCAGATCTGCTGCGATCCGGCCCTGCTGCCCGACTTCAGGGAAGTCCGTTCCGCCAAAATGGAACTCCTCAAGGAACTGCTTCTGGAAACCATCGACAGCGGACACAAGGTCCTGCTGTTCAGTCAGTTCACGTCATTGCTGGCGATTGTCCGGCAGTGGCTCGACTCCGAAGCCATCCGTTATGAATATCTGGACGGTTCCACGCACGACCGCATGGACCGTGTGGATTCCTTCAACAATACGCCCGAGATTCCGCTTTTCCTGCTGAGTCTGAAGGCGGGCGGACTGGGACTGAACCTGACCTCCGCCGATACGGTGATCCTCTACGATCCGTGGTGGAATCCCGCCGCCGAGGCGCAGGCCGCCGACCGGACGCACCGTATCGGCCAGACCAAGAGCGTCAACTGCATCAAGCTGCTGGTGAAGGACTCCATCGAGGAAAAGGTATTGGAGCTCCAGCGTTACAAGGCCGGACTTTTCAACGATCTTGTGGAAGCCTCGACCGAATCCGCCGGTTCGATGAATCTGGAAGACTTCGAGTTCCTCCTCCGCGAATGACCCATTCAGTTTCCTTGCTTATATCAAAAACGAGTCCGTGAAAAAAGGAAAGACATTCAATCCTTTTCCACGGACTCACTATTCTTTCCCCGGAAAATGAGCTCCGGGGAGGGGACGTTTGGACTCAGGCGCGTTTCAGATACGGCGCTTTCAGCAGTCCGCAGGGGACCAGCTGTTTTTCCGCGACTTCGCAGTTTTTAAGCTGCCATGAACCGGTCCATGCCGGCCACTTTTCCTTCAGATAGAACGGACCATACGCATTACGGCGGTGTCCGAGGACCGTAATCTCAATGACGTTGCGCCCGTCTTTGAGGTCGCCGGTGACGTCCAGTTCGTATGGAGGCCATGCCACAACCCGGCGCGGGGAGCCGTTTACGCTGACCGCGAGTGCTGTGCCGCGCCATTCCGGAATGGCAAGAGCCAGCTTGTCGCCTTCTTCCTTGCGAATATCAAGCGTCGTGCGGTAGATCATGTTTCCGGAGTAATACGGGAAGCCCTGTTCCACCCAGTCGCCGACCGAGAGCGCGGCGGGCGCGGCGGTGAGCGTATCGCCTCGGACGCCGAATTCGCCGAGGAGGAAGAGGCTTTCCAGACCGGGCAGATACTGGTGATATTTGGATTTCAGGACAATCGTGTTTTTGCCGGTTTTAAGCAGTTCCGGCTTCAGGACGAGTCTCCGGATGCAGATGTCGCACCAGAATCCGGCGTCCTTCTTTTCCAATTTCTTGCCGTTGACCTCGATTTCGTAGAACTCGGGACGTTCCACGGCCAGGTAGCACCCGGAAGCCGGAATTGTCTCGCAGCCGAAGGTGTATTCCAGCGCCAGATCGAGCACTTTCTTCGGAGTCGGGGCTTTCGCGTTCAGCCATGGCTGGACCATCGCGCCGCCGCGGGCCTCGACGCCGAGTTTCTCTTGCCGGAGCTCATCGTCGATTTTCATAATGAACTTGCTGTCCGACTTTTTGCCGCCGTCCACGGAACAGCGGGCCTGATCCAGCACCAGCACGTTGAAATCGTCCGGGGTGAACGACCAGCCTTTTTCAGGCAGGGTTTCGGCGGCGCGGCCGGAGAGAATGACTTCGGGTGCGCCGGTGTTGGCGATGTTGTCCGCCGTTAGGAAGAAAACTCTGGACTGGAGCGGCGCGAAGGAGGTCTCGAAGGAATGGACTCCTCTGGCGAAGAAGCTTTTGACCTTCCAGATTTTGCCGGTGGAAAGATCCAGCTCGAACACGGATGCGCCGGGGGCTCCGTTGGCCTTGACTTTCGCGGAGGGGAAGGCCAGCTTCCTGTCGCGGACGAGACCGTAATTCATCTGTTCGTCGCGGAATTCCTCCGCGTGGTTGCAGAGGAAGAGGACGGAATGGTCATCGGCCATCTTGAGGAGCGAGAGGACCGGCCCGATTTCACGTCCGTCGGGGGTTGTGACGGAAACCACCCGTGCGGAGGCTCCGACCTTTTTCCCGAGGCTTTCTTCGGTCACTTTGGTGAAAGCCGCATAGGCATTGCCCGCCGCCGCGGATGTTTCGCCGTCGATGAATTCCGGCGGAGTGCCCATGAAGAAGACCTTGCCGCCCTTGTCCGCGAAGCGCTTGAGAAGGTTGAGCGTGGATTTGCGGATGGTCCGCATTTCGGGGAGGAGCACCGTATTGTAGGAGGCCTTGTTGACGCCGATCCGTTCCTTGCGGATAGACCCGAGGCGCGAAATCATCTCCTCGTCGCCGAAATCGAAGTCGATGTTTTCCGAGAGCAGGAGGTTGGTCAGATGGATCAGTTTTACCGCTTCTTTTTCCATCGGAGGGGCGCCGTTCTCCGAGGGGATGAAGACGCCCCATGTGGATTCGATCGGGTGGATCACGAGAAGTTCGCGCTGTTCCTCGCCGTCGGAAAGGGCGGCTCCGAGACGCCCGAAATAGGATTCGACGGTGTCGTAGTAACGATACCACGGGGACTGATAGGAGATGCTCGCGGGGTAGTCGCGCTTGGCTTCGGCGGCCATGGAATACCAAGCCAGGTGCTGACAGCGGTAATTGATGCCGAGTGCATACTGCCAGTCGCCGCATGCCTTGTGTCCGGCGAAGGGGAAATCCCATCCGGTGCAGCCGTAGGTTTCGGAGAGACGGCGGGCGCGTCCGAATTGGTGCGCCACGGAGGAGCATTGCTTGGCGGTCAGGAAGATGCCCCAGTGTTCGGTCAGGAGGTCGATGCCGGGAGTCTGCATGAATTCGTAGAAGCGCATAGCGGTTCCGACGATATGGGTCTGGGAGACGACATTGTCTTCGCAGAGGACGTGTCCGGTGGACTCCAGATGGTTTTTCTCGCACCAGTCGCCGATCTGCTTGGAGAAGGCGTGGACAAAGAGTTCCGTGCAGAGGTCGCGGAAGTTGAGGCGCACTTTCGAGAAGGCCGCGCCGTCGACCCGGAAGAAAAGCTCAGGCAGATGGTCCAGAAGGTCATAGCCGAATTTTGCTTTGAAACGCTCGGGAATGGAAGCCGTCCATGCGGTGACGTTCTGGCCGCCGTGGAGATAGTTGGGTTCGTCGGTGAAGATGCCGGGGATGCGGGAGCGGAACTTCTTCGAGACTTCCTTGCGATAGGCCTCGTGAGTGACTTCGATGAACTTTTTCACGGCCTCCTCGTTCATGGTGTCGAGATAGGTCTGGCCGTTGTACCAGGAGGACAACTCGGCCTCGTGGACCGAGAAAACCAGAACTTTTTCCCCTTTGGCGGGCTTGTCGTTTTTTGCAAGACGGCGGACTTTGGACGCTTCATAGCCGTTCACCTTGGCCGCAAAGAGAGCCAGCAGGCCTTCCTTTTTCGCGGGGAGGGAATCCAATACTTCCACGCTCAGGTGGCGATGGCGGAATTTCGGATTCTTCGTGACCAGTCCTCCGGCGGCGCCGGAAGGCCAGCGGTCCTCGTCGTAAAGCCAGGCCATCATGTCCAGTTTTTCGGCCTCGTCGACACATGCGCGGACGCATTCGAACCATTCCTTGCCCAGATAGGGGGTGTTGAGGCCGACGCGGGAGTGCATGAAGAATCCGCCGAGTCCCATTTCCTTCATCAGCCGGATCTGACGGCGCAGTTCTTCCGGCTCGAGTTTGGCGTTCCAAGCCCAGAAGGGGGCTCCGCGATATTCGCTTCCGGGATTTGAAAACTGTTCCAGAACCTGCTTGAGCATAGTCTTTTTTCCTCCTGAAAATAGTGGGTTTGCGAAATACTGTAGCATGATTTTTTTTGGAATCCTTCACTTTTTTCAAAAAAAAGTAGCATTTTCTGACATTTTCAAAGTTTTCTGTTCGCATCCGCATGAATCCGGAAAGACCGCAGGATCGGAACCGTCCTGCGCGAGTTTGAAAAAATAACATTTGAGCGAGGGGTGAAATATCTTTTGAAAAAACAAGGCCCCCAGTTGTGAAAAAAAATTGACAATTCGGCAAAGAGAGGATAAATTGTCGAATAATCATGGAGGCTTGTCATGCCGAGAGAATGCAGAATAACACGTAAAACGCGGGAAACGGACATTGTTGTCTCCCTGAATCTGGATGGAGAAGGCAAGAGCGAAATCTCAAGCGGGATTGCGTTTATGGATCACATGCTGGAGCTTTTTGCCCGCCATGGCAAGTTCGACCTGAGCGTCAAGGCGGTCGGAGACCTGGAGGTGGACTGCCATCACACGATGGAAGACCTCGGACTGGTTCTCGGCGAAGCATTCGCCAAGGCGCTGGGAGACAAGACGGGCATCCGCCGCTACGGCAGTTTTCTGCTTCCCATGGACGAGGCGCTGGCCCTGATTGCGCTCGATCTTTCAGGACGCCCGATGCTGGTGTACGACCTGACGCCTCCCGCGGCCCTGATCCGTGACATGGACACCGCTCTTTTTCACGAGTTCTTCCAGGCGTTCTGCGTCAAGGGAGGCGTGAATCTTCATATTCGGCTGTTGGCGGGCGATGAGGTGCATCACGTGTTTGAAGCCGTCTTCAAAGGACTGGGCCGTGCATTGGAACAGGCGGTCTCTCCGGACCCACGGGAGAATGGCGTGCCCTCCACCAAAGGAATTCTTTGAACCATCTGAGACGCGGGAATCGAACCCATGCCTGAATTCATTTGCGATCACTGTGGAAATTCCTTCAAGGCGGAGCCCAGGGAGGACGGGATAATCGTCTGTACCTCCTGCGGCGTCTCCGTTCATGTCGCCAGCGCCGATATTCCGCTTCCCGCGGGATCGCGGGTGGCCGGTTTTGAGATTATCCGGCACCTGGCCTCCGGGGGCATGGGAAACGTCTATGTGGCCGAGCAGCTCTCCATGGAACGCACGGTGGCACTGAAGATACTGAACCCCCGCCTGATCGATGAGGCGAACGTGGGCCGCTTCCTGGAGGAAGCCCGCAACACCGCCAAATTTCAGAATCCGCAAGTAGTCAGCGTCATCGACGCGGGCGTTTCGGAAAAAGGACTTTATTATATCGCCATGCAGTATGTGGAAGGCGAGACTCTGGAAGCCCTTCTGGAACGAGGGAGGACCTTTACCGAGGACGAGGCCCTCATAACCGCCATCACGGTCGCCGGAGCCCTCAAGACCATCTGGAACAAATTCCAGATGTTCCACAAGGACATCAAGCCGGGCAACATCATGTTGACGCCCGATAACGAAGCCATGATCATGGACATGGGAATTGCCCAGGGCCGCGGCGCCAGCGTGATGATCAACGGCCAGGTGGAAGGCTCTCCTTATTATATGAGCCCCGAACAGGCGCGCGGAGACGTCCTCTCATGGAGTACCGACCTCTATTCCCTCGGCGCCACTGTCTACCAGATGGTGACAGGCGTCTTTCCCTACGACGCACCGACCATCGAGGGGATTCTGCTGCAGCACAATTCAGCCCCGTTCCCCGAGCCGGAAATCCGCGCGCCCCATGTATATGTGTCGCCCCAGCTGACCGCGCTGCTCCGCCGGATGATGGGGAAAACGCCCGCCGAACGTTTCGCTTCCTGGGAGGAGTTCATCGAAGCGGCGCGGCACATCCTGACCTGTTACTGGGAGCTGAACGGATCGCCGGTTTCCAAGACGAAGCGGCATCTGGTTCTGGGAACCGCCTCCTCGCCGGCTTTGCCGCCCGTGGTTGTGCAGCGGCCGTCGTCCACGCTCCGTTTCGCTTTCTTCGGAATGATCATTTTCCTTCTCGCCGCCGCGTTGACGGGCGGCACATTCCTGTATCTGGCGGCCAAGAAGAATTCATCGAATGCCTCCGCCTATCTCCATCCGGTCCGGAAAATGCTTTCATCCCCGCATCCGGACATGGCGGTCATCGATGCGTATATCAAGAAGTCCGAGAAATATTTCGACAAGTTCGGGGTCGCGCCTTCCGTCAGACGGGATTTCAAAGAACTCAAAAAACGGGTGGAGGACTATAAGTCGGCGGTGTTTCAGGAGGAGTCCGTCATCAATTCGCTGGATACTTTCATCGCAAACAAACTTCAGGATGCGGATCTGGAGACGGCCCAGGGGAACGCCCTCCTTCAAAAGGATGCCGAGAAGGCGAAAAGTCATTATCTGGCAGCGGCCCGGCACCTTCAGGAGGCCAGGGAAAAACTGAATGCCGCCCGCTTCACGGTGACGGCCAACCTCCGGAGGCTGGAGACGCTCCGGCAGCGGGTCAATACCGCTTCCGAAGCTGTCATCCGGACTCTTCGGCAGAATCATTTCCTTCGCCCGTACGGCGGGGGCGGGCATCCAGTCCCTCCCGACCGGGAAACGAGAGTCGAGCCCGGCAGAAGGGCCGTCGGCCCGGGCCCGGCCGCTGAAAAGAAAAAGGCCGCTCCCCCCGCGGCGATTGCAGCCTCCCTGCCGAAGGAAAACGACCGGGAGAAAGAAGAACGGATGCTTCAGGAACAGAAGCGTCTGGCCGGGATCCGTGCCCGTTACGGCAAAATGCTTGCCGATGAAAAGGACCGCATCCGCATTCTTCTGGTTCTGGCGGAGCCGCAGAAGAAGTTCGGAGAAAAGAGTCCCGTTTTCACTCCGTTCCTGCAAAAAAACGATGCTCCGGTTCTGAAAGGGCTCAACGACGAACATCAGAAATGGCTCGATTCCATGGAAAACGTGGTCGGGCAGACCGGAGAAATCTGGAATATGCTGTACGACTCCAGAAAAAACTTTTCCGGATATTCGTTCACGGTTCCGAAAACGGACAAGAAGATGCTGCTGGGAACCATCATCCGCGACGATGTCATCCTTCATTACAAGGATCATCCCAATGAAAGATTCTCATTCACAGAACTCAACCCGCAGGAGTGGAAAGACTTTATCAAGCACTCTGCCGCAAGGAATGGGAAAAAGGATGCCCTTTCCGCTTATTTTCTGCTGACCGCCGATTTCATGGAAGCGAAAAGCTCCGGGGATCCTTTCATTGTTCAGGAACTTCCGAAGCTCCGCGACGCCTACTACCGTTTCCTCTCCGGGGAAAAGGTCGCCGGCGTGGATGAAAAACTCCGGATGTCTCCGGAAGAAGCGCTCCAACGGCACGGGGGAAACCCTGCCTTTGCCCCGTACAGGGAGAAAATACTCAACAAGATCCGTTCAAAAAATTCAACGAATCCGAAAGGGAACAAATGAAACCAGCATTCGTATTTTCAGGACAGGGCGCACAAAAAGTGGGGATGGGGAAAGAGCTTTTCGAACAGAGCGCCGCGGCGGCGAAAGTATATGCCGAGGCTGACTCCGTTCTTGACTGGAAAGTATCTGAACTTTGTTTCAGCGGACCCGAAGAAAAACTCACGGAAAGCCGCTATTGCCAGGTGGCGATTTTTGTCACCAGCATGGCTTGCCTTGCCGCTTTCCGGGAAAAATATCCCGATGTCCGGCCCGTCGGAGCGGCCGGACTCAGCCTCGGCGAATACGGCGCCCTCTGCTGTGCCGGCTACTTCCGCTTCCCGGATGCGCTGCGTCTGGTTGCCCGGCGCGCGGAACTGATGGACGCCGCCTGCCGCGCGGAAGCCGGAACCATGGCCAGCATCCTGACCAACGGAACCACTCCGGCGGACGTGTTCGCGCAGGTCTGCTCCGAATGCGGAATCGATGTGGCGAACTTCAACTCGCCGGCCCAGACCGTCATCAGCGGCACGGCGGACGGTGTGGCGAAGGCCTCCGCGATTCTCAAGGACAAGGAGGGAGTGCGCCGGATTATTCCCCTGAACGTGGCGGGCGCCTATCACTCCCGGATGATGGCCGGGGCGGGAGAACAGCTCCGGCCGGTCCTGGAGACCGTTCCCGTGGCAAAGAACGAGGTTCCCGTGGCTCAGAATTTCACGGGGAAGGTGACAGAAGACTATACGCAAATCCGGGAAAATCTGGTCCGCCAGGTGGCCGGGAGCGTCCGCTGGGTGGACTGCGTGCAGTCGCTGTCCGCGCTGGGGGCGGATACCTTCATCGAGTTCGGTCCCGGGACGGTCCTGACCGGACTGATCAAGAAAATCGACGCGACGAAGACGACCTGGAACGTGTCTTCGGCGGAGGACCTGAACAAACTGGAACTGCAATAACATCAAGAACCTGAAAACAAAGGAGAAAGAAAAGTATGAGCAGCAAGAAATTGGAAGGGCGTATTGCTCTGGTGACGGGCGGAGCGCGCGGCATAGGCCGTGCCATCTGTGAGAAACTGGCGTCGGAAGGCGCGGTCGTTGCAATGGTGGACATCCTTCTGGACGTTGCGGAGAAAACCGCCGCGGAGTTCAAGGCGCAGGGCTATGAGGCCATGGCGATTCAGGCCAACGTCGCCAAGCCGGAAGAAGCGGAAAAAGCGGTGCAGGCCGTTGTCGAGAAATTCGGCAAGCTGGATATCCTCGTGAACAACGCCGGCGTGACCCGCGACACTCTTATGATGAAAATGACGGAACAGGACTGGGATCTGGTCCTGTCGGTCAACCTGAAGGGCACCTTCAACTTCACCAAGGCCGCGACCCGCGTCATGATGAAGGCCCGCTACGGAAAGATTGTGAACATCGCCTCCGTCGTCGGACGGATGGGGAACGCCGGACAGGCCAACTATTCCGCTTCCAAGGCGGGTGTGATCGGACTGACCAAGACCACGGCGCGCGAATTCGGAAGCCGCAACATCACGGCCAACGCGATCGCCCCCGGGTATATCCAGACGGACATGACCGACAAGCTGCCGCAGGCGGCGCGCGATGCGTTCCTGAACAACATCCCCCTGAAACGCGCCGGACAGCCCGCGGACGTTGCGAACGCGGTGTTTTTCTTCTGCCAGGACGAGTCAGCCTACATTACCGGACAGGTTTTGAATGTCGACGGCGGATTTTTGATGTCCTGACCTGAAAAAAAATCAGGCTATTTCGCAAAAAGACTTGAATTTTTGAAAAGCCATGCAATATTATATCGCATGTGGTGTCAAAAACCAACCCGAAAATTAACTATATGAAAGGATTTGGAATGTCCACAGCAGAAAAAGTCAAAAAGATCGTTGTCGAGCAGCTCGGTGTTGCTGAAGACCAGGTTACTGAAGATGCCAAGTTCATCGAAGATCTCGGTGCGGATTCTCTCGACCAGGTCGAACTGGTTATGGCTCTTGAAGAAGAATTCGGTTCCGATATTCCGGACGAAGATGCCGAGAAGCTGACGACCGTCGGCGAAGCCATCAAATACATTGAAGGCAAGCAGAAGGCTTGATTTCGTTCTTTTGCTTATGTTTGCGGGTCGTCCCCTCATCGGGAGACCCGCTTTTGCTATCCACGGAGGATTGAATGTACCACAGACGTGTTGTGATTACCGGAATCGGCGCAATCTCCTGTGTCGGACACAATGTCCAGGATTTTTGGAATGCCATTGTCAACGGGAAGTGCGGACTTGGAAAAGTCGAACGGTTCGACCTCAGTGGGTATCGTACTCAGATTGCGGGCGAAGTCAAGAATTTTGACCCGATCCGCTATATGTCTGAAAAAGAGGCCAGAAGACTCGATGACTTTACCCTTTATGCCGTCGCTGCCGCGGATGAAGCGCTTCAGAGCGCCAATCTTCCGCTGGATCTCCGTGACGGTTCCGTCGTAAATCCTGATCGCGTCGGTGTTTGCATCGGCAGCGGCATCGGGGGGATGCGGACCTTGGAAGAGCAATGCGAAATCCTGATTCACAAGGGGCCCTCCCGGGTTTCTCCTTTCCTGATCCCCATGATGATTGCGGATATGGGCTCGGGTGCGCTTTCCATCCGTTATGGGGCGAAAGGCCCGAATTTCACGGCGATTTCCGCCTGTGCCACCGCTACCCATTCCCTCGGGGAGTCTTTCTGTACCGTGGCCCGCGGCGATGCCGACATCATGATCAGCGGAGGCGCGGAAGCCTCCGTTTCCAAACTCGGAATGGCCGGGTTCTGCGCCATGAAGGCCATGAGCCAGAGAAATGACGATCCGCTGCACGCCAGCCGTCCGTTCGACCGCGACCGCGATGGTTTCGTCATGTCGGAAGGCGCCGGAATTCTGGTTCTCGAGGAACTCGAACATGCCAAGCGCCGCGGCGCACCGATCTTTGCGGAAATTGTCAGTTACGGCGCCACCGGCGACGCGTATCATATCACTTCTCCCGCTCCTGAGGGCGAGGGGGCGGCGCGCGCCATGCAAGTCGCGCTGAAGAATGCGGGACTCAATCCCGAGGACATCGATTATGTCAATGCCCACGGCACCAGCACCTCTCTGAACGACAAATACGAGACCCAGGCGCTGAAAACGGTTTTCGGAGGCGGGGTTTCCAAGGTTGCCATCAGCAGTACCAAAGGCACGATGGGACATTCCCTCGGCGCGGCGGGCGGTTTGGAGACCATCATCTGCACGCTCGCCATGCGTGACGGAATCGTTCCTCCCACGATCAATTATGAGACGCCCGATCCGGAATGCGATCTGGACTATACACCGAATACCGCCCGTCAAAGGGTGATCAATACGGCAATCAATACTAATTTGGGGTTTGGCGGACACAACGGGGTTCTGATCCTGAAGAAATTCACAGAGTAAAAGCTCTTATTTCAACAGAGAATCAGAATTCGGAAAATGCGCACCATGCCCGGAACGGAGATGTGTTTATGAAAAAAGCTGTGTTTACTGCCATGACAGCAGTCTCTCTGCCTGTCCTCCTCTCTTCCTGCGGTCTTTTTGAGCAGAACAGCAGTTCGAACCTTCCGCCTCCGACGCAGACTTCTACCGTTCCCCTGTCCAAGATGGCGATTCCGAAGCAGGAAGCTCCCAAGTCCGTCGCGGAAGTGAAGAAAACCGAGGCCGCCCCGAAGACGGAAGCCGCGCCTGTTGCGGACGTGAAAAAGACCGAGGCCGCCCCGAAGACGGAAGCCGCACCTGTCGCGGAAGTGAAGAAAACTGAGGCCGCCCCGAAGACGGAAGCCGCACCTGTCGCGGACGTGAAAAAGACTGAAGAAGCCCCGAAAGCGGAAACGGTGAAAACCGCTCTTCCGGCCAAAATCGAGCTTCCCTGCAAGTATATTGTCAAAACCGATGACAGTTTGTGGCGCCTTTCCGTGGAATACTACGGAAAAGGGGCGAAGTGGACGAAAATTTACGAAGCCAACAAAGACAAGATCAAGAACCCTGACCATCTCGAGCCGGGAGTGGAACTGACGATTCCGGCGTTAGTTACGAATCAATGAACAGCAGTGAAGACGAACCTTCCGGAGATCCTTCCACCGGAAAATATTTTTTCAGCACTCCGATGGAGATGGAGGCGTTGTTCGCCGGCTGTTTCCAGCATAACCTGCGCAAAATGGGAAACTGCCTGGGCGTGAAGCCCGTCGTGCGTGATTTACATCTGCAGCTTGTCTCCGCCGAACCGTCGAAAGTGCAGCGGGTCTTTGCTTTTCTCAAGCGGCTGGAACAGCTCCGTCAGGAAAACTCCGCAAAACGAGTCGATCAGCAGGACTTCGACCAGCTGCTTTCCGCATTTCAGAATTCCACGGAGAATGAACTCCAGAATTACTTTGCCCAGCGGATCAGGGTCAGCCCACGGAAAAAAGAAATTGTTCCGCGCACGGCCAATCAGCTGGCATATGTGCGCTCCGTCCGGGAACACGATGTCGTTTTCGGCATCGGCCCCGCGGGCACCGGGAAAACGTATCTGGCCATGGCTCTGGCGGTTTCCGAATTTCTGGCGGGAAAATTCGACCGGATCATATTGACGCGTCCTGCGGTCGAAGCCGGTGAAAATCTTGGATTCCTTCCGGGAAAACTGGAGGAAAAGATCAATCCGTATCTGCGCCCGCTTTACGACGCGCTCTATGACATGCTGGACTTCGAGGAAGCCACCTCTTTCACGGAGCGCGGGATCATCGAAGTGGCGCCGCTGGCTTTCATGCGGGGGCGCACCCTGAACAACGCTTTCATCATTCTTGACGAAGCCCAGAACACCACCAACGAGCAGATGCTCATGTTCCTGACGCGTCTCGGATTCCGTTCCAAGTGCGTGGTTGCGGGCGATCCCACCCAGATCGACCTGCCGGGACGGAAAAACTCGGGGCTTCTGGACGCGGTCAAACGGCTTTCCGGCATCGATGACATCAAGATTTGCCGGTTCACCCCGCGGGATGTGGTCCGCCATACGCTGGTGGAGAAGATCATCAACGCCTATCACGAAGAATCTTCCGACAAGGAGTCCGCCCATGTCGCCCGCTGATGAAACGCCTTCGAGAAGTTCCCTGTCCGAGCTGTTCGACCGCTCCGGGTTCTTTCTTTTTCTGATTCTGTTCCTGATCCTGGTGGCCAGTCTGTTTGTGATCATTCTGCCGAAGAGCACCGGTACCGCCCCGCTGATTCCCGGCCAGATTGCGCCGTATACGCTGTGTTCCGAGTTTGATTTTCTGGTGGAGGACAAGGAGAAGACTGCCGTTTTGCGCAAAGAGGTGTCCGACCGGGAACCGGATTACTATCAGATCATTCATGACGACACCCGGCGGATTTCGGAGCAGTATCAGAACTTTTTCTCCGAGGTCAGGAAACGCGACGCCCTTGAAAAAACCGGCCGGAGCTATGTGGCGGACCCCGCCAACGACCTCCAGATTCTTGTCGCCAATCTGGATTCGAATACGCTCAAGTGCTTCCTGCGGATTGCCGACAATCCGGCGCAGAAGGAAAAGATGGACACCCTCTTCCGGAAAGCGCTGAACGAGGGGATCATCCGGCAGGATGTGCGCGACAATCTCAAAAGCAATGTCCGGATCAAGATCATCGACCCGCTGAACCGCAGACGTTCCGCCTCGTTTTCCCAGCTGGTGACCCCGCTTGCCGCCGCGCGCGACATCACGCAGCAGTCGCTGGAATATTATGATGCCCCGGACAAGAACGCCATTGTCGACAACGTGACCCGGTGTCTGGAAAAGATTCTCCAGCCGGGCAATCTCCAGTTCGATCAGGCATTCACCGATGGAAAGAAGTCCGAAGCGGCTGCCCTTCTCGCTCCCGTCCGGAGGGAAATCTTCCGGGGAACGGTCATTCTCGAGAAAAACAAGAAGGTGGACGAGGAGGAGATCGCGATCCGGGAAGCCTACTACAAGGAGCTCCGTTCCCGGACAGGCACGTCCGGCGTTTACAAGATGATCCGGGAAAACATCCTGCTCTGTCTCGCGGTGATCCTCTCGATGGGGATGTATCTGCACCACATCAAGCCGGGGCTGGCCAGGAGCAACCGCTCCGTCTGGCTGCTGGGGCTCGTCACGATTCTGGCGCTCCTCCTGAACCGTTTTTTCATGGACTCCTTCCGGGTGCTGACGGAACAGTTTATCATTCCGCGCGACCTGATTTATTTCGCCGTGCCGATCGGAATCGCGTCCGTGCTGACCTCCGTGATCTACGGAGTGAGGGCGGCTACGTTTGTCGGCCTTTTCGTCTCCGTGGTGGCTGCGCTTCCGATGGAGAATCAGTTTCAGATGATGCTGACCGGTCTGCTGGTCAACGCCGGCGGAAGCATAGCCGTCCGCAGAGCCATGAACTACCGGAGTTTCTTCATCCGCGCATTTCTGGGAACGGCGCTGTCGTCGCTGGCGGTGGCGCTCATCTTCTTTCTGAAACGGAATCCGGGGACCGACCTCATCTGGTGGCTGATCCTCTTCTCCGTTGTAACGGGGCTGCTGACCGCCGTCATCTCCCAGATGCTGCTGTTCCTGCTGGAATGGCTTTTCGACATCAGCACCACGATGTCCCTCCTGATCTGCAGCGACTTCAATCACCCTCTCCTGAAGGAGCTCCAGTTCAGGGCGCCGGGCACCTACCACCACAGCCTGATGGTTTCCAACATGGCCGAACAGGCGGCGCGGGAAGCCGGTCTGGATCAGATCAAGGCGCGGGTCTGCGCTCTCTTTCATGACGTCGGCAAGATTCAGCAGCCGGAATTCTTCATTGAAAACAGTCCGGGGACCGATATGCACAAGGATCTCGATCCGGCCATGAGCGCCATGATCATCCGCAGTCATGTGGTCAAGCACGGTCCGGAACTCGCCCGCAAATACAAGCTGAAACGCATTCTCTTCGATACCATCACCTGCCATCACGGGACCGACCTGATCGCTTATTTCTACAAGAAGGCCCAGCTGATGCATCCCGACAAGCATATTCCGGAAAGCGATTTCCGTTATCCCGGTCCGCTGCCGTCGGAAAAAGAAGTGGCGCTGGTGATGCTGGCCGACTGCTGCGAAGCCGCTTCCCGTTCGCTGGAGAAGCCCACGCCCGCGGCGATCGAACAGCTCGTCTGCGAGATATTCCGGAAAAAAATCAGGGATGGGCAGCTGGACAATTCCACGCTGACCCTGAAGGAGCTTGCCCTGATCCGGAAAAGTTTCATCAATACGCTCGAACACATGAATCACGGACGGATCATTTATCCGAAGGACGACAAAAAGGATGAGGACGATTTATTCGTGGCGGCCGGAGAAGATGTTTCCCCGTCCCCGCCGAAATAGGCTGGAAGAACTGGCGGAAGCCGCGGCCTCCATCACGGGCAGCGGAATCGTCGGAACCCTCTCCGTCTCTTTCGTTTCCGAGGCGGAGATGGAGGAAATCAACCGTGCTTACGTGGGACATGAGGGCCCGACGGACGTGATCTGTTTCGATTACCGCGAATCCGGATGCGATCTTCCGCGGGAGGGCGGCGACGCCGACTCCGTGGAAGTGGAAATCATCGTGTGTCCCGCCGTTGCCCGGCGGGAAGCCGCCAAAAGAGACTTGCCTTATTCGCGGGAAGTGATATTGTACCTGGTGCACGGCCTCCTCCATGCGGCGGGGGAGGACGATTTGAAACCCGGCCTCAAACGGATCATGAGGCGACGGGAATTGAAAACAATCAACGAACTGGCAAAATGTTTCGATTTTGCAAAAGTTTTTCCGGACGCGGTTCGTTCCTGAACAGGGAGTTATATGAATTTTGAGTTGGAGATATTTCTTCTGAGCTTTGCCCTTTTCCTTTTGTGCTTCTGCGCTTTCGAGGCTTTTGACCGTCTTTCCGGCAGCCAGATCATGAAGCTGGAAGAGACCGACCCGGACCTGGCGGCCAAACTCGGCGAATGGCTGGAGAATTCGGATTCGATCCGTGCCGTTTTCAAGCTGCTGCTGTTCATCCTCGCCTCGATCCTCGGGATGTTTTCATTCCTCATTTCCCGCTCTTTCCTGGGGGCTTCCGTAAACGACTGGATGCTTCCGTTCATCGTTGCCGCGATCATTCTTTTCTGGTCCTTCGGCGAGATCCTTTCACGTCTGCTCCTCTACCGTTCCGACGTGCTGATCCTGCGTCTGATCCTCCCGGCCATTTCGCTGATCGCGAATACGGTCCTGCTTCCGTTTACGCTGCTGACCCGGAAACTCCGCCAGAATGCGGAGAACTGGCAGAACGAGGAAGCGCCGGAACAGAAGATCAGTACGGAAGATGAAATCCTGTCGGTCGTCGAAAATTACGGGGACCACAAGAACGACGACCTGGAGGAAGGGGAAAAGCGCATGATCAAGGGAATTCTGGACCTCGGCGACATGTCGGTCCGGGAGATCATGACTCCGCGCGTCGACCTGATTGCCATTCCCGCCTCATCCTCCGTCGAGCAGGCCAAGCAGGCCTTTATCGAGTCCGGACACAGCCGCATTCCGGTTTTCGGGCGCACCGTGGACGAGATCAAAGGCATCATCTATGCCAAGGACTTCATCAATGACGAGGCGATCCGCGGCAAAACGCTGGAACAGCTTTCCCATAAGCCGCTCTTCATTCCGGAGTCCAAGGAAGTCGGTGACCTTCTGGAGGAGATCCGGCACCTTCACAATCATTTCGCCGTCATCATCGATGAATACGGCGGAACCTCGGGAATTGTGACTTTCGAAGACATCATCGAAGAGATCGTCGGGGATGTTCAGGACGAATATGACAATGAGGAACAGGAGAAAAGCAAGCCACAGCTCATGCCAGACGGCGCTGTCGTCTTCGAAGCCAGAACCCCGATTTCCGATGTGAACGAGATCATGGACACCGATATTCCGGATACCGAGGCGGCCGACACCATCGGCGGACATATCTGTTACGAACTCGGACGGATTCCCGAGGAAGGCGAGGAGATTCGTCTCCGCGGACTTCCTCTGACCGCCACCATTCTACAGGCGGATAAACGCAAAATAGATTTTCTGAAACTGAAAGTGATTGATGATGAAGAGAAATAATCCTTTTTCCATAATCCGGCTTCGCCTTGCAATCCGCAACTGCCGCCGGTTCCTGATCTTTCGCATGAAGGGGCTCCTGCTGACCGGGCTCATTGTCGTGATTCCCTTTTTCATCGCGCTCTGGATGGCGTGGTGGATTTATGACTGGCTGACCGTCTGGGCCATCGGGCTGGCAAGCCGTCTGGACCTGCCCGGCATCAACGGGGAGAACAGTTCCTTCTGGGTGCAGCAGGGAATCCGGATTCTGTCGCTGATTTTGATCCTTGTCTTCCTGATTCTTGTAGGTCAACTGGCGAAAATGACGATGGGCAGACGCATGATCAGCCTTACGCAAAGACTTCTTCTCCATCTGCCGATCGTCAACTTCATTTATTCCACCTGCAAACAGATCGGCGACGCGGTCCGCTCTTCCAGCGGCGGCATGTTCCATCAGGTGGTCCTTTTCGAGTATCCCATGCCGGGTTCCTACGCGCTCGGATTCCTGACCAATGAGAATAACGATGCGTTCGAAGTCACAGAGAAACTCGGAAAACCGGTCGTGAGCATATTCATGCCGACCACCCCGAACCCGACCAGCGGATTTCTTCTGATGATCCCGCGGGAACGCTGTATCTTTCTGGATATGAGCGTTTCCGAAGCCATGCGCCTGATCGTCAGTGTCGGCACGGTTCTTCCGGGACAGCTTCAGGAAAAGAAGCCGGAATGATCTCTCCCGCCGGAGCGCTTCCCTTCCGGCTCCCGGAACTTATCGCAGATACAGGTCGGCCAGATCCAGATAGTGCTGCCAGTCATCCCATGTCTGGTCATGGCCGCCGGTCCGGATGTGGTAGCTGATCTCTCCCGTCAGGGGCGTGTCCGGCGGAGGCATTTCCGTCGCGGGCAGTCCCTTTGCTCCGAAAAGGCGATAGACTTCCGACGCGTGGACGCATGAAAGAAATTCTCCCTTCGGATCGGCATTGATGTCCTCGGTGGCGCTGGCGACGCACACGGGGCGGGGCGCCATCAGGGCGATCAGTTCATGCTGATCGAACGGCATGTCTTCCTCGCGTCCGCTGTATTTGTGGAATGCCGTGACGAACCAGTCCGCGCAGTCGTGGCTGATGAGCGCTTCGACATTTTCCCCGAATTTCCGTTTGTGGAGAGCCGCTCCTCCGCAGCCGGAATTATTGGATATGGTGATTTTGAAACGCGTGTCTATGGCGCCGGTCCAGAGCGCCGTCTTGCCGAGACGGGAGTGTCCGTGGACGATAGCCCTGGAAGCATCCACTTCAGGGTCTGTCTCCATATAGTCGAGCATTCGGCAGAGTCCGAAGGCCCAGGCGCCGATGGGCGTGTAACGGTCGGGGAGCGAAGCCATTTCGGACGGTTCGAAGAAGAGGTGATAGATGCTGTTCCCGGCGCTTTCCACGAAATCCGGATAGAGGTCGTGGTAACATACGGTCGCGGAGGCGTAGCCGCGGGCGATCACCTCCTTGAAACACCAGCGGTAAGTCTGTTTTCCCCGGGCGTCGGGATGGACCAGTTTTCCCGGGACGCTGAACCCGGTTTTACGGGCATCCTGCTCGTCCGTTGTCACGTGATTTCCCTGAAAGTTGAGCCCGAGGAACACGGGAACCGGTTTCGCTGCGTTCCGGGGAATATAGAGAAGCATGTCGACGGAGTGTTTCTTGCCGTTGTTCATCGCAAAATGGAGGCGGATTTCCTTGCGGATTGCGGTGTTGCCGAGTGCGTCCTCCCGACGGGAAAGCAGTTCGAACGAGACGCTGTCCGGGCGCGGAACGACTTCTCCATACACTTCCGTTTTGAAAAGCTGGAGGATTTTTCTGCGTTGGAAATTGACCCATTCAAAGGCGGAGGAAACCCTGGTTCCGTCCGGTTTGTCCAGCGGAGAAGGCAGGGTATACGGTTTTAATTTCGATTCGTCCACCACATAATCGGCGACGATTTCTTCCATGCTTCTCATGGTTGTTTTCCTTTTGTTGTTTCATCGTCTTTTCATTCGCTGCATAGAATATTATAGACCCGGCCTGTTTCTTTTCAACCTTGGAATCTTCGTTTCCGTCACGTAATTTATTTGAATCGGCCTGATTCTGAAAAATAACGATATGTTTGAACCGGGCCATAGGTTTTTTTTTGTCTGCGGGATAATTTTTTTTCGTGACAATGAAAAATCCAATTCATAATTTTTCCGAGAAAAGAAAGGAGACAATCTTGATGATTTCGTTTTCAATGCTATTTTATAATGATATAATTAGTTGTTCATATAAAAATTTTTTGATTGAAGAATTAATGCTAATTGATATTGGGGGGAAGCTTTTTATGATTTTAAATGGACCGGTTCCGCCGGAACGGCAACGGCAGTCTCAGAAAAATTACAAGATTTTCGGGTTGATCAACGGATTTTCCTATACCTGTCTCGGTGAGACTGTCATTATTCTCCTTGCTGTCCAGTTAGACTGCAAGAATTATGTGATTTCCACGCTGGGCGCAATGCTGTATTTCGGCTTTCTTCTTCTGCCGCTCGGGAAAACCATGTCGGCGAAGGTCGGCGCGGTCCGGTGCCAGGTATATTTCTGGATTCTCCGCAACATCGCCGCACTGCTGGTGGCTGCCGCTGTTCCTCTGTATCTTTATGTAAATGAATGGCTTGCTGTGATGTTTATGCTGAGCGGCTCCTTCCTGTTTTATGGAGCACGTGCGGCCGGAATTGTTGTGATTCAGCCGCTTTTCGGAGAGATCACGAACCGTGGGGACCGTTCCCGGTTTTTCGCACATGTTTCCGCCATTTCCTATGCTTCCGGCTTCTTGACACTGGCTGGGATTATGATTCTGCTGTATTGGACGCACAACAGTCTCTGGGCTTTGACCGGCATTGTCGTTGCCGGGTCTGTTGCGGGCATTTTCTCTTCCCGTTTTCTGTCCAGACTGGATGAAACGGGAGATATCATCCGGTTTGCGCGGAAGCCGATCGGCGACGAGTTCACCGGACTCTGGCGCAACGAGATTTTCCGCAATATGCTTTTCGCGGGGTGGATGATCAATCTTGCCGTCATCATGCTGATCCCGATTTCCGTGCTGGCCCTGAAACGCGGATATGGAGTGAGCGACACAATGGCGCTGGCATTCACCATGGTCAACCTCGGTTCGCTGGTTCTCTTCTCTTTCCTGATTTCCCGTCCGATCCGTATGATCGGTCCCCGGAATTTCATGATTCTTGCCTATTGCGTTCTGCTTTTATCCGGTGGCTTGTGGGCATTTGCTCCGGAAGAGATGAACTGGCTGTGCGTCTCCATGATTTTTCTGCTGAACGGCGCCAGTTTTATTTCGCTGATCAATGCCATGAATGTATATTTCCTTGAAATGATTCCTGACAAGCGCCGAGTAACCGCATCCATCCTGGTGGCGGTTGTTTCCGGAGCGGGCGCCGGGATTGTCGGAATGCTCTGTTCCGGCGGACTGCTGGAATTGCTCAGTCATTATTCCGTGGCGCGTGGTTCGAATACCATTACACTGTACCGCTATTATTTTTCTTCGGCGACGATCTTGCTGTTTCCCGGACTCATTCTGCTTTTCGGGATGTATCCCATGCCGATTGAAAAACGTCTTTCCAAACGTTCATTGTTCTGGTCGGTTCTCTTCCCGACTCATTTTTTCTGGGTCCGCAAGGGTTCGTCGGATTCGGAGTCAAACGGAAAATAACCCCAGATTCAGGATTCGGGATTTTTTTCTCCAGACGGAGCCTTTATTCTCCGGAATCCTTGTATGACAGACGAGGAGTCCACGGCTGTTTTTCGGGGACGGGGAGCCCCTGCGCCTTGTAGGCTGTGCGGAAGTGCATCTTGGACGTCTGCGACAGAAGTTCCACACCGCCTTTCCGGAACAGTTCCAGCGCGACGGCATCCACCTCGGTTCCCGCGCCTTTGGGCAGTTTCACGCCGTTCTTTTCTCCGAGGTCGCGGAGGGATCGCACGAACTGGGCTCGCGCCATGATGGACGCCGCCGCCACGGCCACATCGCTTTCCGCCTTTGTCCGCTGCGCCAGCCGGATTTTGCGCCCTTTTTCCTTCAGGGCGTTCAGAATCAGGTGCTCGTCGGCAAACTTGTCCGCCAGTGCTTCGGAACATTCCGGCGCCTTCTCCAGAAGATTTTCGAGTGCGCGGGCGTGTCCCCAGGCCAGCAGCCGGTTCAGATTGTGCATCCGGACGTAAAGGCGGTTATAGGCTTCCGGCCCGACCGTGACCACGCCCATCCTTTCTCCGACGATGCGCCGGATCCCTTTTGCGATTTCTATGATCGTATTGTCGTTCTTGATCATTTTGGAGTCTTTGACGCCGATCTTCAGAAGTTCCGCCGCCGTCTTCTCATCCGGCACGAACACCGCCGCAACCACGAGCGGTCCGAAGAAATCCCCTTTTCCGCTTTCATCCATGCCGGCATGAGGGATGAATGGACCTTCGGGCTTTTTTTCAGCCTCCGCGTTAACAAACATTTTTTCCCGCAGGATTTCGGGTTCCAGAATGAATTCGATGAAGTCCGGGGCGCCTGCGCCCTGAACCACCAGTTTGCCGCTGCTGTAGGCGCACACGCTGAGTTTTTCGCGCTGTGCCTTGAACCGCATATAGGGGGCTTCCGCGAGTTCCCACTGGTGTCCTTCCAGATAAGAACGCAGACGGACGAATTCTTCGTCGGTGAGGTTGAAAACCGTATTCAATGTGGGTGGCATGAATTATTCCTTGAATCTTGTGAATTTTTCCTCAAAAAAGTTGACAAACCGGATTTAGCAATATAGATTAGCTTACCATAAATTCAACTTGCTTCCGTGATTTTTAACAACAGAACAGAAAGGGCAATTTGAAAATGAACAGAGGTTTGTTGTTGATGTTTTTTCTTGCGGCTGCCGGAAGTCCGATGCACTTTTTGGGACAGTCTCCGGAGATGCCTGGCTTTCCTCCCGGCGAACCAGGGAGGGAAGGCGATGCCCAGAAAGCGAAAAAGAAGTTCGTTCCCAAGGACAAAATTATTTCTGATGAATACAATCTCTCCAATGAACGTATCCAGAAAATCAACGGTATCATCCGGAAATATTACAATGATCGTGCGGACTTGAATGACGAGAGCGTCAAGTCTTCCATTTTTGCGGAGATCGGGAAGATTGTTCCCATGACTCCGTCCAAGGCGCCGGACACCCGGTCTCTCGCCGCCGTCAAGGAATCACAGCGGGGGCGGGTGGAGGAGAAATATCCGAAGTCCGCGGAACAGGTCCGGAAAGAGGCTACAGCCGAGTGCGACCAGAAATTCGCAATGGTCAAGCCTCGGGATAAGGTCGTGATATACTATACGCGCGGGAGTGAAGTACTGCGCGTGGAGGGGACTTTCTACGGATTCGGAGGAGGCAGCTTGCGCATCAACAGCCGGTACATTCCGATTTTCGACCTGACTCCGGAGACCCGTGTCAAATTCGACAAGAAATACAATGAGGCGGCGCGCCAGGAATTTGTGGATTCCGCCGTCCGCAGTTACCTTGCGGAACGTCTGGACTATTCCGAAAGACTTTTTGCCGGTGAATATAAAAATATCCGCTTGAACAATGAGAAGCTCGGATACATTCTGCGGAAACAGGATTGGATTACCGCCCAGACGGTTGCGGATGAATTTCTGAAGGAAATGCAGCAGGAGGCCAAAGCGAGAGCCGAAAAGGAAGCCGCGGAAAAAGCAGCGCGCGAAAAAGCCAAGCGTGACGCCGGCACTGCCAATCCTTTTGAAGGGAATCCCGAAAACGGCCAGCAGAGACCTCCGGAAAACAATGCTCCGCCTCCGCCGCAGTGATTTGACATATCCGTCTTCCGATCGTGCGTGACCGTTTCATCCGAAACCTTGCGCCGCGGACGGCGGAAAAAAGCATCTATCCATTCTCAGCGACCGCACCATCCTCCAAGGCTGCGGTCGTTCTTATTCGAAGAAGGAAGCGCCGGAATTAGCGGATTCGCAGACCCGGACTTTTGATACACGGATATTTTCCGTGTTGATTTTGGAGGTAAGTTCCCTGTAGATGAACATGGCGAGATTTTCGCTGGTGGGATTCTTTTCCCTGAAGGCGGGATGCTCGTTCAGGTTCTTGTGGTCGAGCCCTTCCAGAATGACATCCAGTTCCCGTTTGAGGACTTTGAAGTCCATGGCGATTCCCACATCGTCCAGTTCTTCCGAACGGATGAATATCTGGACTACCCAGTTGTGTCCGTGGAGATTGGAACAGTTGCCGTTGTATCCTCTGAGCGAGTGAGCCGCTGAAAATTCTCTGCGAATATCAAGTTCAAACATAAATCAAATCCTCTTTCGGATTTTGTGTTTCGGAAAATACCATATCGCTGTGAAGCCGTTGTATGAAACCGTTTTTTTAAGCCTTCATGCATGTTCCCGGCGCGCGGCGGCCCGTTTGCAGGCAATGCGAAACGCTTCGGAAAGGCTGTTGTAGTCGGCGCAGCCTTTACCGGCGATGTCAAAGGCCGTGCCGTGATCCACGCTGGTCCGGATGATCGGAAGTCCGAGGGTGGAATTGACTCCACGGTCGAATGCCAGCATCTTGAACGGAATATGTCCCTGATCGTGATACATGGAAAGAATGCCGTCGAACCGGTTCCGCGTGGATTCTATGAAAAGAGTGTCAGGAGGGAATGGCCCTTCCACATTCATTCCCAGCTCAAGCATTTTACGGATGGCCGGTTTTACGACCTGTTCGTCTTCTGTCCCCATGTGGCCGTTTTCACCGGCGTGCGGATTGATGGCGGCGACCGCCAGTTTTGGAGAGGCGATTCCTTCCGCGCGAATGGCGTCGTCCAGCAGACAGGCAGTCTCCACAATCCGGTCGAAGGTGCAGAAGCGGGGGACATCCGCAAGCGCGATATGGGTTGTGACGAAGGCGACGCGGAGATTTCCCGCGGACTGCATCATCGCAAAACGGGTCGTGGAACAGATTTCCGCAATCAGTTCCGTATGTCCCGTAAAAGGAATTCCGGCCAGATTGACCGCCGCTTTGTTCATTGGGGCGGTCACAATCGCGTCCACCTTGCCGTTCAGGGCGTCTTTGGCCGCCTTTTTGACGGCCATCAACGCCTCGAGACCGCACTGTGCGCTGAGTTTCCCGAAAACAAGCTCCGAGACTTTCATGGAACCCGTAGGGACGATCTGAAAGCGTCTCTCCGCGCAGGGACAGAAACGGGTATGGGCGTCTTCCAGAATGTCCGGGCAACCGTAGACATACAACTCCGCCTTCTCCGAAAATTGAGGAGAAGAAGCTAAGAGACGTACAATAATCTCAGGCCCGATTCCCGCCGGATCACCCATCGTGAATGCTATTTTCGGGCACTTTTTCATTCAGAGGAGGGAACCCCTTTACACAGACATCCGGATTATTTGTTTTTCAGGGCAAGATACTGGGCTTTTTTCTCTTCCAGCAGCAGACCGACGCGATCCGTGTCGATCGGGAAATAGTTCTTCCCTTTCAGATAATCCAGGAAGTCAAGCCAGTCCTGATGATTCCAGATGCCGTTTTTCTTTTTCACGAAATTCATCGGAATGGGGGATCTGGTGAGTTTTCGGAGGTTGGTTTCCTCGGTAGAAAGTTTGAGCGCCATTTTAGAACTCCTTTCCCTTTGTTGATGGGGTTGGCTCAGGAGCCCGGCTGCAAAAACCGGACAACCCTGTACCTGATAATGTACTTCCTGAAAAGCATATTGCAAATTTCCAATAAGGAAAAAATATACAATTGTTGTTAAATTCTTATTAAACAGGACAAACGCGGCTCCATTCCGGCTACCGGAAAATTCATTTTACGGGAAGCGAAACTGTCCGTTTTGCAAAATAACTGCGGTCGTTGATGGTGACTTTCGTGAGGAACACCGCTTCCGCCGTGTCACGGTAGTGCAGGGCGCGTAGGGTCGTGGCAAGATCCTCCGGCGAATTGATGGCGGCCGTATTCAGCTTGATCAGGATATCGCCGCGTCTCACCTCGGCGGGAGTATCCGGAAGAATTCCGTTGACGACCAGTCCGGAATCCAGCGGGTACCCCAGTTCCCGTGCGATGGAGGCGTTCATGTACATCAGCGGGAGGGAAAGTTTTCTGCGGGCCAGCGAGAATACGTCGTCATAGGCGATCTTCCGGACTGTCATTCTGTAGATGCCTCGATTGGTGGCGATCGTGATGGTTTCGCCTTCCTTGAGAGAGATCAGTTTCCGGCTCAGTGCGATCACATCCACCACTTCGTTGCCGTTGAAGCATTGAATCTGTTCGTTGCGGCGGATCCCGGCGGCTTCCGCGGGACTGTCACGCAGCACATCGGAGACAATGACGCAGCGTGTATTGTTTTCCTTGACGGCCAGCCCCGGAACGATTCCAAGCGAGAGGTGCTCGAACCGTTCGGGAATCATCCATCTCGCCAGCACGTTTTCAATTCTGGACAACGGGATCGCAAAGCCGATTCCGGGGGCGTTTTCATATACCGACATGTTCATTCCGATCATCTCTCCGTCGATGTCGATGAGAGGACCGCCGCTGTTGCCGGGGTAGACGATCGCATCGGTCTGGAGAATATCGGAAAAGATCACGCGTCCCTTATAGGAGAACCGGCGTTTTTTTCCGCTGAGAGCTCCCACGCTGATGGAGCTGTCCAGCCCGAAGGGATTGCCGACCGCGATCACGGTTTCCCCCAGAAACAGACTGCCTGAATAGTCGCACTGGATTGCCTGAAGTCCCGCGGGAGGATTTTTGAGACGGAGCAGGGCAATGTCATTGACCATGTCATCCGCCAGGATGTTGGCCTCGCAGCTCTGTCCGTTGGAAAGAGTGACGTATATTTTTGTGGCGCGTTCCACCACATGCGCATTGGTCACGATCAGCCCGGACGAGTCGATGATGAATCCGCTTCCGAGGGAATAGCTTTTTTCCGACTTCTGCGAGTAGATGAACTGGTCGTACAGCGTCTGCGGAGATTCTCCATTTTCCGAGAAGTATCCGGGCTGTTCCACGATCCGTTCCGTTCCGATGTTCACCACGGACGGCATGGCTTTTTCGATCGCGCGGACCACATCGTCCCGACGTTTGGAAGATGCTTTTTTGGGTTCTTTCCGGCAGACGAACTCCGCTCCGCGGCGGAAGGTCTGCAAAATAAAACAGTTCTCCCCTCTGATCGCCATCATAATTGCCATTGCACCGAGAAGAATCAACAGAAGAATTACAATCACACTTGATTTTTTCAGATTCATGATGAATATTTTCCCTTGTTGCGGAAATAAGAATAAACGGATATAGCCAAAAATGCAAATAGGAAATCAAAATATTCCGGAGAGTTTTCTGGTCCGGGAGCCGGAAGCCCTGTATGAAATGCAGATGCAGGCCCTGTGGGACAAACTTCCGAACGGGACGAAACTGACGCTCTCGGACAATTCCCGCATGAGGGTTGTTTCCCGCGGAGAATGGAATCATGAAGCCGGACCCGATTTCCGCAACGCCGTGCTTGAAATTCATGGGAAACTCCTTCGCGGCGATGTCGAACTTCACCGGAAAAGTTCCGATTACATCCGCCACGGACATGCGGCGGACAGCGCATATTCGTGCGTGATTCTTCATGTGGTTGCGGAGGATGACCTGACGATTTCGCCGGATCATCCGGCCGCACGGATGCCCGTCTTCCGGATGAAGCCGGAAACCTTTGCAAAAAATGTGTCCGGCTCCTGCGAGTGCCGGATTTTTCCCTACATGGACGAAGAGCGGCTCCGGGCATTTTTCACGGACGCCGGAATGGAACGTCTGCGCGAAAAAGCCGCCGAGACGCTTGGAAACATGATCTCGGGCGGTGCGGAATACGCTTTCCGGGAACGGTTGTTCCGTTTCGCCGGCAGCAAGCAGAACCGGGAAGCATTTCTGGAACTCCAGAGACGTTTCGAACAATATCCCCCGGAAATACGGAATAATTCCTTCAAAGCCATCCTGTGGGGAGAGTCCGGACTGCTTCCGGACCCCGCCATGGAGAGTCTTCCGCCGGAAAATGTCGCCGAAGCGAAACTGCTCTGGAACGAATTCTGGCCGCTGCGCCGGGAAGCCCTTCCGGAGATTCCATGGCGGCGGGACTCCGTGCGCCCGGCAAACAGTCCGGAACGCCGGATCGCGCTCCTGTGCGGATTTCTGAAGGATTACACACTGAATCCGCTTCCCGGATTCGCGTCCGCGCTGAAAAAACAGTCGCCCGGGCAGTTCATACGGACAGAGAAAAAAGCTCTCCGGCTTTCCGATCCGTTCTGGGATTCCCGCTGGTCTTTCCGTTCCCGGCCTATGGAGAAAAAGGTATCCATACTGGGTGCCGAACGGACCGCCGCCCTGCTGACCGACGTAATCGCTCCTTCGCTTCTGGCCTGGGCGGAACTTCATTCAGACACGGACCTTGGGAAAAAAGCGGCGGGGCTGTATCAGTTCCTGCCCGCCGGGGCGGACAACCGGATCGTGAAGAACGCCCTCCGTCGATGGTTTCCTCCTGACGCCCGGAATCCGGCGCTGTTCCGGAACGCGGCCACGGGACAGGGATGTCTGCATATCTACAAGAAATATTGTGCGAAGAAAGCCGGGGATTGTTCCTCCTGTCTTCTTGCCGATCTGTGAAAGGGAGCCTCATGCCGCGCAAAAAACTGAAAATCGGAATCAGCGCCTGTCTCATGGGAATCAAGTGCCGTTACGACGGTTGTGCGAAACCGGTGCCCATGATTTACGAACTGCTCAAGGATAAAGTGGAACTGATCCCGATCTGTCCGGAGTTCAATTCGGGCCTCGGGATTCCGCGTCCTCCGATGCGTCTGGAAACCTCTTCGCGCGGAACCCGTGTGAAGGTGATCGAGAACGGCGAGGACAAGACTGAAATTCTGGCCGACTGGATTCAGGTGGAGTTGAAACTGCTGGAGCATGCCGGAATCGCCGCCTTCATTTTCAAAGCCCGTTCTCCCAGCTGCGGACTCCGCGGAGTCGAACTGTTCAGTCCTTCCGGGAAATCGCTTGGTCCTTGCGGACAGGGCTTGTTTGCGGCGGCGCTGGTAAGAAAGTTCCCCGAGATGACGGTTTGTGAGGAAGGGGACTTTCCGGAGGCCGCGGAAAAACTTGTTATTGAGTAACTGCCTCATTTTCAATAGGTTGCATGCTCTATGATAAACGGAGAATCAGAATCTCCGTTTATAGAAGTGGCAATACGGAACGCGTCCGTTTTTCTCGTAGTAATCCTGATGATAGGGCTCCGCGTTCCAGAACCGCTGAAATTCCTCCAACTTGGTCTGGACGTCATAACCTTTTTCCCTGAGAATGTCCAGAAGGGTTTCGGCGGTTTTTCTCTGTGCGTCGTCCAGATAGAATATTACGGAACGATACTGCGAGCCGACATCGGGGCCCTGCCGGTTTTTCTGGGTCGGATCATGAATTTCCAGAAAGTATTTGCAGAGCGTTTCATAGTCCGTTTTTGTTGTATCGTAGACAATCTGAACTGCTTCCGCATGTCCCGTCCGTCCGGAACAGACCTGTCGATAGTTGGGCGCCTTGACCGTTCCTCCGGTGTATCCGCTGACCGCGGCCAGCACCCCTTTCTGTCCCCGGAAAAGTTCTTCCACACCCCAGAAGCATCCCCCGGCGAAAACCGCGCGGCGGACGCGCCCTTTCTCCTGGTCCTCAAAGACCAGCGAAACCGAATTGACGCAGTGGCGGGTGTCTTTTTCCGTCAGATTCTCTCCGGCGAAGACGTGTCCGAGATGGGCTCCGCACTTGGCGCAGGTGATTTCCGTACGGACTTTATCGGCGTCCGCGCTTTTCCTGACACCGCCGGGAATTTCATCATCGAATGCGGGCCAGCCGCAACCGGAATTGAATTTATCGTCCGAGGAATAGAGCGGAGCGCCGCAGTTCCGGCAGACATAGACTCCTCGCTGGAAAAAATGGTCGTATTTCCCCGTAAACGGAAATTCCGTTCCCTTCTGAAGGATGATTTTTTTCTCAGCTTCGGAAAGCGGACCGTACGGCGATTCTTTGGAAACAGGCGTATCCACGGCGGCACCCCCGATCGTCAGGATGGAAAACAGCAAAAATGACATAAGATTCCGCATGGCGGAAACTCCCCCTTTTTTACTGAAGACTCGTCCCGATGACACTTTGTTCCGCGAAAAAAGGGAAGTTTCACAATTTTTTCCGTTTTTCAGGCACCGGGCTCCTTTTCGGAAGGCGTTTTTTTTATTTTTCACTGTAAAAAGTCGCACTTTTCACGGTTTTTTTCTTTCATCCTCTGAAATATGTGGTAAATTATGGAAATAAAAGCCTTCATTATTTTAATGGAACATTTGAATAAAAAAAAAGGAATGAAAAAAAATGGCGAATCTTCTGGAAACAATCCGTGAAAAAGCAAAAAAACTGAACCGTAAAATCTGCCTGACCGAAAGCGACGACCCCCGGAACCTGAAAGCCGCCGAAAAACTGGTCAAGACCGGTTATGCGATTCCCGTGCTTGTGGGACGCGAAGCCGCCATCCGCGCACTGGCGGTGGAAAACGGAATCTCCCTCAATGGTGTGGAGATTGCGGACGTCGAAAAGTCTCCGAACCTTCACAAATACATCGATACCGTTGTGGAAATCCGCAAGAACAAAGGATTGACCCCCGAACAGGCCCGCGACTGGCTCACGGATACCTGCGTGTTTTCCGCCGCGATGGTCTGCGCCGGAGATGCCCATGGTTATGTGGCCGGAGGCGGAAATCCGAAGGGATACAATCATAACACGGCCGGCAAGACGCGTCCCGCGCTCCAGCTGTTCAAGACCGCGCCCGGCATCAAATCCGCCTCCGCCTGCTTCATCATGCAGATGCCCGACCCGAAGTGGGGTTTCAACGGCGCGCTCTTCTATGCGGACTGCGGCCTGAACATCAATCCCGACGCCGACCAGCTTGCCGAGATCGCGGTGGCCACGGCCCGGACTTTCAAGATGTTCACCGGCGAAGAGCCCAAGGTCGGCATGATCAGCTGTTCCACCAAAGGCTCCGCGCATGACCCCATCATCGACAAGGTGATCGAGGCGACCGCGAAGGCGCAGGCCATGGCGCCCGAATTCGAGATTGACGGCGAACTCCAGTTCGACGCGGCCATCATTCCCGAGATCGCGGCGAAGAAGGCTCCGAATTCCAAGGTCGCCGGACACTGCAATGTTCTTATTTTCCCGGATCTGAACTGCGGCAACAGCATTTACAAGGCCACGGAACGTCTGGCCGGGGCAACCGCGATCGGGCCGCTGGTGCAGGGGCTCCGCAGACCCTTCAACGATGTTTCCCGCGGCTGTTCCGCCGATGACATCGTGGACTGTGCATGTGTCGCCGCCATCACCGAGTGGGTCGGCTGATTTTCGAGACCCGGCGGATTCCGGAGGCGGATTTTTTCTGTGAAAATCCGTTTCCGGACCCGGTGCGCGGCGGAAATCCCGCCGCGTTGTCCCGGGACGTTCTGCTGAATGTTCCGGATGGGAATGAATGGGAGTTTTCCGCTTTCTAGTTCCGCGGAAACAGGGAGGCTTGATGAATCCGGCTTCGTTCGTGATAACGATTGAGATTTGCGCAATGGTTCTGCTGGTGGTGGTTTCGGCCTTCTGTTCCAGCGCGGAAATGTCTTTGTTTTCGTTGAGCCGTCCCAAGGTTCTCTCCTACAAGGACGATCCGTCCTCTGTCAGACGGCGTATCTGGCAGCTGATGTCCGGACAGCATAAGACATTGATCACGATCATCTTCTGCAATATGTTCGTTAACAGCTGCGTTTCAATGCTGAACGATGAAGTATTGGAGAATCTGAAACTGTCTCCCACCTTGACGCTGATTGTTTCAAGTGTGACGGGTATTGTCATCCTGTTGCTTTTCGGGGAAATCAGCCCCATGACCGTGGCTTACGTCTACGCCGAAAAGTGGTCCGTCTATGTGGCGACGCCGGTTTTCATCGCCCGGAAACTGCTTTCTCCCTTGACCTCCGTCGTGGAGAAGGTCTGTGACAAGTGCATGAATCTCATGGGACGAGCCGCCCCGGTCGGCCTTTCACAGGAGGAGTATCTTTCCTATATAGACCTCTCCTTCGAGCGGGGAACCTTCACGAAGGAAGAAGCCAAGCTCATGAAGGAAACTTTTGCTCTGCGCAGCAAGAGCGTGGAGAGCGTCATGCGCACCCGGACCGAGCTGCATTTTGTCTCCAGAACCGCTTCCCCCGCAGAAATCAGCCGGACGATCCGCGAACATTCCCAGGCGTATCTGCCGGTAACGGGAGACGGACGCCTGGACACCGCCGACGCCATCCTGTCCGCCCGCGCCTTTTTCGCTCTGACGCCGGAGGAACGCGTCCATTGGCAGACTTCGCCCTGCGTGGACTCCAAAGCACTTTTCATTCCGGAAAAAACGACTCTGGAGAAGGCTCTGCGCACCATGAAGAAAACCACCGCCAGTGCGGCGCTGGCGGCGGACGAATACGGCGCCGTGTCGGGTGTCATTACCATAGAGGACATTTATTCCGAACTGACCGGGCGGTCCGTCGAACTGGACGCCCAGCCGGTCCTCGACCTGGTCAAGATCGGAGAGAACCGGTGGATTTTCGACGGTCTGGCAACCTTCGACTTCATGAAGATGGCCCTCTCCCTGAACGTCGAGCCGGACCGCTTCAGCGCCACTACCCTCAACGGCGTCTTCTGCGAACTGCTCGGGGCGATTCCCCAGCAGGGCGACAGCGTTTCCTTCGACAATGTCACGATGTTCGCCAGCGCCGTTTCCCGCAACCGGGTGACCCGGATGCTGGTGACTCTGGAGGCGCCCGGCGTCTTTGACGGCGAAACAGGGAAGGAGACCGCAAAATGATCTTATATTTTTCTCTGGCCGTCCTTTTTATTTTCCTCCAGGGCTTTTTTTCCGGGATGGAGACCGGAATGGTGTCTGTTCTCCGTCCCCGCGCTGAGCATGCGGCCAAACAGGGAAGCAAGGCCGCGCAGCTGGTGGTGTTTTTTCTGCATCGTCCCGGAATGATGATTGCGACCGCTCTGATCAGCGTCAACATCAGTGTCGTGATGGCTTCACTGATGACCAAGAAATTCGTCGAATGTTTCCATTTTTCCGGCAGTGCGTCCCTCTTCGTTTCCAGTTCCGTGCTGAGCGTGATTCTGCTGACCACGGAAATCGTTCCGAAAAACTGGTTCAGGGAAGCCGCGTTTGTGCGCTGTTCCCGCTTCATCTACATCTTTTACGCGGCTTATCTCCTGCTTTATCTGCCGGTCCGGTTTTTTTCGGCGTTCACCGGATTCCTGAGCGCAATGGTCGGCAAGATGCACGCGGAAAAGGCCAGCGAGCCGAACGTGGCCATGCGCGAGGACTTCCGGCTGTTTCTCCGCGAAAGCTGCACTTACGGCTCGGTGGACGAAGGGACGGCCTCCATCCTCGACCGCGCGATGGATCTCCCCGGAATGCTGATTCAGCGCATCATGATTCCCCGGAACGAAGTTCCCGAAGTTCCATCTTCCATGTCGATCCGCGAGGCGTTCAACTTCTGCCGGAAGCACAACCTCACCAAGGTGCCGGTCTATCTGGACGGAAAGGGGGCGGAACATGAATGGTGCGGGGTGTTCAACATCTATGATGCCATTTATTCGGTCGACGAAGACAAGTGGAGCGAACTTTCCGTTTCGAATTGTTCCACCCGCCTTTACTTCATCGAGGAAAATCTGAGGATGGGCGAGCTGATGGAACGGCTGCGTTTCCGCCGGATCGCGTTTTTCGTCGTTCATGACAAGGACCATAAACAGTGCGGCATTGTGCGGCCGGAGGATCTGGCCGCCCTCCTGTTTGAGAACTGATAGGATCATTTTGAAATTAGGAATGGCATCCCGGAAAAATACAGAAACCAATGACGGAAAGGAAAAAAGAAAATGTCTATGGAAAGCGCAAGAGCCTTTTGTGTGAGGATGATGAGCGACGAGGATTTTCGTGCGGCGCTTGGCAATGTGAAATCGACCGCGGAGATAGACAAGCTGGTTTCCGCCGAGTACAGTTTCACGAAGCAGGAATTTGCCAAGGTCATCGGGGAATTCGTTGGACACAAACTCGAAGAAGGCGAACTGGAAAAACTGGTCTGCGGCTTCTATGAAGAACAGATGGCGGCGGGCAACCCGGACGTCTGCAAAGTCGTCATCGAGTGGCTGGGAACGTTGGGAAACTAGTTTGTAAATGAAGAGTTTGTAAGTTTGTAAATGAGAGAGCGGAAGAATTTCTCTTGCTTCCTGACTTACAAACTTCCGGCTTTCCCGCTTACAAACTTTCCAACTTACAAACTCAAAACTGAACCATCGGGGGTTTTATGCGGAAGAGATTGCATTTTTACGGTGCGGCGCTGGCCGTGTTCTGCCTGGCTGCCGTTCTGGTCGCCTGCGGAAAAAAGTCGCCGTTGAAAGCGGTTCCGGAGGTAAAAAACGAGATGACCGCGCCCGGAAAACCGTCGATTCCTCCTCCTCCGAAACCTCAGCCGAAACCGCAACCCGCGGTACAGGACTCCGAGGAAGGCTCCCTGAAAGTCAAATTTTCTTCTTCCGAACAGAAGGAAACCCCGCCCGCCGATCAGGAAGAGGACCCCGATGTAATGGTGCTTGATCCCAACGATCCCGGAGCCAAGGAAAAGAACGCGGTGCTTTCCCGGAAAGAAGCGGAGGCGCGGAAAGCCCTCCGCACCAAGCGTCCGGAGAATTCGCTGGCGGAACAGCTTGCCCCCTTGAACGACGGCAAGGTGATCCGGTGGGCTCCGAAATGGGTTCCCGGCGGTACGGGCGGTGTGCGGCTTCCCGCCCGGGCGATAAGCCGTGACTACAGTGTCATTGTTTTTGTGGAACTTCTGGGCGAAGCGGAAGGACCGTTCAGTACCCGTCTGGTGGTATATGACACCCATACCTGGACCATTCTGATGGTGCATCATCTCATGAAGTTGAATGTCTGTTCGGTTGCCTTTACGAAAAGCGGCTGTCTGGGAGTTTTGTGCCGCGGACAGGAGGCGTTCAAGACCCGGGACGAACTGCTGCTGATCCGACTCCGGGACGGCGCTTCCCTTGCAAGAGTGTCCGTGCCGGACGGGGAGAGAATCTATACCGACTCACAGGACCGTTTCTATGTGGTCCGCCGGGAAAATTCGCCGGATGCGAACAAGGTGAAAGTGCTGGAAAATCTCTTTCCGGACAAGCCCGCCAAAATGGTGGAACGGGAAATGGAAAGCGTGAACTCTTCTCCCATCATCGCTTTTTCCGATGATGGTGAAAAGGTTTATTTTGCAGGCGGCAAGGCGCTCGAGATTTTCAAAAGTTCAGACCTCCGTCCGGCGTCGTCCGTTCCGCTTCCGGAAAACTTTGCGGCCTGCTGCGTGCTGGCGGTCGGGCCACAGGCCGTGATTCTTGCCCCGCGGCCGGAAACCCGGGGAAATGCGATCCGGGTTCTGAACGGACAGATCCAGTCTTTCGGCGAGCCGTCCGGCGGTGTTCTGGCCGCGCCGGTTCCGCCGGAAGGTCTTTTTTATGCCATGATGAGCCGGAAGGGGAAGGTCGCCCTGACGGCGTTGTCCACTCTTCAGGAGAAGGAATCTTTCTTCCCGGAGGCGGTGGCGCCCCGGACGACAGGCAATCCGGAAGCCATCTTCACGTTCCCCCATGTCAAATGCCTTGCCATGCTGGATGCGTCCGGTTCGTTTTATCTGGTTTACAAGGACCCGGGCGGGAGGCGTTTCCGGAAGGAAATATTGTTCTCGGCCAACAGAGAGTGAGTTTGTAGCTGGGAGATTGGGCGAATATACAACCTGCAAAATGTTCTCCGGACTTGAAACAGTCGTCTTGAACTGCTATATTCTACAGCTTCTAAAATTGACCCCGTCGGCGGGGAAATGCCATAAGACAGGAGATGCATGGAATTATGAAGGTGAATCGAGGAAACCTGAGGTTGTTGGGAATTGTTCCGCTTCTCGCGGTGTTCTGTCCGGCATGCACCGACCTGTTGAAGCTGGAACCGCAGGAGCCGGCCGATATGACCGTTCAGGAACTGGTGGTGAAGATGAATCGGGCGACCGACCCGAAAGGAGCCTACCGGAACTGCAAATCGTATATCATGAAACAGGAACTCTCGACGATTCGTTCCGGGACGATGGATAACTGTTCGGTGGAGGTCAAGTTCAAGGCCCCGAACCGGATACGGATCACCACATTCCGGGAAGGACGGGCGACCATCGCGGATGTTTACAACAACGGTCAGGCCTGGAAGGTCGACTGCGTCATGGGAAGAAGCACGAAAGTCACCGGACTGGGGCTTGCGCTTGTGGAGATATTCTCCCAGATGGCCAACCCCTCCATGGACGCCACCAAGATATTCAAGAAAGTCACCATCGAAATGAGTTCGGAGTCCGGCAGGAAAACCTATCGCCTGATCTGCGACCCGTGCAAGGATGGAATCGCTCCCTATGTCTTTTACGTCGACGGTACAACGTTCCTGACCACTTATTTTGAAACGATCATGTATATCAATGAATCGGAATATCTTTATGTGAACACGCCGAATGCCTACGAATGGTTCGGGGATATCCGGCTGCCCACCACCTCCACCGTCCAGTTGATGGATGTGATCAATAATTCCAAGGTTACCGAATTCGCCATCAATGTCGATATACCCGATTCCGACTTCCTTCCGCCGGTGCCGTTCTCTCACCGGGCGCAGGTCCTGAAGGATGTCCAGAGGGCTTTCGGCGCGATTCAGGAACCCTCCGCCGGAAAACCGGACGCAACTCCAAAGAAAGAGAAAAAATGAAAAGTGCTTTTGAACTGGCTCTCGAACGGACCGGCGGCAAACTGACCGAGCTTTCCGAGGAAAAGAAAAATAAAATTTCCGATATCGACCGCTATTGCAAATCCAAGATCGCGGAAGCCGAACTTTCTGCGCAGCAGCGCATTGAGCGTGAACAGGACCCCGCCAAAGTCGAAGATATCCAGGCTTCGCTCGTCACCGAAATCGCCTCTTTCCGCGATAAATGCGAACGGGAGAAGGACGCGGTCCGAAAAGCATGACGTTTCCGGTGCGGAACGGGTCGTGTTCCGCCGCCGCAAGCTCCGGACGAATTCCAATTTACGGACACAGCTATGGAAATCTATCTTGACAATGCGGCCGCCGTTCCATGCAGTCCGCGGACGGCGGAGCGCTTCGCTTCTTTCCTGAAGGAATTCCCTGGCAATCAGGAGTCCATGGGGTTCCATGGAAACTCCGTGCGCCGTGTTCTGGATCAGGCGTCGGAGAAGACGGCCCGTTCCCTGACCGGCATGTCCGACGCCACCCTGCTGTGGACCAATTCCGGTACGGAGGCATTGATTGCCGGAGTCGAAGCCGTCTGCCGGAGCCGCGGCGGAAAAGGAACGATTGTCACGACCCCGCTGGAACATCCCGCCCTGGATTGTGCGCTCCGCCGGTCGGCGCAGCGGCATTCCCTGTCGGTGGAAGTCTGTCAGGCCTCCCGCCGGGGCATCGGCCCGGAACAGCTGGAACCGCTGCTGAATCAGGATACCGCGATTCTGGCGATTCATCATGTCCAGAGCGAAACCGGGGCCGTGACCGACCTGAAAGCCGTCCGTGAACTTCTCGACCGCAAAGCTCCCCGGGCTCTGCTTCTGACGGATACCATGCAGTCGGCGGGAAAACTGCCTCTCCCGTGGCAGGAAGCCCGGATCGATTTCGGTTTTCTCTCCGGACAGAAGCTCGGCGCGCCCTGCGGCGCGGCGGTTTTCTGCGCCCGCGAACATGCGAAAGTTCTGCTTTCCCTCCGCTCCCCCGAGCATCTGGCCGGCCGCTGCGTTCCGGCCGCCGCTCTGACGCTGGCCGATTGTGTCTCCGGAGCGGTCACAGATATGTCTGATCACATCCGTCATGCCGCGAATCTCAAAGAGACCCTTTTCCGGGAGCTTGCCCGGAATTCCCTCTCCTTTCAAAAAACGGTTCCGGACGAGTCGGCCTCCCCGTATATTTCCCATTTCCTGATTCCTCCTTATCAGGGTGCGATCCTGACCCGGGCTCTGTATGAACACCGGATCAGCGTTGCTCCGGGCAGCGCCTGCGAGTCGGAGACGCCCGGAGGTTCGAAGGCCCTGAAAGCGATGGGGGTTTCCGGAAAGGACAGTTTCTGCGCGCTCCGGGTTTCCACCTGGCTGGAAAATACACCGGAAGAAATGACGGGTTTCGCCTGTGCGCTTGCGGAGTGCATCACCCGCTATTGATGGAAAAACAAAAGCCGTCATCTCTGTTTTATGGTTTTCTCTGGCAGAAAAACAAACCTGATCTTGGCAGAAAACCGCTTTGAATTTTCCCTTTCAGATTCCATAGTTATGGCAGGAACCATACTATTCAGGAAGGAGAATCGGAAATGGAACGTCTGAAGAAAATCGGAGAAGTGCGCAAGTTTTCCTCGTCTCAGGTAAAGTCATCCCGGCTCGGCATCGGATTCGAAAAATTGGACCGCGGAGTGTTCGATCCTGAAAAGGCTTATGATCCGGTGGCGGAACTCGGGGTCAAATGGGTTCGAATCCAGTCCGGCTGGGCCCGCACGGAGAAAGCGAAGGGCGTTTATGATTTTACATGGCTGGACAGCATTGTAGACAACCTCTGCCGGCGCGGACTTCAGCCGTGGATGTGTCTCTGTTACGGCAACGGAATCTACGACGCGGATGCCGCGAGGGTCTTCGGCGCGGTGGGGTGTCCTCCGATCAAGAATGACGAACAGAAAAAGGCCTGGCATGAATATGTGTCCGCCCTTACGGCGCACTACCGGGGCAGGGTCCGGTGGTATGAGGTCTGGAACGAACCCGACGGACTGTGGTGCTGGAAGCACGGTCCCAGCGGAACCGAATACGGTGAATTTGTCAAGGCCACCGCTGCCGCTGCCAGAGAAGGCGATCCTTCCGCGAAGATCATCGGCGGTTCCCAGTGCATCCGCGACCTGAAATGGCTGAATGAGGTGTTTTCAACCGGGGCGGCCTCCGTCATGGACGCCTATACTTATCACAGTTATGACCCGGATGAGGCGGGCGGATATCAGATCGTCCCGGCTCTGCGCGCGCTCTGCCACGCCTATAATCCGAAACTTGAGATCATTCAGGGCGAAACCGGAGCACAATCCCGGAGCGACGGCTGCGGCGCCATGGCCAAGGCCGCGTGGACGCCTCTCCGGCAGGCGAAATTTCTGGTTAGGCATACTATCTCCGACCTTCTCGAAGGGGTGATGTTTTCCTCGTATTTCTCCAGCATGGATATGATGGAGGCTCTCCACGGGACTGTCGGCAACAAGGCCAGCTACATGGACTTCGGTTATTTTGGCGTTCTGTCGGCGGAGTTCGATGAGAACGGCGTGGCAACCGGCCAATATACGCCGAAACCGTCCTATCGCGCCCTCCAGACTCTCGCCTCTGTTTTCCGCGAAGAATTCACGCTCGCGGAACTTCCGATCCGCTTTCAGGGCGGAGAGTCGAGACGGATCCTCCGTCAGGATGAATCTGGAAACGACCTTCTCTGCGGCGGTTTCCGGAAGCCCAACGGGTCATCTGCCTTCACCTTCTGGAAGCCCGCGGAACTTCTCACAACCTCGTTCGAATCGACCGTATCTCTGCAGACCGCCTCGCTTCCCGGAGAAATCCGGCTGATCGATCTGCTGGACGGCGCCATCTATGAACTTCCGGAGGAAATGATCGAGGACGACGGCAAAGGCTTTCGCCGTCTTGTGAATATTCCGGTCCGGGACTATCCGCTTCTGCTGACTTTTGGTGGTTTTGAATAATGCAAGTTATTCATAATTAAAATGTTGAATAGAAAAATGTGACGTCCGGATTTTTTCCGGTTTCCGGCATTCTACATTCCTGAAAATGGAAAGGATTTGGATGGACGGATATGGAGAGTATTTTGATCCGGGGCTTTTTCACTCTGGATTCCAAAGAGTTTTTTGGGAATTGAAAATGTAATGATCCTGGTTCCTTTGTCCGGGGGAAAAGCGACGGCGTAATCCAGCGACGGGCCGTGATCGACAATGGTATATTCGGCATTCATTCCTGTCATACTGTCTTCAAGAGGATACGTGGCATGAACGCCTTCTCCGGCGATCAGCCCCCACCAGCCAGGATAAAAGACCTCCCGACAATCGTTGGTTGCTCCGATGTAATCCTGACCGACCTTCCAATTCACCGTTTCCGGACCGCTTTTCAGGCTGGGTTTCAACAGAAGTCCGGTCAGAAGGACCGTTTGCTGTCTGACCGGATAGTTCGGGTCCGGCTGTAGATTTGCCACATAAACCCGCAAAGTCTGTTCCTGACCATCGACCAGAACCTTCAGGTCGTTCTGCCGTGCGCCGAACACCCCTTCTCCGAACACCAGATCCGGCATGGCTTTTCCCCCGGGAACAAACAGATAGAGAAGAAAGACAAAGAATGCCGCTGTCAAAACGAGGCACAAAACCAGACATGCAAGAATAATGCCGCCTTTCCGCTTTTTTTGACTTCCAGCAAGCATTCTTTCCTCTCAAGTGATATGACAGAACATAGAATTTGCATACTTGTCGTTCTATAACAGGCAACTGCTTTTTACAAAGGTATCAAAAAATAAAGGAAAAAGAATAACGGTCCGGAAAGCATAATAATTTTTGTGACAATGCGGGAACGGGTGTTTTTAAACTGTCCGGAGGAAAAACTGAAAAAGACGCGGGACATCCGGCAACGCAAAACAAAACGTTTGCGGACAAAGCAACCGGATTGGCACTTTTACAATTCATCCTATCCCCCTGAAAAATATTTTATGTTGATTTAATTTATATGATTTTATGTTATTTTCAAGCAAATAAATGTATTTTAAAAATGAAAAGAATGGTTTTTTTTATGTCTGGCGGCAAGAGGCGGGAAGGACGGGATATGAAAAGATAAAAAGCCGGTATGGAAATTAGGAAGGGAATTCCGGCGGACGGCAGCCGGGGTCGGTTCCATCCGGACGCGGCCGCACCAGCACCGAAGGCACCAGTCCGAGCGTGACCACCAGCATTACCACCATGACGGCGCAGACCATCAGGATCACATCATATTTGCAGAGGTTCAGCCCCAGCATCTGCCAGCTGTCTTTCAGGAAGTCCAGATTCAGCACGGCGGCGGTCGTCATGCCGGCGGCGGCCGTGCCCAGACTGGCGGAACCCATCAGCACCGAAGACGCCAGCGAACTGTTTTTTTCGGGCGTAATCATGATGGTCTCCGCGGTAATGGCGATATTGCTTGCCGCCAGTGCCAGATTGAAGGTGAAATGCGCCAGAAACAGCATCGGCAGGAGGATTGTGCTTCCGCCGATTCCCCGCAGGATGAAAAGCAGCAGGATAACGGCAAAGCTGATGTGACAGATGATGAAAACCAGTTTCGTTCCGATCCGGTCTACCAAGCGGCCCCCGACAAAAAAGCCGATCACGGAACCGCCCAGCCCGACGTTGGCCAGCCAGATGACGGTTCCCGCCGGGAGATTCAGAACCTCTTTTTCCAGTACCGCGAAAATCGTCGGACAGTAGGCGGTGAAGATTTTCAGCAGAAAAACATAGGCGCCGAACGAGGAGAACTCGCGCGTGTAGACAATATCGGTCAGCGCCTTGCGGAACGATTCGGCAGGAGGCATCTTTTTGTGTATCTCCGGAATGCGGTTGTAAAAGACGGAACGTCCCAGCATCAGCACGGCCACCACGGCGATGACACTCTGATAAATCCATATGGCATTGTTTCGTCCGAGCACCCAGGCCGCCGCTCCGGCAACCAGCATGCAGGACATCTGCCAGGAAATGCGCAGCGTTCCGAAAAACCGTCCGCGATACTGTGACGGCACCACCTCGCCAAGCAGGGCGAACCACGAGGACTGGAACATGGAAATTCCCAGCGAAAGCAGAATTGTTCCGGCGATCACCAGCACTTCCCCGCCCATGCCCGGTGAGAAGCCCGCGGAAGCGATGGTCATCATGCCGGCCACGCAGAGCAGATTGCCCGAACCGCCGATTTTCTTCTTGCCGATCCGTTCGGCGTAATAGGCGGCGGGAATCGTACTGATCAGACAGATGGACGGCAGTGCCAGATAGGTCATCACCCGTGCCTGGCTGACTCCCAGCGCCAGAAGATACAACAGCATGACGCCGTTTTCGAACAGCGAGATGCCCAGCATGCCGAAGCATTGGGCGAAAATCGCATTGCGCATTGCTTTTCTGCCGTCGGAGAGCGACAGGGTTGTATTTGAGTTCATGCTGTTCCTCGACCTTCTGAAAAGAATCCATCCAATTTATACGGACTCCTGTCATTATTCAAGGGACGGCGGTAAAAAAGACGAGAGAGCGGGACAAGGAAGGTTTCCTCGCCCCGCTCTCCGGGATTCAGAAAAGGTCTGTCACTTCAGGAAGAGTTCGATTACGGGCACTTCCGTATTCGGCTTGACCACGGGCAGTTCGAGGGTCAATGCCTGATTGGGCGTGGCGCAGTCGAGGGAGGAATGGACGCCGCCTCCGTTTTCGCGCATCTTCACTTCGCTGCCGTCATGCAGGAACTGTGCATAAGCCACTTTTCCGCCGAGGTTGAGAAGGTTGATGTGCTTGAAAGGCCAGTTCATGATGTGGAGATACAGCCGTTTGGTTTCGGGGTTGTAGGTGTAGCGGCTGTCGCGGGGTTCCGGGAATTCGGCGGGAGCGATGCCGCAGCCGTAGATGGAGCGGGAGTTATATTTCATCCAGCGTCCGTATGTCTGGAGGCGGCTCATGGCGCGGTCGTCGAGGTAACCGCGGCTGGTGGGGCCGACGTTCATCAGGAGATTGCCGTTGCGGGAGACATGGTTGATGAGCATGTCGATGCACTGTTTGTCGGACTTCCATGTCAGTTCGTCGCGGTGGTAGCCCCAGCTTCCGGAGAGGGTCTGGCAGCCTTCCCAGACGACGGGTTTTCCGTTGTCGTCGGTGACTTCGTAGTCGGGGGTGTTCTGTTCCGGCGTGATGATGTCGCCGGAGCCGGGGAGGTCGAGACGGTTGTCGATGATGATGTTCGGATGGAGGGAACGGATCATCTTCACGAGTTTTTCGGAGCCCCAGTCCTTGTGTCCCTTGCCGTCGCCGGCCTTCGGATAAGAGAAGTCGAACCAGATGATGTCAATGTCGCCGTAGTTGGTGAGAATTTCACGGGTCTGGTTGTGGAGGTATGTGCGGTATTTTGCGATGTCGCGGGTCTGGTTGAGCTTTTTGCGGTCCGGATGGTTGCGGAGGGGATGGAGGTCATCGATGGGGAAATCGGGATGGTGCCAGTCGATCAGCGAATGATAGAGTCCGATCCGGAGACCTTCCGCGCGGAAGGCGTCCACGACTTCGCGGAGAAGATCGCGTCCGCAGACGGTATTGGTGATCTTGTAGTCGGTGTATTTGGACTCGAACATGCAGAAGCCTTCATGATGCTTCGTGGTGAAGACCACATATTTCATTCCGGCGTCCGCGGCGGCGCGGGCCCATTCCTTCGGGTTGAAGAGATCGGGATTGAAGCGTTCGAAATACTTTTCGTAGTCCTCGTTGGAAATCTGTTCGTAGTGGCGGATCCACTCATGACGTCCGGGCATGGAATACAGCCCCCAGTGAATGAACATTCCGAAACGATCGTGCGTAAACCATCTGGTATCGCCTTTTCCGAGATTGCCCATTTGAAAACTCCTCATTTTTTTTATCATGCGTGTTGCATTGTGGAAAAAATACGCTATTTTATGAAATAAGTCAATCGATATTCTATGAATAAAGCAGAACATTCTATGAATAAAACAAACCAGGTTCTTCCGGAACCGCCTCAAGTGTCCATGGACTATGCGGGGTATTTGAAGCTGGGCGGTTTCTGGGACAAACTCCGGCTTTCGGGGCATTTCTGGCGTTTTTATCATCATGACGGCCCCGGAGCGGGAATTTTCCTCGGTTCAAAGAAAGTTGAAATGCTTCCGGGCCGCTGTTACATTCTGCCGCCCCACTGCAACGCCCTGACATGGTGTTCCCTGTCTCCGTTCCAGCTGTATGTCCACTTCGAGCTTTCCATGTGCGTCGGGAATCCGCGCTTTCCGCTCAGCGAGATTCCCTTGACGGCGGACATGCGCCCGATCCTCGACGAGCTGCGCGAATCCCTCCGCGAAGGACGCCCGAACTGTTTGAAGAATTCCCTGCTGGCGATTACCCTCTGTTCCCGCGCGATGACGCTGGTTCCGCAGGAAGCGTGGACCGAATCCGGAACCGACCGCCGGATCGAGGCTGTCTGCGACTATCTCCGCAAGAACCTCGACCGCGAACTGAACCTGCCCATGCTTTCCTCCCGTGTGCATCTCACCCCCAACGCCTTTTCCCGGCAGTTCCGGGAACACACCGGCGTGACTCCCTATCAATATCTGCTTCAGCTCCGCTACAACCATGCGTCCAAGCTGCTGCATTCCCACCAGTACTCGATCGATGAGATCTGCGAGATGGTGGGGGTCAAGGACCGTTTCCATTTTTCACGCACCTTCAAGAAACTCTATGGCGTTCCACCGGCCCAGTACCGGCGCAGCTATTCGCCCGACACCTGACGCAAGGTTCCTCCATCCTCCTTTTTTCACGGCTTCCAAACATAATTATCCTCTTCAGGCCTTGTATTTTCAACGGGATGCGGTTATATTACGTATTCATTTTTTAACGGAAGCAGAAGTGTGAATATGCAGGACATCAGAAATATCGCCATCATTGCGCACGTCGACCATGGAAAGACGACGCTTGTGGATGAGATCATCAAGCAGGCCAAGATTTTTCGCGACAATCAGGAAATGCACGAGTGCTTCCTGGACAGCAACGACCTCGAGCGCGAACGCGGGATCACCATTCTTGCCAAGAATATCAGCGTCAACTATAAAGACAGCAAGATCAACATCATTGATACCCCAGGGCACAGCGATTTCGGCGGTCAGGTGGAGCGAGTCCTGAACATGGCGCACGGCGTTCTGCTTCTGGTCGATTCGGCCGAAGGCCCTCTTCCCCAGACCCGCTTCGTTCTCGACAAGGCGCTCAAACTCAATCTCAAGCCCGTGGTCATCATCAACAAGATCGACCGTCCCGACGCCCGCCCCGACGAAGTTCTCAACAAGGTCTTTGACCTTTTCATCGACCTCAATGCTTCCGAAGAACAGCTCGACTTCCCGATCCTCTACGCCAGCGGACGCAACGGCTGGGCCACTGAAGACCTCAAGAACGGCGCCCGCGACTCCATCCTTCCCCTGATGGACGCGATCATCAAATACATTCCTCCCGCCCCTATCCGCGAAGGAGCCGTCCAGCTCCAGATTACGACTCTTGACTATAACGACTACGTCGGACGGATCGGCATCGGGCGTGTCCACCGCGGCACGCTCAAACTCGGCGAACCCCTGGTGATGATCAAGCGCGACGGCACGACCCGTCCCGTCCAGCTCAAGCAGCTTTTCACGTTCGAGGGAATCGAACGCAAGTCGGTGAACGAAATCCGCTGCGGCGACATCTGCGCGATTGTCGGCGTCGAGAACATCGACATCAGCGATACGATCACCAGCGCCGCCGAACCGGAAAAGATGCCTCCGATCGCCATCGACGAGCCCACCCTTTCCATGATGTTCCGCGTCAACGACTCCCCGTTCTTCGGGAAGGAAGGCAAATACGTCGGCAGCCGCCATATCCGCGAGCGTCTGCTCAAGGAAGCCGAACGCGACGTGGCCCTCCGCGTGGAAGAGGCCGGAGGCGACGCCTTCAACGTCAGCGGACGCGGCGTTCTCCATCTTTCCATCCTGATTGAAAACATGCGCCGCGAGGGATACGAGCTGACGGTCTCCCAGCCGCACGTCATCACGAAAACGATTGACGGCAAGATCAATGAGCCGGTCGAGCTCCTGTCCATCGACGTGCCGGACGGCTCTGCCGGAAAGGTCATCGAACTGGTCGGCGCGCGCCGCGGCGAAATGACCGGCATGGAAACCCATATCTCCCGCCAGCTGATTCAGTTCTTCATCCCGACCCGCGGGCTGATCGGTCTCCGCAGCAAAATCATGACCGCGACCGCCGGCGAAGCCATCATGTCGCATCTGTTCGACCACTATGAACCGTTCAAGGGAGACATTCCCCAGCGGCTCAACGGGGTCCTCATCAGCATGGCCCAAGGCAAGTCGATCGCCTATGCCCTCGACGCCCTCCAGCAGCGCGGAATCTTCTTTATCGACATCGGCGTGGACTGTTACGAAGGCATGATCGTGGGCGAGCACTGCAAGGAAGGCGACCTGGAAGTCAATGTCCAGCGGACCAAGAAACTCACCAACATGCGCGCCGCGGGGTCCGATGAAAAAATGAAGATCGCGCCTCCCCGCCAGATGAGTCTGGAGGAAGCTCTGGAATATATCGCGGATGATGAATATGTGGAGGTCACTCCCCTGAACATCCGTCTTCGCAAGAAATATCTGACTGACATGGAACGCAAAAAAATGCGCAATGCCAAAGCCTCCAAGGCGGAAGGATAACGCGCCTCATCTCCCATGATCGACTTCATCGGAATCAGCAAAAGCTACGGAAAGCAGGACCTTTTCAACGATGCCACTTTCCGTATCAATCAGGGCGAACGGGTCGGCATCGTGGGCCCCAACGGCGCCGGGAAAACGACGCTTTTCCAGATTCTGTGCGGAGAGCTTTCCCCGGACAAGGGGGATGTTTCCTTTCCGAAGAAAGTTCGGTTCGGACACCTTCGCCAGCAGCTCGATTTCTACGATCCCGAAGAGTCCCTGATCGATTTTGTCTGTGCCGCGGACGGTGAACTCGGACGGATCGCCTCCCAGATTCACGCGCTGGAAAGCCGTCTCCATGAAACCGAAAACAAGACGCCCCTTCTCAACGAGATCGGGCATCTCCAGAGCGCCTACGAGGCCCGCGGCGGATATGAGATGAAACACCGCGCCGCCGCCGCTCTCGCCGGACTCGGCTTCCGGGAGTCCGACTCCATCCGCCCGATGGGATCGTTCAGCGGCGGCTGGCAGATGCGCGCGTGCATGGCCCGGACCCTGCTGGGCGAACCGGACATCCTTCTGCTGGACGAGCCTTCCAACTATCTGGACACCCCCGCCGTCGAATGGCTCCGCAAGCGCCTCAAGAGTTTTCCCGGCACTCTGCTGCTGGTCTCGCACGACCGTTTCCTGCTGAACTCCATCACGAACGTCACGCTCGAAGTCGACGGCGGACGCGTCACCCGCTATCCGGGAAACTACAGCTATTATGTCCGGGAACGCGCGGAGCGGAGGCGTCACGCCGAAGCCGCGCAGGAGAACATCGACCGCAAGAAGGATCAGCTGGAACGCAATATCAACCGCTTCCGGGCCAAGGCCACCAAGGCGGCCCAGGTCCAGTCCTGGATCAAGATGCTGGACAAGATCGAAGACGTGGAGCTTCCGGACGATATTCATTTCAAGGGGACGATCCGGATTCCGGAGCCGCCCCATTCCGGCGCGGAGACCATCCGGCTGGAAAACATTCATTTCTCTTACGACGGCTCCCGCAACATTCTGGAGGGGATCGACCTCTCCCTCCACCGGGGCGACAAAGTCGGGATTGTCGGATACAACGGCATGGGGAAGACCACTCTCCTGAAAGTCCTTGCCGGAAGACTCGAGCCGGGACATGGAACGCGGACCCTCGGGCACAAGGTCGTCACCGGCTATCAGGCGCAGGAGTTCGCCGAGCTCCTGAATCCGGAAATGAGCGCGTTCGACATCGTGAAGGAGGCCGCCGGGGGACTGGTTCCCGCGCAGCGGATCCGCGAGATCCTCGGCGCGTTCGGCTTTTCCGGCGAAGGCGCGAACAAACTTTGCGCGGTTCTCAGCGGCGGCGAAAAAATCCGGCTCTGCTTCGCGCGGATCTTCGTCAATCCGCCCAATTTCTTGATTCTTGACGAGCCGACCACCCATCTTGACATCGCCGCGCGCGAGGCTCTTCAGCAGGCCGTCAACCATTTTGCGGGCACGGTGTGCATCGTCAGCCACGACATCGAGTTCATCCGGGGCACGGCGAAGACCATCATCGAAATGCGCCCGCCCGGAATCCGGGTCCATCTCGGGAACTACGACTACTTCATGGAGCGGATCGCCGCCGAACAGAACGAAACCTCCGAAACGCCGGAAGACATTGCCGACGTTCCAGGCGACACACAGAAGGACCGTCGCAGGGAACGTGCGCAGAAACGCCAGGAGATGTCCAAAGACAAGCGCCGTCTGGAAGAGGAAACCGCCCGGCTGGAAAAAATCATCGAGGATTCCGAGACTGAAAAATCCCGTCTGATGGAGCAGTGGCTTGTCCCTTCCAAGGACTTCGATTTCGCCGCCAACCAGAAGCGTCTGTCCGAACTGGAGTGCGATATCAACTCTGCTACCGAGAAGTGGGAGAAGAGCGCCGCTGAACTCGAAATTCTCATGGAACGCTACAACGCTCTGCACGATTCCTGAGTGTCCTGCCCGTCGGTTCCGGGGGAAAAATCACGTCCGCCAACGGGAATGTTCTTACTTTTGCATAAAAAACGGAGCGCCCTGATTTGCATTCATCACAATTTGAGTTTATAGTTTTACGCTGTTCTGTTGAAACCAAAGGGAGGAGTTTTCGATGAATAAAAAATTGTTCCGCAGGGGCGAGAACCACAAGACGCCGGGGTGGTATCTGGATTCCGGAGAAATTGAACTTTTCCTTACGGAGGAGGGCGGCCATCAGGCTCCCGTGACTTTCAAAACGGGCAAAGGCGCGCCGATCCAGCCGTATTTCATCAGTCCGTGGCAGGATGCGCGTCCGGACCTTTCCAGCATTCCGCTGCTCCAGAATCTCCGCGGCGATTTCTTCTGTCTTCCCTTCGGCGGAAACGGAGAGCCGGTCGAAGGCAAAAAATATCCGCCCCACGGAGAAACCAGCGCCTCCAAATGGGCGATGACTGCCGCAGAACAGAAAGGCGGCGTCACCTTTTTCGAGTTTGAAATGGAAACGAAAATCCGCCCCGCGAAAGTGGTCAAACGCTTTGAAATGCGGAAAGGGCAGCCGGTCCTCTATGTCAAGCATACCGTCAGCGGAATGGACGGCAAAATGCCCTATGGACATCACTCCATTCTCCATATGCCGGAAGCCGGCGAAAAGATGTATTTCTCCGCCGGCAAATTCGATTACGGGCTGACGCCCCCGAGCCGTTTTGCCGATCCGGTCAATCTGGAATACCAGTATATGGCCTCCGGGGCGGAGTTCACCTCCCTGAAGGAAGTTCCGACCCAGTTCAAAAATGAGCCGACGCACGACTATTCGGTCTATCCTTCTCCGGTGGGATATGTCGACCTGATGGCGATTTTGAAGAAACCCGGCAAGAAGCCCGCCTGGGCGGTTGCCTCTTATCCTGAACGCGGCTATCTTTTCTTCTCCCTGAAGAATGCCTCGGAACTGCCGTCCACCACGGTCTGGGTTTCCAACTCGGGCCGTTATGCGCCTCCGTGGAACGGAAACACCCGCTGCTTCGCGATCGAGGAAACCTGTTCCTGCTTCGCGGACGGACTGAAAGCCTCCATCGGGAAAAACGTCCTGACGAAAAAAGGCTGGAAGACCTGCGGCGAGTTCAGCAAAAAAAGCCCGACCGTGATCCGTTCCATTCAGGGCGTGGCCCGGATTCCCGCCGCCTACGGCAAAACGAAGACGGCGACTTTCTCCGACGGCGCGGTCACCTTCACTGATAAAAAAGGAAATTCCGTCACCGTTCCGGTCGACTGGAAATATCTGATGGAATAAGGGATACGAAAGGGGAAACCATGCAGGAACAATTTCCGGAGTCCCTCCATTTCGTCGGCATCGGCGGAATCGGGATGAGCGGCCTGGCCCAGATGGCCCGTTCCCTCGGACACGAGGTTTCGGGGAGCGACCGTGCTGTCGATTCCCCTGAAAACGCGGAGATATTCGAGGCGTTGCGCGCCCAGGGCATTCGGCTGTATCCGCAGGATGGTTCCCGCTTCAAGGAATCCGATCTGCCCGATGCGCTGGTGTATTCCACCGCCATCGAGAGCGGCAACCCCGACTTTCAGGGCGCCGGAAGCGGACTGCCCCGCCTTCACCGTTCCGAGGCCATGGCGAAAGCGATCCGGGAACTCGACAGCAAGCACACGATCGCCGTGACGGGGACCTGCGGAAAGACGTCCGTCAGTGCATGGCTGGCGGAAGCGCTGGATTTCCTCGGCGCGGAACCGGGCGTGCTGACGGGCGGGCTTGTGAACGTATTCCGTTCCCGCGGCTCCGCCGGGAACTACCGGCGCGGGAAAGGGCAGTATTTCGTGCTGGAGGCCGATGAAAGCGACAAAAGTCTGCTCAACTACTCTTCCGACAGCGGAATCGTTCTGAACATCGGGACCGATCATTACTCCCGCGAGGAACTGGCGCAGGTTTTCGGCAAGTTCCTCCAGTCGACTGCCCGGCTGGCCGTTGTGGAGGAAGAGGCTTATCAGTCGATCCTGTCCCATTCCGGACCGCTCCCAGAGACTTTGACGAAAGTGCTTTTCAGCACGAAAGCCGAGGGACCTGACACGCTGGACGGTCTCCGGGTCTTCCGTCTGGAAAAATATGAGTCCGGCCATGACGGTTCGTTCGCGGTCATCCGGAACGCACCCCGGCGTCTCCGTCTGCCAGGTCCCGGCATTCACAACGCGGCGAACGCGCTGGCGCTGTATGCGGAACTGGTGATGCTCGGTTTCCCGGTTCGGGCGGTTCTGGACGCGATGGAATCCTTCCACGGGGTCTGGCGGCGATTCGATCCGGCGGGGAAAAACGGCAAAGGAGTGCTCTTCTTCGACGATTACGCACACAACGTGGAAAAAATAGTCTCCTGCATCCGGGCCGGACGCGAACTTTCCTCCGGCCGGATCATCGCGCTGTTCCAGCCGCACGGCTACGGTCCGCTCGGATTCATGCGTGCGGACTTGTTCAAGGCGCTGGAGGAGACTTTGGGGAAAGAGGATGTGTTCGCTCTGCTGCCCGTGTATTACGCGGGGGGAACCAGCAGTTTCAAGCCGTCTTCCGTCGAGGTGATCCGGGATTACCGGGAAACCGGACGTCACCGTTATCTGTCGCCGTTGAACCGGGACGAGGCGGCGGCGTTTGTCCGGGAAAATGCCCGGTCCGGGGATGTCGTTCTTGTGATGGGCGCGCGTGACAATTCGCTGTCGCAATGGGCCCGGTTCCTGGCCGAAAATACGTGATGGAAGGAATTTTCCGAATGGTGAAAATCGTTTGTTTCTTATCCGCGGTCTCCGGATTGCTGCTGACGCTCGGTCTTTCCGCGGCCAACGACTGCCGGATCGTCACTTCCGACGGAAGGGAAATCAAGACCTCCGCCGTGGATCCCCGTCCGAACGGCGATCTGGAATATGTTTCCGAGGACGGCAAGCTCAAAACCAGAATTGCCAAGGGACGCTACCGCTATGCATGGATTCCAAAGCCGGCGATGGTCACCGAGGCCGATACGAAGTTCAAGGAAGGGCAATGGAAGACTTCCGCGGAACTCTACCGGAAGGCAGGGGAGGAATACAAGCTCCTCGGATGGGATCTTTACTGCATGCGCATGGAGGCGGAATCCCTGATCCGTCAGGGAGAAAAGAAAGAAGCCGCCCGCAAGCTGGAGACCGTGCGGAGTACACGCCTTCAGAATCCGGCACTCCTCACGGATCTCCTGTATGCCACGGATCTTCTTGCCGAACTCCTGATCGAACAGAAAAGATATGCGGAAGCCACGGTCCTTCTGGACAAACTTCTGAAGTCGGACAATCCCGACCTTGTCTTTGCCGCCTTTTTCAAAAAGGCGCTGATTCTCCAGGACCAAGGGAAGTTCCGGGAGGCCGCACTGACTTTCTATCAGACGGCTCTTCTGTTTCCGAAGAGTTCCCGCCGTCCGGAAGCCCTTTATAAGTGCTGGGGCCTTCTTTCCGATCTCAAGGATCCCTCCGCGGACAAGATCGCGGACCTGTTGAAGAAAGAATACCCGGAAGACGCCCTGACCCGCCAGCTTCTCCGCTGAAAAAGAACCTTTAACCCCCCTTCCGGAGAGAAATCGTGTTGAGTTCCCGAATTGTCCGAATCGCTTCCGCTTCCCCGTTCTGGTTTTGTTTCCTGACAACCTTCCTCCTGCTGTCCCTGGGCACGGTCGGCGTCGGCATCACCAAGCTGGACATCCGTTTCGCCCTCATGGTGGAGGATATGAGCCGGCACGGCATCGGCCTGTTTGCCACGCTCAACGGCTGGGCCTATCCGGATTATCCGTCGCCGTATCTGATTGCATCCTGGCTCACGTGCGGAGCCGGACGCTGGATCACACTCTGGAACCTGACCCTTCCGACCCTTCTTCTGGGCGCGTATTCCATCGCCATGACTCTGCTGATCGGCGAAAAACAGCGCAAGGGACTGGGAATTTATGCGGCGGCGCTCTCCTTCTTCTCGTTTGAATATCTGTATGTATTCGCCGGGTTCGGAATCGACACACCCGTGTGCGCGGCCGGAGTCACGATGCTTTATTTCCTGCAGCAGGACCGCGGACGTTTCCGCCAGATGCTTCTCTTTGCTGTTTTTCTGGTCTTCTGTTTCCTTGTCCGCGGCCTGATCGGACTTCTGATTTTCGGCGCGGCGGTCGGCGGTTTCCTCCTGACCCGGAAGGACTGGAAGAAAATACTGGATTTCGGCGCGGTCGGGGCGGTCGTTCTGGCAGGATGCCTCGCGGGCGGATATTTTCTGATCCATGCCGTCGGCGGTGCGGAATTGTGGGAAGTATTCATGGAATGGCAGGTCGGCAAGCGCATCGAGGGCGGCGATTATTTTTACTATTTTTTCAAGGTGATCCCCTCTCTGGCTCCGCTTTCGATCCCGATGATCGTTTTTCTTATATTCGGACGCCGCCGTTTGCTGGAACAGCCTGTCTTCGGGTGGCTGGGATACGTTTTCCTGCCGATGTTCCTGCTGAGCATTCCGGGCTGCCAGCACCTTCGTTACATCACTCTTTGCATTCCCGCGATCGCATTGGTCGGCGCGTGGGGTGTTCTGGAGGCGTTGGAAGGGAAGCGGGGCGGCTTGCTCCGGGATTCCTTCAGGGTACTGGACCGGCTGCTGCCGTGGCTGGGAATCATGACAGTGATCGGGATGTTTCCGATTGCGGTTTACGTCTTGAAATGCGACGTCCTTCCCTTCTTCCAATGGGGGCTTGCACTGGTTTGTCTGGCTCTTCTTGTTCTCTTCCGCGGAGAACGGAATACGCCGCAATCGCATTGGCTTTGTCTGGGGGCTGTGCTTGGAGTCATTTACATTCTCGGGGTCAATCCGCTGATTGCCGCTTATGAGGATTCCACCCTCTTCGTTTCCTCGGTGGAGAAAATCCGGAAAGGCAGACTCTGCATGTACGAGGTCGGTCCGGATCACGAAGCGCTCAAATACAAGATATTGATCCCGCCGGACGTCCGCACGAAGATTCTGTTCATGTTGGATGAACCGCATCCGGACGAGCAGTACAACCGGATGTTTCCCACGAAAATCGTGTATGACGCTCTTCCGCTTCTGAAGCCGGAGGACATCGTGGTTCTTCGCAAGAGCAAACTGAAACCGCTGAGCGTCGTGGCCGATGACGTGGGACGGAAAGTGGAAGTGCTTTTGACCGGGAGTCTGGGCCATCGGGAATATCTGGCGGTGAAGATTCTTCCTAAATAATGGCGGAACGGCTGATCAAAGGGGGAGAGGTTACTTCCAAATGAAGATATCCCGGATCAAATTCCTTTTTCTGCTTCTCCTGACCGGCACGGTTTGCTCCCTTGGGATATTTCTCCTGTTCTGGAAGCCGCTTGTCTCCGGAAAAGACCTCCCGACCGATGAGACCTGCCGGGCGCTCCTGAAGAAATACGACCTGTCCTTTTCTCCTGAGGCGGTCCGGGCCGGAGCGGTTTCCCTGATGAATCCGCAAAAGACATGGGAACAAGCACTTCCGGGGATCCGGACGCCGCCTGTCCGCTTCAGTCTTCCGGAAGGCTGGAAATTCTATCTTCCGTCAAACTGGAAGCGTCCCGGTCTGCTGAGTATTTCCGTGCAGGGCGGAAAATGGAGGATGATCTCGGGCGATTCCGTTTCCTTCATGAGTTCGGATGGATGCCGCAAACCGGCCCTTTCGCTGATCCGCATCCGTGCCCGTGGTTTCGGCAAAATCATTCCGCTGATGCGGACCTATCATTATTTTTACCTCAACGAGAAAGAATATCGTCTTCCGAAGGAAAGGATCAGGAGTCTTTTTTTCAAGGACTATTATTTTATTGCCGAGAGCCGCGACGATTCCAATACGGCTGCGTTCGGATTGTCCGTCAGCGGCTGGATCGATGTTTCCGAAATCTGGTTTTATCCTGTCGATGACCAGCGTCTGAAAGGGACCACTCTGCTGGAGGGCACCGTTACGGCGGCGTCTCCCTGTCCGGATCCTTCCAGATCGGACTACCCGAATTGCTTTTATTCCGTCGAACTGGAAGGGAAGCTGATCCTCAAAGGGCCGCCCGTTCCCCGCCGTATTCTCCTCCTGCCGCCCGCCTTTGCCGATTTCAAGCCTGCCCCGACGGCCAACCTGAAGGCAGGAGACAGAATCCGGGTTTCTGTTCTCCCGTTTCAGGAGGGTTCGGAAAAGGAGCGCTCCACCCAGCTGTCCGATACGCTGGACCTTTTTGATCTGGAACGGTTCCTGGTCCGGAAGCTGGAAAAAATTCGTGATTTCCAGCCGCAGAACGAAATTTCAAAAATTTATTTCGCCGAACCCGGAGAGTATGTTTCCCCTTACGGGCATCCGCAGAATCCTCCCGTTTCTCCGGCCGCGGAAATCGCACGGAAAAAAGAAATGGCTGACGACCTTGCCTCCCTGACGGAACGGATCGGCCGCATCAAGGGACGCGAAAAAACGATCAATGACGCATTTTCGAAAGTATGGGACGTCCGGCAGAAGGAATGCAAAAAACTGGACGGCGACTTCTTCTGGGGACGCGTCGGGGAGAGCTGTTTTGTGCTGCCCCGCCGGCATGAATTTCTCCGGCATCTGTCCATTGTTTCCAATCTGGAGGCGATCCGGGAATTGGACCGTTACCTCAAGGCCCAGGGGGTCCAGTTCATGGTGGTCGTCATCCCGGACTTCCGGGATGTGGCCGCACGGGCCTTGAATCCGGAGTTTGCGCAATACATCGATCCTGCTTCTGGAGAAACCGTCCGGACCCTGCTGGAAAACGACATCGAAGCCCTGTATGTAATGGACGCCCTTCTGGAACAGGCGTCCCGTTATCCGTTCCTTTTCGCCTATCCCCATGATCCGCACCCCGTACAGGGAGCTCAGGAAGTGATAGCGGACCGGATTGCAAAGCGGCTCGAAAAACGTTTCCCCGGAGAGTGGACGCCCCGGTGCGCCGCGTCGGATTTCTCCATGGAAGACGGCTTATCCGCTACCAGAAGCGTGATTCCCGCGGGCGTCGACGCGGGGACTCTCAAACCCGGTTCTCCTCTTCCCTGCCGCATCGTGAAATACAAGGGGAAGCCTTACCGGGAGAATCCGTCGGATTCCAAATTGCTGGTTCTCGGCAACAGCTTCATCCAGACTCCGTTTCCCGGATTCAAAAGTCTCGCCGGACTTCTTGCCGTGCGCATGCTTTATCTTCCGCAGGAGTTTTCAGTCCATGCCCATGGTCCGGCCTATACCATTCCCCTTGAGCTTTTCAACCATCCGGACCTGTATCTGAAAAATAAAAAGGTTTGTGTGCTCTCCATTTACGAAGGACACCTTGCGGACTACAATTTCGTGAACCTGAAGCAGATCGATCAGGAGAAAAAACTTCTTTCCGGCAAACAAAAAGCGGGGTTCCTTCCTCTGCCTGTTGTGCCGCCTCCCGAATTCACCGGTTCCCAGCGCGATTTCCTCGGACAGTGGAAAGCCGCTCTTCAGGATGCGTCCGGCGCCATGGAGATTTCTCTTCCGAATGCGGAGCAATGGTATGAACTGCCGGAAATCCCGGTTCCGGAAAAATACGGGAAGAACGGCGAGACTGTTCTCCAGTTGGAACTCCAGCCGTATCTGAATGCGCAATACACCCTGCGGATCAACGGCCAGTCCTTTTCCCTGCCTATTGCCGAAGAACTGCTCCCCGTCCGGCTGGTTTACCGCAATCCGTCTTCGTCCAGAAGTTTGAAGATGGAGGTGAAGTCCAATGCGCCCGGCGGGATTTTTGCGGTCAAAAGAATTACCGTCTATCGCTGAAAATCCGCCTGCTTTTTTTATGGAGGCGAGGGGGCGGGTCAGGCTTTCACAAGAAGTTCATCTTGGGTAAATCATATTCCGGAATCCCTGTTTTCTGAACACGACAGACAATAAAAAACGCCGTATCCGGAATGGAACACGGCGTTTGGGAATGACTTGAAGGATCATTCTTCCTGATCGTAATCCTCGTTGGGACGGAATTTCTTTTTCCGGTCGTCACTTTTGATCAAGGGACGGCGCGGGCGGTCGCTCTCGCGGAATTCCTTGTGGAACTTGTCGTTCTTCTTGAAATCGCGGCGGCGAGGCTTTTCGTCGAATGTCCCTCCCTCGAAACTATCACTTTTCCGTCCGAAATGGCCTCCTTCGCCTTCTCCTCTGCCGGAATCGAAGTCCCTGTGAGGAGGACGGTTATCGAACCCGCCGGGGCGGTCGCTGTTGAAGTCGCGGCGCGGAGGACGGTTATCGAACCCGCCTGGGCGGTCGCTGTTGAAGTCGCGGCGCGGGGGACGGTTATCGAACCCGCCGGGGCGGTCGCTGTTGAAGTCGCGGCGCGGGGGACGGTTATCGAACCCGCCGGGGCGGTCGCTGTTGAAGTCGCGGCGCGGATGACGGTTATC
>Ga0209373_10000495_pt1 | contig 63340 bp, 59 predicted proteins | sample Higcelweek5metaG_FD_187173 | JGI IMG/M metagenome (GOLD analysis project Ga0209373, IMG submission 187173) | Freshwater pond sediment microbial communities from the University of Edinburgh, under environmental carbon perturbations - High... | ecosystem: Environmental > Aquatic > Freshwater >...
CTTCCAGCAGATTCAAAAATACGAACGCGGCCAAAACCGCATCAGCGCCAGCAGCCTTTTTCTGGCGGGGAAAATTCTTGAAACGCCCGTCTTTCGTTTTTTTGAAGAGAAGGCGCGCGGCAAACAGGACGATGTTTTGCTTGAAAGCGAAAGGCAAGGATTGATCCGCACCTATTTTGCTCTGGATCGCAAACTGCGAGCGGTCTGCCTGCGTTTAATGCGTGCGATGAAAGATTACGAACGACGGTAACGCCACCTGCGTGGGGCCACCTGCGTGGAGCAGCTATTGCGAACTGTCTTTCCCTTACAACCTTCCGTCACTTCCGAGCAGGCGGGAGTCTAGGGACACAAGAACAAGCGCTGCTTTTAATGGCTCTGGATTGCTTCGCTTCGCTCGCAATGACGCTGCGTGCGCAGGGCAGTTTTTGCGAACGGCAGGGCCCTTATCACTTTCGTCATGCCCGCGCAGGCGGGCATCCCGTTTTTTCTGTTTTTCTTTTAAGGAACCAAACGGGATTCCGGGTTCGTCCTGCGGACGCCCCGGAATGACGACGGTTTTTATGACAGGGGCGTTTGCAAAAATCGTTCCACGCAGGTGGCGCAGGCAGCTCCATGCAGGTGGCGCATGTGGCTCCTCCCCGTGCAGGCAGCGTCATCCCGGACGAGCGGTAAGCGCATGCGAGCCGCGCTGAGCCGTAATCCCGAGTCCACAGTCCCCAGTCCCGAGCCTCCAGTCCCGAGCCCTCAATCTCTAATCTCTAGTCCCCAGTCCCTTTTTTATCTTTCCCTGATTTCTTCCTCAGAAAGGGGCTCGTCGTGGGGTTCCTGTTTCGGCGGGAGCGCGCCTTCGATTGTGAAGTGCAGTTTTTCCTGCGCAGGCTCAAGGTCGATGGCGACGGAGCCGCCTTTTTGAAGCTTGCCGAACAAAAGTTCCTCAGCCAAAGGCTTCTTGAGTTTTTCCTGAAGGAAGTGCGCCAAGGGCCGCGCGCCATAAATGGGATCGTATCCTTTGTCCGCGATCCACGCTCTGGCCGCATCGGAAAGAGAGAGCGTCACGCTGCGGTCGGACAATTGCGCTTCCAGCTGAAGGACGAGCTTGTCCACGACCTTTTCGACGGTCGCTTTGCCCAAAGGCTTAAAGCCGATCATGGCGTCCAGGCGTCCGCGGAATTCCGGCGTGAAAAGGCGGTCGATGGCGTCCTTGTCATCGCCTTCGCGGCGTCCGCGTTCGAATCCGATGGCCGCCCGGGACAATTCTGCCGCCCCCGCATTTGTCGTCATGATGAGGATGACATTGCGGAAGGATATGCTCTTGCCGTTGTGGTCGGTTAGCTCCCCATGATCCATGACTTGAAGGAGGATGTTGGTCAGGTCTGGATGCGCCTTTTCGATTTCGTCCAAGAGGAGGACGCAATGCGGATTTTGATCGACCGCGTCTGTCAAAAGGCCGCCTTGCTCAAAGCCGACATAGCCCGGCGGCGCGCCGATCAGGCGGGCGACGCTATGCTTCTCCATATATTCGGACATGTCGAACCGCTCAAGCGGGACGGCAAGGTTGCTTGCCAATTGGCGAGCGACCTCGGTCTTGCCCACGCCCGTCGGACCAGAGAACAGATAGCAGCCGATAGGCCGCTCCGCTTCGCGTAGCCCCGCGCGGGCGAGCTTGATGGCGCTGACAAGCTCGTCGATGGCTTCGTTTTGACCATAGACCATCGCTTTGATATTGCGATCCAATCCTTCGAGGACTGAGCGGTCGTTTTGGCTGACGGCTTTGGCGGGGATCCGGGCGATCTTGGCCACGATGGCTTCGATATCCTGAAGCGTGATGTATTTTTTGCGCGTGCCTTCAGGCAAAAGTTTCTGCATCGCGCCAGCTTCGTCTAAAACGTCAATGGCCTTGTCGGGTAGCTTCCGGTCGTGGATATGCCGCGCCGCTAGCTCAACCGCGCCGCGCAGGGCCTTGGGGCTATAGACCACGTTGTGGAACGCTTCATAGGTTCCTTTAAGCCCTTCGAGAATCTTAACGGTCTCTTCGAGCGAAGGTTCTTTCACGTCGATTTTCTGGAATCGGCGGACGAGGGCGTGATCCTTTTCGAAGTAGTTCCTAAACTCTTTATAGGTCGTGGAGCCGATGCAGCGCAGTTCGCCGCTGGCCAAAGCTGGTTTGAGCAAGTTTGAGGCATCCATCGAGCCGTTGGAGGTTGCGCCTGCGCCGATCACGGTATGGATCTCGTCGATAAAGAGGATGGCGCCGGGCTGTTTTTTGATTTCGGCAAGGACATTTTTCAGCCGCTCCTCAAAATCGCCGCGATAGCGCGTGCCTGCGATCAAAGTTCCCATATCGAGGGCATAGATCCGCGCCGATTTAAGAATCTCCGGCACTTCGTTTCTGACAATCCGGCGGGCAAGGCCTTCTGCGATGGCCGTTTTGCCTACGCCTGGGTCGCCAACGAAAAGCGGATTGTTTTTCTGGCGGCGGCACAGGATTTGGATCGTCCGCTCGACTTCTTCTTCGCGGCCAATCAGCGGATCAATCTTGCCGTCTGCCGCTTTGGTGTTGAGGTCGGTGCAATAGGCGTCAAGCGCCTCACGCCCTTTTTTGGCGTCGGTGGATTCGCCCGGTTCGCCATCGGCCGGAGCTTCCGCGCTGCCTTTGGCGCGCGTGAGCCCGTGCGAAAGGTAATTCATAACGTCAAGCCGCGAGATGTTATGCGTTTGCAAAAAGTAAACGGCTTGGCTTTCGCGTTCGTTGAAGAAGGCGACGAGAAGGTTGGCCCCCGTGACTTCGGCCCGGCCCGAGGCCTGAACCTGAATGACGGCCCGTTGCAAGACGCGTTGAAAGCCGGTGGTCGGCTGTGGGTCGGTCGGAACCGGGGCGACGATGGCCTCAAGGTCCTCGGTTAAATAAGATTCGAGCTGCGTGCGCAGGTCGTCCACGTCCACATCGCAACCGCGTAGGACGGCCAGGGCGTCGGGATCTTCGGTCAGGGCCAGAAGCAAATGCTCAAGCGACGCGTATTCGTGGTGATGCTCGCCCGCGAGGGCCAGCGCCCGATGGAGCGATTTTTCGAGGTGTGGCGAAAGCATGGGGGCCTCCTTTCGGCAGATAAGGAAAAGATGGTGCGCCTTCGTCCCGAATTCAAGGGGCGATTATTCGCGCTCCATCCGGCATTGCAAAGGATGCTCAGCGGCGCGTGCCGCCTGTAGGACCAGGGTAACCTTCGTTTCTGCGATATCGTAAGGGTAAACGCCGCATAGGCCGAGGCCTTTACGATGGACGTGCATCATAATGCGCGTGGCTTCTTCGCGGTTTTTATTGAAGATGCGCTCAAGGAGGGTCACGACAAACTCCATCGGCGTGTAGTCGTCGTTGAGGATGAAAACTTTATACAAGGGAGGCTTGCGAGTCTTGATCTCAGTCTTGATCGCAAGGTCGCTTGAGGGTGCGATGGGAAGATTTGAATCGGTGTTGCTCATAAAAATGAGTCTACACTCAAACCGTGAGACAAGACAAATCGGCCTCGAAGAGGTAGGATAGAAGCCTCAAGAAGAGCCTCTTAAAAATTTTATGAGAAGTGTGACATGGATGTAACTCTTGCCTCTGACGACACATTTGACGGCGCGCGCATTGGCCTGCTTGGTGGGTCGTTCAATCCAGCGCATGACGGTCATTTGCAAATGAGTTTGTTCGCGCTTGAGCGTTTAAAATTGGACGCTGTTTGGTGGCTTGTCTCGCCGGGCAATCCGCTTAAGAAAACCCAAGAAATGACGGCATTTTCTGAACGACTGACAAACGCAAAAAAATATCTCGAAGCGCAGCCGAAAATTATCGCGACTGGTATCGAAAATGAACTCGGCACGCGCTACACGATCGACACATTGCGCGCGCTTCAAATGCGTTATGCGCAGAGTCACTTCGTGTGGCTCATGGGGGCGGACAACCTCCAAACTTTCCACCTTTGGAGGTCGTGGGAGGCGATCATGCGCGAGGTGCCGATTGCGGTTTTTAAAAGATCAGGTTATCTTGATTCGGGTGAGCGAGGTCTGGCCGCTGCAACATTTGCAACGGCTGAGGTGCCGCTCACGGCGGTCGAGGATCTGGCCGTCACCAGGCCGCCCGCTTGGGCTGTTCTGGACAATGTGTTGAATCCCCTATCTGCGACGCAGATCAGGGCAACAAAGCCAACCTACCTGAAAAGGAGTTCTCACCATGGTTGTTAAAGCAAAGAAACCCGCTGCGAAGAAACCCGCTGCTAAGAAGCCGGCTGCTAAGAAGGCCGTCAAGAAGCCCGCAGCCAAGAAGGCAGTGAAGAAGCCGGCCGCCAAGAAGGCCGTCAAGAAGCCTGCGGCTAAGAAGCCCGCGAAAAAGGCTGCGAAGAAGTAATCTTCTCGTACGTTATATGCCCCACCTGGCGATTGCGGGTGGGGCAATAACTATGAGAACGCGTGAGAACATAGAAAAAAGCGCGTGACGATAAGAGATTTTAAAGCATTTATTTCGTATAAGTTTGCGCACACGCATTATGTAAGGAGAGCCCAATGGCCGCGCCCAAAAAGAAAGCTTCGAAGTCCCCTAAGGCCAAAGTTTCCGCCAAGATGAAAAAAGTTAAGAAAGTCCCTGCCGCTAAGAAAGCGGTCAAGGCGGCGAAACCTGCGCCTAAGAAAGCCGTTGTCAAAAAAGCTCCGGCGAAAAAGACGATGAAGAAGGCTGCGCCCAAGGCGACTGCCAAAAAGCTTATCAAAAAGGCCGCTCCGAAAAAGGTAGCCCCCAAAAAGGCCGCCCCGAAAAAGATCGTAAAGAAAGTTTCCGCGCCGAAGGCGGTAAAGGTTGCCAAGAAAGCAGCGCCGAAAAAGGCTGCAGCTAAGAAACTTGCGCCGAAGAAGATCGCCAAGAAGGTCGCCCCGAAAAAGGCCGCCCCCAAGAAAGCGGCGAAGAAAGTTGCGGCCAAGAAGGTCCCCGCTAAAAAAGAGGCTCCTAAGAAGGTCGCCAAGAAAATTGTAGCTAAGAAGCCCGTTGCGAAAAAGGCTGCCGTGAAGGCGCCCGCTAAGAAGACGGCGAAAAAGGCCCCCGTTAAAAAGGCTGTTAAGAAAGAGCCCGCAAAGAAAGCGGCACCCAAGGCAGCTAAGCCGAAAAAGACGGCTCCGAAGCCTGCGGCGAAAAAGGAAAAAGCGCCCAAGGCCAAGAAAGCCAAGGTCGTAGAAGAAGAACCCTTGCAGCTTGATCTTTTGACGCTTGAAGCCGAACCGGCTGAGCATGAAGCCGATGGCGAAGATGACTTTGATTCCTTTGATGAGGAAATCGATGGCGAAGAGTTTGGGGACGCTGAAGAACCCGTTCTTGCTTTCGAAAAGCCGCGCGTGGCGATTGAGCCGAATATGTCGCTTGAGATGCCGGAACGCCTTAAGGATGTCGCTGTTAAGATTTTAGACGACCGCCAAGGTGAGGCCATTTCTTGCTTTGACGTGCGTGGTCGCAGCCCGATGGCGGATTTCGTGATTGTCGCTTCGGGCCGTTCGTCGCGCCAATTGGCTGCGATGGCCGAATATTTGCGTCAGGCTTTTATGAAAGCCGGTGCGAAGCAGGTTCGGGTCGAAGGCCTGCCGCAAGGCGATTGGGTTTTGGTTGATGCTGGCGATGTGCTCGTCCATCTGTTCCGGCCTGAGGTGCGCGACTATTACCAGATCGAAGAGATTTGGAACGCAACCAAGCCGTTTACCCGTTAAATGAAGCTGACGATCCTTGCGATCGGAAAGCTGCATGGCCCGCATGCAGAGCTGTGCGCGGAATATACCAAACGAATGACAGGCGGAGCGGTCGTGCGTGAGCTGACCGCTCCGAACCAAAAGGCGGAAGGGCATGCTCTTGTGGCGGCCATTCCGCCTAAGTCTTTTGTCGTCCTTATGGATGAGCATGGTCGCGATCTTTCCAGCCGTGAGCTGGCCGACAAGATGCGGCAATGGGAAGAGCAGGCGGGCGGTTCGATTGTCTTTATTATCGGCGGCGCGGACGGCCTGACGGATGAAGTGCGCGAAAAAGGCCAATTCACCTTAGGTCTTGGCCGTAAGACGTGGCCGCATAAGCTGGCGCGCGTCATGTTGTTTGAACAGCTCTACCGGGCCCAGCAGATCAATGCCGGGCATCCCTATCACCGGGATTAGATCGGCCTCATAATATTAGAGACGAAGGGTTGGATTGCTCCAAAAGCGCTTGATCAGCGTGCCCATGAACGCGCCGCATTTTTGGGCATAGGCCTCGCGAGCTTGTGCCGTCGCCGGAATATCCAATTTTCCCTGCGCATCGATTTGCGGCAATTTGAAATAACGGTATTGGAAGGAAACGCCTTCTTCTGTCATCGGGCCGCCAAGGTTTTGGAGGAGCGAGCAATCCTCGCCGGGCAGAGGATCGGAAAGAACGGCATCGCTGAATTTTTGCTCGGATACGTCGCGGTAAGTGGCGATATCTTCAGGATGAAAAAGCTCGTGCGCGTGATTTTGGCAATTGGTTTGACGTCCGGCAAAAACCTTAAAGTTCGAAAAAGGATACAGGGAAATCTCTGCGCCTTTCTGGCAAAGGATCAAGCCTGCTTGGCCCAAGGCGGAGTGGGCGGGGACTTGAAGCGTCACGGGATGCGTCGTTTGCGCCGTCTTTTTTAATTCGGAAAGAGAAAAGCGGACGACCAGAAAAGCCTCACGAGGCCATGAATTCGTCATACCGGGAATCTCCTTTATAAAAATGATGAGGGAAGGATAGCAAAAGAACCGCAAAGCCGGAAAGGTAATTTCAACGTTTTGCTGGGAACGAAAAGAATGTAAGCTATGAAAATCTTATGTTTTTCGATAGGCGAAGCTCATGGATTCGTTAACCAAACAACGTCCCGTCGTTCTTTGCGTTTTGGATGGTTTCGGCGCGCGCGAGGCTGCGCCCGACAATGCGACGAGCGTGGCCGCCATGCCGGTTTGGCATCGCGCCTGGGCGCAGAACCCGCATGCGTTTCTGGCCGCTTCGGGTGAAGACGTCGGTTTGCCCAAAGGGCAGATTGGCAATTCCGAGGTTGGCCATATGAATCTGGGCGCGGGCCGCGTCGTGTTTCAAGATTTGCCGATGATCGACCGGGCGATCGCGGCGGGTGAGCTGGACACCAATACCACCTTGGCCGCCTTTGTCGGGAAATTGCGTCAAAGCGGCGGAACGTGCCATCTGATGGGGCTAGCTTCGCCCGGCGGCGTGCATGCGCATCAGGATCATATCGTGGCCTTAGCGCGGCATCTGGCCGCGTGGGGCGTGCCTGTGGCCGTTCATGCGTTTTTGGATGGGCGCGATGTGCCACCGCAAAGCGCCGCGAAGCAGATCGAACATTTGGCCGAAGATATTGCGCCGATGCCGGGCGTGCGTTTGGCAACCCTGTGCGGCCGCTATTACGCGATGGATCGCGATAAAAGATGGGAGCGGGTTGCGAAAGCCTATCGCCTGTTGACGGAAGGTGAGGGCGCCCGCGCCGACGATCCTGTTGCCGCGATCCAAGAAAGCTATGCGGCGGGCGTAACGGATGAGTTTTTGCTGCCTGTCGTTTTGGACGATTATCGCGGCATGAAGGGCGGCGATGGCGTTCTTTTCGCCAATTTCCGCACCGACCGCGCGCGTGAGATTCTGCTCGCGCTGCTTGACCCGGCTTTTGATGGCTTTGACCGTGCGAAGGTCGTTTCCTTTGCGTCGGCTTTGGGTATGGTCGAATATTCGGATCGTTTGAACCCTTTGATGGGGACGCTTTTCCCGCCCAAGAAAATTGAAAACGGCTTGGGCGAGGTTGTGGCGGCGGCGGGGCTGAAACAGCTCCGGATCGCTGAAACGGAAAAATATCCGCATGTGACCTTCTTCTTCAACGGTGGGCGCGAAGAACCCTATGCCGGGGAAGAGCGGATCATGGTGCCCTCGCCAAAGGTCGCGACCTATGACCTTCAACCAGAGATGTCAGCCTCGGCGGTGACGGATCGCGTGGTTGAGGCGATTGACGCCGGGCGTTTCGATCTAATCGTTTTGAACTATGCCAACCCGGATATGGTGGGGCATACGGGATCGCTGCCTGCGGCGGTTCGGGCGCTGGAAGCTGTCGATGCCTGTTTAGGGCGTTTGCTGGCGGCCCTTGAAAAAGTTGGCGGCGTTATTTTGATCACGGCGGACCACGGCAATTGCGAAGTGATGTTCGATCCGACGACGAACGGGCCCCACACGGCGCACACGCTTTCGAAGGTTCCGGTCGTTTTAATTGGGGCGAAAGAAGTGCACGCGCTGCACGATGGCCGCTTAGCCGATGTCGCGCCGACGTTGCTTAACTTGCTTGGCTTGCCGCAACCGGACGCGATGGATGGGGAGCCGCTTTTAAGTGCGTAATTTCTTTATTATCATAGCGTTTGCGTCTGTTCTTTATCTTGGATATGAAGCGCCAGCTCTAGCGCAGAGCGCTGCGGAGCTCACAAAGATTGAACAAAAGCTATCCGAACAAAAGGCTTCGGCGGCGAAGCTCGAGGAAAAAGAGCAGACGACCGGCAAAGAGCTTGAAGACCTTCAAGGAAAGCTTGTCGATGCAACATCGTCTTTGCAGGATAAAGAAGCCGAACAGCGCAAACTTGAATCCAAACTGACGACGTTTGAAAAGGAAGTGGCTTTGCGTGAAGCCGTGCTCAGCCGTTCGCGCGCCCGGCTCAGCGGGCTTGTCAGCGCGTTGCTGCAATTGATCCGGCGGCCGCCGGTTCTGTTTTTGATGCTGGAAGATTCTGAAGACGATTACGTCCACCGCTCGATCCTTTTGCGCTCGATGCTGCCTCGTTTGAAAGACGAAACGACCAAGATGATCGCTGAGATCGACAGCTATACGGAACTTCAGCGCGAAACGGCCGCGCAGAAACGGGTTGTGACGGCGGCTCAGCAGAACCTTGAATGGCAGCGGCACAATTTGGATCAAATGGTCAAATCGCGTCAAGGCTATCTGAAGCGAACCAATGCGGAAAAAGAGGCGATGGCCAAACAGCTTGACGCCCTCACAAACGAGGCGAAAGACTTGCGCCAACTCATGGAAAAGGTGAGCAATCCTTCGTGGGGACAAACAATTGGTAAGGGCAAATCGACCGAGAATCTCAAAATGAAACCGGGCCTTCGCATGCCGGTTTCGGGCGACATTGTTCGTGCCTATGGCGCGAAGGATGAGTTCGGCGTTTCAAGCCAAGGGCTCACGATTATGGGCTCGGCCGGATCGCCGGTTGTCGCGCCGCAAAGCGGCAAGGTCGTTTTCGCCGGGCCGTTTAAGGGCTATGGCCGGATTGTCATTTTGCAGCATCCGAAAGGCTATCATAGCTTCCTTTCCGGGTTCGGGCGCATTGATGCCGAAGTCGGCCAAACGGTCGAATCGGGCGAGCCTTTGGGCCTGTTGGATGGTAAGAAAAGCGAAGTTTATTTCGAATGGCGTAAAGGCAGCGAACCTGTCGATCCGGCTATGGACGGGATGAAGAAGTAGCCCGCATCATGCGTGGGGCCGTTAGGATACAGGGTTCAGGATTTTGGATTCGGTTGCTAACGATATCTCCATTAGTAATGACCGTCACTCCCGCGCAGGCGGGAGTCCAGGATCATAAAAAACAGCGTTTATTCTAACGGCCCTGGATTTCCGTTTTCGCGGAAATGACGAGGTTTTGTGTGGCAATTTGCCGTTCGCAACAACCGTTCTGCGCACGCAGCCCCACGCATGTGGCGTCATTCCGGGGCGCGGAACGGCGTCCCGCTGGGACGTGAACCCGGAATCCCGTTTGTTTCTTTTTTGCGAATGGAGCTGGCAAGGCGAGCGCATGAAAGAAACGGTCTTTCGAATTCCTGACCCCTGAATCCTGACCCCTGAACCCTGGTTTTAGGCGATTCCGCCGCGCAACAGGTCGTGCAGGTGCAGAATGCCGATGGGTTTGTGCGCTTCATCAACGATAAAGACCTGCGTACGCTGTTTTTCGTTGAGAATATTGAGCGCTTCGGCGGCCAAAAGACGCGGCGGGATCGTCATCGGATCGCCTGTCATAATGGTTGCTGCCGTTTGCTCGATCAGAGCCTTATCCATATGGCGGCGCAAATCGCCATCTGTGATGATGCCGATGAGGGCGCCATCGTCGTTCACAATGCCGACGCAACCCAGACGCTTAGCCGTCATCGTTAAAAGAACGCTGGCCATAGGGTCGCTTGGCTTGGCCAAAGGAATCTCTTCGCCTTTGTGCATCAAATCCTGAACGCGTTGCAGCGTTTTGCCGAGCTTGCCGCCCGGATGAAAATTACGGAAATCCTCTGCCGTAAAGCCACGGCATTCAAGAACCGCAACGGCCAAGGCGTCGCCAAGTGCAAGCGTCATGGCCGTCGATGTCGTGGGGGCAAGCCCCAGCGCGCCAACTTCGGGTTCTTGCGGTAAAAGAAGGAGAACGTCCGAGGCTTGTGCCAGCGTGCTGCCTTCGCGGCTTGTGATCCCGATGAGCGGAATGGAAAAGCGGCGCGTATAGGCGATGATGTCAGACAGTTCGGCGGATTCGCCGCTGTTGGAAAGGGCGATGACGGCGTCTTCCGGCAAGATCATACCCAAATCGCCATGGCTCGCTTCGCCGGGATGCACGAAATAGGCGGGGGTGCCGGTTGAGGCCATCGTCGCTGCGATTTTGCGCGCGATATGACCGCTTTTGCCCATGCCCGTGACAATCAGGCGGCCTTGGCAGCCCAAGATCGTGTGAACGGCTTTGACAAAACGTTCGTCAACGGCGGAGGCTTGCTGATGCAAGGCGGCGCTTTCGGCTTCGAAAACGGTGCGCGCGCTTTTGAGAATGCCGTTCGTATCGAGCGTGCAGTTTGATAAAGCGTTTTGTTTGGCGATCATAGCATCCATCCTTTTCTTGAGCCTTTATAAGGCCTTAAAAAGGCGGACACAAGTTACTTAGACTTGACCCACAATTGCAGCTTGGTGAAGTCGGGGCTGATCGTGATTCGGCGGACAAGCCGCAAAAGAATAGGGAATCCAAGGCCGCCGGGAACGTTTTCGGTGCATTCACGAATATTGCCATTGCGGGCGAGGGTGAGCGTTTCCGCAATCCGGTGCGACATGGGCGGAATTTGGAAGAAGGAAAGGAGCAGGAGCTTGCCGCGCTGCCGCGCGTGAAAACCGAGAGCTTCGGCCTGTCCATGAAGGACGGCATTGGCTGTGCATTCGGCAAGGATGAGGAAAAGTTCGGATTCGTCGATAGCCCCTTTGGGGAAGGCCTCAAGGATCTTTTCGATCGTCGATGGATCCCAAAGAGCCTGCCGATCCATGACGGCCGCATACAAAGTCCCTGTATTCGACATGACCTTTTCTGCCGCCTGAGTTTGTTCATATTTCAGAAGGCCGAAACGTTGGATCATGGGGTTATTACCTAAGTTAGGGGCGGATTTCCGCGATACGATTAAGCTCGACGATATCGAAAAGCTTACAGATGTCTTTGTTTGGCTTTTCGATGATGAAGGAGGCGCTTTTCTCTTTGACGCGGCGAAGGATGCGGATCAAGACGCCAAGCCAATGGCTGTCCATGCGAAGGACATCGGCGAAGTTCATGCGTACGGCGGTGACTTCGCCGCTATCGACCAGCGTAGTGATTTGATAGACGAGCTGCTCGCCTTCCTTGTGCTGGTGGAACGTGAGGACGCCTGAAATGTATATTGCTAATTCAGAGCCTTCGCGTCGAAACTTGAAAGCCATGGTTTATCTCCTTTGCAAGGTAATCAGCGTTAAATCGTCAATAAGCGTTCCTTCCGGCGCAAGGCTTTCGGCCAAGTCCGGACGGTGCAAGTTGGCTTTGCCAAGAATGGCGGCGGGTTCTTCCGCAATGCTTTCGGACCAGCCGTCGCTATAGAGAACAAGCGTGTCGCCCGGCGCAAGCGTTGCGCTGGCGGTTGTGAGGGAAACGACGCCGGAGCCAAGCGGCAGGCCGCGCGTTTTGAGTTCGACAATATGACCGTTCGACGCCAGAAGCGGGAAGGGAATGCCCGACCCGGCATAGCGAATTTCGCCGGTCGTCTTGTTGAAGTTCAGCGCAATTGCGCCCGCGAAAAGCTGGCCGAATGAGATTTTGGCCATGGCGGCGTCAAGCTTGTTGAGGAAGGTGCCGGGGTCGCGCATTTCATCGTGATATTCCTGAACCAGGCAATCGACGCGCAAAGCGTTGATCGCGCCAGCCAGGCCGTGCGCGCTGGCATCAACCAGAACGAGCGAAAGAAGATCGTCGTCCAACGCGCGCAGCGACCAGAGATCGCCGCCGATTTCGTCATGTGGCCGATAAACCGACGAGCAGCGCAGCCCATAGGTCAGCGCGAGTTCGTTTGCTTTTTCTGGTTCAGGCAAAATGGCATCGAGAAAGGCATGCGTAATTTCGATGTGCGCTTGAATGCGATTGCGGAAATCGAACAAAACGCGGGAAGAAATGGCGCTGCGCAAATGCGCTTTGATACGTGCTTTCAGCTCGCCTAAATGGAAGGGGCGCGAAACGACGTCCGTTGCGCCGAGGTTAAAGCAGCGTACGCGGTCGTCTTCGCCCTGAAGGCTCGTTTGGACAAGGATCGAAAGGCTGTCGAAAGCGGGGTTCGTGCGCAGCTGGCGCATAAGCTCCAGCCCATCCATGCGTGGCATGCGAATATCCAGCAAGATAAGGTCTGGTTGAAAACGCGTGATGAGCTCAAGCGCCGCAATGCCGTCCTCAGCTTCGTCGATAATGCCAACGCCAAGTTTCTCGCACACGCTACGCAAAAGGACGCGGTTCGTCGGGTCGTCGTCCACGATGACAATATGCGCTCGGCTAAACTCGGCCGGTATGTCTTCAGATGTTGACGACGGTAAAGGCAAAGAAAACGTCCCATTGAACGAAAGGAATATCGTCTTCTAGTATTATTTTCTTTCGTTTAAATAAGGCTTAACGGGGTGCATATGCGACTAGGTTGAAGCTTCTTTTTAAGGCTTATTTGAAGTTTGCAAAATCGATTTTAAAGAAGGATTCAGGAAGGTGAAGAAAACGTGGATTTTTTTTAAGGAAGGTGGCGTGCAGGAGGGGGAACTATTTGGGTTTCAGGGACTCGGGACTGGGGACATGGGACCGGGTAAAGAAAACAGAATTAAAAGGGCTGTTTTCTCCGTTGTCACCATTCATCATTTCCGCGCCACCTGCGTGGGGCCGTTTTTGCTAAAGGCAATTGCCGTATAAAATTTCGTCATTTCCGCGCAGGCGGCGATCCAGGGCCATTGAAACAAACGCTGGTTCTTGTGACTCTGGATGCCCGCTTTCGCGAGCATGACGGATGATCTTTATGGTAATGCCGTTCGCAACAGAGTTCAAAATTCTAAATGCTGACCCCTGAATCCTGACTCCTGATCCCTGACTCCCCAAAAACAAACAGGGGGCCAAAGGCCCCCCGCTGTTACTTGTCAAAAAGACGAAAGCTTACTTAGAAGCCTTCGCGTTCTTTGCGTTTGCGCTCGACTTTGCGAGCGCGACGGACCGCTTCGGCCTTTTCGCGGGCGCGCTTCTCCGAGGGCTTCTCGTAGTTGCGGCGGAGTTTCATTTCACGAAAAACGCCTTCACGCTGGAGCTTCTTTTTCAAGACGCGCAGCGCCTGATCCACATTGTTGTCACGCACGAGAACTTGCACGTAAATCCCCTCCTTACGGGAATAGAATGATTTTCAATTGTCGCTTCGCTTTGAAACGTGGCGACAACCAACCTTGCGTTAAGGTGGCCGTTTCAATAGCACAACCAATCTGTTGCACCAAAGCCTTTCTTGAAAAAAGAGTCTTTAGGGCTCGGAGATGGTTAATTTATTGAAGAAAAAGGGTTTTCAGTCGCCTTTGCGACGGAATTTATCAAGGCTGATGACTTCCCCGCGCTTTTCTTCGCTTTCGGCGGCGGTTGATTCTGCCTCGTTTGTTTCGCCTTCGGGAGACTCAGCCGCGTTTTCGGCCGCCATAAGCTGGAATTGAAGGGCAAAATTGACCGACGGATCGGCAAAGGTCGAGATCGCCGCAAACGGGATCGTCAGCCGCTCACGGATGTTGTTAAAGCTTAGCATCACGCTAAAGGAATCGTCTGCCGTCGTCAGGCCATAAAACTGGTGCTGCAGGACGATGGTCATTTCTTCGGGATACTTGTCTTTGAGATATTCCGGTATCTCGACGCCCGGATGTTTCGTCAAAAACGAGATATAGAAATGATGCTCTCCCGGCAGGCCGTCTTTGACGACTTTATTCATGGCCTGTTTAACGACTTCGCGCAGGGCGTTTTCGATAAGCGTATCGTAGCGGATCATATCTTCGGACATAAACAAACCTATAGCACAGCAAAAACAAAAAGTGGGGGGACTTCTGTTGCCCGGCGCCCCCCGAACCGCGAAAGTCAAACAACTACCTTAGCTTCGCAAAGCGAAGATTAGGCAGCCATCGCAACTTCCATGCCCTCGTTGTTATCGTTGGCATTTGTAAAAATGACCCGATAACGGCGGTATCATGCCGGGCAAAAGCAATATCTTTACTACGCGTGTCGAGCCTATTTCGCCCCCATAAGAAAGCTTTAGTCTGGCCTGCAAAACTGGCCTTTTTTTGACTCAGTCTTACATGCCTTAACTTCATATGGTGGAGGCGCCGGGTACCGCCCCCGGGTCCACTACGTCTATTCCATAAAGCGTTTATCGCCATAGTCGGCAAGCCGACGGCCTATATATAGCACGCCAAGGCGGCAATAAAAGGGCAGATATGGTTTCGTATGGAAAAACAGGGGGCAGGGCGCGGGATTTGAGACTCGGACGTAAAAATGATGTAAGTTTTTGGCCGGAAAACGAATCTTTTTCATTCGTTGCTCTCCAGACCACAGCCCCAAAGCCCGAGGTATTCATGCCGCACGATATTTTCCTTGTCGATGACCAGCACCCCGAAGATCAAGCGATGCTGCAGGCGCTTTATTCGCGCAGCCCGGCCAGCGTGGTTACGCATCTGGATAAACTCAAGAAAGCGGGCAGCGGCAAGTTTATGAGCCAATATTATGTTGGCTATGGGCATTCTTCAATCGGGGATTGCGGCACGACGACCTGCTTCATCGAACAGGTTTCGATGCTTGTCGCGAAAGCGGTACAGGAAAATCCGCTTTATAGCGGACAGGAAGCTTCGACGCGCTATCTCGATTTCTCGCAGCAGGCGGTGATTGATCCGTATAACCATCCGGCTAGCACGGCGATCCAAGCCAAGTGGCAAGCGATTTACAACCAAACGCTTGAAGCGCTGAAAATCGGCTTGCGCATCCAGCATCCGTTCGATCCGGCGCAATATAAGAATGAGCGCGTTTGGGAAAACACGCTCAATGCGCGCGCGTTCGATATTGGCCGTTGTTTGTTGCCTTTCGGTACGACGACGCTGCTGAGCTGGACGACGTCGCTTCGCCAAGCGCGCGACAATCTGCGCCGCCTCAAGCATCATCCGCTTCAGGAAGTGCGCGACGTAGCGCAAAGCGTTTTTGCAAAATTTGTTGAACGTTATCCCAATAGCTTTCAGGGCAACGAACTCGATCTGGCGGAAGATAAACCGCGCGACGTTTTTGCTAAGGCTTTCGCTTTGCGCGATGCCTATGAAACGAACGATGACGTGGCGGCGCGGTTTGCCTTTACGCCCGCTGAGCATGAAGCTTTGCGCAAGGGTGAGATTGTCGTTCGCCGCAACGCGCTTGACAGCGACGGCCTTAAAAATTTGGAAAGCGATCTTTTGGCCGCGCGTCCAGCCAATGCTTTGCTGCCGCACCGTTTGTCTTCATACGGCGTTTACAATCTGGCTTTCCTTTTGGACTTTGGTTCGTTCCGCGATTTGCAGCGCCATCGCAATGGCGTTTGCCAAATTCCGCTTTCCGATACGCGCTATGGCCTGCATCCGTGGTATTTGGGCCAAATGCGCGACCTGATGAAAACGGACGATTTCGCCGCGCTTGAAGCGGCAATTGCCGCGCAATATGCCACGATTGAAGCGCTGAAGGAAAAGGGTGTTCCGTCCAATCCGGTTGATAACCAATATCTTTTGCCGATGGGCACGATGGCGCTGGTTCATGTTGCCTATTCGCTGCCGGAAATGGTCTATATTGGTGAGCTTCGCTCGCAAAAAACGGTGCATGCTTCGCTGCGTCCGCTTGCACAGAGCTTTTTGGAGATCGTGGCTAAGGATTTTCCGGGCATCGCAACGTACGGCGATACGTCGCTTGATAATTGGACGGCCAAGCGCGGCGAGCAGACGATTACGGCCAAGGTCGGATGAAGTAAGGTGCGGAAAGTCTTTGCTTTCGGCTGGATAGTCCTTCGTTCTTCTTTTTGCTATGTTCCTGCCTATGGATAAAAGCGCATCGGCAGAAAAACTCAAACATGGACGCACGGGCTATGAACGCGGCGTAGAAGTCCTGCACGCGCAGCTCAAAACCATGCCGACAAGTCCGGGCGTCTATCGGATGCTGGCGGCGGATGGCGAAGTCCTATACGTCGGCAAGGCCAAGAATCTCAAAAATCGCGTCACGTCCTATACGCAGCGCGCGCGGTTGCCTTTGCGGCTTCAGCGCATGGTCGCGCAGGTGCGCGCGATGGAAATTGTCGTGACGCGCAGCGAGGCCGAAGCGCTTTTGCTTGAAGCAAACCTGATCAAGCGCTTTATGCCGCCGTTCAATGTATTGCTCCGCGACGATAAAAGCTTTCCGTTCCTTTTGATTACGCAAGACCATCCGTTTCCGCAGCTTGTCAAACATCGCGGGCCGCGCACGCGCAAGGGGCGCTATTTCGGGCCGTTTGCATCGGGCGGCGCGGTGACGGAAACGTTGACGCTTTTGGCGCGCGCGTTTCAGCTTCGTACCTGCACCGACGCCGTTTTTGCGCAGCGCAAGCGGCCCTGCCTGCAATATCATATCAAACGTTGTACCGCGCCGTGCGTGGGACGCGTGGATCAGGGCGCCTATGCGCGGCAAGTTGAGGAAGCCTGCGCCTTTTTGCGTGGGGAAAGCCAAGCGCTGCAAGCGCAGCTCGCGGCAGAGATGCAAACGGCAAGCGATGCCTTGGATTTTGAACGCGCGGCGAGTTTGCGCGATCGCATCCGCATTTTGACCAGCATGCAGGCGCATCAAGATATCAACCTCATTGGTCTTGGCGATGCCGATGTTTTTGGCTTGGCGCAGCAGGGCGGTGGTACGGCGATCCAAGTTTTCTTTTACCGCGCCGACCGCGCCTATGGCACGCGGGTCTATTTCCCGGCGCATGACAAGAACGTTCCCGCCGAAGAGATTTTCAGCTCGTTTTTGGCGCAGTTTTACGATGAGCGCGATCCGCCGCCGCTTTTGCTGCTCAGCGCGCCTGCGGAAGGCATGGAGCTTCTTGCGACGGCGCTCAGCGAAAAGGCTGGCCGTAAGGTTCAAATTGCCGTGCCTCAAATGGATAAAAAGAAGCGGCTTGTCGAACAAGCGCGCGCCAATGCGGCGGAAGCCTTGGCGCGCCGCTGGGCCGAAAGCGCGGAGCAGAAAAAGCATTTGGCGAGCGTTGCCACGCTTTTCAATCTGCCTGCGCCACCGAGGCGGATCGAGGTTTACGACAATTCGCACACGTCGGGGACCTATGCCGTCGGCGCGATGATCGCGGCGGGGCCCGAAGGCTTTTTGAAGAAGACCTATCGCACGTTCAATATCAAAGAAGCCCGTGGCAACGACGATTTCGGCATGATGCAGGAAGTTCTTTCTCGCCGCTTTAAACGCCTTTTGGTTGAAGATCCGCAGCGCACGTCTTCGGTGTGGCCTGATCTGCTTTTGATCGATGGCGGCGCGGGGCAGGTGGGTAAAGTCCGGGCGGCCTTGGCTGAGCTTGGTGTGGCGGACGTAGCCGTTGTCGGTATTGCGAAGGGACCCGACCGCAATGCCGGGCTTGAGCACTTCTTTGTCGAAGGTCGCGAACCGTTCATGCTGCCGCATGAAGACCCGACGCTTTATTACCTGCAACGGCTGCGCGATGAAGCCCACCGATTCGCCATCGGCACGCACCGGGCCCGGCGGACAAAGGCCCTGACCGTTTCGGGATTAGAGGACGTGCCGGGCATTGGTGCAGCGCGGAAAAAGGCTCTTTTGCAGTTTTTTGGCTCGGCAAAGGCCGTTTCCGGCGCTCGGTTTGAGGATCTGGCCCGCGTCGGCGGAATCAGCGCTTCTTTGGCTAAAAAAATCTATGCTTATTTTCACGAGAAGGAGTAGAACGAAGGGCGAGCTCTTTTCCCGCTTTCTGAAAGTTGCGCGGTGCCGGAATGTTTAAAACGCTTGCCAATCAATTGACGCTTTCGCGTATTCTCCTGATCCCCGTTATTTTGATCCTGCTGGCCTTGCCCGGTATCTGGGCGGCGTGGGCCGCTTGGCTTCTTTTTACGATCGCGGGCGTCACGGATTTTCTGGACGGCTATATGGCCCGCCGGGAGCATCAAGTTTCCAAAATCGGCCAATTCCTCGATCCTATCGCGGACAAGCTTCTTGTTTCCGCCGTTTTGCTTTTGCTCGTCGGCAATGGCCGGATCGAAGGGATCAATATCCTTCCGGCTTTGGTGATTTTGCTCCGCGAAGTTGCCGTGTCCGGCTTGCGTGAGTTTCTGGCAGGCCTGAGCGTTAGCGTGCCCGTCAGCCGCTTGGCCAAATGGAAAACAACGATCCAGCTTGTCGCTCTGGGCTTTTTAATCGTCGGCAGCCCGAATGCGCCCTGGTGGATTCCGGCCACGCTCATCGGCGACCTTTTGCTGTGGGTCGCAGGCGTTTTGACCGTGATGACGGGCTATGATTATTGGCGGGCTAGTCTGCGCCATTTCGATAGCTAGGGTCAGGACCCATTAAATTCGTAGAGTTCTGTTGCCCATGGTTTGAAAAAGAGCAGGAAATGAGCGAAGCTCGTATAAAAATACAGCAAGCGAAATTGACAAACTCTTTTTCAAACCATGGGCAACCCGCAAAAGTACCTAGGGGGGGGCGCGGCCCCAAAACGCCCCGGCTTCCTCAAAAAGCTTGTCCGTGCATCCAGCACGAAACCGCGCTTTTTTCGTAGCCGGAGACGTTCTGTCTCTCGCGCAGAACCTATGAATTTAATGGGTCCTGCCCCTAATCCTTAGCGTCTGCGTATTTTCGGCATTAAAGGGAAAATAAAAAAGAAACCAAACGGGATTCCGGGTTCGTCCTGCGGACGTCCCGGAATGACGCCACATGTGTGGAGCACGTTTATTTATAAGAGGCTTTGCCGTTTAGCAAAAACCGCCCCACGCAGGCGGCGTCATTGCGAGCGACTTGTCGCGCCGAAGCCCCGTAGGGGCGTAGGGGGAAGCGAAGCAATCCAGGATCGTTAGAATAAACGTTGGGTTTCATAGCTCTCTAACTTATCCAAAATAAAATGATTTATTTTATTTTGGGATACCGCCTGCTTCGCGGCGGAACCCCGCCCTTCCGGGCGGTTTTCATAGCTAAAACGCTTTATCAAAATAAAGTGTTTTAGCTATATCCTCTCCCTTGCGGGAGAGGATAGAAAAACCTGCGGTTGCGCAGAAAACGCTTGGTTTTTCTTGGTGAGGGGTTTTCTGAGTCTGAGGGTCTGGTGAGGCTTTATCAACCCCTCCCCAAACCTCTCCCGCAAGGGGAGGGGGCCATTGCATGGAGGTTCTGGTGGCGTTACTTCCGGAACTCTGCGGCAACTTCAAGGTGCGGTGAGAACAGGAACTGATCGACGGCCTTAAGCCTTGTGAAGCGATAGCCGCCTTCGATCAGGATTTTCGCGTCGCGCACAAAGCTCCCGGGATCGCAGCTGATGGCAATCACCGTCGGCACGTCGCTTTTGGCGAGCTGAGCCGCTTGCGCCTTGGCGCCACCGCGCGGTGGATCGAACAATGCAAAATCAAAATCGTTGCAATTGCCGGTGCTATAGGGATCGTTCATTAAATTGCGCTGCGAAACTTCGTCATGGGGATGGGCGCGACACGCGAGCGCCAGCGCCTCAACGGCTGGGCCATCAAGATCGACGAAGGTGCGCTTTTTCGCGCCATTGAGCGAAAGGCCGAAAGTGCCAAGGCCGCAGAAAAGATCGAGGACGTGCAAGCCTTCCTTCATGGCGCTTTGCGCAAAGGCGATCAAAGCTTGTTCACCGCCTTCGCAAGCCTGCAAAAACGATCCAGGCGGGAAGGGCAGGCGTGTTTCGCCAAACGTGACGCCCAGCGGCCTTGCATACGCGATCGGTTCGGCTGGTGTGCGATCATTCTTTTTCCACGAGAGATGCGCGACGTCGAGCGCCTGCGCCAGCGCGGCCAAATCCTGCCTTGTGGCGAGATCCAGCGATGGCCCGCCGATCAAAAGAACGTCAAGGCCATCGGGCAAAACGGTGACTTGAACGTCGGCTTTGTCGCCCTTGGGGAGCCAAAGGTGCAGATAGCGCCGCAGGTGGCTGATAAAAGCTTCCAGCGTTGGCACGAGAACGGGGCAGGCTTGCAGATCGACAATGTTCGCGCTGCGCGCTTCATTAAAGCCAACGATGATTCCTTGCGTTGTAGCACGAACGGCAAAACGCGCGCGCCGCCGTGTGCCGGGGCGTGTGACAAAGGGGGGCTCAATCTTTTCAGGAGCCAGGCCGTTTTCGGCCAAAAGGGCCATAAGCTGGCCGATTTTATGCACCTGATAGGCGGGGGCGGCCATGTGCTGAAACCGGCAGCCGCCACAGCGTGCGGCATGGGGGCAAAGCGGCTCAATGCGCGAAGGGCTGGGCGCCAGAACCTCAAGCAAACGGGCGCGGCGTGGATAGGTTAGGGGCTCGCACATTTCGGCACGCACCCGCTCGCCCGTCAAAGAGCCCGCGACGAAAATCGCGCCATTCTCATCATGAGCGACCCCGTCGCCAAGGGCGGCCAGATCGTCTATTGTCATCTCAAGGGTCGTCATGCTTTATAAGGCGCTCTTTCATAAAGAAGGTCGTTTGACTCGATGAAAAAAGAATGTCATCTCCGCGAAGGCGGAGATCCAGGGCCTTTGGAGCCGGCCTTTGTCTTGGGACTCTGGATGCCCGCCGATGCTCCACGCAGGTGGCGCGGGCATGACGAAGGTTCTTCATGTTTCACTCGGTTCGGAAACATTCTAACGAAAAGGATTCGAAAATGCGCGGCTATTTTGGCGTTGGGGTCGAAGGAATTAGCAAAAGCTTTAATTTAGGCAACCTTGTGCGGACGTCGCACGCCTTTGGCGCGAGCTTTTTCTTTACCATCAATTCCGAGCTGGATTACGAAAATATACGCACGTCGGACACCTCGCATGCCGACGTTCATTTGCCATTTTATCCCTATCCGAACGTGGCGGCCATGGCTTTACCCAAGGATTGCACGCTGGTGGGGGTCGAGCTTTTGGAGGAGGCGGTCGATCTGCCAACCTTCCGCCACCCGCTCCGGGCGGCCTATGTTTTAGGCCCGGAAAAGGGCAGCTTGTCGCCGGAACTGGTCGCCCGTTGCGATTATGTGGTTAAGATTCCGATGAAATTCTGCGTCAATGTCGGTGTGGCCGGGGCTTTGGTGATTTATGACCGCATGCTGGCTTTGGGCGATTTTGCCGAACGGACCGCGCATCCGGGCATCCGGCTCAGGAAAAACCGCTTGAAGTAAGAAAGGAGCCTTGATTGCTCCTTTCCTCTGGCTCTTTTATGCCATAGTCTTGTTTCTTAATATTTCCTTGCTTTAGTAAGGTCAAAACAGGAGGAACCCCGTGTCGCAAACTGTTGTTCTCGTCGATGACGACCGCAATATCTTAACCTCGGTGAGCATGGCGCTCGAGGCCGAAGGCTATCAGGTGCGCACCTATTCGGATTCCGAAGAGGCTTTGACCGCCCTTGTGGCCCGCCCGGCGGATATGGCCGTGCTCGATATCAAGATGCCGCGCCTGACCGGCATGGAGCTTTTGCAGAAATTGCGTCAATCGCCTGCCACGCAGCAGATGCCCGTCGTCTTTCTGACGTCCAAGGACGAAGAAGTGGACGAAATCATGGGCCTTTCGATGGGCGCGGACGATTACATCACCAAACCGTTCTCGCAGCGTCTTTTGCTGGAACGTATTCGCGCGATTTTGCGCCGCGAACAGCTTCGGCTCAATCCGCCGACGGACGATACGTCGAATATCTTGACGCGCGGTGAGCTTGTTTTGGATGGCGCGCGCCACCAATGCACATGGAAAGGCCTCAAGGTCGATCTGACCGTGACGGAATTCCTGCTCGTCAAAGCTTTGGCGCAGCGCATCGGCCATGTGAAAAGCCGCGATCAGCTGATGGACGCCGCCTATGGCGAATCCGTTTATGTGGACGATCGCACGATCGACAGCCACATCAAGCGCCTGCGCAAAAAGTTCCGTGCCGTCGATCAGAACTTTGAGCAGATTGAAACCTTGTACGGCGTCGGTTATCGCTACAAAGAGGTCTAAGGCGTGTTTTCTTTCCGCCTGCCTTCGTGGAAAAGCATCAAGCCGCCAACCCCAGACGTTTGCCTGTGGCCGCCCGCGCTTTGGACGCGCCGCAGGCCGGATTCCTTTTCGCCGCTGACGCTGCGTATTCTGGCTGTCAACGTGATGGCGCTCGCGATCTTGGTTGGCAGCTTGCTTTATCTGGGCCGGTATAAAGAGCGGCTGATCGAAACGGAGCTGGAAGGCCTTCAGATGCAGGCGCGCCTGTCGGCCAGCGCTGTGGCCGAAGGCGCGGTCGTTTTGGACGCCAATGAGCAGAATATCCTTTCGCCGCTTTTGGCGCGGCTGATGGTGCGCCGTTTGGTCGAGGCCAGCGAAACGCGCACGCGCCTTTACGACATGGACGATACGCTGATGGCCGACAGCAGGATCTTGCTCGATTCTGTCGAACGCGTGCAGGTGCGGCGGCTACCGCATCGGACATGGCTGCGTCCGGTCGCTTCGGCAGCGATGGGCTTTTTCGATTATCTGGATCATTGGCTTTCGCACGATGATTTTCCCGTCTATTCGGAAGAAAAAATCCGTAATGGCGGCCAATACGAAATCGTGAAAAAGGCCAAGGTTGGTGAGGCCGAAACACAAGTCTGGCGCATGCCCGAAGGGGGGCTTCTTTTATCGGTCGCCGTTCCTGTGCAGCGCTATAAGCAAGTTTTGGGCACGATGATGCTCTCACGCCCCGATACGCGCATTGCGGCCTCAATCCGTGCCGTGCGCATCGATATTTTGAAAATTTTCTGCGTGACGATTTTGATCACGTTTCTTTTGTCGTTCTATTTGGCGCGTGAAATTGCGCGGCCGCTCAAACAATTGGCCAAGGCGGTGGAGAGCGTGCGGCTCGGCCAGCGCAAAGTTGAAGGTCTGCGCGGTACGTCGCGCCTTTTGGGGCCCGATGCGATCCCTGATTTTAGCGGCCGCGCCGACGAAATTGGCGATTTATCGGTCGCTTTGCGTGCCATGACGGCGGCCTTGGCCCAGCGCATCGGTGCGATTGAGAATTTTGCGGCCGATGTCGCGCACGAAATCAAAAACCCGCTGACCTCGCTGCGCAGCGCGGTCGAAACGGTGCAGATTGTGCGCGATCCTGAGCGGCAGGCCAAGTTGCTTCAGGTTATTCGCGACGACGTGGGCCGTTTAGATCGTTTGATTAGCGACATTTCAAACGCGTCGCGGCTTGATGCCGAGCTGACGCGCGATGAAGCCGTTGCGCTTGACGTAACAAAGATGCTGCATACGCTGATTGATTATTATGCGACGACACCGACGCAGGCTGAGAAGAGGGCGACGGTTGTTTTGAGCCCAGAGCCGAAAGAAGGCCTTCTTGTGCCCGGCATTGAAGGCCGTCTTGTGCAGGTTATGCAGAACCTTATTACGAACGCTTTGTCCTTTGCGCCCGCCGATAGCCAAGTGACCGTCACGGCGCAGCCCATTGAAAGGGGCGTTGAGCTTCTTGTCGAAGATTGCGGCGGCGGCATTCCTGATGGGAAGTTAGAAGCGATTTTTGACCGCTTTTATAGTGAGCGCCCCAAGAGCGAAAAATTCGGCACGCATTCCGGTTTAGGGCTCAGTATTTCGAAGCAAATTGTCGAAGCGCATCACGGCCGAATCTGGGTAGAGAATCGCAAAGATGCAGACGGACGTACCGTTGGCGCACGTTTTATTGTGCGATTGCCGGGGTTTGAGGTCGAATAAGCTAACGTCGTTTGAGCAGGCGCAGCATAAGATCTGCTCCGTAAATGACAAAGAAAAGCGCGCGCCTTTATTGCGACGCAGCATATAAATCCTTGTATTATCATATAAGTTCGCTTGATTTGCCGAAAGGTAACACCTATCTTTCTGCCAAGCTTATCCATCGCTGTGAGAAGGCGGGCATTTTCTTTGCTTTGTCGTCTCGTGGTTTCTCTCTCCCATTTCTTTCGCTCGAAGGAGTTTGTCTCTCATGAGTTCTGTCGTTATCGCGAGCGCTGCTCGTACGGCTATCGGTTCATTCAATGGTGCGTTGGCTTCTGAATCGGCCGCGTCGCTTGGCGGCGTTGTCATCAAGGAAGCGATCGCGCGCGCAAAGCTTGCGCCGTCCGATGTGTGCGAAGTCATCATGGGCCAAGTCCTTGCGGGCGGCCTTGGCATGGGCCCGGCACGTCAAGCGGCGATGGCTGCGGGCGTCCCCGAAGATAAGACGGCCTATGCCGTCAACCAAATCTGCGGTTCGGGCCTTCGTACGGTCGCAAACGGCTATATGGCGATCAAGGCGGGCGATGCACAGATCGTTGTCGCGGGCGGCATGGAAAGCATGAGCAACTCGATGCATGCCATGGCTTTGCGCAACGGCGTTCGCATGGGCAATGGCACGCTGATCGACACGATGATCAACGACGGCCTGACGGACGTTTTCAACAAGTATCACATGGGCATCACGGCAGAGAACGTGGCCGAGAAGTTTGGAATTACGCGCGAGATGCAAGATATCTTCGCCGTCGAATCTCAGCTTAAGGCCGAAGCCGCTATCAAGGCTGGCAAGTTCGTCGATGAAATCGTCCCGGTTGTCATGCACACCAAGAAGGGCGACGTCACGTTCGCGCAAGACGAGTTCCCTCGTTTCGGCGCGACGGTCGAAGGCCTCGCCAAATTGAAGCCTGCTTTCAAGAAAGACGGCACGGTTACGGCTGGTAACGCTTCGGGCATTAACGACAGCGCCTCGGCGGTTGTGTTGATGACGGAAGAGGAAGCCTCACGCCGTGGCCTCACGCCGCTTGGGCGTATCGTTTCCTGGGCGACTGCTGGTGTCGATCCGAAGCTTATGGGCACAGGCCCGATCCCGGCCAGCCGCAAGGCTCTGGAAAAGGCGGGTTGGTCGGTTGGCGATCTCGACCTTATTGAAGCAAACGAAGCTTTCGCCGCGCAGGCGATTGCCGTGAACCGTGAGATGGGTTGGGACGTCTCGAAGGTCAACGTGAATGGCGGCGCGATTGCGCTCGGCCATCCGATTGGCGCTTCGGGCAACCGCATCCTCGTGTCTTTGATTCATGAAATGCAAAAACGTGGCGCTAAAAAAGGTTTGGCCACGCTCTGCATCGGCGGCGGCATGGGCATTGCCATGTGCGTCGAACGGTAAGTTCGTAAAACAAACAAACCTTTAAGCTTTGTCCTGATCTTGGCTAGCCGCAAAAAGCGGCTTGCCGAGACAGGTGAAGTGTACCCAACTTTCAATCACTAGGGGTGAACAATGGCGAGAAAGATAGAGAAAAAGCGCGTTGTCGTGGTGACTGGCGGAACCCGTGGTATCGGGGCTGCCATCAGCAAGACCATGCACGAGTTCGGCTACACCGTTGCGGCAACCTATATGGGCAACGACCATGCTGCCGAGGAATTTAGAAAAAAGATGGGCCTTGATGCCGTTTATAAATTCGACGTTTCGGATTTTGACGCTTGTCAAGAAGCCGTGGCCACGATTGAAAAGGATCTGGGGCCTGTCGATATTCTTGTGAATAACGCGGGCATTACGCGCGATTGTTTTTTGCACAAGATGACGATTAAACAATGGAACGAGGTCCTTCAAACGAACCTTAATTCCGTGTTCAATATGTCGCGCCTTGTTATCGAAGGTATGCGCGATCGTGGGTTTGGCCGTATCATTTCGATTAGCTCGATTAACGGTCTTTCCGGTGCGATGGGGCAAACGAACTATTCGGCGGCCAAGGCAGGCATTATCGGTTTTTCGAAATCTTTGGCGCTTGAAGTGGCAAACAAAGGCGTGACGGTCAACGTCGTTGCGCCGGGCTATATCGAAACGGATATGGTCAAGGCGATTGCGCCGGAGATCTTGGAAAAGATCGTTGCCAAAATCCCGGTGAAGAAGCTTGGCAATACGGATGGCATCGCGCGTCTTGTGGCGTTCTTGGCCGACGATGCCAATGGCTTTACGACCGGGGCCACGTTCAGCATCAATGGCGGCCAATATTTGTCTTAAACCGCAAGCTCCGCAAAGGAGCGGTATTTTGTGAAAAGAAAAAAAGCCCGGCAGGCGCGAACCTGTCGGGCTTTTTGGTTTGGGTTTCGTTATTGCAGCGTTTTCGTCGGCGCTTCGGTCATCCTTGTGCGAACGGCCTTGCCATGAATACTGTCCGTCATGCCCGCTTCAGGCGGGCATCCAGGGCCATTAGGGCAAGCGCTGGACATAATGGCTCTGGATCCCGGATCAGCGCGGTTCGCTTGCGCTCGCCGCTTGTCCGGGATGACTGTTGTTATTAATGGCTGTGCCTATCATATAATTTTGTCATTCCGGGACGTGCGTAGCGCGGACCCGGAATCCCGTTTGGTTTCTTTCCTTTGGATTAGCGGTATTTTGTGAAAAGAAAAAAAGCCCGGCAGGCGCGAACCTGTCGGGCTTTTTGCGTTTTTGCTTTGTTATTGCGGTTTGAGCGTCGGCGCTGTGCTCGCAATTGTGCGGACTTGGCCCGGACGCGAGGCAAACGTGACGACGTTGTCTTCTGCCGGCCGAACGGTTGCTTCGCGTTCGGCGTTCAAGACACCCATCGCATCGCGCGCATGGGGGCCAAGCTTTTGATGGTTGGCCATGGCGGCAAGGAGCGGTTCCGCGCCCATGGCAAGGATTGCCGTATTGAGCTTGTGCATTTCAGTTTCGGGATAGGCAAGGCCCATTTCAACAGGAGCAAAATCGTTACGCATGGTCGGTCTCCTCTTCTAATGTCTCAATAATGGCTTCGGCACGGCGGATATGAATTGGTTTTTCAATGTCCGCCAAATAAAGCTCGTCGTCCAAAACGACTTCCTCGTTTTCGACGCGCGTGAAAAAGGCGTCGTACACTTCGCGCAGCTGCGCAAGCTTGGGGCTATAGAGCTTTTGATCTTCGGACGTGCAGGTGAGAAGCACCTGTTCCATCGCCGCGAGCTGCTGATAAAGATGGCTGCGCATTTCGGCATGGACTTCGCGCTCGATGCGAAGCTGTTCCCAATCCAGCATCACGTCTTTGATCGTTTTTTTGATCACGGGCCAATGGTCACCCGTTTCGCCCATTTCCTGCCCAGCGACCAAAAGCGCGTTACGAACGAGATCCTTCATCTGGCTCTCGGTCATCTGGAAAGTGGTGGTCTGTGTTTTTGTCGTGGTCATTTTTGCGACCTCATCAAATCTCAAACGTCTTGGACTATGCCTTCGTTCTTGATTCTAGAAATACCACGCGTGTGCTTAAGCAAGCTTTAAAACCCCCGTGTTTTTCGGGAGAAAACGTACAAGGGCTTCAAATAAATATGAAAGTAATTGATGAAACTATTTGGAAACGCCATGCAAATAATAAAATCCAATCTATCTGGACTTATTAGTGCACGGTGCGATGGGGTGAGGGTTCGAACGGATCGCTCACGGCGATTTCGACTTTTCCAGCTAGCGCGGCCAGTTCGTGCCGCAAGATAAGATTGGATTCGATCAGCGCTTGAATCTGGCCATCCTGTAAAACCTGCTGCTGCCGCAGGTTGTCAATTTCGCCCGCATAATCCTGGGCTAAAGCTGTTTGTGCGGTGGCGGCTTCTTCAAACGTCGTGCAAAGCGCGCGACGCAATTTCCTCAGCCACAAAACCGCGAAGCCTGCAAAGCCAAGAGCTGCAAGCGCCGTCGAGGCGACAAAAAGGGCGGACCAAAGTTCCATAACCGGATAGATTAGGCGGCCTTTTTCTTTCTGGCAAGCCTACCGTTTTATGTCTTCAAGAATCCGTAAGGGAACAGGGCCTTGGCTGAGCCGAGCGCGATAGAATTGCAGGTTTTCGATGATCCGTTGCACATAATTGCGTGTTTCGTAGATAGGGATGAGCTCGATCCAGTCGATCGGATCAATCTCGTTCGTGCGCGGATCGCCGAACAGTTCGATCCATTCCCGCACGCGGCGCGGCCCGGCGTTATAACCCGCCAAAGCAAGGATGTACGAACCGTTGAAATTGTCGATTTGGTTTTGGATAAAGGTCGTTCCCAATTTGACATTGTAGTCCGGATCAAAAAGGCGGCCTGACGAATAAGAAAGCCCCATCTTGTCGGCAAGACCTTTGGCCGTCGCAGGCATCAACTGCATCAGGCCTTGGGCGCCCGCTTGGCTTCCGGCGTCGGCTTGGAACTGGCTTTCCTGCCGGATGAGGGCATGGGTCAAGGCAATTTCTGGTGGCGTCGGAATATCCATGGACAAAAGAGGATAGGCCGCGCCGCGCAGGATGAAGTTCTTTTGATTGGCAGCCTTGGCGGCGACGACGGCCCAATCGGGACGCTGAAGCTCATAGGCTAACTGAAGAAGCATCGCGAAAGCGACGCGCTGGTTCGAGGCGGTTAATGCCGCGCGGAAGAATGTTTCGGCGCGTGCCGTCAAACCCAAGGCATAAAGCTTTTCGATGGCGCGAATGTTGTCGTGCGCAAAGAAAGCGTTTTGAACATTAGACGGCACGGGCGGCTCGGGCGAAGCTTCGATGGTTGGCCGCGCGTAAAGCCTTGTGATGGCAAGCTGGCCATAGAATGTCGTGTTGAGCGTTGCGGCGGATTCGTACGCTTGCTCGGCCTCATGCTTGCGGCCCATGACTTCATAGGTTCGACCCAGCCAATAATAGGCGCGTCCCTGCGAGATGGGCGCGTTGGTCGTTTCGATCAAACGTTTGAAATGTTGTTCGGCAAGTTCGGGCTTTTTAAGAAAACGCAGCGCAAGCCAACCGGAAAGCGATTCCGCTTCCGCAAGAGGAAAGCCTGTTTGCAAGCCGTGCTTGGTAGCCAGCCGATAGGCGAGCGAGAAATCTTTCTTCTCCATCGCGCGGCGAATAATAACGCGCCGCTGCTTCCACCAATTTTCCGGGCGGCCCAGCGTTGCGGGGGCATCGAGCAAAATTTCGGTGGCGGCGGAATCGTCGTTCCTTTGGCAATGCCAACGCAGGCGTTCGAATAAAAGACCGGGATCGCGTTGAAGGGAAGAGGGCACACGATCGACAAGCGTTGAGGCATTCGGGCGCTCATTCGCAAGAGCCAACCGCGCTTCGGCTAGATCTTGTTGTGCTTTGCTGACATAGGGGAACATGGCGCGCGCGCTGGCTGCGTCGTTTTCCCACAGCAAGCGGTCAAGACGGGCCACATGATCCTTGGGCGATATAAGAGAGGCATAGTTGGCATAAAAAGCTTCGCGGTCGTTCTTGCTGAAACTCGCGTCGATCCATTTATTGCGAATCAGCGTGGAGGCGATTCGCGATTGGCCGGATTGGTTGAGGGCGTCGATGTAACGGTAAAACCCCGCCAGCGTGAGGGGCTGATAGGCATTAAACCAGTTGGCGACAAGCTTAGGATCGGCATTTGAGGGTATTTTTTGCTCCGCGATCATCAAAATGCCCTTGAGGCCGGGCCATTCGGGATTTTCGGTCACGAATCCGGCCAGCTCGTCAAAACTATAGGCATTGCCCGGCTGAGCCATCAAATAGGCTTTCAGGACCTTGTTCAAAACGGGGTCCGAGCCGCGCGAAAGGGTGCGTTCGACGGATTCTGTCTGGCCTGAATCCATCGCATCGAAGGCGGAAAGATAGGAGCGGTCGGCGGTGCTGCTCAATGTTGAGCGGGCTTCAGCGACGGAGGCGACGGCTGTCAAGGAGAGGAGCGCGGTAAGAAGGCCAATTAAGGCAAAATGAAGGCGAGACATGAGGGCAAAACGTCCAATCCATCGAAGAAAAAAGAGCAAAACGGAGTTAACGCCGACTGCGCCGCCATTGCAAGAGGTTGCCTTTCTAAGGTATCAAGAAGCATGACTGGAAATGGTACATCAGATCGGACAAAGGCTTTTAAGTACGTGGCGGTAAACCGCCGCGCACGGCACGATTATTTTATCGAAAGTACGGTTGAGGCGGGTATCGTCTTGGTCGGAACTGAGGTGAAATCGCTGCGCCTTGGTCAAGCGAGCATTCAAGAATCGTTTGCGCAAGATCAGGCCGATGGTGGCCTTTATCTTTTGAATGCCTATATTCCTGAATATCAACAGGCGGGCGCGCATCTTCAACACGAAACGCACAGGCCGCGTGCGCTCTTGCTCCATAAGCGGGAAAAAAACAAACTTTTAGGCTCGATCCGCCGCGACGGAATGACTATTATCCCGCTAGGGATATACTTCAATAAGCGCGGCCTCGCCAAGGTTGAGCTCGGCCTTGCCAAAGGTAAGCAAAAAGCCGATAAGCGCGAAGCTATTAAACAACGCGACTGGCAGCGCGACAAGGCCCGCATCCTGCGGGAGAGAAACAAGGGCTGAGACCTTTCTATGCGGGATATTCGCAAACAAATTCTGCACAACATAACGCCGTTTATCGGATTCATTTTGTTCGGAATCGCGCTGGCCATCGTTTATCACGAGGTACGCGTTTACCATTGGCACGAGATCAAAGGCGCGTTCCTTTCGATCCCGCCTTCGGTGCTTGTGCTGATGGCTGTCATTACCGGCGTCGGCTATGTCGTGACGAGTTTTTACGATTACCTCGCCTTGGCCTATATCCATGAAAAGCTTTCCTATCCGCGCGTCCTATTGGCTTCGTTTTTGAGCTTTGCCGTCAGCAATACGGTCGGCCATGCGATTTTCTCCGGCGGCTCGTTGCGCTATCGCTTTTATTCGAATTGGGGCGTTTCCGCGCTTTCGGTCGCCAAGATCGTTTTGTTCTGTTCGCTTACCTATATCGTCGGTTCGCTGACGATTATGGTCGGTGGCTATTTCAGCTTGCACGAGCATCTGGCGTTTGCGAACGATCATGTGCGCCATTCCGTTGCGCTTCTGGCGTGGGTCAGCGCCTTTTTGATGGCGGCATGGTGGGCGGCGATTTTGCTGTATCGCAAGCCGATCCATCTCAAGCAATTTACGTTTCAATTGCCGCATCCGCTTTTGGCCCTCGCGCAGCTTGGCGTGGCGGTTGTTGATTTGCTTTTGGCCGGGCTTGTCCTTTACCTGCCGCTTTTGCACTTTGTCGGCATTTCGTTCCAAGATTTTCTTGTCCTTTATATTGCCGCGCAGCTGATCGGCTTGTTCAGCCAAGTTCCGGGCGGCATCGGCGTTTTTGAAGGCGCGTTTTTGTTCTTGGCTTCGGAGCGTTATCCATCCTCAAGCCTTTTTGCGGCTTTGCTGGCTTATCGCGCGGTTTACTATTTCCTGCCGCTCGGCGTTGCGGGCGCGCTTCTCGTTTTGTACGAGATGCATTTGCGCCGCGTTTTCCAAAGCGCCGTTGTTAAAACGACCGTGAGTACGATCAAGGTTGCCATGCCGCAGATCCTATCGGTCTTGCTACTGATGGGCGCGGTGGTCCTTTTGCTTTCCGGCGCGACGCCGGGTGAGAGTGACCGTCTCAGCTGGTTGCATTATTTTGTGCCGTTGCCGCTTATCGAATTTTCGCATTTGATCGCGAGCATCACGGGCGTTGCGATGCTGTTTTTGGCGCGCGCGGTTCAACAGCGTATGGATTCCGCTTATTACGCGACGATCGTCATGCTTTTGGTCGGTATCGTCGCGTCGCTGGCCAAAGGGTGGGATTTCGAAGAAGCATCAATCCTGACGACGTTGCTACTCGTTATCTTGCCGTCGCGTCGCTTGTTCTATCGCAAATCGGCGCTGCTGACTTTGGATTACCCGGTGCGATGGCTCGTTTTGATCTTTTCGCTTATCGGTCTTTCGGTTTGGCTCGGCTTCTTTTCCTACCGCCATGTCGAATATGCGAACGATCTGTGGTGGCATATGTCGCTCAAGAACGACGCTGCGCGTTTCTTGCGTTCGCTGGTCGGTATTTCGGTCGTGACGGCGGGCGTTATTTTGCATCAGCTTTTGATGGGCAGTCCCTATTTGTTTTCTTTGCCGAATGCAGAGGAATTGGCGCAGGCTGAAAAATTAGTGCGCGCGTCAAAGGAGACGATGTCGAACTTGGCGCTGCTGGGCGACAAATATCTGTTTTGGAGCGAAACAAAAAACAGCTTTGTCATGTTCGATGTGACAACGCGCGTTTGGATCGCTTTGGGAGATCCCATTGGCAATCCGGCTGAGTTTGAAGATTTGATCTGGCATTTCCGTGAGCTGGCTGACCGCTATGGCGCGCGCCTTGCTTTTTATCAAGTTGGGCAAACCTATTTGCCTTATTATATCGACCAAGGGCTCAGCCTGATTAAGTTAGGCGAAGAAGCGCGCATCCCGCTTTCGACCTTTACGCTCGAAGGGAAAAAGACGCGCAACCTGCGCAACGCATTACATAAACAAGAGCGCGAAAATTTGACGCTGACGTTCCTTTATGGCGACGATGTTGATGCGGTGATGCCGGAGTTGGCCCGCATTTCACGCCTTTGGCTTAAGGCGAAAAAGGTGAGGGAGAAACGTTTCTCGCTTGGCTTCTTTGAACCGCGGTACATCAAACGTTGTGGCGTCGCCATCGTGCGCAAAGACGATCGTATTCTGGCTTTTGCAAATCTTTGGCCTGCGGCCGATAAGGAAGAATTCTCGATCGACCTAATGCGCTACGATCCAGAGGCTTTTAACGGCCTTATGGAATACTTGATGGTGCAGCTCATTTTGTGGGCCAAGGAGCAGGGATATAAATGGTTTAATCTTGGCATGGCACCTTTGTCTGGGCTTGAAGCGCATCCGCTTTCGCCGCTTTGGCATAAAATTGGCAATACGATCTTTCGCTTGGGGACAGAGTTCTATAACTTCGAAGGCCTCTATCAGTATAAAAACAAGTTTGGTCCCGTCTGGTCGCCGCGCTATCTTGCCGCGCCCGCTGGGTTGCAGGCGGCTTCAACCTTGCTCTCGGTTATGGGGCTCATCTCTGGCGGTATCACAGGAGTGATTAAGGAATGAAACGGTTAGGTTTTTTGGTTCTTGGCTTGTGCCTTCTTGCGGGACCTGTTTTGGCGGATGATGACGACGATGAAAAGTTCGTCCCCATTCCTGCGCCGCAGGATTCGCAGATGTCGATGGCCTTTCAAGAAATAGCCGATGCCTTTGAACCGTTTGGTCCGCTTCATATCTATAAGACCAGCGAACAGCCCAAGCATGTTGTCCTGTTTATTTCCGGTGATGGCGGTTGGGACGTTGGCGTTCAGAATATGGTGCGCTCGCTCCAGCAGCCCGATACGATGCTGGTGGGGATCGACATCACGTCCTATGTGAAAAAGATCAACGATAGCAAGTCGAAATGCACCTATGGCGCGGCGCAGTTTGAGGCGCTCAGCCAATATCTGCAAAAGAAATATAAGTTTTCGCACTATATCCAACCTATCTTGGTTGGGTTCTCTTCGGGTGCGACGATGGTTTACGCGATTTTGGCCCAATCGCCTGCCAATACGTTTGCGGGTGGCATCAGCATGGGCTTTTGCCCGGATTTGAAAACGGTTCATCCCTTTTGTAAGGGAAATGGCGGCCTGACCTATAAGGTCAACAAGGACCTTGGCTTCGTCTATCAAATCACGTCGAAGCTTCCGGCAACATGGATCGTGTTGCAAGGCAATCAGGACGAAGTTTGCTCGACGCCCGATACGCGCAAGTTTGTCGGTAAAGTCGAGAAGGGGGAAATCTTCGAATTGCCAAAGGTCGGTCATGGCTTTTCTGTCGAACGGAACTGGGTGCCGGAATTCCGCGCAGCCTTCCAACAGATCATTCGTGAAAATGTGACGCAAGGACAGCAACCCGATGAAGATTCTGACGTGCACGATTTGCCTTTGATCGAACTCCCCGCCGAGAAGAAAAGCGAAACGATGGCTATTATCATTTCGGGTGATGGCGGTTGGGCCAATATCGATAAGGAAATTGGCGATACGCTGAGGGATGATGGCGTGCCGGTCGTGGGACTGAACTCGCTTCAGTATTTCTGGGAAAAGAAAACACCCGATATCGCGGGCAAGGATCTGGCCCGGATTATGGAACATTATACCGATGGATGGGGCGCCAAGAAGTTCATCCTGGTTGGTTATTCGCGCGGTGCAGACACGTTGCCCTTTATGGTCAGCCGCTTGCCGGATGATCTTAAGAAAAAGGTTCAGTCGGTTTCGCTGCTTGGGCTTGAGGACGATGTTGATTTTGAGTTCAGGGTTGCCGATTGGGTTAGCGATAGCGATGGCCATTACAAGACGCTGCCCGAGATCAAAAAGATCGAGAACATGAGCGTGATGTGCCTTTATGGCGATGAAGAAGATGACAGCGCGTGCACCAAGTTGGACGCCAAAAAGATCACCGTTGTTAAAAAGAGCGGCGGGCATCATTTCGGCGGCGATTATGAAGGCTTGGCTCAGCTGATCTTGCAGCAGGGCAAAAAGCCGTAAGGCTGGCTTTGAATCCCCGCCTTTTGCCTTAAGGGCTTTGGGGGGGGCCGTTCCCTTCACTAAGGGTTCATAAGAAGCGTCATTCCGGGGCGCGGAACGGCGCTGCGCCGGAACGCGAACCCGGAATCCAGTATTATTTTTTAACTGAATAAAACCAAATGGGATTCCGGATCATCATGGCTCACTTTGTTCGCCATTCGTCCGGAATGACGCAAAAGAGACAGCAAGGATTCGCATAAACCGCCCCGCGCAGGCGGCGTCATTTCCGCGAAAGCGAAAATCCCGTTTCTTTGACAAAAACCAAACGATATAACTTATCCAAAATAAAATGATTCATTTTATTTTGGGCTACCGCCTGCTTCGCGGCGGAACCCCGCCCTTCCGGGCGGTTTTCATAGCTAAAACGCTTTATCAAAATAAAGTGTTTTAGCTATATTTCTGGTTCGTGTGTCAAAGCGATAAAAAAAGGCGGCCTCAAAGAGGCCGCCTTTTTTATTTTTATAAGAAAGAATCTTAGGCCACTTCTTGTTGAATGGCTTCCTTGGTTTCTTCCATGTTTTCCGTGATTTCACGGACGTTGGGTTGCGCCATCGGTTGCGAAGTCGTAAGTGGCGGCGCATTTGGATCGCGCGCACGCGCGATATGCGGCGCAAGATCCTGCAGCTCGATGAAATTGTCGGCCTGACGGCGAAGTTCATCCGCCACCATCGGGGGCGAAGAGCGCATCGTGCTGACGATGCTGACGCGAACGCCCTTGCGTTGAACGGCTTCGACCAAGCGGCGGAAATCGCCGTCGCCGGAGAAAATCATGATGTGATCGACATGGTCGCACATTTCCATCACGTCGATGGCAAGTTCGATATCCATGTTGCCTTTGATCTTACGGCGGCCAAAGGCATCCGTGAATTCCTTGGTCGGCTTTGTGACCATGGCATAGCCGTTATAGTCCAGCCAATCGACGAGCGGACGAATCGGAGAATATTCTTCGTTTTCGACGAGGGCGGTATAATAAAAGGCGCGGACGAGACGGCCACGGCCAGCAAAAAGCTCAAGAAGGCGCTTGTAATCAATGTCGAATCCTAAACCACGAGAAGCGGCATAAAGATTGGCACCATCAATAAACATGGCCATCCGCTCTTCTTTATAAAAAATCATCTTTGTCCCCTCAGGATATGACGCGCTTTGTTAACCGTAACAAAAAAGGGCGCTCATGCCAAATTCTCAAGTTCTTTACCCTAGGCCGGGTTACCAAAAAAAGGCAACAGCGATTCACGACCTTCATCGCCGAACGACGACGAAAATGAGTGTTACGCTAAAACAAGGAAGCCTGCAAGATCACTTTTATGGTGAGTGGGGGTGAAAACGGTAAAAATCATTCGCGCTTATGCCTTTGTTCTTTTTAAGGATAATGCCCATAAAGGAGGCAACGCTTTTTCGCTACCGGAACCCTTTACATGAGCATGCTATCGTGGATAAAATAGGCGCTCACGTGAACGCGATGAAATGTCTGGGGTCCAGCCACGGCTAAGAGAGGTTGGGATGAGGTTGTTTTGTCGTATGGTTTCTTTTTTTTAAAGCTCAATTGAAGGAGCGTTCTTATGGCGCGCGTAACGGTCGAAGATTGTGTGGTTCTGGTTCCTAACCGCTTTCAGCTTGTGATGATGGCGGCGCATCGTGCGCGCGCTTTGGCGTCTGGCGCTGAGATGCGGGTCGAACGCGACCGCGATAAAAACCCGGTTGTCGCGTTGCGCGAGATCGCTGAGGAAAAGCTCGATTTAGAGAGCCTCAAGGAATCGCTCGTCAAGAGCATGCAAAAACGCATTGAGCCGGATCGTCCCGAAGAAGAAGTGACGGATCTGATGGCCAGCGAACAGCAAAACTGGATCAGCGCCGGCCTTGACGAACAAGAAGGCGACGACGTGATCGACGCTGACCTTGACGAAGAGGACGAAGGCGAAGAGGGCAACGGTCTCGTTGACGATTTTGGTCCGGCCGATAAATCTTTCGAAGACGCTGAGATCAAGGATTAAGCATTTCGCCGCGTGTCTCCCAAGGATAGCGGGGCGCGCGGCTTGATTTGAGCAAGGGGTTCCGGCGGTGGGTGATGCGGTCTTTCTTACGCGCGAAGGAGGGAGGTCCGTATGAGCCCTTCTGATCTTTCGCAATCGAAAGACGGCTCCTCTGATTCCGAAGCCGCCGCCACGCCGCCACGCAAACCGCTTCGGTTGATGCGCCAGTATGAACTGGTCGAACGCGTCAAAGCCTATGACCCCAATGCCGACGAAGATCTTTTAAACCGCGCCTATGTTTTTTCGATGCAGGCGCATGGCGCGCAGGTGCGCGCTTCGGGCGATCCGTATTTTTCCCATCCGCTTGAAGTCGCGGGCATCCTGACTGAAATGAAGATGGACAGCCCGACGATTGCGACGGCTTTGCTCCATGATACGGTCGAAGATACCTCCGTCACATTGCAAGATATCGAAAAACTTTTTGGCAAAGAGGTGGCGCGGCTTGTCGATGGCGTAACAAAGCTTTCGCGTATTGAGCTGCAATCCGATCAGGTCGCGACGAAACAAGCTGAGAATTTCCGCAAGCTTGTTTTGGCTATGTCGGAAGATATTCGCGTCCTTCTCGTCAAACTGGCAGACCGTTTGCACAATATGCGAACGCTGCACTTCATCAAAAATCCCGATAAGCGCCATCGTATTGCGCGCGAAACGCTGGATATTTATGCGCCGCTTGCCGAACGCATCGGTATCCAACGGATGCAAGATGAGCTGCAAGATCTTTCCTTTGCCGAGTTGAACCCGGACGCGCGCGAAAGTATCGTTTCGCGTCTGGCTTATTTGCGGCATGAGGGCGAAAGCGTCGCCAGCAAGGCGCGCGACGAACTTGAACATGTTTTACGCGCAAGCGGTATTAACGGCGTCGTCGAAGGGCGTGAGAAAAAGCCTTATTCGATCTGGCGCAAGATGAATAAGAAGGATATCGGGTTTGAACAGCTCTCCGATATCATGGCTTTTCGCATTCTCGTCGATACGGTTGAGCAATGCTATCAGACGCTCGGCATCATTCATCACCATTACCCCAGCGTGCCGGGACGTCTCAAAGACTACATCTCGACGCCAAAGCCCAATAAATACCAAAGCATCCATACGACCATTATCGGCCCGCAGCGTCAGCGCATTGAGGTGCAAATCCGCACGTTCCAAATGCATGAAGTCGCTGAACTCGGCGTGGCCGCGCATTGGGCCTATAAGGCGGGGGAGCGCGCGCCAGAGGGTGCGGAATATCGCTGGCTGCGTGAGCTTTTGGATATTGTCGAGCATGCGCAAAAGCCCGAAGAATTTCTTGAGCACACCAAACTTGAGCTGTTTCAAGAACAAGTCTTTTGTTTTTCGCCTAAGGGCGATTTGATCGCTTTGCCGCGTGGCGCGACGCCAGTTGATTTTGCGTATGCGGTGCACAGCCGCGTGGGTGACGCTTGCGTCGGATCGAAAGTCAATGGGCGCATGGTGCCGCTTCGCACCGAACTCCATAACGGCGATCAAGTTGAAATCATCACGCAAAAGGGCGGCACGCCTTCGCCCGCGTGGGATCGTTTTGTCGTTTCGGGCAAGGCGCGCTCGCATATTCGCCGGTTTATCCGCACACAACAGCGCACCGAATATGTGGCGCTGGGCCGCGCGATGCTTGAAAAAATATGCAAGCAGGAGGGCGTGGATTTCGGTGAAAAACCGTTCGAAGCCGTAGCAAAGAATTTCCAATCTGCTTCGTTCGAAGATTTGCTCGCCAATATTGGCGCTTCGATCCAATCGGCGCGCGACGTTTTCTTTGCGGCTTTCCCAGATCATAAAGCGAAACCGGTCGAAAGAACGCTCATTGTGACCGAGGGCGGCGTTACGTCCGTCAAAAAACCAAAGGCCGATGGTGCGGCATCAAGCGGCTCGGCACCGCTCACGCTCAAGGGGCTTATTCCCGGCATGGCCGTTCATTTTGCGCGGTGCTGTCATCCGCTGCCGGGCGATCATATCGTCGGTATCGTTTCGACGGGTCGCGGTGTGACGATCCATACGACGACGTGCGAAACGCTTGAGGCCTTCCGTGATGCGCCCGAACGTTGGATCGACGTCGATTGGGGCGACGGCTATGGCAAGGAAGTCGGTATGGTCGGGCGGCTTACGATCACGCTAACGAACCGTCCGAATAGCTTGGGTTCGCTGGCCACGATTATCGGTAAGGGCAACGGCAATATTCGCGATTTGAAAATTATCGGACGTACGCCTGAGTTTTTCGATTTACTGGTGGATGTGGATGTTAAGGATACGCAGCATTTGCTGAATATTATGGCGGCACTTCGCGCGAATACGGCCATTATTTCCGTTGACCGCACCAAGGGGCGGTAAGGTTAAGGGCCGGGCCCTAAACTTGGTATTGAAAAGGTTATTTATAAAAATCATAATAAAAATGCACTTTCGGTGGAGGGGCTATTATGGGCTATGCTTTTACTTCGGATGAAGATGTCGCTTCCTCTCTTCTTTTTAAAGAAGGTGCGCCGGACGATTTCCTGAACTATAAAACCAAGAAATTCCATTTGTACGGCCCGTCGGCGATGGCTTGCCGTCACCACGGTTTTCCGGTCATGTTGACGTATATGGATGGCCCGCATTCGAGATTTCTTTTTCTCGATGCGCCAAAGGTTGTCCAACTTCTCAAGGAAACCGATATCATTCGTCGTGCTTTGACGATGATGCCGCTGCTTCTCTCGTTTCGAACCCTGTTGGATGGCGCAGACCAAACTTTTGTCGTCGATCGTGGGGAGCTTAAAGAATTTTGGCGCGATCTGGATTCTCTGCGCGCGCCTTTGTCGGCGTATGTGCGCGAAAACGGATGCCTGCCTTATACCGATACGCCTGTGCGGGAAGGGCCGCCGACAGCTGAAGGCGTCGAAAAGACCAGACAGCCTTATGGCATTAAGCACGTCGAACCAGGCGGCATCAATCTGAGTGAAATCGATGAAGGCGTTCTTTTGGCGCTTCTTTACAACAATGCCTGCGTTTATGGTGACGATTTGAAGGCCTATCGCGGGGCGGAAATGACGCCGGAAGAGGGGCGTCATATCTTCAAGGAGATGGAGCGCCTTGGCATGCCGACTTATTTTGACGTGATGAATGCAAGGCCGATTAAAAGCTGCTTTACCCGCGAAGGGAAGGAACGGCGCTTGAGCCTTTCGAACTATTGGGGATTTAACGGCGTTCCTGTTGTGAGCTTGGTCCCTCTGGCCCGGCGCGGGATTTACCAATATCTCTCGGACTCCGCGTACCGAAGCTATAAGAACGAGGTTACAATCCGTTGCGAATTATTGCTTTCGCAGTCGCACGCGTTTGGCCGTGTGCCGCGTGGCGATGAAGTTGTTGAGGAGATTGATCGGCTCACGCGCAGCGCCTTGTCGCCGCATGCGATTGAGGGGTGGCAGCGCGATCAGGCTGAAGCATATGCGGAAGCGTTGAGGCCTGAGAATTGCGGCAACGAATATCAACTCAGTTTGTTTAATGCGAACCCGCATGAGGTTGGTTACTTGATTGAGCCGTTTACGCGCCAGCATGTCATGCGCGTCATGCCAAAGGCGAAAGCGCCACGTTTGGGATAAGCGCTCGCGCGATAGATTGTCCTTTTTGCTCTCGCGGGCATGACGGCAGGGTTAAGTGAAAAGCATGTCTATAAAACTTGTCATTCCGGGACGCGCAAAGCGCGGACCCGGAATCCCATTTGGTTTCTTTATGAAAAAACAAAAGAAATGGGATGCCCGCCTGCGCGGGCATGACGGACGTTATGAATGGACATGCCGCTCGCAATAACCGCTCCGCGCAGGCGGCGCGCCCGGCGTCTGAGGGAATAATATTTATGGCCGAAGGCCATTGGGCCATTGCGGCCCCGCGCGCTCGTGCGCGCGAAGCCAAGCGGGCGGATGCCCGCGCCCGGCGTCTGAGGGAATAATATTTATGGCCGAAGGCCATTGGGCCATTGAGGCCCCGCGAGCCAATGCGAGCGAAGCCAAGCGGGCGGATGCCCGCGCCCGGCGTATGAGGGCTAAATATAAAAAGGCCGAAGGCCATTGGGCTATTGAGGCCCCGCGAGCCAATGCGAGCGAAGCCAAGCGGGCGGATGCCCGCGCCCGGCGTATGAGGGAATAAAAAAGAAGGCCGAAGGCCATTGGGCTAATCGTGATTGTGCTTAGGGCCGACCAAACGGGACTCCCGCTTTCGCGGGAGTGACGGAAGGGGGGGGAGCGGCTGGGTCGTTCTTAAAAAACCCGCCCCGCGCCGCAAGCGGCGCGTTGCATCCAAAACGCGTTCGCGTTTTGTGAACCCCCTTGCCGGGTGTTCAAATCAACCGCGTCGTTATTGACATAGAAAAGGCCCCGTAAGGGGGCCTTTTCTATGTCAATGGTGGGCCCGGAGGGACTTGAACCCCCGACCAGACCGTTATGAGCGGCCAGCTCTAACCAACTGAGCTACAGGCCCCACCATGTGCGAGAGGCCTTGATAGTACATATTCTTTCTTAAGAAAATCCTGTTTTTGTTGAAAAGGAGCCTTTAAAGGAGGCTTTGCCTTTCTTATTTCCAGCCATGAAGGAACAAAAGATCCACGGTTGCGGCGATGCCAGCTCCATCGGGGCTCGGAAAGCGCTTAAGGTAAATCTGGTTGGCTATCTCGAAAAGGCCGTGCGGCGGCGGGCGGCGCGAACGGACGGAAAGGGCGTTGGCCTCGCCTGTTTGGCGCAGCGCGCGCATAAGCGCAAAAATATCGGGAAAAGTGAGCATGATGCGTTCGCTATCCACGACAGGAAGCATAAAGCCGATAGCGGGTAAAAGACGGCTGAGCGTCAGAAGATCCATCATCGGCGCGACGCGCGGACAGGCTCCCCCGCAAAGTTTTCCCTCAGTTTCGGCAAGGCAGAGTCGAAGCTCACGAAGCGTCTCGCCGCCAGTCATCACGCCAAGGAACAAGCCGCCCGGTGGAAGGTCTTCGTAAGAATGGCGCAAAGCGCCTTCGATATCGTTTTTGGATTGAAGCTCAAGGCAGGATAAAGCAAGCCCCGGCGGCTTTTCGCGTAAATCGGCAAGCCGTTCATCCAAACGGCTTTGCACTTCGCGGTACAAGGGCGAGGCTTCGCGCGCCGCACGTCCGCGCCGCGCGCGCTGAATCTTTTGAAACGCTGTATCGAAAAGAGGTTTTGTCTCTGGCATTGCGGCTCCTCCGCTTTATACTATGCCCGAATTGTTCGATAGAATCCATCCGAAGATGAAACTTCTGTTTATCCGTATCAAGGCCGCGTTGACACAGGGTTGGCTCAAATTGACACAGGGTTGGCTCAAAGCCATGGATATCCTGATCCCGCCTTTGTGCCTTGGCTGCGAAAAGCCCGTGGCTGAATCGCAGGCTTTATGTGCCGATTGCTGGAAGGCGATCCAGTTTATCGACAAACCTTATTGCGTGCATTGTGGCGCGCCGTTTGATCTTCCGGTGGAAGAGGGCACACTTTGTGCGGCATGCCTTGACAAGCCTCCGCTTTATGACGCGGCCCGCAGCGCCGTCGTTTATAACGACGCCAGCAAGCCGTTTATCCTGCGGCTCAAACATGCCGATCAGCTGCATCCCATTCCGGGACTGGCCGCGTGGATGGTGCGGGCGGGCGCGGCCTTTTGGTCTGAGGCGGATCTCCTTGTTCCCGTTCCCTTGCATCGCTGGCGGCTTTGGCGGCGGCGTTATAATCAGGCGGCCCTTTTAGCGCAAGCGATGGCAAAGCAAGTTCGCGTTCCCGTCGCTGTCGATCTTTTGCGGCGAGATCGTGCGACGCCCAGCCAGGGCCATTTGGATGCCAAGGCGCGCCATGAAAATGTGGCGGGCGCTTTTTCCTTACGCGCAGGAGCCGATATGCAGGGACGCCGGATCGTTCTGATTGATGACGTTTTGACTTCGGGCGCGACGGTTAGTGCCTGTGCAGAGGTTTTATTGAAAGCAGGCGCGGCGCGCGTTTCTGTCGTGACTCTCGCCCGGGCCCATAAAGCGCAGTAATTATTTACTATAAACAACTGAGGTAAACGGTCATTTCTAGCAAATTAATACATCGTTAAAATAGATGGGGGTACATTTGTACCTATATTTTTAATTGAAAGAGGCTTTCTCATGCGTTCTGTTAGCCAAATTGCCCTTTTCTCGTTGCTTGCTCTGGCGGTGACGATGGGAGCCGCGCATGCCGATACGCGTGGATTAGCTCAATCTTTCGATTGGCAAAGCACGAAGGGTAGCTATCTGACTTCGTGGGGAACAATCCCGGATGAAAAAATTATTGCCGATCGCCATACGATCAAGAAAAGCATCAACGACACGGTTTCTCCGTCTTTGTGCGGCATTGGCAATACGGATTATAATGCGATCAAAACCTATGCTATCGATTTTAACGGCGATGGGTATCCCGATTACGTCCTTGACGAATACGCGTACTTTATCAAAGGGCAGAGCGCCAATTGCCCCGTGCGAATTTGCGACGACATCAACAACAATGGAACGGCAGCCTGCACGATTGCTTTATTCCGTAATTTAGGAACGCCGACACAGATTCTAACGGCATCGACGGCGACGACAGACACCTCGACAAAAAGCGATGGTGGGAAAACGGCCTTCACATTGAAAGCCTGTCCGGCAACCGCCAAGGATAATGTGGCGTGCCGCTCGGATTGTCCGGCGACGCCGGATCAATGCCCGGCACTTTTCACCTATTCGATGGAAGTCAATATGTCGCGCCCGGTTTTCAGCTGGACGTTCATTCCTGTTGCCAACTATGCGCAATTCCGCAATGGCCGCCTGAATGTTTACGGCGATCCCATGTATCATGTGCCGTACAACAACAACCCGGTTTTTGTTGCGACGGTCGGCAACGCTTATTGCACGGATGAGGAAATGTCCGGCAATGTGTGCCTTAAATATTACCAGTTTGTCGCTGGTTCGATTGCGGGCAAAAGCGATACGTTCGTCGATATGTACGATCCGATCCCGCAACTTGGCGATCCTGAAAATGACGCGCGCATGACGCCGACCTTGTATGATCGTTCGGCGGTTTTGACTGACGACTTGTGGCGGCAAAGCGCCCAAGGTTCGGTTTTGGAAGCGAACAGCGAAGTCGCTATTCAAATCCCGAATTATACGGGCAAGGGCGGAGCGGAAGATCTTTTGTGCCGCCAAATCACCAATACGAGCAAAGTCAAATATCTCATGCCGCAACATACGGATGAAGAGATTGACTCTTTCCTGAAAGCTATTACGGCTGGCAATCTCAGCGGTGTGACGCAGAAAACATGCGAACACAAGTTCACGGATTGGTATGGCACGACGACGTGTCCGGCCATGTCCTGCGACGAAACGCGTAAAATTGCTGCGGAGCGCCGTTGCCAGCGTTCTTCGTCGGCCTATGGCGATTGCTCGGAATGCGCCGACATCGACGATCCCAATCCGATTGCCGATTATCCGACCAACCAATGTACGTTCTCGAAGCTTTGCGCTGGGCCACCATGCCCGCCGCATCATTCGTGCTTCCCTGCGGGGACCGAGATCACGATGGCCGATGGTTCGTATAAGCCTATCGAACAAGTCGCTATCGGCGATCGCGTGATGGGCTTCTCGCGTCAAGCGCCTTTGTCGCCGCTTCATGAGGCGCGGGTGAAAGAGTTGGCCATTACGGACTCGAGCGACCTTCTTTGGGTGAATGCGCTTCAAGTTACGCCGGGCCATACGTTCTTGCTTGCAAGCGGGCTGACCGTTCCGGCGCGCGCGATCAAGCTGGGCGACATTCTTGTCGGTACGTCCGGCGAGCAAGTGCTTGTCAGTAAGGTTGGGCCTGTCGGCGCCAAGGCGAAGGTTTACAACCTTGTCCTTGAGGCGGGCAGCGAGGGCTATGTCGCGGGCGGTGTGCGCGTGATGATGTACCCGGACGAAGCTGAATAACTGAACGATTAAGGGAGAAAGCGAATGAGCTGGAAAAGCGGACTTTTGTTCTGTGTGATCGTCGGTTGCGGTTTGGCTTCCGTTTCGTCTTTCGCCGCCAATACGGCGAAAGACCCGTTACAACGTTTAGTAGCGCAGGTGCCCGATAGTAGTTCGGGTGCGGATCATGTTTCTATGTTTAAGGCTGACAATAAAAAGTTGCCGCCTTATATCGCGGGGCAATTGGCCGTTGCGGCTTCTTGCGCAGGCGATAACAACGATACGTCTGGCATTGTCGTGTACGGCTATTATTCCGACCGGAGCCGAATCCAAAAATTGTTACCGGACTACATTTTCGATCTGAGCGGCTACAACGGCAAGTCGTTCAAGCGTTGCTCAATGGGCGAATTGTGCCGCGACGGCCAATGCGCTTTGATCGGCTATCAGGCGGATGCGCGCGGTTGGAAGCAAAGCTTTTTCATGATGATGACGCGTTGGGGCGTGAAGACGGAACCGAAATCGCAAACGGATCAATCACCGCGCACGAAGATCGCCATCACGGCCAAAACAGAAGATTCCTGTAAGGCGAGCGATCAAACGCTTAATGCCGACGGTACTTGCGCGACAAACTATGTTTGGCACGAGAAAGGACTCGTTCGGCCATAAGGCGGGCGTCAAGGCGGGAGCGGCGGTTGGTTCGCTCCCCCTAAAGGCCATAGTTTAGAGTGGTTTAGCCAAAAAGAAGACAAGAGGCGAAACGCCTTGCTATTTTGAGGGCATCTCTATATAGTCTCTTCAAATCCTAAAGGCTTAGAGGTGGGGCAAAATCCCCGCCTTTTTTTATGCCTTGCGGAGAAGACCAACAGAATCATGACGAGGTTCAGACATGGAATTGCTGCATGTGGCCGATGCCGTCGCTCGCGAAAAGAATATCGAGCGTGACGAAGTCCTAGAAGCGATGGAACAAGCCATCCAAAAAGCGGGCCGGGCCAAGTATGGTTATGAGCACGACATTCGCGCGACGATCGACCGCAAAACGGGCGAGGTTAGGTTGCAGCGTTATTTGCTCGTGGCTGATCCCATCGAAGACGAACATACGCAAATCACCCTGAAAGCGGCGAAAAAGTCGAACCCGGAAATCGCGATTGGCGAATATCTTGTCGATGATTTGCCGCCGATCGATTTGGGCCGCATCGCGGCGCAGACGGCCAAACAAGTCATCGTGCAAAAAGTGCGCGAGGCCGAGCGTCATCGTCAGTTCATCGAATACAAGGATCGCGTTGGCGATATCATCAGCGGCATCGTCAAGCGCGTCGAGTACGGCAACGTGACCGTCGATTTGGGCAAGGCCGAAGCTATCTTGCGTCGCGACGAATCCTTGCCGCGTGAGCATTTCAAAAACGGCGACCGTGTTCGCGCCTATATCTACGATGTGCGCGAAGAACAACGCGGCCCGCAGATTTTTGTCTCGCGTACGCATCCGATTTTCATGGCCAAGCTGTTTTCGCAGGAAGTGCCGGAAATCTATGACGGCATCATTGAGATCAAGTCGGTCGCTCGCGATCCGGGTAGCCGTGCGAAAATCGCGGTTATCTCGAATGATAGCGGCATCGATCCCGTCGGCGCTTGCGTCGGCATGCGCGGCAGCCGTGTTCAGGCGGTCGTTGGCGAACTGCAGGGCGAAAAGATCGACATTATTCCTTGGTCGCAAGATCCGGCTACGTTTGTCGTCAACGGGCTTGCCCCGGCTGAAGTCGCCAAGGTCGTTTTGGACGAAGACAATCACCGCATGGACGTTGTCGTGCCGGATGAGCAGCTTTCGCTCGCCATCGGTCGTCGCGGCCAGAACGTGCGTTTGGCTTCGATGCTGACCGGTTGGGATATCGATATCCTGACGGAACAGGAAGAATCCGATCGTCGTCAAGAAGAGCTGCGCGTTCGTACGTCGCTCTTTATCGAAGCTTTGTCGGTTGACGACGTGATCGCGCACTTGCTGGTGAGCGAAGGCTTCACGCGCGTCGAACAAATTGCCGATACGCCTGCCGATGAAATCGCGGAGATCGAAGGATTCGATACCGAAGTCGCTGGCGAACTGCAACAACGCGCCCGCGCGTGGTTGGCCGAAACGGCCGCCAAGCTTGAGGCCAAGCGTCATGATCTCGGCGTGACTGACGACGTGATGGGCTTGCCGAACATGTCGCCGGAAATGGCTGTTAAACTCGGTGAAAAGGGCGTCAAAACTCTTGATGATGTCGGCGATTTGGCCAGCGATGAGCTGCGCGAAATCGTGGGCGAAGATTTTAGCGAAGGCCGCGCCAATGAAATGATCATGGCGGCGCGCGCCCATTGGTTTGAGGGCGAGTCTTCCGACTCGACCCCAGCCTAAGCGATGAGGTGCAACGCGGAACATGACGACGGGTTTAACTCAGTCTTTACAAACAACGGTGCCGGTTCAGGCTTCGCAGCCGACGCTGCGCCGTTGCCTTGTGACGGGCGAGGAAAAGCCTAAAGCTGTCCTGATCCGCTTTGTTCTAGATCCCGAAAAACATGTCGTTCCCGATTTGGCTGGAAAGCTGCCGGGGCATGGCATGTGGGTTTCGGCGACCCGTGACGCGCTCAATCAAGCCGTTACCAAAAACCTATTTACCCGCGCGGCGAAGACAAAGGCGATTGTATCGCCCGATCTTCCCGATTTGATCGTGAGCCTTTTACAACGGCGCGTGACCGAGCTTTTGGGGCTCGCCCGCACGTCTGGTGCGCTTGTCACGCGTGAGCCAATTGTTCTTGAAGCAATGGGGAAGGGCGAGCTTGAAGCCATTTTCTTGGCCAGCGATTCCGGTGGCGATATCCGTAAAAAACTTTCGCGCGCGTCCCATGTCATGACGTGTTTTACGCGTGAACAACTGGGCGCGGCCTTGGGCCGCGAGCATCTGGTTACGGTAGGGCTAAAACCCCATCCTTTGACGACGAAAATTTGTGAAGAAATGGCGCGATGGCAAGGGGCCAGCGCGCCTGGCGATGAATCTCAACCGAACGATTAACGGAAGCAGCGTACGCACATGACCGAAGAAAAGCCTAAGAAAGTATTGAGCCTCGGCACAAAACCTAAACTCGAGCTGAAAGCGCCGATCAAGGCAGAGCCTAAGGGCGAGACGGGTAGTGTGCGCCAAAGCTTTTCGCATGGGCGGACCAAGACGGTTGCCGTTGAAGTACGACGTAAACGTGAAAATACGTCTTCGCATACAACGGATGCTCGGACGGGTATGACGTCAGCGCGGGGGATTGACTCCAGCAGGCTTTCGGGCGATGGGCGCGGATCGGCTGGACGTCAGTTGACGCAGGAAGAACGCGAAACGCGCATGCGCGCTTTGCGCGGCGCTGTTCTTGAAAACGAACAACGTCGTCAGCAACGTCAAGATGACGAAAGCGCCGATTTGGCTGCGGCTGAACTGAAGATTGAAGAAGCGGAACCGCCGGTTGATCCGAACGCGCCTCCGTTGAGCCAAAAGGAACGTTTACGCCTGCGCGAGCTTGAAGAGCTTAAGAAGATTCAAGAGCAAGAGCGCGTTGCGGGTGAACAACGGAAACAGGATGATGAACAGCGCGCCCGCACATTGGCGACGACGCGTCATCCAGACCGCGATGGCGAAGGCGCGGCAACGACGCCGCGCGTTGGCGTTGGTGTTCGTCGCGTTGGCAGCACCGAAGAAGAAGACGATAGTGCGCGCCGTGGTAATAAGGGTAACCGCGCGGGTGTTCCGGCGCCGCGTCGTGGTTCCAGCATGGGCGACCGTCGCCGTACGGGCAAGATTACGCTTTCGCAAGCGCTCACCTCAGACGATGAAAGCGGCGGCCGGCATCGTTCGATTGCTTCGATGCGTCGCCGCCAAGAGCGCGAACGCCGCGAGGCTATGCAAAAGCAAGAACAAGTCAAGGTGATGCGCGAAGTCATTGTGCCGGAAGTTATCACGGTGCAAGAGCTTTCTAACCGTATGGCCGAACGTGCTGTGGACGTTATCAAAACGCTCATGAAGCTTGGCGTCATGGCGACGATTACACAAAGCATTGACGCCGATACGGCGGAACTGGTTGTGGCTGAATTTGGCCATCACGTGAAGCGCGTTGCCGAATCCGACGTCGAAGCCAATCTGTCGATTATTGAGGATACGGAAGATAAAATGAAACCGCGTCCTCCCGTTATCACCGTTATGGGCCATGTCGATCACGGTAAAACATCGCTCCTCGATGCGCTCCGCAAAACGGATGTCGTCGCGGGCGAAGCGGGCGGCATTACCCAGCATATCGGTGCGTATCAGATCGTTCTGCCCGAACCGATGCATGGGTTTGATCGTATTACCTTCATCGATACGCCGGGCCATGCGGCCTTTACCGAAATGCGCGCGCGCGGCGCAAACGTCACGGATATCGTCATCCTTGTGGTGGCGGCTGATGACGGCATTATGCCGCAAACGATCGAAGCCATTCGCCATGCCAAGGCGGCCAAAGCGCCGCTTGTTGTCGCGATCAACAAATGCGATTTGCCTGGTGCAAACCCGGATCGCGTGCGCCAAGAATTATTGCAGCACGATATTCAGGTCGAAGAAATGGGCGGCGACGTTTTGTCCGTCGAAATCTCAGCCAAGAAGCGCATCGGCCTCGATAAATTGCAGGACGCGATTTTGCTTCAGGCCGAAATGCTCGATCTGAAAGCGAACCCGGATCGTCCGGCTGAAGGCGCTGTGATCGAAGCCAAGCTTGAAAGAGGTCGCGGTTCTGTTGCGACCGTTCTTATTCAACGAGGCACAATCCATGTTGGCGATATCTTTGTCGCCGGTACGGAATGGGGGCGTGTTCGTGCCCTTATCAACGATCGTGGCCGCAACCTTGATGCCGCGACGCCTGCCATGCCGGTCGAGGTTTTGGGTCTGAATGGCACGCCGGTCGCCGGTGACGAGCTGATGGTCGTGCCGTCGGAATCGCGTGCGCGTGAAATTACAGAATTCCGCCAACGCCGCCGCCGTGAGTTGCAAGCCGCAACGCATCAACGCACCACGCTTGAACAAATGATGCAAAACATCAAAGACGGTGAGGCGAAGGAATTCCCGATCCTTATCAAGGGCGACGTGCATGGTTCGGTCGAAGCGCTCAAGACGGCGCTCGTCAAGCTTTCGGAGGACAGCACCGAGGTCAAGGTCAATGTGCTTGATGCGGCTGTTGGTCCTATTACCGAAAGCGATGTGACGCTTGCCAACGCGTCCAAGGGTTTGATTGTGGGCTTCAATGTCCGCGCTAATCCGCAGGCGCGTGAGATGGCCAAACGCGATGGCATCGAAATCCGTTACTATTCGATCATCTATAACGTGATCGACGACGTGAAGACGATCTTGACGGGCATGTTGGCGCCGGAATTGCGTGAGAAGTTCCTCGGCAATGCGGTCATCCAACAGGTCTTCAACATCACCAAGGTCGGCAAGGTTGCTGGTTGTAAGGTGACCGAAGGCATCGTCAAGCGCGGCGCGAAGGTTCGCCTCCTGCGCGACAACGTCGTGATCTTTGAAGGCGCACTCAAGACGCTCAAACGCATGAAGGACGAAGTCAAGGAAGTCCGCGACGGGTTCGAATGCGGTATGGCTCTCGAAAATTACGATAATATCCAAGAAGGCGATATCATCGAATGCTTCGATGTCGAAGAGATCGCGCGTCAGCTGTAAGAGGAAAGAAAAACGATGCGCTCCCCAAGGCAATTGAAAGTCGGCGAAGAAATTCGTCACGCGCTGGCCATGATGTTTCAACGCGGCGACGTGTCCTGGCCGCGCGATTTTAAGCCGCCGATGGTGACCATTTCTGAGGTTCAGGTCAGCCCCGATCTGCGCAATGCGAGCGTCTTCTTTACGACGCTCGGCGATGCACAGGTGAACGAAACGCGTCGCGTTTTGATGGGCATGGTTGGGCCACTTCGTTTTGCGCTCGGCAAAGCCGTGCGTTTGCGCTATGTGCCGACCCTCAGCTTCAAGGTGGATGAAAGCTTTCAGTACGCTGAAAAAATCGATCGGCTTTTGAACGATCCGGCTGTCGCGAAAGACCTTGCCTCCAAAGACGGCGAAAAGATCGACGTCGAAGACGACCAGTAACAAAGACGCTTATGACCGTTGTTCCTTTTAAACCCCTCGTTCATGGGTGGGTGATCCTCGATAAACCTTTGGGCCTGACCTCAACGCAGGCGCTCGGCAAAGTCCGGCGCTTGATGGGTGGGAAAAAGGTCGGCCATGGCGGCACGCTCGATCCGCTGGCGACGGGCATCCTGCCGCTTGCGTTTGGCGAGGCGACGAAGCTTGTCCCCTATGTTATGGACGGTGAGAAAGAATACGAGTTTACAATTCGCTGGGGCGAAAAGCGCACAACCGACGACGCCGAGGGCGACGTCATTGGCAAAAGCAGCGTTCGTCCGCGCGAAGAAGAAATTTTGAACGCGATGCAGTCCTTTATCGGCCTGATCACGCAAAAGCCGCCAGCTTTCTCGGCGATCAAAGTGGACGGTGAGCGCGCCTATGATCTGGCGCGCGAAGGGGCCCCGCCGGATTTGCCCTCGCGGCAGGTGCGGGTTTATGAATTTGATTTAGTTAAGATTTTGGACCGGGATCAGGCTTCTTTCCGCGTCGTTTGTGGCAAAGGGACCTATATTCGGGCCATAGCACGCGATTTGGCCGAAGATTTAGGGACTTGTGGCTATGTCGCGGCGCTGAGACGGACGCGGGTAGGCCGTTTTGGGCTGGATCGGGCGATTTCGCTGGAAAAGCTCGAAGAATTAAGCCATAAGGGGGCCGCCCGTGAGGCATTGCTAGAGATCAAAACGGCGCTGGACGACATCCCGGGTTTGGTTTTGACCGCTAGTGAAGCGCAAACGTTGCGTTCCGGACAAACTTTGTTGATACGGCCGCAGCACACCGCTCTTTTAGACTCGCCTGTTATTTTGGCGACGTTTGAGGGAACACCGGTGGCTCTGGTTGAAGCAAAGGCTGGTTCGTTCCGCGTTGTGCGTGGTTTTAACTTTTAATGAATGGAGAATAACGATGTCGATGACAAAGGCGCAAAAACAAGCGCTCATCACCCAACATGCCCGTAAAAAGGGCGACACGGGTTCGCCCGAAGTTCAAATCGCGATCTTGACGCAACGCATCAACGACCTGACGCCGCACTTCGAAAAGAACAAGAAGGATCACCATTCGCGTCGTGGTTTGCTCATGATGGTCGGTAATCGCCGCCGTCTCTTGAACTATCTCAAGAAGACGAACGCCACCGCTTATGAAAAGACGCTCGCCGAACTCGGCTTGCGCAAGTGACGCTAGACTTGGTTTCTCCCGGCATACGCCGGGAGAAACCTTAGTCGCTGCGTCATCCCGGCGAAGGCCGGGATCCAAGGGCCACAAGAATAAACGTGGTTTCCTGGTCTCCTCGATCCCCGCCTGCGCGGGGATGACGGGAGGAAGAAGAAGTCGGTGAGCCGGGAATAGGCCTGGTTCAGATTGAAGGAAAAGAAATCATTGCCGAACGGCACGTTTGAAATCTCCAATGCGATCGACGTTCAAGCCGAAACATTCTTGAACGAGGCTCTTGCCGCGAATGCGGTCGAGCAAAACGCTCCCCCTTATCAAGAAGAAAAGATCCAGATCCTGCGTCGTGACGAACGCGGCGCGATTGTCGCAGGTCTGACGGGCAAAACGTTTTGGAATTGGCTTTATATTGATATTTTGTGGGTCGCCAAAGCTTTGCGTGGGCAGGGCCTTGGCGCAGCGCTTGTGCGCGCGGCGGAAGAAAACGCCGTTCAGCGCGGTTGTCACAGCGCCTATCTTTGGACTGAAAGTTTCGAAGGCCCGGCTTTTTATCCGAAGCTCGGCTACAAAGAATTCGTCGTCAAACACGATTTTCCAATCGGTTTTACGCGTACAGGTTTCATGAAGCGTCTAGCAGCATGAAGGCCGCAGGGCATGGGGCTCTGTGGGACGTCAAGTCAAGGAGCGACTAAGCGTAAGGTGCAACAAAGAACTGTTTAAGAGCAGTCACGGTTGCGCGAAGCGCGGAAGTGTCGCGACCAACAAATAAGGAAGACGGAACAATGTTCACGATCTATAGAAAAGAAATGGAATGGGGCGGCAAGAAGCTGGTCCTCGAAACGGGCAAGGTTGCGCGTCAAGCTGATGGCGCCGTGATGGCGAGCCTCGGCGGCACGACGGTGCTTTGCACAGTCGTTGGCGCGAAAAAGGCGAAGCCTGGGCAGGATTTCTTCCCGCTCACCGTTAATTATCAGGAAAAGTACTTTGCCGCGGGTCGTATCCCGGGCGGCTTCTTCCGCCGTGAAGGTCGTCCGACCGAAATGGAAACGTTGACCAGCCGCTTGATCGATCGTCCGATCCGTCCGCTGTTCCCCGAAGGCTATATGTGTGAGACGCAAGTTATCGCGACGGTCTTGTCGCATGATCTTGAAAACAGCGCGGACATCGTTGCTTTGATCGGTTGCTCGGCCGCTTTGACGATTTCGGGCATTCCGTTCTTGGGCCCCATCGCGGGCGCGCGCGTCGGTTATGTCGATGGCGCGTATGTGTTGAACCCGACAGGCGAAACACGCGAAAAGAGCGTGCTTGATCTCGTTGTCGCGGGCACGCAAGAAGGCGTGTTGATGGTCGAATCCGAAGCCAAGGAGCTTTCGGAAGAAGTCATGCTCGGCGCTGTCACGTTCGGTCACGAACAGATGCAGCCGGTCATCGACTTGATTATCTCGCTTGCCGAATCTGCCGCGAAAGATCCGCGCGATCTGCCGGCGCCTGCTTATGACAAAAAGGCCCTGACCACCAAGCTTGAAAGCTTGATCGGTGCGGACCTTAAGGACGCCTATAGCGAAACGGCGAAGCAAATCCGCTATGCCAAGCTTGAAACGATGCAGGAAAAGGCTTTGGCCGCTATTCCGTCGGAAGAGTTTTCAGCTTCGGCGATTGAAGATGCGATTGAGGAAATGAAGTACCATTACGTCCGTGCGATGATCCTCACCACGGGTCACCGCATCGACGGTCGCGATACCAAGACGATCCGTCCTATTGTTGCGGAAGCTGGCGTCTTGCCGCGTACGCACGGTTCGGCGCTCTTCACGCGCGGCGAAACGCAAGCGATGGTCGTTGCGACGCTTGGCACAGGCCAAGATGAGCAAATCATCGACGCGCTTACGGGCGAATATCGCGAAAGCTTCATGCTGCATTACAACTTCCCTCCGTACTCGGTTGGTGAAACGGGTCGTATGGGCAGCCCGGGCCGTCGTGAAATCGGCCATGGCAAGCTCGCTTGGCGCGCCATTCATCCGCTTTTGCCGTCCAAGGAAGCCTTCCCCTATACGATCCGCGTGGTTTCTGAAATCACCGAATCCAATGGGTCGTCTTCGATGGCCACGGTTTGCGGTTCCTCGCTCTCGCTTATGGATGCGGGCGTTCCGTTGGCGCGTCCTGTCGCGGGTATCGCGATGGGCCTCGTGAAGGAAGAAAGCGGCTTTGCCGTTTTGTCCGACATCATGGGTGACGAAGATCATCTCGGCGATATGGACTTTAAAGTCGCCGGTACGGAATCTGGTATCACGGCCCTTCAGATGGACATCAAGATCACGTCCATCACCAAGGAAATCATGCAGATCGCGCTTGGCCAAGCCAAGCAGGGCCGCATGCACATCTTGGGCGAGATGGCCAAGGCTTTGACGGGTGCTCGTGAAGGCGTCAGCGATAATGCGCCGCGCATCACGACGATCAGCATCCCCAAGGATAAGATCCGTGAAGTCATCGGTTCGGGCGGCAAGGTCATTCGCGAAATCTGCGAAACGACGGGCGCTAAGGTCGATATCGAAGACGATGGCACGATCAAGGTCGCAGCCGTGGATCAAAAGGCTGCCGATGCTGCGATCGAATGGATCAAGGGCATTGTGGCCGAGCCGGAAGTTGGCGTGATCTATAAGGGCAAAGTCGTGAAGATCGTCGATTTCGGCGCTTTCGTGAACTTCCTCGGTTCCAAGGATGGCCTTGTCCATATCTCGGAAATCAGCAAGGAACGCGTTGGCAAGGTCTCGGACGTTTTGAGCGAAGGCCAAGAAGTTCACGTCAAGGTTCTTGGCGTTGACGATCGCGGCAAAGTCAAATTGTCGATGAAAGTTGTCGATCAAGCGACGGGTGAAGATCTGTCGCTCAAGAACGACTAATCTTTTGGTAAGAAAAGAAAGGCGGCTCCGCAAGGGGCCGCCTTTTTTTATGGCGGTGAGGGAGAAAAGTTAGAATTTGTTTATTTTTGAATATTAAGATGAAGGCATAGAAGGGTTATATATTTGATTGTTTGGAGAAAATTATGGCCAGCTTTATGCGCTTTTTCTCAACAACAACGCAGCCATCGGTAAAACCAGCCGAAGATGTTTATGCGTTGGTTTTAAGGGCCTTTGGCTCTGCGCCGTGGAATTGTTCAGCCAAGAAAGTCCGAGATGGCCTTTCCTATGCTTATGGCGAAAAAGGATTCTATGGCGTTTTAGCGTATAACGAGAAAAATAGGCTTGTCGGCGCAGCTTTGGCCGCGCGCAGCCTTTGCTCTCGCGGGATTCAGCGCCTCCAGCTTATGACGCTTTGCACAGAGCCGGAAAGGCAAGGCTCTGGCATTGGCAGTCAATTGCTTCAAAAAGTCATACAAACTTCGCAAATGAGAAAAGACGGTTGTGTTGACCTGGTTACGCTTCAAGGAAGCCCGGCTGTATCTTTCTATATGAAAAAGGGCTTTCTTGTCGAAACGCCATCGCCTGATTATCCAGACATGCTGCAAATGCGCTTTCATATGGGCTGCCCATCGTGCGCGCGAAGCTAAAGACACGGGAAGGGCCCCGTTTAATCTTAAGTGAAAGCAAGAGTGCTGGATTGAAAGCGTAAGGAAGCGTTTGTCGTGCCTAATGTGCGGCTCAGCAGATCTTGATGAAAAGAGGGATCGCCGCCGTGATCTTTTTCCGCACCGCTGGCCAAAAGATCTGTCACAACGCGGCACTCATAGTCCCGAGCGAGGGCGCTGCGTACCGTAGCTGCGACGCAAAGCTCGGTATGAAGACCGGTGACGATCAAAGTCGTTGCGCCTTTTTCCTTTAAAAAAGATTCGAGCAGGTCGTCTGTTTTAAAAGCATCGTTCCGATGTTTGATAAAGACGGCTTCGGATTCGCGTGGCGCGACGTGACCCAGATGAAACTTTTCTGCAAAGGCTTGAGGCCTCTCTTTGATGGAAGACGAAAGTGGCGCGAAAAGCTCGCAGGTTGAGCCAAAGCTTGTCCAAAGTGTGGGAATGCCGTGATGGGCGAGCCGCGACGCAAAGGCCCGCACGGCCACCGGAAAGGTAAGACGGCGGCGCGCACTCAAGCCACAGGCCGGATGGTCCGTCTGAACGTCGATGGCAATGTGATAAAAGGAACCCATGCCCCCATTTTATCCGCAAAATGCGAAACTAAAGAGGCCGAAAGGGTGCATTAACCAAAAGAAACGGCAAATTTCTTTCTCTAGTTTCAGAATTTTTTTGTAAAACAGAAAGAAGACATCCTTTTGAAAAGAGAAAATAGTGAGCGTCGATCAGGAAATAAGGTTCTTTTGTATGGAGCATCCGCCCACGCCAAGCCCATCGCAGCGCGCGGCGGAATTGGTCGTTCGCGCGTTTAACCTGCCGCCGTGGAATAAAAACTATACGTTAAAATATGCGCATGAGGTTCTAGAAAACTGCTATAGCGCCAAGCCTTTTCTGGGCGTCTTTGCCAAAAGAGATAATTTGTTGGTTGGGCTGGCGCTTGCCTCGCGGCAAACCTTTGGCGATAGGACGCCATATTATTGGCTCAATGTGCTTTGTGTCGATCCGCAGTTTCATCGTAGAGGTGTGGGGCATTCGCTGACGACGATGATTATCAAAAAGGCCTGCGCCCAAAAGATGCCTTTCGTTCGGCTTTCAACGTTATGCGATTGTCCCGCCGCCGATATGTACGAGAAATTTGGTTTTGAGGCTATCTCCGCGCCTTCGCTTCATTCGGGGCAGGTCACGTTGTCGTTGCGTTTGTAAGGTTGAAGCGTATGGAAGACGATAGCGCCAGAACCTATTTCCTGTTGGATCATCCGCCAACGCCTGTGCCGTCGCAGCGCGTTGTCGATCTCTATCGTCGTGCGTTTGTGCTGCCGCCTTGGAATAACCAAACCTCGGAGACTGAAGCCTTTAACTGTCTCAAATGCGATTATGTCGTACCTCTATTTCAGGGCGTCTTTGCGGAAGAAGAACGAAAGACGATAGGCTTTTCCCTCGCGGCAGAAAAGATTTTCCAAAACGGCCATTCATTGGTTTGGGTCAATATGGTCTGTGTCGATCCGGATAGGCAAGGCCGTGGCATCGGGCGAACCCTGATCGAAATGACGATAGAGGCCGCGCGGCGGCGTGGTGTGGAATCCGTTGGCCTGACGACGCTCAAGCAAAGTCCGGCCGCAAAGCTTTATGAGAAACTAGGTTTCAAACGAAGTTCTTCTGCTGCTTCGACTTGTCCGGGCTATGGGCTGTTTTCGCTTAAATTTTAAAGCGCTTCGATATCGCCTTTGGCCTGATTTTCATGGAAGGCCGCGACGTAATCGTCCAGCGTTCCCGCCTCAATCGCGCCGCGCAATTCACGCATTAGGTTTTGGTAATAATGCAAATTGTGATGCGTCAGCAGCATCGCGCCCAAAATCTCTTCACAACGGAACAAATGATGCAAATAGGCGCGCGAATAGTTCTGGCACGTTGGACAGGTGCACGTTTCGTCCACGGGCCGCGGATCGGCGGCGTGACGCGCATTGCGGATATTGATTGAGCCGCGCCGGACAAAGGCTTTAGCTGTGCGGCCCGAACGTGTCGGCATCACGCAATCGAACATGTCGATACCGCGCTGAACGGAACCGACAATATCGCTGGGCGTGCCGCATCCCATCATGTAACGCGGGCGCGCTGGGATTGTCGAGGGCAGGGTGACATCTAAAACGTTGAACATCATTTCCTGGCCTTCGCCGATGGCGAGGCCGCCAATGCCGTAGCCATCGAAGTCAATCGCGGACAAAGCGGCAACGGATTCTTCGCGTAAATCCTGATATACGCTGCCTTGAACGATACCAAATTGGCCATAGCCTTCGCGGCGATTAAAAACCTTGCGGCAGCGCTCGGCCCAACGCATGGAGCGGCGCATGGAATCCGCGGCTTCCTCATGGGTTGCGCCGTTCTTGGTGCATTCGTCGAGGCACATCGTAATGTTGCTGTCGAGGAGGTATTGAATCTCCATCGACCGTTCAGGCGTCAGCTCATGACGGCTGCCATCCACATGGGATTGGAACACAACGCCGTGCTCGTCCATTTGGCGCAGAGCCGAAAGCGACATGACTTGATAGCCGCCGGAATCCGTCAAAATGGGGCCTTGCCAATTCATGAACTTATGCAGACCGCCCAGCGCGGCGACGCGCTCTGGCGTAGGACGCAGCATCAGGTGATAGGTGTTGCAGATGGCAAGCTCAGCGCCCGTTGCGCGAACGGATTCGACCGTCATAGCTTTAACCGTTGCGGCGGTCGCCGTCGCCATAAAGCAAGGCGTTTCAAATGTGCCATGCGCGGTGCTGACGCGGCCCCGGCGTGCTTTTTTGTCGGTGGCAGAGATCGAGAATGAAAAGGCTGTCATGGTTCTTTTTCCAAAAGAGAGCTGTCGCCGTAAGAATAGAAACGGTACTTATCCGCAATTGCATGCGCATAGGCGGCCTTCATGTTATCCATGCCAGCGAGAGCGCAGACAAGCATAAAAAGCGTCGATTTCGGGAGGTGAAAGTTCGTCATCAACGCATCAACGGCGCGGAAACGATAACCCGGCGTGATGAAAATATCCGTCTCGGCAGCAAAGGGGTGCAAGATCCCGTTTTCATCTACGGCGCTTTCCAAAAGGCGCAGCGAGGTCGTGCCGACAGAAACAATCCTGCGGCCTTCGGCTTTCGCTTTGTTGAGCCGTTCGCAAACGGCTGCGGGGAGTTCCCCCCATTCGGCGTGCATGTGATGCTCGGCAACGCGCTCCGTTTTGACGGGCAGGAATGTGCCCGCGCCGACATGCAGCGTCAGCGTTTCGCGTTCAATCCCGCGTTTGTCGAGAGCGGCAAAAAGCTCCGGTGTGAAATGCAGCCCCGCCGTCGGCGCGGCAACAGCGCCTTCGTTTTTGGCATAAACGGTTTGATAGCGTTCGCGGTCTTGTGCCGTCTCGCCTTCGGGGCGTTTGATATAGGGCGGCAAGGGAATGTGCCCATGCGTATGCAAAAGGGTGAAAAGCTCTGTTTGCGGGACGTTAAAGCGGATCAGAATTTCGCCGCCTTCGCGTTTTTCGACAATCTCTGCGGAAAAGTCAGGCGCGAATTGAATGATTTGTCCGGGGCGAAGCCGTTTGCCGGGGCGTGCGAGGACCGACCACAGGCAGGTGTCATGCGCGCGAAAGCGGACCTCCCGTTTTTCATCCGCTGGTTCTGAACCAAACGGGACTCCCGCTTGCGCGGGAGTGACGGAGGAAAGGGCCTCCGGTTTGTTGAGTAGAACCTCAACCTTGACCTCGCCGCGCAAACCATAAAGACGAGCTGGTACGACGCGCGTATCGTTCATGACCAAAACGTCGCCATCGCGCAAAAGCGAAGGCAGGTCATAAACGTGATGATTGCTGAGCGTTTTGCCGTTGACGTGCAAAAGGCGCGCGCTGTCGCGTGGCGTGACGGGATTGGCGGCAATGCGCTCTTCCGGCAGATCAAAGTCGAAATCGCTGAGAAGCCAATCTTGTGTAAAGCTGTTCTGAAACATGGCCCTTTTCTATCCGGATCATTCGTCGAGGGAAAGTCTTTTGCCTATAAAAAAAGGGGACCGGCATAAAAATCCGGCCCCCTTATGGTTACTTTTTCTTACAAGGCTTCCTTGAACAAAGCCGCGATTTCCGCATCCGAAGCCCGGCGCGGGTTGTTCAGCGCGCAAACGTCCTTTTGCGCGTTGGCCGTCATGACTGGAATGTCCTTTTCCTTGACGTCCTTGCCGCACATTTTGCCCAAAGCGACAATCCCGTCAGGAATCCCGACGTCTTCGGCCAAGCGAGCCATAGCCGCAATCGCGCAATCGGCGGCGTCCCGGTTTGAAAGGCCTGTGACATCTTCGCCAAAATACATGGCCATTTCGGCAAATCTATCGACGCGTGAGATTAGGTTGAACCTGGCTACATGCGGCAACAAAACGGCGTTGCACGCACCGTGTGGGAGGTCGTAAAAGCCGCCCAATTGATGCGCCATGGCGTGGACATAGCCAAGCCCCGCGTTGTTAAAAGCCATGCCCGCCAGATATTCCGCGTTGCACATGCCGTTGCGTGCTTCAATATCGCGGCCGTCGGCGACGGCGCGACGCAAATATTTAAAGATTTGCTTGAATGCTTGGATGGCGCAGGCATCAGTCATTGGCGTTGCAGCGTTTGAGACGAAAGCCTCGACCGCGTGGGTCAAGGCATCCATGCCCGTGGCAGCGGTAAGGAAAGGCGGCATGCCTTCCATCATGATGGGGTCGTTAATTGCGATAAGCGGTGTCACGCGTGCGTCCACAATGGCCATTTTGACGTGGCGCGACAGGTCGGTGATGATAGCAAAGCGCGTCATTTCCGAAGCTGTTCCCGCTGTTGTGTTGATAGCAATATAGGGCATCAGGGGCGCTTTAAGTTTATCGAGGCCTTCGTAATCGTGAATGCGGCCTCCATTGCTTAAGACGATGCCAATAGCTTTGCCACAATCGTGCGGCGAACCGCCACCCAGCGTGATAAGGCTGTCGCATTTTGCTTTTTTATAAGCGGCGACGCCGTCTTCGACGTTCTTGTCGGTCGGGTTAGGGATGGTTTGGTCGTAAATCGCATAGGAAAGGCCCGCTGCGTCGAGCTTGTCGGTGATGTGTTTGGCCAAACCCGTTTGAACGATTCCTTTATCCGTGACGATCAACGGCTTTTTAAGGCCCAGAGCCTTGATGCGAACGGGAACTTGTTCCGCTGCGCCAACGCCAATGATCGTTTTGCTGGGCATAAAGAATTCATAGGCTTCATACGGGGTACTGTGCATGTAAAACTCCTTAGGTCTGATGTCCACGAAGGTGGGGAGGGTGCTACCAAAAGGAGAGGGCGGCAAGCACTTTCGATGCTGCAATGCACCGTAGAATGATTCTAAAGTGATTGTTTTAGAATAGTTCTAAAATATTTTGAGGGATATTTCTTAGCGCTCGATCTGCCATGTGCCATCGGGGCGAAGACAGGCCGTCCCATAACTTTCATGCACTTGGCCGTCGATCTTGATCGTTTGCGTGAACTCACGACAATGGCGCTCCGGCGCTGCGCCTTGGCCGCCGACATAACCTTCTTGGACATAAACGGGAGTCTCAATGGGCCTGTACTCAACGACCGTCGGTTGTACATAAACAACTTGAGGTGGTGGTGGCGCTTCGGGTGCGACGTAGGTCGGTTCGTAATAGCTGTAGGTCTGGTAATAGGGCGCGTAATAACCGCCGCCGGAGGGATAGCTTTGCGTGCGATCCATGGACGAACCGATGCTGTTGCCGACAAGGCCACCAAGGAAAACGCCTGCGCCTGTCGTGGCAAGACGGCCAGAGCCTCTGCCCATCGTGCTACCAAGATAGCCGCCAAGCGAAGCACCAATAGCCGTACCGAAAAACGAATTATCTCCCGCCTGCGCTGCAAGAGGCGCGCAAACCATCGTGAGGAGGACGCTTGTGAGCAGAAGCCTTTTCATGGCGTTGTTCCGATACCTTTCAATCGGGAATCCCTGTATTAGGCTGAGATTTCCCTTTTGGCAACTAGGCCAGAACTGACGTAACTAATCAATCCCGACCTCAAGAAGAATACGCCTGTCTTTTGTCGAAACTGAGGCGATATGAAAGTAAGGTTATGTAAAACGTAGATTCATTTTTCATTTTATTTAGAGCGCTACCTGAGTATAGTTAACGCGCCCCACCTTTGATTCGGTTCACTTTTCCCTTTTTCTTCCTTCCCTCCCTCCCTCCTTCCTGCCTTTCCAAGAGGTTCCCATCATGCAGTTCAAATCCATAAAATCAAAAATCGCGGTTCTTTCTGCCTTATGCCTGTTGGTGACAGGAGCTTCTGTTTTGGGGCTAAGTCTTTATTCGGCTAACAAAACAGCGTTATTCGTCAAAGGCCATGTGACGGAAATTCTCGATAAAAATAATGAAGACATTATGCGAAATCTGGCTGCAAAGCAGGCTGGTGTTTTGCGACACGAATTTGACGTCGCTCTTGTGGCGGCGCGAACAATGGCGCGCGATTTTTCGGTAATCGCAGGACCCAAAAGCGCTGTCCCGACGGCAGACCGTCGTCAGCAATTGAATGACTTCCTTGTTGAAAATCTCAAGGGGAACCTCAAGCTTAACGGTACGTATTCGGCGTGGCTTCCCAACGCGGCTGATGGCAACGATGAGGGGTACAAGGGGCGCAAAGATCTTGGAACAGATGGAACGGGACGCTTCCTTTCTTATTGGACGCGCGATAGCGAAGGCCATATCGCTGTTCAGCCTTTGGTCGAATATGATAGCGAAGAAAAACATTCAAACGGCGTGATGAAGGGTGGTTGGTTCCTCGGTCCTCAACGGACGGGCAAAGAAAGCGTCTTGGGCCCTCTGCCTTATATTGTGCAAGGGAAGGCGGTCTATTTGGCAACTCTTTCCGTGCCAATTGTGATCAAAGATCATTTTGTCGGCGTTGCGGGCACGGACTTTAACCTCGATTTTGTGCAGAAATTAGCTCAGCAAGTCAGCACAAGCCTTTTCGGCGGTAAGAACGAGATTACGATCCTCAGCGATCTGGGCTTGGTCGTGGCGTCAAGCAATAAGCCTGAGCTGATTGGCAAATCGTTCGCTTCAGAAAGCGAAACATGGAGCGATGATCTGGCTGTGGTTCAAGCTGGAAAGGAAGCGGCGGCGTGGGATAAGGACAAAAAGAACTTCCGTGTCTTTGCGCCGATTGTGCTTGGCCAAACGGGGAAACCTTGGTCGGTTCTTATTTCTGTGCCGCATGACGTCGTGATGGCGCAGGCCGTTAAGCTTGAAGGCTCTTTGTCTGAGCGCAGCAATGATGCGGCTTTCAATCAAACCATAATTGGGCTTGCCGTTTCGGCGTTGGCTCTTTTGTTTATGTGGGGTGTTGCTCGCGGTATTGGCAATCCGATTGCGCGCATGACAAAGGTTATGGATGTTATCGCAGCCGGTGATTTCACGGTTGAGGTGCCTCATACGGAACATAAAGATGAGATTGGCGAAATGGCCAAAGCCGTCCTTGTGTTCAAGGAAAACGGCAAAAAAGTCGAAGAAATGCGCGCGGCGCAAGAAGCAATGGATAAACGCGCGGCGGTGGAGCGTAAGGCCGCGATGCTGAAGCTGGCTGAGGATTTCGAA
>Ga0209373_10000496_pt1 | contig 63233 bp, 49 predicted proteins | sample Higcelweek5metaG_FD_187173 | JGI IMG/M metagenome (GOLD analysis project Ga0209373, IMG submission 187173) | Freshwater pond sediment microbial communities from the University of Edinburgh, under environmental carbon perturbations - High... | ecosystem: Environmental > Aquatic > Freshwater >...
GATGCTGTAGAGTCCGAACGTGAAATATTTCTGGACGGAGCGATGTTTTCCGAAGTCGGCATAAGCATTGTTCCAATAATTGTGCCACCAGCCGAGATGCTCTTTTTCCAGCGCTTCGAACGTTTTATCCGCGGCTTCCGTAACTTCTTTTTGCGCGGCGTTCAGCGGATCGGCGGACTCGTAACTGGTTTTGACCGAAAGGAAAAGATCGGCGTCGCCGGATTGCGCCATTTCCGCCCAGCCGTCCTGCCGGAGAGAGGCCGCCCCCTCGGCTCCGCCGTTTCTCGGCACAAAAAGCACACAGACGCCATAGGCGCTTTCCCCGCCAGGCAGGTTCTGGAGAAACGACACGGAAGACGTTCCCGACTTCCAGACAGGAGGTTCGAGAGTTGCGTTGGGCGGACGGATCAGTTCGAGGATGTGACAGCGGTCCGGACATTCCGATTCGGCGATCCGCACACAGAAAACGCCGCTTCCCCGCGGAACGAACATCCGGAGATGCGGATGAAACCGGTGCGCCTCCATCTGTTCGTGAAGGATTCCGTCATACAGCGAGAGACGCTGGCTTGTCCGGGGAACGGAAGGCGCGGACCAGCCGATTCCGTGCCAGAAACGGAGGCGCAGAACGGCGGCGGTGAGGGTGCTGCGGATGGACTCCCTCTGTTTCATGGGAGCCTTTTCCAGCTCCCCGAGGAACAGCGTGTTTTTCGGATTCATTCCCCGGATTCTGTGCAGGAATTCGGCATGAGGGATCATCTTTTCCGACAGTCCCTTTTCCACGGTCGGATCGAACACATCGACCTTGTTGACGACCCATTCCAGATGGGACGGCGCGCAGGCGACAACGCCGAGATCGCCGTTCCCGAGCAGCAGGCCGTCCCGCCAGTCGAACCCGGCGTCTTCATAAATCCAGTCTTGTTTCCGGATAAGGCTTTCCATGTTTTTTTTCAGCATGATTCACTTCTCGAAAACGATTAAAGCATACCCTTGAATGAGGGGGATATGAACCGTGCAGTAACCGTCCTTGACCGTGAATGCAAGCTCTTTCCGGGACGGGGCCAGATAAACCTTTTTGAATTCCCTGCCGTCGATCCGGAGGGAGAGTTCCGAATCCACCAGAAAAGCCCGTTCTTCCAGCGCAACCGATTCCCCGCGGAGTTCGGGCGTGTAGGCCATCACGTGAAGAAGCTCATTATTCCCGTTGTACTGGACAAAGGCGCGGGCGTAGCTCGGCAGGGTGGACGACTTGAATTTCGGGTTCGGAACGAACCGCCGGAGGATGTTCCGGAGAATCCACCGCAAGTGATACGGAGACCGCTTGAAATATCCCTCGAATATCCGGCCGCTGCAATAGGCGATGCGACCTTTGAAGACCAGGAACGGTTCTTCGGTCTTTTCCTGCGGAGGCGTATACCAGTTGGAATGGAAACCATCCCATTCCTGATTGTGATACGGTTTTACGACGTGCATCTCGACCTTGGCGTCTTCGGCCTTCTTGACTTCCGTTCCCAGCGCATAGACGGAGAGAGGAAAAGTCGGCAGGTCTTCGGCGCAGTCGCCTTCGGGCGCGAAATACAGCGGATTGTGCGAAGTCGGACCGACATAGACGGCGGGCCAGTCCGGAAGGACGAACCCTTTCTTTTCCGGATCGAGTCCCGAGTCTCCCGAGGCGATCACGGAGCCGCCGCGGGCCAGATGATCCTTCACCCTACGGGCGGTTTCTTCCGTGAAGATTACATTGTCCGGGAAGATAAGCAGGCGGTAGGAATCCCACGGCGCCGCCTCGGTCACGATATTGAACTGCATTTTAAGTTCCGTCATCATGCGGGTGACCGCCTTCAGGGAAATATCCTGCCGCAAAGCATCGCCTTTTTTCGGGAAAACAATTGCGATATCCGGTGAATTGACAGCGTCGAGACACCATTCATCATACTGCTGAAGGTTCCGGTAGATTTTTTTGACGAGGTCGAACACATCCTGATACAGATCGCCGCGCGGATGAAAATGGTCCCCGACTTCTGGACGCATTCCGTTGGAAACCCCGTAGAAAAGATCGTATTCGATGCTTTCCTCCTTGCGGAGTCCGCCGAAGTCGCCCCAGTGATAGAAACGGCCGGTCATGCAAAGGACGGAGTTCCCCTGCGCGACAGTCCGAAGATAATGCGCCTGAACCGGCAGATAGTCATATCCGAGGTCCATGCAGGAGGGGAGGCATTCGCATTCCAGTTGGGTGTCATACCCGATCATCTCGTCCACGAGGGAACCGTTCAGGAAGAACATTCCGTCCGGTTTGACCGACCGGATGACTCCATGAAGTTCCTTCGCAAGACGCAAAATGGAGAAGGTCGTGAACTTCCTGATTTCCTTTTCATCCCGGAAGTTCACGCCCCGCTCGACCATTTCCTTCATGCAAACCGGACAGATGCAGGTGTAGTAACTGCCCATGCAGTCGAAGAAAAAGCCGTCCACCGGATAGTTTTCCGCCAGTTCGCGGACCATGTTCTTAAGGTGTTCCCGGTAAGGGGAGTTGTAGCAGGTCGCCCTCATTTCGGCGGAAGGACGTGCCTCGGTCATGGTATGGCCGTCGGGCGCGATCCGCATCCAGTCGCGATGGTGAAGCAGCTCCTCGTCGCTGAGGCCTCCGTTGAAGTATGCGCTGATTCTGATTCCCTTCCGGTGACAGCTTTCCGCGATCTTTCCGAACAGATCGTATTTCAGGGACGGGTGCCGATATCCGAACTTCGTGTTGTAGTAGGCGTTGCCCTGATTGCAACGGGCGTGCCACGTCAGGAAGTCGACGCCGCACTCCTTGAGGTTGTCGGTGAATCTTTCCACATCGAAGTTTTCTCCGACGTCCGGAATGATCGTGCTTGTGTGGAAATCGTAAAAAAGCGAATATTTTGTCTTCATGCCCCAACCTTTCTGTCAGATTTCAATATAGAAGTCCACAATGGGATCGTCTTTTTCCGCATATACATATATCGCGATTGACATGAGTCCCAGAAATAGCAGACATTTGTAAATCATGAGTTTCTCTTTTGTTATACTTTATTCAACGACTAGCACTAGTTCCATGTCCCGGTCATGGAGATAGGGTTGACTGATGCCACGAGCGACTAAAAAATCACAGGTATGCGTGGCAACAGAATCGGTCAGTCCGTAGGACAACGAAGCTTTTTGAAATCCGCCTCAGATACACCCTGTTTCCAATCAACAGTTACGGCTTCGCGATGGTCTCATCCACGGATTAATATTGAAATACAGTTCCACCCATGCCGTATTCGGATTGTAGAAGTAATTTCAAAACGGACTCATTTTCATTCCGGGAACGGAAAAAACTTACTTCGGGATAAGGGTATAACGAAATTCATTCCTCTTGTCCAGCGAAGATATCCGGAGGGATGAATTCTTATCCTTGTTCGCAAAACAGGAGATCTGGCATTTGCCTTCAAATGTGATGGTGAATTCCATGTCGGTACCCGCATACATGACGATTTCTGGTGAATCCAGTATGGGAGTCAGCGTGAACGTTTTGGTTTCGTTGGGAAGAGGATATTCCTGCCCTGCGACTTTGATGGACGGCACAACAAAATCCTTCAGATTGTAATTGATGAAAACGCCTTTGTTCTTGATGTTTTCCGGCTTGTCGGTCTTCCATGAATACGAAACTTCAAGCGAATTGAACTGGGTTATTTTAATGCGGGTGGTCACATCAATGAAATCATCCTTGCCTCCGGGAACTTTCGCCGTGGCTTCCCAATTTTTCTCGTCGATTCGTTTCATTTCAGGAGAAACTTCTTTGCCCATCAACGAAATATATTTGTTTGACTGGCCAGCTTCAATTTCAAAGAGAAAATACACGCATCCGCGTGGTTTTTCTTCTAAAAACCAGCCGATCGTACCGTATTGATACGGCAAAATGCTAAGTTTCGACTTGGGCGTAACCCGGATATAGTCCTTGTTTTCCACAGTCAGTTCACCGGCGCCGAGGAACATGACGAAACTGATGAGCAGCAATCCGAGAGACATTTTTCTGTCCATTTTTTCACCTTTCTTAAAGGGTTGTTTTTCAATATTCACTATTTTATTGGAATTTTTTCACCGTAAAGCGGACTTCAAATACCATTTTTCTGAACCCCGATTTATTCCAGCAAACACTGGGCGAACAACGCGGGATTGATCCCGCCAGCCAAACCGTAACTCAGATAGAGCCAGTAGTCGGCTTTGGCGCCGGAATCATCGTCGAATACACAGCAGTTGAAACCGAATATGGAACCCGTTTTTAAATTTGCGCCGATGGCTGCGATCGGTATTTTCAGTTGATAGAGAGTCCTCTTGGTTTCTTCGTCGCGAATGATCTTGAAGGAGGTTCCCTTACGGAGGGCGGTCCGGTTCGGACTCCTGTAGACGTGGAATGTCTCTCCTTCGCCTGTCAGAGCAGCGAGGCACATGGAGTCGTCCGGATCGAAACCTTTAACATATTCCGAATGATTGGTCTCCGGATCGAACGCGAACTGAATGCAGTCACCGTCCCACGCGGCCGCTCCCTTGAAGACGTTGAAGTGACGGTCATCCGTCACATCGGCGGCAAAATAGAAGTATTCTCCGTCGTGAGCAAAATACATTTTTGCGCTGAGGTCGTCCGGTCCGTTGTAAGTGGTTCCGTCCATCGGCTGGATCCGGGAACTTCCGGAAACGATAACGGGTTTCACCGCCTTCCATGACTCGAGTGTCCCGTCCAAATTCAGTCCGGAGACCCGGACCACCCGGATCAGTTCCGGTGTGAATTTTTTTGTCACCGGCAGATAATCTTCCCCGAAATCAAAAATTGTCTCGATTGTTTTGCCGTTTGGCGGCATGGGAAGGCGCACAATTTGCGTGCTTGCCGGGGACAGGCTGAACTGTACCGTTCCTGTCTTGCCCGTATCGGGAATTGCGAAGCGTGCATTGCCTTTCACAACCTTATTCAAAGAGAGGTTCCGCACGTATACCTTCAAAGTGTCCTTTGATTCGCAGCGGAATTCCGGGATGATCGGAATATCGTTTTGAATCCGGGTATTTTTCATGGCGTTACGAAGGATAGTGTAATTGTCCTTGCCCTGTTCGGTACTCCAGAGGAATACGGGCATTTCCGTGAGCGGGACGATGAGTTTCGAACCCTTGCGGTCCAGAGATATGGGATTGCCCATGGCGTCCATCGCCTCGAACGTATTCGCATCGACTTCCAATGTGGGAGTGAAGGCGGAAGTAATGGCCCAGAAGGCACCGACAGCACGGCCGTCGATTTTGTGGTATACGGTAGCGCCGATATCCGATTTCAAAGGGATTTCCTCGGCCTTGTCCACATTGTCAACGACGCGTTCTGCCGTGGCAAGCGTGGCGACTGCCGGCAGGGGAGTGGAAGCATTCCACCAGATTCCGAAGTAATAATACTGTCCTTCATTGCCTCCGGCGCTGCCGATCGCAAGGAAGTAATAGAACTGGGCAAATCCAAGGGCTTTGGCTTTGAGGAAGTTCCGCAAGAGGCGATTGGCCTGTTCCCCGTAGTATTTCGGGTTGAAAATATATCGGTAATCGATGAAATAGCCGAATTCGGCTACATACATTTCCGAACCCTTGCAGTATTTCTTCATGGCTTCCGTGCCTTTTTCATAGACGAAGGCAAGAGGCTCCTCGGTTCCTGCGGCAGGGCGACCCGGTCCGATCCAGCGTGGGTTCGGATAACAGTCCACCGCAAAGGTGTTCAGATATTGGCCGCAGCGTTTGAACACTTCGTTGGAATAGATGAACCCGTCGCGGCAGTCGCAATCGCAGGGGCGGACGCCGGAAATTTTGGCTGTCGGATTAACTTTCAGGATTTCCTCGGCGGCCACCCGTATGCAGTGGCTGAGAACTTCCATGGATTCGCCGGTCACATAATTCCCGACCATGTTTTTACCCTTGTCGAGCGATTTGTAGTAGGTGCTGAGTCCATACAGAGAATCCACTTCGCCGCCAATTTCAAACTTATCGACATTCCCGTTCATTTTCTTCATATAGTCTTGCATGAAAGAACGCCAGAGCGTTTCCACCGTGTCTTTTTCCGGCAGCAGCCGCGTATAGGCGATCTTGACCTTGGTCGCCTCTTCAAGCGTCTTTTTATTCAGGAAGTGTTCCGGGGGACTGGGGGACAAGTTGATTTTGATCCTGTAGCCCGCCTTGTGTAACCGGGGAGCAAGTTCCATGGAGCTTGACACATATTCATTTTTATCGTTCATGCTGCCGCGCCAGGACTCCTGCAGGTCCACCCAGCTCACGCCGAGCAACCGCCCCGCTTCGGGGATATCCTGCACGCCGTACAGTCCGACAAAGGGTTCGATGGAGGGCGACACCTTTTCCGGGGGCCGCGTCAGCACGTATGTCATGGAGGCATTCGGCATGCCATCCATGGTCGCGTCCACTTTGAACCAGCCGCTCTTTCCTGTCGGCAGAACGATTTCCTTATGGAAATGACCGTCTTTGAACTCCGGAGTAATCTTATATTCCTTCAGCATTTTTCCGTAGAAATCCGCGATCTGGACCCGAAGCGGTTCCCTGGGCAGTTGATCTCCATAGCACACCATGTGCAACTCCGCGTCCAGTTCCTTGTCGAACGGATGCACATTGCCGTAGACGCTTTTCAGTTTCATATTCATACGGTATTTCACAGCGGACTGCCATGGCTCCGGATTTTCCCCCCGGTTGATCATGACGCGGTCCACCCAGATGGTTCCCCAGCCGCGGTTCCAGCCGCCGACATAGGGAACATACCCGGTAACGCCATCCGCTTCGATCTTCATCGTATATCGTTTCCACTCTTTGCCCACCTCGACATATTCCTTGCCGCGGCGCGCCAGAATCCCCTGCGGTCCTTGAAACACGGATTCCTGTTTGAGCATCATGAATACGGCGCGTCCGTTCGGAATGTCGCTCTTCATATAACAGGAATAGGTATAGGTTCCTTTCGGGAGGATCACGGGAACCGGACAGCGCGTCGCGCCGTTAATCAGTTTCAAACTTCCGCTGCTGTTGCAACCGGTGGTTTTGTCGTGCTCATACCATGGCTTTTTCTCATCGAAGTTCGCCGGGCGCGCCTCGGCCAGCGTGCCATATCCGAAAGGACCGGACGCCATGGCGTCGAGCCCGACTTCAAAATCGGTGTCATCTGCGTAATAATTCACCGGGGGGACTCCAAAGCCGACTACTCCCGACATGGTCGCCAAACCGGTCAGCAGGCTTTTCCACAAATTTCCTGTCATCATTTTTCTCCAACTTTTCCTGATGTTCTTTCGGTTACCTGATGCAAGGGATAGAAAACCGCATTCGTAGATAATTCTCTCGTTTATAATTGCGGCTAGGTTCCTGAGCCGATTTCAACGGTTCTGCCTTTTTGAAGCGGCAAACAGCTCGTACCGCCAGGCTCCATGGGACACATTTTCTCCTCAATATTGAAGGGTGAACAGCGCGAACTCCTCCAGTTTGTCCAGGCGGATTTCCAGAGAATTCCCTTTACATTCGAACGGATATGCCATATCTTCCGGCGCAAGGGACAGGGCTTTGACCGCGTATTTCCCGGGCAGGTTCAAACAGATTGTGAGGCCGTGCACCGGCAAGGGCGGCAATTCGAGTGGCAGATTCAGGAGCGACAGCACTAGACGGTTCCGGTCCGGCTGGTCAAAGAGGGTTACTTCCACAGCGCCGGGCGCGTTGGTTTCGATCAGCGTGGTCCCTCGGAGCTGTTTGAGCAAGGCATTGAAGATCGATTGGTGGAGCGGGAATGGAATCTCCTCCAGATTGCCTGCGACATACAGAACTTCCCCATTGCCATATTTATGCCGGATCAGAGACGGAAATTCAGTCTCTCTCATCGGCGGATTACTGATCGCCGAACCGAAATGATTGATCTCTTTTGCGGAAGAGATCGGGAGCGTCAGCGTACCGATCACCTCGGCATCTGTTGCTGCCCTGACGAGCAACTGTCGGCTGTTGAGCATCAGAGGATATTCCCTTGTGACGCCAGGAACGGCATTTTCAGAAACGGGTGCAATATACGTGATTGGTTCGGTCTGTTTGCCCGTATAATGGATTCCGAACAAATCGGCGAGCTTGAAGTCGGGAAGAAGACCTCTGTCCGGGTCATACAGTGAAGTGCGGAAAGAGGTATAGAGTTTTCCGCCGGCCCGGACATATTCTTTCAGGACGGCGCATTCGGTATCGGTCAGGCAGGAACAGTCGCTTAGCACGATCACCGGCGAGGTTTTGAGTTTTTCGGGATCTCCGCCATGAACGAATGAAAAGAGAAGGTGTTCCTCCTGAAACGCGGAAATCATATTCCGGCGTGTTTCCGTATACGGCTGGGAATGATCCTGTTCGAATTTTTCGATCGGCGCCGGCGTTGTGTCCAGATTGATCAGCGAGAATGGACTGTGGAAGATTCCGATGTCCCTCATGGGAACGGAAGCGCTGTCCAGATATTTTTCAAACCTTGCATAGGAGGCGTTGACCCCGTGGGCATGTTCATAGAACCGGCGGTCCAGCGTTCCGCGCGGATCGATGCCGTCGATCAGCGTGAAGGAAGCCTGATTCGCAACAGCCGCATAGGATCGCATCAGCAGATTGCAATAAGGGCGTTCCGTCGTGTGATGGATCAGGCTTTCGCATCGGGGCGTCATAAACTCCATGGGATGATTTCTAGAGAGAGCGCTGAAGAACTTGCAGATATAGGATTGCTCGACGCGGTCCCCGAAAAAGTCGCCCGCGAGAAAATCGCTGGATTGGAGGAAGCCTTCGCCCAGACCGCTGTCGCGTCCGTACATGATGCTGGAGGTCTGAAGAGTGACGGTGCGGTCCGGCGTGCGTTTTTTTACGGTCGCATAAATCTTCTCTGCGAATTCATCCAGCCAGAGCCGGCGGCTGCGGTTAAAGGCAATCCAGGCGGGATCGTTCCAGTCCGCGACACGCGGAATTTCGGCAAAGCCGGTTTCCCCGCGGAACCGTTCCTGGCATGACGGACAATAACAGTGGTGATAACAAAAGTTGCCGATCATATCGATCCAGAAGCCGGGACATTCATAACGTGAATTCAATTCATCCAGAAGATCGAGGAAATACTGTCCGAATCCGGTATTGATACAGCACACGCCGTAACGCCACTGCTCATGTTCCACGGTTCCTTTGCCATCATGGGCGATAATACGCCATTCTGGATGGGCGTCATGGGCCGCGCGGTTCCACACGTTCAGATAGATCTGTACCTTGACCCCGCGCCGGCGGCAGGCCTCGATCGTTTCGCCGAGAAAGTCGCGTCCATGGAGCTGTTTGTGGGGAAACCCGACCTTCGTTGGCCAGTAACAGAGTCCCAGACAGGACCCCGCGTAGACCTCGGCCGTGTCAACCAGGGCCAGCTCCATCATTTCCGCATACTTTTCAGGCGAGAAGTCCCGGAGAAATTCTTCGTTCCAGTCCGGGATGTGCATGTCCACCAGCAGGCGGCGGAAGGATTTTTCAAACCAAGCTTTAGATGACATCAGATACTTTCCTCTGTTTTTTCAGTGAGAACCAATTTCAGAAGCGATGGTTCTTTTTTTGTTGAAATTTAATATTTTGACGCGGCAAGAACAAAAGCATCCTGCCGCTCCGAATCCGATTTCCCCTTGCAAAAGGCCGGAATTTTTCTATATAAATGCTTTTGAAATCTCTTCGTTTATTTTGAGCACCAATCGGGGTCGAACTGTTTGCCGTGGGTCTGGTTCTGAACGGAACCGGACAAATACATGAAATTAGCGCTGCCGTTATGATGCTTGTAGGCGGCTGCATAAGAGTAACTGTCTTTGCTCATGTCGAGATAATTGGCCCAGTCGTTGGTGTAGGAGGGTTTCCGGTAATTCCTTGCGGCGCGCGCAACAACATAGCCGCCGGTGCCAAGATCCTGAGTCATATACCCTTCCAGCATGAGGACAGTCCCCCCAAGGATCGTAGTCAATTTCCGGCAGCCATACAGCTTGTCGGTGTCGGTGGGAGACCCGCTGTAGGTGTTGACCCACGGAGCATACCCACCCCATGGGGCATTACTCGGTTTGGCATCATAGCACAAAGAAGGAGAATAAGTGGTTGAAAAAATGGTGGCAGAGGGAACTTTTGAGGAGCTCCCGGACGAAGGACACATCAAGATGGAGCCGGAGAGGCTTCCGACCGAAAAAACCGCGGAATACTTTTCCGTGGCAAGGTCGCAACCTGTGGTAAACTTGCAGGCGGGCCCGGCCTTTTTGGCATATGTCGGGAAAAGACGATATTCAAACTTATTGTAGTCCGGCAGGAATTCGTTGTAGTCGCCGACATAGAACATCAGCAGCGAATGCAGCTGTTTCATGTTGCTGGTACAAGAGAGTCGTAAGGCTGTCGCCTTTGCCTTGTACAGCGCCGGCAACAGCAATCCCGCCAGAATGGCAATGATCGCAACGACAACCAGCAATTCAATCAATGTAAAATTCTTTAGCCATTTTTTGCTGATCCTTCCCGGAGATTTTTTCCCGGCTTCCAATGAATTCTGAGTTTTCATCATTTGCCTCTTTTGCTCTGATTTTCAAATTTGGCCGCCCCATACCCGAGTTTAAAAATTTGATTTGACTTTGTGGACTTTCATGGAATGATTCCGTATTACCGCATAGATCCGGCATGATGCACAATCTTTGCTTACAGGATAAGCCCCTCCCCATGTTTGATATAGAGTTTCAGCCCGACTGGCGAACGCCCCTTGAAGGGAATTTCACCGAACATGGCTTTAATCGTTGCCAGAATGGTGTTTTCACTGTCATGATAGGCGTTGATGTAAGTAGAAGCGGATTCGACGACTTCGAGAAAATAAGGTGTCGCAAAGGAGATCATCACCAGCTTTTTGATGTTTTCATCGCTCATGATAGGCCAGAGCATCATGTTGGCTCCGGAATGAGTGCCATACAAAGGATTGGCGTCGCAAAGATAAAAGACCATGTCGAAGGCATCCGTGAAGTTTGCGAGCAGGCTGTGGTCCGAAGGAACTGCGCTCGTGACCTGATAGCCCCGCCGGGTCATCTCCCGCGCAAAAACTCCGAGATGGGATTTCACCTTCGGATGGTTCGGATCCATGAACACCAGGAGCTTCGCCCCCGCCTTGAGTTTGAGCGGCAAAATGCCGTCGCGATTGCGAAGCAGTGTAATGGAATCCTCTGAAATGCGTTTTGCGATTTCGCCGTTTTTCCGCAGCAGTGGAGGCAGATCGGCATTGTTCGTCTCCGTCGCTTCCTGTTTGTCCAGATCAAGCGCGGCTTTGAAGGAAAGGATGCGGAAGACCATTTCATCCAGCGTTTTTTGAGAGATCCGTCCGTCGTAGAGAGCCGTGTGAATCAGTTCGAAATATCGGGGAATGTTCAGCCAGAGCAGGATGTCCGCACCACTGTTAAAGGTGTCGATTACACGTTCTTCCCAGGGGGCCCATGTGTTGAAGCCATTCATGACAAGCGCATCGGTTGCGACAACGCCCTTGAACCCGAGTTCGCCGCGCAGCAGGTCAGTTGTGAGTGTTCGGCTGAGCGTAGCGGGACGCCAGCGTTTTTTCACGGGGTCAATCTCCTCATAGGCGGGGAAGGCCATGTGCGCGGTCATGATAGACATGGCGCCGTCGTCAATGAGTTCCTTGAAGACTCGGCCGCTGTATTTTCTCCACTCGCTCATGGAAAGAGTGTTCATTATCGTGACCAGATGGGAGTTGCGCGTGTCGGTTCCTTCGCCCGGGAAATGTTTGAGACAGGCGGCGGTTCCGAAGCTCTGAAGGCCGCGAATCATCGATTTGAGAAGCCGCAGCGCCCATTCCGGGTTGTCTCCGATGGACCTGATGTTGGATTCCGGACAGTTCGGTTCAAGATTCAGATCCACGACAGGACCAAAAGTCCAGCGGATGTTCAGTTCCCGCATCTCGCTGCCGAGAAGGGTTCCGCTGTCATAGGCGTCCTGTTCGGAAAACGTGGCGCCCAGCGACATGGTGCGGGGCAGCATTGTGAACCCGGAAATCTGCGATCCCAGCGCATTCTCGCAATCCGCGGCATACAGCAGAGGAATCTTCAGCGCCGCCTGCCGGAACTGCTTCTGAATTGCCCGGACCCCTTCGACTGGAGCCGCTTCGGTATCCAGCATCTCATTGCCGAGACTGATGCTTCCCACCGGATATTTTTCCAGAAAAGCCGGAATGTCCGACGCGGCCGCCTTCTTCACATCCACATCGCGCACGCTGAGAGTCTGGCCGATCTTTTCCGTTTCCGTCATTTGCGCAAAGAGGTTTTCCACCCACCGCTGCCTGTCACGACTCAGTTTCTCAAACATTTTCTTTTTTTCCCCTCGCCGCTATAGATCAGTCTTCCGGTTGAAATGAAGCGAAATGCAGGATTTTCCTTGTCCGGAAATTTTCCTTTGACTGCGTATTATTATATCCGGTTTTCCCTGGAATGAAATGTCAAAAAAGAAAAAAGAAATGGCAAAAATGGAACAAAAGAGCCTCTCTTTCCGTTATTTTTCATTGTTATTCGCCTCAAATCAAGAGGCGTTTTGTCTGTTTCCGAGACCGGCGGCGCCCTCACGGCGCGGGGAAACGGTTCCGGATTCGGAGCTTCCGGAAAATTGGCGGCTTGCAAAAACGGCTTGTCTGTTTATATTAATGAAAAATTGAGCGTTGACGGGATGAATTTCCGATCATGAACCGGCCTGTGAGCCTTTGAAAAAGGACCAGCCCCTTATGTCAAAGAATGAAAAACGAACTTCAAAAGCACACCAGATTGATTGGAAAGAGCTTCCCGTGTTGGAATGGCGGCAATGGGAGGGTAAAAACAGTTCCTATACGGTTGAAATCGTTGACTGCGCATGTAAACCGGTTACCATGTGGACATATGAAAAGGTGTTCAACGCAACGTGGCAGATCTACTGCACGCTGGGGGCGAAAACCTGGATCAGCTATAAGGACAAGCGTTACTGGATGACCCCGCGCCAGGTTTTCCTTGTGCCTTCGAATATGCCGTTTTCCACCGGAATGATCCACTCGGGACCGTTTTTTTCGATTGTGTTCCGCGGGTGCAACGCGCTGGAATCGCTGAGACGGAATATCTATCCGATGAATTCAGATTATTTGAAGGAGGTTCTTCCGTCGCTGTTCCACTGCCGCTATCCGGAAAAAAGGCTGCTGCTGATCCAGAGTATTGTTTTTCATTATCTGGCGGAACTGCCGAAAGGGAACTTTATTTCTTCCTATCAGGAATTGGATCCGCGCATTTTCCGGGCTATTGAGATCATCGAATCGGAATTGAGCGGAGATTGTCTTCTCATGAAGGACATCAGCCGAAGGCTCCGCATGTCGCAGAATTTTTTCCAGCGCCTTTTTTTGAGGGAAGTCAAGAAGACGCCGAAACAGTTTGTGAACGATCTGCGAATTCAGCGCGCAGCGAATTGGCTGAAGCATACAGACAAAAATCTGGATGACATCGCGTCCGAACTGGGCTTTTCCGACCGGTATCAATTCTCGAAATTCTTTCGTAAACAGACGAATTCTCCTCCAATCGCTTTCAGGAAGGCCTTCCGGATGTCGAAGAATCATCCTTCGCGGTGAGTTTTTGCGAGGGTCATTTTGTGAATTTCATGGAAGTTTAAATGTTGCGCCCGATAGGCAAGCGGAGAACAGCCGCAATGTTTTTTAAACGAAGCGCAGAAATAATTTTCATTGCGAAAGCCGATATTGGCGGCAATCAGGCGAACCGGCAGTCGGCTCTGGGAAAGCTGTCGTTTGGCCTCATCCATCCGGAGCCGCGTCACATATTCTCCCGGAGTCTCCGTAAAATACAATTTCCAGCGCCGTAAAAAAGTGCTGAAAGAAAACCCATGTTCCCCGGCCACCTGTTCATAGGAGATCGCCTGGTTGTATCTCAGATTGAAAAACGAGGCGCAGCTCATGATCTTTTCCCGGTCCGGCATGGAGGAATCCGCCATCTCGTCTTTCTGCAGGGCAAGCTCGGCAATGATGCGGAAGCATACCTGATCGATCCGATCCGCGGTCCCGAATTCATACGAATGTCCCAGAAGACTTTGCAATTCGTGGACCAATTCGTACATCTTTTCCGAAAGCATCAACGGATGATGCGGCGCCGTCAATTCCAGACCGATCGATTTCAACAGATTCATGACTGGAATCGTATAGCAAATGGCAATGGCATCCCTCGGATACGGCAACCCGTAATTGTACACCGTATGAGGCAGCTTAACCGCGACATGCGGAATGCTTTTCCGGTAATGGATCCCATCGATTTCTTCTTCGACATCGTTGTTTGTCGAAGCCAGCCGCAAACAGACATGATACAGGTTTCCCACCAGAAAAAGCTGTTTTTTATGCGTATCCGCAATCGATTCCAGAATCCAATACACGGGATAAGGAAATCCTATGCAGCGCGGAATCGCGCTTAAATCGGCTTTGCGGATCATCGACAACCTCCTGTTCGGATACGATAAGGCATTTTGAAAATAAATCAATATAAAATTGAAAATTATCTGCTTTTTTATGCATTTTTTGCCATTATTTTAAAGATAATTTGAAAGGAGAACCTGGAGAATATGAACGCAAAGAACTTTACGTTAGAAAGTCTATACATCGCCATGTGGTGGGATACCGGCTGGCTGACGCGGCACTATTTTTGTGGAAGTTTCGAGAAATGGAACAAAGTCCTCGACGAGTTGTTCGAACGGGGTTACAATGCCATACGCATCGAGTGTTTCCCGCATTGGGTTGCGGCAGGAAACGACGGCATCAGACAGAAATATTTTCTGCGCGATCGGGGCAACGGCGTTGACCGGTATCCGTACGACCACATTACAAATTTCACCCAACCGCAGTTTCAGGGGGTGTGGAACGATATCGCTTGGCACCGGGAGGTCACCTTGATCATCTGCGGAGAACGTTCATGGTAACCGGTCTTCTTTTTGCAATCCTGACCGGATTGTCGTGGATGCTGATCGGCGTATTCATCAGCCGGGCGGCACAAAACAAGCTGGATCTTGTAACCTACAGTCTTATTCAAATTCCTGTGGCAATGGTCATTTCCGCTCTGTTCTTTGTCCATTGGGAAAAGCTCACTGCGGAAGGAGTCCTTCTGCTTGCCGCCTTTGTGGCAACCGGCGGTTTTCTGGGATCGTTGTCACAGATTATGACTCAGAACATCATGAAAAGGGGAAATCACGGTCCAGTCTGGGGAATTTCCCAGTCCGCTTTCATTCTCCCGTTTCTGGCTGGCGTTTTGATCTGGGGCGATAACGGCACGTTTGGTCAATGGCTCGGGACGTTGGTCATCTGCCTGGGGATATTCTTGCCGATCACCAGACAGTTCCGCCATTTCGGACAATGGGCGGGACCTACTCTTCTGATCTTTTTCATCGTCGGATTTCTACAGACGCTTCATGCTTCACCCTCCCGTTTTTCCACTGATCCGGATCCTGCCAACCTGCGACCGCTTCTGGTAATGGCGGGCGGGCTCTCCTGCTGGCTCGGACGCAGTCTCAGTATCCGGCACCATTTTCAACCAGATTCAAAAACAATTTTCATCGCAGTTCTGATGGGGGTTGTCTGGGCCTTGAGTCTGAAAGCCTTTTTTCTGGCGCTTGACTATCTGAGTTCCGCAAAACTGGGCAACGTGGCTATGCCTCTGATTGTCGCCGCCAATATTCTCGGATTCATTCTTTATGCAAGAATTTTTCTCCGTGAAAAAGGCTCTTCCATGGAGAATTTCGGATTTGCCCTGATTATTGCGGGAATTCTCTGTTGTCTCTTCTAGCGGAATCCGGAGGAGATGCTTCGCACGTCCCATGAAAAAAAAGCAATTTCCGCGAACGGCACGGTTTCCTGCGCCCGTTTTCGAAAAAGTCCGGAATCCATAAACCGGAGGGCGCTTTGGGTTCCCGGACATCAGAAACTGTTCTTCCGGAGCCACGACATCCCTTTCTCCACCCCCTGTTTTTCTTAGATAGATGGTATCCGAAAAGGGTCTGTAGCACTATTTCACGTCCCGCCTTTTGATATTTTCGCGTGACATGAAAAGCATCCGGTTCCATTTTTTGGCAATTGCCAAGGAGGAATCCCCGTTATGATTGGGAAAGCAGTGTGTTATGCGAAAAAATGAGTGTGGAATATTCTCCCACTCATGGCAGGGTTCCAATTTTGTTGTCCGATGTTCTTAAGCGGTCTTTGTTTCCGGGAGTCGCGAGCGAATCAGAGCAATCCGCTCGAAATTGAATGCCAGAACTTTTTCCAACATCTCCGCTTTGACATTTTCCAGACGGGTGCGTCTGGTTCTTCCAAAGCCAAACGATCCTTTCAGAGTGGAGATCAGCGATTCCACGGCGGAGCGTTGCTTGCGCTCGTTTTTCGCCGCTGGACTTTTCCATTCGGATTCGGGCGTGATTTTTTTGCCTTTGGCCCCGCTGACTGTAAAAAGTCCGACCCCGCATTTCAATACATCCGTGCGATTTTCTTCCGAGGCATATCCATCGTCCGTCGTGACATATTTCGGGATGATACCCGTTCTGTCCATTGCGCAGGAGAGAATCTCCATGAGAACCTTAGAGTCCGATGTGTTCCCTTTTTCCACATGCATTTCAACAATGAACCCATTCCGGCTTCTCGCAAGGTTCGGACGGTATCCGAAAACGACCTCGCGTCCCCCCTTCACGATCAGAGAGGCATCCGGATCTCCCAACCCGAGGAATTTTTCACCCACGGGGACTTTTTCTTTTTCCAGAAGTCGCTTTCTTGCCTGATTCGCCGTTGCGGAAGCATTTTTCAACAACTTGCCCAGTTCGTCCACCTTTTTACGGATCGTGAGCACATCCGCCCATGTCGGAACCGGGAATTTTCCCTCCGCACACAAGGACAGCGCCTCCTCGTGAAGCGGATTCAAACGTTCCAGCGTTTTTTCGACAATGTGAATCAATCTCCGATACATTTTCTTCCGTTTTCCCGTAGCGTTTTTTCCCGAAACCATGTTGATCGACGAGGCCAGTTTTCCAATCTCGGAACGCCATGTTTTCAGCCAAGCCGTGGATTGGAATTCAATGAATTTCTCTTTTGCAAAAATTTCAAGGATGCAGTAGGCGCGGAAAAGGCAGTTCCTCATGGATATGGCGTCATTCGGGAACAGGGCGCAACCCGAAACCGGGGTGCTGTCAATCGTAATTTCCTGAAAATCGTCAAGCCCGTTTTCATAGACATATTGAATTTGGCAATCCAGAATCAACTCCCGCGTGGCGTTGGTCACCGCATTCAGATTGTCAACCAGCGTCTGACGCTTCGGAAGAGGAATGCCCCGCTGATCCAGAAGAACCCGGATCGTAATGGATTCCAGAAACAAATCATATGTCGCACGATCGCTTGCCGAACCGAAATACCCTCGTAAAATCAGAAACAGAAACACGAGAAACGGATTCATGCGCGGACGTCCGATGCCCAAGGAACCGGGAGACTGAAAAACCGGATTCAAAGAATTTTCAAGTTCGGGAATACTGGGGATTTCTCTTCTCCCATAACGTTTTGCCTCGTCGCGGATCGCCTTTTTCGCAAGGCCATACTCGTCCTGGTCGGCTTCGATCACTTCTCCGATCACTGGAAAATGTTCGTAAAAAATGAGAGATTCCTCCACGAGCTCCGCCAAATTCGAATCAGGAACTGATGCAAAAAGATAACCCATTTCATATCCCACGGAAAGATTCATGCGTTCCGCCTCCTGTAAAAAATTCAACTCCTCTTTCAATACGGTAATTTTTTACAGCAGAAAAACATTTTTTCAATGGCGATATCCATTTAATACGCTCAATTTTTAAACAATTTCATTGGCATACCTTTTCGGATACCATCTTGCTATTTCAAGTGGCTTATCTTTTCCCCGGTTCAGTGGTCTGCTATCTGATCGCGGACGTGATTCCGAAGGAGTGCATCGGACGATATATGGCGGTTTCCACCATTCTCGGAACCGTGATGGGTGCCTTTTTCAGTTTCTTTATTCTGGACTATGCGGTCAACTTTATGAAGCCGACTTTCTGCATCATCGGCGCATTGTATATGATCGCGTATCTGCTTCAGTTTTTCTTCGTCAAGGAAGGAGAGTATCCGCCGGTTCAGGACAACGTATCCGGGAATGGTTTCGTGCGGAAAACAATGCAGTATCTGGTTCTGTTTTTCAGGCAGTGCTTCCAGCATAAAATCTTCGTGTTTCTCTTTTTGTCAACAGGATTGAACCAGGCTTCGAACATTTGCCGAAGTATGTACAATGTGCTGTTCGCAACCAAGGAAATCGGCATGACCATCGGATATTACGGGAAAATCATGGGAATTGGCGCGCTGATTTCGGCCGTGCTGATTCTATTCATGGGAAAAATCATGGACAAATATCATCCGATGATGGTTTATCTGATCGGCGGCATCTTCATCATGGGGGTGAACGTATTCGGGTATTTCTTCGTGCATACGCCCCTCACTTTCGCCGTGATCGGAATCGCCACAGGCATCATGTACGCGATTCAGGGACTGGCCAACACGCCGCTGCTGATCAATCTGCTGCCGATGGAAAAGTTCGGACAGTTCTCCAGCGCGAATTCAATGGTGAACTCGATCGCCGTGTTTTTTGGAGCATGGCTGGGCGGGTATCTGACCGACTGTTTCGGATACCGCGTCATGTTCGTATGGGATTTCTGCGTGACTCTGCTGGCAACATTCGCACTCCTGATTGTATATAAGGAGTGGCACCGTCTCGGCGGAAAACAGAACTATGTTCCTCCAAAAATCGCCTGAGAAGAGTCGGAAATCCTGATGATTTCGTTCCCCACCTTGAAGGAAACAACGATTCATATAAGGATAAAGTAATGAAACTCTTTTCACTGATCATTACAGTAAGAGAAGAAGGAAAACCTCAGAGGATACAGATGTTCCCCTGAGGCTTTCCCGGACGTTCAGTTCGTTCCATCCTTGAATTCACAGTCCTCGACATGCCCGTATGCGAATCGTTGAACACGTTGCTGAAAACGACTGCGGGACAGGCCTTCAAGTCGGATAAATATTCCGATGGTTCATAAGTCCTCTTAAGGAATGCGCTCAGAATCAAGGCTGATTTCGCCCGTGTACAGGCGACTTACATCAGTCTGCGTTCCTCTTCTTTTTCATCCTGGGTGACTGCTTTGGAAGAAGGTTATTCGACAAGTCGTTTTTTTATGAAACAAAAATCCAGCTTTTTATCTGATCACTTTTCAGATTGAACAAAATTGAGCTTTTTCTTGACTTTTCGAAGAAAACGATAATTCCGACTGCCATGATAAATGACAGTCGGGTATCGGTTGCCGTTTTACTTTTTCACTTAACATGAAAAGCACTCTGCATCAACTCCTGCTCTGAACGCCCGATCCCGGCACGGGCGGCATAGTTGCGCCAGGTCGAAACCACGGAACGGATCTTCTGTATGATTTTTCCCGCATCCATCTGATTTACACGGAACAACGGAGACACTTCCTCCACCAGCGAAAAATCCAGCGAATTGTCATTTTCCGTGATATTCAATGAAAGTCCGCGTCCTCCCGGATTAGGATTGATGTCATAAGCCGGGGATAGCGTCCAGCCGGAATCCGCCAGCAGAAAGCCGTGATTCCGCAAATGATCGTCGGTATTAGAAACGGCGATGGAGAAAACGATCCGTGTCCAAAGTTCCAGCAAGTCTTGTTGGGGTCTCGCACCATATCTCATTATGAATTCCGCAAGGTCGAGATAACTGCTTCCCTCCTGTGAATTCTCTCCATCCGTCTTGCCCAGCAAGGTCATTGCTGAAGCAAAGTGAATCCGCTGCTTGCCTTGTCTGTCAAACCGCCTGACAAGAAATGTTGACCCGAAACGGGAAAACTTTTCCAGTTTTGATTCCGGCACGTGCAAACCGACATCGTGCGCCATTAGCATGACGGTATATTCCCACGCGGATGTATTGGAAGTATCATTGCGGCTTGGAAATTTGGCAATCCAGAGATTTCCTTGCGGATCGGTTACGCTGGCCTTTGGACGCGCCCCGCCGAGAGATGACCCAGGCGCGAGCAGCATTGAGATCCACTTTTCGTGTTGGGAAGAGTCCTTTTCATCCTCAAAGTGACGTGACGCTTCCTCCAGTTCTCGCAGTCGAACCCACGGGGGCGCTGCCATGGCTGAATCATCATTCCGGAAATTTCCTCCCAGTTCCGTTTTGAAGCGAAGTGCGCCCATTCTCGTTTCGTCATAAACTCCCAGAAGGAAATCCGATTCTGCCAGAGACTGTGGCTTTTCCGCTATTTGCCGTGCGCGGATTGCCTCCCGCCGCATCATCAAATTGCGTCCCCAGCGGTCCGGCGCGGAATCCATGAAAAGGCCGAAATTATTCTTCGTGGTGAATTGCGGTCCTGCATACAGTTGAAGATCGGGATCAAGACTTTGTCCTGGATTCGTTTTCAGCCATTCTTTGTCAAACGCAAAGGAAAATAATTCCTTGCCACGGCTGAATTGGGGTGACAGTGTTCCCAGCAGGACCGGAGGTTGGGAATTCCGGAGGTGATCCCAAAAAACATAAATCGTTTTTGACGAACTCATTAGTTCCCCCGTTTCGATGCCCGGTGGCGAACGGTAAGCCCGGCGTCTTGAAGTTTTCTTCCCAGTTCATCATCGGCAGCGACTTTCAAAATGTCCTTCTCCAAACCGAGCGTCACCAGCACTTGCATATAGTTGCCCAGAGAAACCGACGGGGAACCCTTCTCGATCATGGATAATGTCGCGACACTGATTCCGGCACGTTCCGCTTCGAGCTTTGCCGTAATATTGCGACGCAGACGGGCGAGGCGCATGTTCTCACCCAGTCCATGCAGCATTGCCTCCGTTTTCGGAAACAGAATTGTCGTTTTCTTGGGCATATTAACCTCCGTAATTTAGTAACTACTTATAAAATAGCATTGTTTTTGTAAAAATCAAGTTTTATGATGAGTTACATAGAAGATCTTCACCTGTCACAAGGATTGCGCGGCATACTGATACCAGGCGGAAAAGACACTTCTTTTAAAATCCATACGCGTGTGCTTGCGTGCAAATCACACGAACTCAATATCCGTAGAAATCATGGGATAAAATTGAATGTTTTTGTTTGACCTTGCAGAATCTTCTGAATAATTGATGCCAGTTACTACACGGATAAAAAATTGTATCATTTTTGTCGTAAAACTGTTTGATATTTGTATATAATGGGTTATTGTAGCATATGAAGACGATACAACAGAACAGTAAATTTAAAAAAAGGAGTGAATATCATGCCTTCCATTATTTCTCCGCCGAAACGCCAGAAAATTATCGATGAAATTCTTCGGAGTATACAGGACGGACAGCTTCAGCCGGGAACGCGTTTGGCATCAATCCGTAGCATGGCGTCTTCTTTCGGCGTCAGCACCGCCGTCGTCCAGAACGCCATGAGGCAGTTGACCGACTCGATGTTCGTCGAGTGCCGGGGAACCGGCGGTTTTTACGTCACGGAACATTCCGCAGAAGTCCAGCCGGCGCGAAAGACCCCCAGCAGGAAGCCGCTTTATCTGGTCTGTGTTCATCACAACGATCTGGTCTGGCGCCGGAGTTATGAAGAGTATGCGGAAATTCAGGAAAAACAGATTCGGCAGTGTCTGCAACTTTCCGGAAATCATCCGGAATTCTGTTGGGGAATCGAACAGGCTGTAATCCTTCGGAACTACCTGAAACGTCATCCGGAAGACCTGAAAAATCTGAAGAAATTATTTCTGGACGGCAAATTCGAACCGACGGGAGGATACAGCATTCCTGACTTGAACATGATTTCCGGGGAATCGATTGTACGGAATCTCCTTGCAGGAAAAAAATACTACCGAGACATTCTGGATGCGAAAACGGAAGTCGCCTGTTTGACAGATGCATTCGGCATGAGCGCCCAGATTCCCCAGATTCTGCGAAAATGTAATTATCGTTACCTGATTCCGGGGCATCTGATCAACTGTACGGAAGAAGTCCCTCTGGACGGACCTTTCGATTGGGAGGGACCTGATGGTTCTTCAGTGATTGTAACAGCCCGTCAGAGCTGTTTCATCACCCATTTTGAGAAATTCGGCAATGTTCCGCTATTGAAGAAAACTTCCGCGGTGATCTCCGACTACATCGCTCATTGCCGTGAATTCAAGGATGATACGCTTCTCATCTATACAACTGAAGAATTCTTGTTCTGCGAAGAGTTGTTCCGGATTCTGGAATCCTCGAATCGCACACCGGGGCACCGGATCGAATTCGGGCGCGCAGTGGATTATTTTCGCATGACAGAAGAAGACGAGAAGCCCGTTTACCGAGGAGAGTTCAATCCTTCCTGTACCGGTTGTTATACAACTAGGATCGGTGTCAAACAAGCTGCGCGACTTGCGGAAACCAAATTGTTCAAGATTGAATTTCTCAATCTGTGTGCACAGACGCCAGTTTCCACGGAAAAGGCTTGGGAAGAAATCTTCCTTGCGGAATTCCATGATGGCATCTGCGGCTGTCATACCGATAAAGCCGACACGGAAGTCATGGAAAAGTTCGCCGCGGCCGGAAATCTGTCGCGGCCGGAACCGGAAATGACCGGGAACAAGGAGTTTTTCAGCGTCTGCGGATTCAGCCCCCAGATGGAGAAACAGCTAGTGTTTTCTCCATTCGCCCCGAAAGGAATTCCGGTTCAGAAATGCGGCAGCCGATTCTGTTTTACGGCGGAGCTGCGGCCCTGCGGATTCACCGGATTCCGGAAAAACGGGAAGATGGGACCGGAGCCGAAACGTTGCCCAGCCAGATTTTCCACACTGTCTTTTGATGCGGATTTTTCTTCACCGCATCCGATGATTCTGAACAAAGAAAGAAAAAACGTTTTCGGCGCAGACGGCTTTGGAGAGATTCTCATGCGTCCGGACTACGGAACTATGTGGGTAGAATATCATCCTGGCCCCACCGTATACGTTGGGCGTGAATGCCAGTTGGAGAAAGTCGTTTCCCTGACGGAAGGCGCTGTTTTCTTCGAGGCGGTCACGGAGGGAAAAGTTCTGCCGCGCAAGCCGGACTGCGGCAATCTCGGCAATCACTGGCCCGGATTCGAATCGCTCGAGTTTCGCAAAGTCTACCGATTCTATAAGGAGCTGGATTATTTCACGCTGGATTTGCATCTGGACTGGAAAGGGTTCAACACCCGGATCGCCGTCCGTTTTCCCACCCGGATCGATCCCGATGAATCGCATGCCGTCTATGAAATCCCGTTCGGCACGCTGGAACGGGCTCCTTATTGGGAGGTCCCGCCGGAAGGGGAAAAGAAGTTACACGGCCTGTATGCCTACGGTTCCCCACAGGCAGGCGGAAACTGGCCAGCCCTGAACTTCGTCGATTATTCCGATGGCGAAGGCGCGCTGGCCGTGGCCAACACGGGGACGCCCGGCCACCATATCGCGGGACGGGACATCACGATCAGTCTGATCCGTTCGGGAACGGCCACCCGCGACGGCTACATGGTTCCCCAGCCGGGTTCGTTCGACAACGGGATACACGACTTCCGCTTCGCCTTCCGCGCCCATGCCCCGTCGGAACTCGAAAAGGGAGCGTCCCTCGGATTCCTCCTGAACCGGACGCCGGAAGTGTTCGACGGGGAAGCCGTCCGCGGCTCCCTGTTTTCCTGGGACCGTCCAAATGTGGCGCTTTCCTCGGCCCGGCTCGTTCCGGGCGGAATTGAGCTTCGTGTTTATGAGCTCCTTGGACGAAGTGTTTCTGCCGCTTTCGCCTCGGCATTCAACGGAGATTGGATTGAAACCGACATGGAAGGCAACCCGCGTGGAATGCTCGATCCGGCAAAGATCAGTTTCCAGCCGTTCGAGATCAAAACGATTTTCATAAAAACCAGTCTTACACCTAAAAGAGGAAGGTCCAAATGAAGGCAGAACATCCATTTGGGAAGTCGGCGGCAGACAAGATCTTTTTTCGAAGCCGCAATTTTACACTTATTGAACTTTTAATTATCATAGCGATCATCGCGATCCTTTCTGGCATGCTGCTTCCGGCTTTGAACAAAGCCAAAAAATCAGCCCAGAAAATTCTCTGCGTGAACAATCTCATGCAGATTGGCAAGGCGGTTCAATTGTATGCATCGTCCTACGGAGATATCATCCCCGCCTGGAAGTCCGCCGTTGAAACCGCTAATTCAGATCGTATATGGTGCTATAAATTGCTGGAGTTCTGTTCGAACAATCCGACGCTGTGGTATTGTCCCGATTCACCGGCTTGGAATATTCCGGGAGACAAGAAGAATCCGGACAATATGTCGTTCTTCATGAACATCGGCATCAACGGGATCAACTGGGCGGATCAGAACATGTATGCATTCTACGATCATTATATCAAACAAACCCGAATCAAGGCGCCATCGCGTTTGCATTATGCCGGAGATGGAGTGGGGAACAACAGTCACTATTATTTCCCCGCAAATGGAAATACTTATTGCCTAACCTATCGTTACATCTATTCCCCTGCTGCGACAGGTGAGCAAGTGGCCGCCTGGACTCCCAGACACAACGGGTCCATAAATTTTCTTTACTGCGACGGACATTCGGAAAGCGAGGTGTCAGGAAAAACAGCTACGTCATTGCAGAACTTGTTTAATTCCAGTGGAATACGGAATCGCCCCATGTGGCTTGCAGAATATTGACCCGTGTAACGGTATATCGTAATTACATAAATTCAGGAGGCGAAAAATGTCCTTGTTTCGCAAATGGACAGCCAGCTTAGTCGGAGGATGTATGGCATTGATTGGTAATTCTGCGGAGTTTTCTATTCCCGCAATGGCAAATACACCCGGAATGGATGGCCTAACTGACAAACAGGAGTGGCGTGGGACGCTCATCTTTGCCGGGGCTCCGGTAATCGAACACCGCAAGGTTTCTTTTTTCTCCGGCTGGTGTCCGGAAGGCTTGTATCTAGCAATGGAATCTGAAATGCCGTCTCGAGGTGACTTCCCGGTAAAGGGAAAAAACATCGTCATGGATGATTCCTTGGAGTTCTGGTTTGTTCCACCGGAGGACAAGCGGCGGGAAGGTCCTTTTAAACAAGGGAAATTTCAGTTCATAATAACGCACGCGGGCCGGCTGTTATCCATACAGCATGATCCCGGCTGGGGATTGGCGGACCGCGATTGGGAGAGTCATTGCCGAATCCGGCAGACAAAGAAAAACGGCACTTGGCGGGTGGAACTCTTTTTCCCCGCTTCCGCCTTCGGTTTCGAAAAGCTGATCCCTGGGGTCTGGAAGATGTTCTTCGGACGGAATTTTGGGACGGAACCGGTTCGGCAAATCCGGTATTCCGACGCAGGGAACGAATTTCTCCGAACAGAGTTCTTCTCTTCTTTCACTCTTTCGAAATCCCCTGTTGCGGCACGCATGGAATATTCACCTGGCACCCGGATTCCCGCCAGTTTTTCAGTTATTGGAGCGCAAACGCAGAATTTCACTGTTGAAACTGAAATTGGCGCACAAAAAGAAAAAAGAATTCTTCCCGGCGGAACAAGTCTGAATCTGGAAAATCAGGTTGCTAAATCAGGAGAAACGCCGATCGCGGTTCAAATCAGCGATTCTTCCGGTCAAATCCTTTTGAAGCGCAGTGTCCTCTATGCTCCGTCTTCGGAACGGCTGTGGTACAATCGAGAATCTTTTGCTGCTTTCCAGCACAATTTTCAGCATGGCTGTCAGAAACCGGATGATTCCACTTTTCCGGACAGCCGAATAGAAATCACCGGAAAAGCGCCAGAATGGATTGCCGGACGCGAAAAAGGTTCACAGGCGTTGCTGCTTCCAGCCGGTTCAAAAGCCATCTTCCGGAATGTTCGCTTCCAAGGGCCGGGTGCCATTCTGCTTTGGCTGAAGCCCCTCGGGAAACTGACAACGGTTCCTTCACGTTATTTTGGAACAGGAAATCCTCCCGCCCGTTACCTATTTTATCAGGAAAGCATTTCCAGAGAAAGCCCGTTTGCTCATTTCGGCTGTCACAATCTGATGAACCCGACTCCGTTAGTTTACAATCTGACGGCAACCGGAAAAACACTCAAGAATGGAGAATGGAATCTGGTGGTCGTAAATATGATGAATGACCGTTGTGACTTGTATATCAACGGGAGGAAGTTTGCCGACAAGATTTGTGACTTCGGAACTGAAAACATGAAGTTCGGCGAATTTTACATTGGCGGGACCAAATCTTCCATGGCACTCGGGGTGTCTGAAGTTGCCATCTACTCACGCCCTCTCACCATTGACGAGATATTGCAGCAGATGACGGTCAAAAATGGAATTGCCGGATCGCTGCTGTGGTATCCTTCTCTCCATATGGTTGCCGCAGAAATTGCCGTTCAGCCGGAGGAAAATTCTGATTTGGAGTTGCGGGTGACTGATTCTATGGAGAAAATCATCTTCCGTGAAACCTTCCGAACTTCGAGAAAAACTGTTCCCGGAAGTTCCGAAAAGAAATCTGTCATGTTCCGAAAAAAGTTCCGGATTTCGGAAAATCTTCCGGACGGAGATTATAGGGTGCAGATTATTGACCCGAAAACAAAAGCTGTTCTAAAAGAACGTTTCTGCCGCATGAAAAATTATCCATGGATGGGGAACCGGATAGGGATGGAAGACAAGGTTTTGCCGCCATTTACGCCGGTTCGTCTGGACGGCCGGATTCTGTCTGCAGTGTTGCGCGACTACCGACTGGGAGAAAACGGATTGCCGGAACAGGTCATTTCCTGCGGGAAAACACTGTTGGCAGAGCCGATTTCCATCAAGGTCGAAAAAAATGGCAGTGTAGAATCCATGCAAGGGTCTTCATTTTCCGTGAAATCCGTTGGAGACACCCGGATCGAATATTCTGCAAAACTGCACTCTTCTCTGCTGAATGCCAATTTTTCTGGCTGTTTTGAACAAGATGGTCTGCTTAAATTCGACTTGCAATTCAAGACTTCCGGCAAAACATTGCCCGATCGGGTTTATCTGGATATTCCGGTCAAAAAAGAGATTGCCGAACTCTTCCACGCCGCGGGAGAAGGTCTGCGTTCCAATCCCGCCGGATTTCTGCCAGAGGGCACGGGTGTTATTTATCACAGCCGTTCACTGAAGCAGATGAAGATCAGTAACTTCATCCCCTATCTGTGGGTCGGCGGCGACGAACTGGGGATTTGCTATGCGGCTGACTGGGACCAAGGGTGGTGGCATACGAAGAAGCGGGATGCTGTAGAACTGATCCGTGATCCAAACGGAACAATCCGCATCCGCCTGAATCTGCTCAACGATCCTGTTATAATTGAGTCATCCCGCATTATGACTCTGGGTATCATGGCATCTCCCGTCAAACCCATGCCCGAGGGCTGGCGTGGCTGGTGTGATGGGTTCAAGTTCAAAGCAAATCGGAATGCCCAGTGTCATTATAGCGCTTTTTACTGGGGGGGGTATTCCGGAATGGCCTCCCGGTATCCCGCTTTTGAAGATTTTACCTATATACGCAAATTGATGGAAACAGCAAAAACAGGCAAGGTTGACAAGACCTTTCGGGAAAACTGGCTGAAGCGGATTGCGGAATGTCCGGTGGAACAGGCACCGATTCCACGCAAGCGTCCGGATGGAATGAAGGCGGTGACGGACCATTTCGATGCCGCTCACTGGCACATGAAACAGTTGCACGGCATGAAAAAGATTGTGGTCTACCCCTATACCTGCAGTTATTATCCAACCGATACCCTGCCGGAATATAATTATTTTTCCGATGAATGGAAAGACATGCATGTATATGGCTCCTATGCGGATTACGCAATCTATTATCTCGACAAGATGCTGGAAGCCGGATTCGGTGGAGTCTATAACGACAATACCTATTTGACGTCTAATTACGATTGGGTAACAGGACAGGCTTGGATCGATGATGATGGCAATGTGCATCCATCACTTGGAGTCTGGCGAAATCGTGAATATCATCGACGCCAGTTGGAAACGATTGTCGACCACGGACTTGACCCGTGGCTTACCGTTCACCAGACGAATTCAAACGTGTTGCCAGCTCTCGGATTTGCCACCAATTCCATGGGAATGGAGTGGAAATACGGAATCACAGATTATCAAGAGCGTTTTACCTCCGACTACATTCGTACGGTGAATCAGGGGCGGCAAGGTGGATTCTTTCCCACTGTGTTGGATGGTATCCCGAAAGAAGGGACGACTGTTCAGCGATCATGGTGTACCCGAACTATGTTGGCGACATTGCTACCGCATGAGATCCGACCGACGGCTCATCGTTGCAGCGATGCGGCTGTTTACCAGAAGGTGCATGATATCCTGTTTGACTTCGGAATCTACAAAAAGGACTGCGTTGTGTGGCAATTCTGGCGGGAGAACAGGGAAGTCTCCGTTTCCGATTCACGCTTGCTGGTGACTTCTTATCGGCGCGGACGGAAAATGCTGTTGGTCTGTGGCAATTATGCCGACAATATTGTGGCAGAAATTACTTGTCCAGACACAATTCTATCCGCGGTGAATGCGGAGACGGAAAAACCGCTGGAGGTCCATGGACGGAAGCTGGTCCTACCTGTTGCAAAACACGATCTAGTTTTGGTTCTTCTGAACCTGAAATAATGCGTTCGTCGTGCAGTAACGCATTATCCGGGACAAATGGCCCAGAATGGTTGTCGATGAGTTCAACTCGACAATCGCTCTGGTCTTTGTCCGAAGAAAATTCATAAAGAGCATCATGCTTTTTTGAGGGGGATTGAAGATATTTACTTTGTTATACTTTACGTGCACGCCTCTTCCCGGATACATAGACATATTACCTGAGGTAACACAAGATGGAGTTAACGATGGGGTAAGAGAAAAAAACAATGAACTCAGGATAAAAAATCAGGCAATGGTAGAATATCGCTTTCATTTGCAACCTCATCATTTCTCGTTGAAGTTTTTGCCTTATCCGAACCGCTTATATTGCGGCATCTGCGTCGAGTTGAATACCCTCCTGTGCCATCCCTCCACACATGCTCCCTGCGCGATGTTGCGGATCAGCGCAAACAGATCATTCCGGTAGAGGTCGATGTCCATGCTGGAGTAGTCGAGAAAAAGATCGTAGAGGCGATAGAGCGGAGAAAAAGAATAATGCCGCCATAGAGAGTCGATCCGGGCAAACAACGGCGTAAAATCCCTCCGGAAAATTTCACTCAGCCAGAGTCCAAAATAGATGGCGTTGCACGTACGGAACCAAAAATATCGTGGGGACAGTCCTTCCCGGGTGAAGGCGGTAATAACGGCATCGACAAACGAAGAGAAACTTTCGCCGGAAATCAATGGAACCTGGTACGTTTGGATGCAGTTTGAACGAGGGTGGCATCAGGACTTCCCGATAGGCAATACAGCAAAAAAGCATGTCCGGATATTTTTTCGAAACTTCCCGTGCGACGGAATCAACCCATTGCCAGTGTTTCAAAGTGTGAAGAAATAACCTTTTCACAGCCTACGATGCGGGAAAAATACGGCGCAATGAAGCGCTGATCCCTCTGGAATCGTCGAGAATCCGGATTTCTTTCAAGAATCGCGATCTCCGGTTTTCCAACCGACAAAGTTGCAGCATCCGTTGTGTTTGAACCGCAACAGCAATCTGGATTTGCCCTGCAGGGGCCGCCGAAGTTTTAAAGAGATGTCTTGATATTCAAACCAGCCTCCGGTGGAATTGAGGGTAAGAACTCCGGCAACGGATTCCTGTTTTCCATCAAGGGCAGTCAGTATCTCAATCATCCCTCCGCTGTAATCCGGATGTACGGATGCGCGCAGGATGAGTTTTTCCACCGGCGCCCTGCCAAAGTCCACAATGCCGTAACTGATTACGGACCCAGTATTTATACCGCCGAAAGTTTTGAGGTTATTGTCGCAGGAAAAGCTCCATGAGGAATCTGTCGGCATGAACATCCGTCCTGGAACCGCTGTCAGTTGTTTTTCCTGCCGGTTGCCGACAGCGACCTCCAGCAGATTCTTTCCGCAGTCGAACCCGGCGATTTTACGCATTGCCTGTTGCAATGCCCGGGCATCCTCCGCGGAAGTGAACCGCACCTCCGACTGATGAGGGCCAAGCCGGACCGGCCATGAAGCATCAACCGGTTCCATTGCGGCGGCCCCCTCCAGACAACGATACAGTGTTCCCGTCCCAATATCCGGTTTGACCTCGACGGTCTCCGCCACGGTATTGAGAAAAAGATACATCCGTCCTGTCGGAAGATCGTAGGAGTTGGAAATGATTTTCGGGGCGGTCAGTTTCTGCGGTTTGAGATGCGATCCCCATAAGCAGCTGGCCATCTCCGGGGGCGTTTTGAATTTCAGCGGTGTCCGCATCCGTCCGGTGTTGAAATGACGCGCCAGCGCCAGCCTCAAATGCGCCAGTTTCTTTGCATAAAGACGGAACATGTCCGGTTCCTGAAACACATTGACCTGAAAACGGCCGATCTGTTCGGCGTTGACCAGCATGGTTGCGAGTTTAACGAACCCCGCTTCCGGGTCCCCCACGCTGTTGTCCACCGTACGTCCGACAAACTGGATGCGGCCCGAGTATATGGACTGAAATACCGGCAGTTGTCCCGCGAAAGTCCATCGCCACACCAGCGCACCGTCATATAGATTGACATAAGGCTCGGAGATTTCTTCCGTGTCGAACACCATGCCGGGGGCCATCCGACGGAGCTTCTCCATCAGGGGACGGAATCCCAGGTCCAGCCACATGGACGGATCATTGAGTTTGTGTCCATGCGCCGGATCAAAGCACGGAATCGGGAAAGCGGTTGCCGCCTGATCGTGGTAACAGGCCGGAACCAGCCCCCGGATGTCGCCGACCACGCGGAGCTGAAGTTTCTGCCAGTCGGGAGAAGCCGGACACATGACCGAGAAACGTCCGTCCGTATAGTCTTCGGAAGGAATGGTGGAATCGGCGTTTTTGACAGCCGCCTTTACGCCTTCCGTCCTGTAGCTCAACTCTGTTTTTCCGCCGGGGCCATCCAATTGTTTCCACAGCCTTGGATTGGTATAAGGCTTCACGTAAATGCCGTGGGCGGCCAGTTGACGGAAAGGTTCCCGGAGGGAAGATTTTATATGGAAATGAGGCCACGCACCCTGTTGAATATCGTCCCATTCATACCAGTGGATGCCAACCGGGAGATCGAAATATTGCCGAAGATAGAACAGTTCATCGACCAGTTCCTGGAGAGCGGCCGGGGTTCTCGGCGTGTAGCAGCTCAGCCACAACACGGAATCGCGATACCATTCGGGGGTGGAGGTGCGCGGCAGAGTCTTCAGCCACCAGACGGCTGATTTTTCAACGCAGGCACGATATATCTGCGCCGCTTCAAACCAGCCGCCGTCGTAAAGCTCCACCGCCGATCGGCCGCTGGAAACGAAAGAGTTTCCACCACGGGCGCCGACATCGAACGCCACCGGATGCCGCCATTGGAATTCCAGAACATTGTTTTTTCCGGAAACCTGATAATGGCAGGTCTTTCCGGACGGGTCTTCCCAACCGAAATATGCGCCGCGTCCTCCGCCGTAGTAGGCCGAAAACGCCATGGAGACCATTCCGCTGGGGTACCAGCCGCTCTGGCCGTAAATAAAACGTTTCACCGTCGGATCCGCGACTTCGACGCCGCACATCCACGGATACATCAGGAAATCCTCGTCGGCTATGCGGTTCAGCCGGGTGCATGGAAAGGTCACATCGAAAAGCAGAACATCCGTCGCCATGTTATCGATTTTCAGGTCGGCTTCGATGCGTCCGTCCCGAACCGTCAGAATGGAGACGGCCCGGAACGGGAACGGAGACGCCGTTTCCCATACCGCTTCGATGCGATTGTCCACGACCGCAGTCCGGCACGGGAGAGATGCGGAATCCGCCCGCAGAAGAGTCGTCCCCTTCCTTGCCTCCAGATTCCACTGGAAAGCGGAACCGTCGAACACATCGTAGCCGCGGGCCACGTCATAAACGCCGAGCAGAGGGTGTCCGGATCCGGAACCGGTCATGACAAGAATCCGGAGTGCTGACGTTTTCAGGAGACGCACACCGTGACGTTCGGAACCGAAGCGTTCCAGTATATCCGGGGCATCTGCGGAGAAGGCTTCGGCCAGTTCGTCGCGAATCTTTCCGGCCACGGCTTGCGGAGCACGGTCAAAAGACCGCCGCAGCCATTCGGCAGGGGAAAGCCGGATGGAACTCTCCGCGCTGCGACGGACTTTCACCAAGCGGTTCTTCCCAAGGGCGGCGTTGATTTCCCCCTCGCTCAAGACTCCGCGGAGAATCTGAAGTTCGGCGATTTCCCCCTTGAAATGCCATGGGCCGCCCCAGCCGCGTCCGATTTCAACCGGATTGGAATTGCTTTTGGGCGCGAAATTGCGGAATTTGCGCTGCCCGCAACACTCTCCGTCCAGATAGACGGAGAGGATGAATCCCTTGTCGCCCTGAGCGGCATTATCATACGGTTCGAACACCGCGACAAGCTGAGTCCAGCGTCCGGGAACCGGGATCCGGTTGCCGAGCGTGTGGGCAACGAATTTGCTGCCGTCATGGAAATTGATATAGAGACGGTTACCGAGACGTCCGAAAAGAAACTGGTCCGGTTTGAAAACATACATATCCAGCCCTTCCGGGCGGCGTATGTCTTCTCCCCTGTCTTCCGCTTTCAAGGTCAGCAGAATCGTCATGCCCCGATTGTCGAGATTCATACCGGAGCTGTCGGGGAGTTCCGCCATGGAGGAGTTTCCATCGAAATGCAGCAATCCGTTTTTCAATACGGCATGATGGAGTTTCAGTGAGTCTAGATCAAGAGCGGTCGCGGGCAGCAGAAACAGCAGGAGTCCGTAAAAAATCAGTTTTTTCATGATGCTTTCCATTCGAGGTTTACAGGGGTGACTGGCGGGAAACACTCCGGAAGAAAGACGGCAAGATATTCTTTTTCAGATTGGCGAGTTGCCGGAATATCCTTTTCTGTGGAAACCGCAGAGGAATGATTCCGGCGAAATCCACCTTGGTTTCCTCCGATTTCGGATGCCGGCCGGTGAACTGGGTCCGGGGTTTGTCTGAATTCATGAGAACAAGTCATTTCACCACACCAAACCGGCTTTGAAGACATCGACATCGCCGATGGCGGCAACCTCGGATTTTCCGTAACTTCGCGCATGTCCGTCCAGAAACAGGAGATTGGCCGTCTGTTCGTGACGGAGTCCGATCATATTGACCGAACCGTAAGTCTGAAGCGTGTAGCTCAGGCTGTTGTCCAGAATGGAACGGTTGGTCTTGCTGTCGCAGGATAGAATGAAACAGCTCGGCCGCTTTTCCCTTTCGGCATTGCCGCAGGATTCCCTGGTTTCTGTGACCGTGGTCCCGTCAAGCAGGGTTTTGACCGAACGGATGGCATAGGTTTTGTTCCATGCGTAATTCCAGTTCGCCGTACTCGGGTCCAGAGGAAAAAAAACACTGCATCGCAACGCCCTGGCATTTCCGATATACTTGTATTCCCACATCATGCCGCCCCACCAGTTGGTGCGGTACGTGGAAACGGTTGGATTCAGAAGCGTCTGGGCCGGAGGGATGCCTCCCCGGAAATCCATGGTATACTGCAATATCCCAAATCCGGTCTGTTTCAACTGGCTTATGCATGCGGACCGATTCGCCATGGAACGCGCCTTCTGCAAGGCGGGAAGCATTATTGCGGACAATATGGCGATAATCGTAATGACAAGGAGGAGTTCGATCAGAGTGAAAAAAGGAAACGCGGGAAGACACTGTCTTTTTTTTCGTTCTTTTCCGGCGCCAACCGATTCCCGGCTCCCTATCTCAAGTTTTTTTTCTTTTTTCCATGGCATAGGATTAACATCTGGAGTTCCTGTATGCATCTGTCATCTCCTTTCCCGCCCTTGATATGAGGCTCTCGTTCCAGACCTCTATAAGTTATCCATAAAGAGCCTATCTTTCAAGACGCGAACCCGGTTCTTATTAGTCAGATTTAAAAATTAATTTGTCAAATATTAAGATTTTCTTGATTTTCCGTGCAAAATACTATATATTTTTCATAAAGTAAGGAAAAGAGAGGCCGGAGCAGAAAATGTTTCTGGAAATGGAAAAAATCGATGTCAAGATTCTTCTGGCGGCACTGGAGGAGGTCGGACCGGCATGGGACACCGCAAAGTTCCATCCGGCGACAAGAATCGTCCAGAACACACGCGTTTATTTTGCCATCGACGGGGAAGGGACGGTTTCGTCCGGCGACAGGATTTATTCCCTCACCCGTGGGAAACTGCTCCTGATTCCCCCCTTTGCCGAAGTGAAAGTCAAGTGCACTTCCCGGCTGAAAAAATATTGGATGCATCTGGACGTCTGCCTTCCGAATCTCAACGTCGATATCTTTTTTCTCAACGGCAGATGCCTTGAAAAAGATTGTTCGGCCGAAATGGATAAATATATATGGCTTTTTGACCCGATCGCCAGAAACTGCATGTGGATGAACCGGAAGATATCCCCGATGGAAATCTATGAGGCCGAGGCTTCCGCGAGGCTTCTGCTGCTCCCCTTCCTCCGGGAGATTCAGACCGGAAACGAATATGACAGACACAGTTCCGGCATTGCCGATGTCATCATTTTCATCGAAAAAAACATCGGGCGGCACATCTCCCTGAAAGAGCTGGGAGACGTCGCACAAATACATCCCAATTACCTTTCCAGCATCTTCCACGAAAAAATGGGAATGCCCCTTTTCAATTACATCAATTGCCGCAGAATGTTCTACGCATTGAGCTATTTGCGTCAAACCGACAAGAATTTCGGGGAAATCGCGGATGCTGTCGGCATCGTGGATGTTCAGTCCTTTTCCAAACTTTTCAAAAAAGTTTACAGTTGTTCTCCTCGTGAAATGAAACGCTGCCTTTCATGGACCCTAGAGTCTGTTCACACTATTGAATCAACAACCATGAAAAACAAGATAAATCCCGCGAAAATAGCATCCCGCTTGTCGTAACGAATGAAAACTCTCCTGAATCGCTTTATTCCATCAAACGAGCTTCTATAAGCTGAACATCGTGTTTTCTGTACCTTGATTTATAATGGAACTGGTATATATTTCAGTGTCGGTCAGTTCAAGGCGATTCCCTGTTGGGATTGCCGCTGGCGGATAGCTCATTTGTCACGGTAGAAAAAGTTCCCCATTTTTCCCCACTTCCATTCAAAAAATGGCCCATTTCGGCCCGTTTAAAAGTTCTTATGGAATGAGGCTTCAGGAGTGATATGGAGTGTTATTTTGAGGCTGGATCGGGGATTTTTTACAGAATTTTGAGCTAAAAATAGAAATGCTGGGAGTTCCCTCATCGCCCACCATTTTTTACCCTCAAAATAAGCTCAAGAAGCCCCCCTCTGCTGAAACCTGCTAAAAGTTGCCAAAAATCCTCTTTCCAGACAAAAATTACGGCATTTTTCCGGCATTTTTCTCTTGAGTTCAAAGCCTCTATGGCTCAAGTTCTCTGAGTCTTTTTGCATTCCCCTTCTGCTTTACCGTGTATTTAAAGAAAGTGTTGGAAGCGTCCGAAGCGTCCGAAACCATGGGATGCGGCTTGGGCCGGAAATACTTGCAAGCCGGGAGCCGTTGCCCCGCTGAGTTTTTTTCCGGGAATCTTCAGCTTGGCTTGGCCGCGCCCTATGTCATGCGCATCCTCGGACTGGCCAATCTCGCTCCGGACATCGTCGAAGCCGTCTGCGGCGGGTGCGAGCCGGAGGGAGTCTCCCTCGCGCGTCTCGTCAAGGGCTTCCCGGACGACTGGGTGGAGCAGCGAATGATGCTGGGGTTCCGGAGTCGGTAGGGAAACGGTTCCAATACAATGATGCCTTATACGTCTGGGCAATCCCGTCGGATCTCCTCTGGAGATTCATTCCCGACTGGGATTGTTTTACAGTCGCCGCGAGCGACGTCTTCTTGATTTGAGCCAGCCATTCGGTAATCCAAAATCAATCGGGAATATCAAATGTGCGAAAAAATCAGGACACTACCGTTGAAGCATTTTCCTCCGGAACTTTAAGGTAGTAATTTATCACGCACATTTCAAAAAGGTCAGATGTGGCTGACAAACTGTTAACTTTTACCCTGCCATTTTAACTGCCCGCTGACAAGGGCCTTCTCATCAGAAGCAAATCCCGGTTATACCCAAAAGACACAGAAACAGTGCGAGCCATTGAGGCAAAGAACGTTTTTCGCGCAATAGGATAATCGCATATAACTCAAATCCGACGATACAGGCCCCCACCATCAGAGGATACGCAACAGCTCCAATACCTGCCTCTGCCAGCAGATTCATTCCAGGATATAACAGGAAAAATGATGAGAACAGTTCAAACCCCTGCAAAGCAATGCAATAGAACCATACCTTTTTTTTCAAGGCGTTTGTTTTCAGTTTCGGAGAGAATTTTTTCCAGCCGAAAATTGCACTCAGCAAAGTGGGAATTGCCAGTCCAAAAGAAAAGACTGCCGTTCGCCAGACGCTTGAAATCGTTTCCGCCTCCGGAATATAGGAGGGCAGATTGCTCAGTATCTGCACCGCTCCTGTCGTCAAAAAAGTTGAAAACGTAAGCAGCTTCCAGGCTCCTTTTGCGTTTGAGTTCTGCCCGTATGCGAACAATGCCAACGCTGCGAGTATCGCCAGAAACCCCAATCCGCGAAACCAAGTCAACGCGACCCCGAAAAACAGGATTCCCATGAAAAACGGAAAAACAAAAGCCGCCTGAGTAATGCTCCAGATAATTCCGTTTGGCCCCCGTTGCATCGCCTTTGACATCAGGTCCAGTTGAAGATAATTCAGGATCCCGCAAACCAGCAGGGAAGAAAACGTACCCCACATTGCCTTGGGCGCAGAAACAGGAACTCCCTGAATCAGTCCAACAAGCACACTCACGAATAGTGCCAGGACCGCACTGAGAAAAAGCAGAATCCCCACATCGATGTTCTGTTTTGGCGCCTTCCCCATGACAATGCCGAAGATGGGCCAGCTTAATCCGACTAAAATCATCGCCCCGATGCCAAAAATCATAAATGTCTCTTTTCTTTACCTGCCAGGCATGTATGACAAGAACCGTCCTTTACAATCCTATTCGTTCAAGTTTTCAACAGGAATGGTGTCCGCGAAAAATTTCAGCTCGTTCATTTCTTGACTTGCTCCAAGAATGCAGGCGGCAGAGTCTCCCCGGTTCTCCGGGGAAAGCCTGCGCTAAAGTTAAATTTTACGCCTGAGTGATTCTGTATAACACCGCGCTGTGCCGGATATGCATATTTTCCTCAAGAGATGTTTCCAGTCCGAACTGTAACAGTTCCGCACCGGTTTTGATACAACATTCAGCCGGTTCATCCGTTTCCGGGAACAGTTTTTCAATACGGTAACGACGACCGGGTTCGAGCCCCTGAAGACGGAAGCTCCGGACGCACCGCCGGGAGGAACTATTGGAGAATACAAACAGCAGGGATGAGAGATTGTCATTACTCTGAACCTGAAACACCAGAAATTTCTCATAATCGGCAATCGGTCCGGCGGCGGTAGGCAGATAAACGTGGGAATTAATAAAAAATTCCCGGTTCTCTTTGTAAAATTGAACATAGACAGCAATTTTTTCCAGCATTTGCGGGTCGAATGCCGCCAAATCTCCGGAAAAACCGGGAACGCCGAACAGCCCGGACAGCATGACAAAATTCAGATTGAACAATGTCGCCTCGTCCCAAGTCGCCGCGGCACAGGCCAGGACTTGGTCATTGCCGGATATCTTTGTATAGCGTTCCGGCGCGGGACGTATGACGATCCAATTCAGAATACGTGCCGGCAGCAAACGCAATGCGCTGCCCTGCCGGATGCGCAAGGTTTCAAACGGATGTGCATTGTCACTGCTGAACGCCAAGTCATAGAGGGCGGATGTCGCCAAATCGCAACGCAAATTTCCAGATCCGCAATTTTCAATGACCAGTTTCGGGAATTCTTTTCTTAAACGCAGCATCATTACATTGAGTGTGTGGGAGTAATGATACAGTTCACTGCCGGATTCGTCATAACCCACGCTCAAATTAAAATCTAGTTTGATGTATTCGGCGCCGAACTTCTTCACGTTTTCGGCGATGGAACGGTAAAAATATTCTGCAGCGGCGGGAATCGTCAGATCGATGCGGAAAGAGTGGTTAGGGAACCATTCCGGGTGTTCTTCCCGAACCGGGATATTCAATGCCCAGCGTTCGGGTTCCATCCAGAAACCGAACTTCAACCCCGCCGCCCGTACTTCATCCGCGAAAGATGCCATATTCCCGAAAAACGGAGGTCCCTGCTTTTCCCGCCAGTCTCCGGTTTTTCCCCATCCGGGATCATCATAACCGAACCATCCGGCATCAATGATAAATACTTCGCACCCGATTTTTACGGCGGCCTTCAATTGCTCCGATATTTGTTCTCTGGTGAAGTCGGTGAACCGGTAAAGCCATCCGTTATATACGACCGGAGGCAAATGCAAATCGGAAGGCAAATGTTTACGGACAATATACTTATGAAGAGGAGCCGCCAGATTCCGGACTTCTCCGCCGGGTGCATGTTGGAGAAGGATTTCGGGCAGATCCAACGTTTCCCCCGGCTGAAGAGCCAGAAACAGATCCGTATCGGACAGTCCGGCTTCGACAACCGCAACCGGCGCTTCGTTGCTGATGATATCCGAATGGATGTGAATCACCCAATTCCCCCGCGGAAGAACATGAAACGCGACGCCATTGGAACTTTCCGTGTCACGGATCATGCAAAATGGAGTCGAACCGACCGAGGACCGCGCCGCACGTGCTTTCAGGGTCAGATCCGCTCCGTTCAATTTTTGAAAAGCCCCCTGATTTTCCGCCGACCAGCGGCTGGTTTGCAGATAGACCTCGTAATCTCCGGCACTGAAGACCCAGCGGGGAAGAACCCTGCGTAAATTCAATACCTCACGACTTGTATTGGTGAGCCGGTAACGACAGAAAATGATTTCATAATCCGGTTGAAAATCCCATTGACCGTCAAACCGGATCGTATGTTCGTCATCTGCGGCGGAAAATTCAAATACATCATCACCGCAGTGGTAATCATAGTGCAGAAGATTGCCTTCAAAACGTTTGGATCCGCTACAAATCAGCCCCAGCCCGGAACGGGAGTTGTCATCTTCCTTTCCGTTGAATCCGCAAGTCATCCCGAAAAGACTTCGTAAAGTCAGTGATCGGGTGTCTTCATGATAGAGGAACTGAGTTCCGTTTTTCAAATTGATTTCTTTCCGCTGTTGTGTGGTCATAGATATCTCCTAAAGTTTTCCTTTTTTCAGATTAGCGCTTGTTTACACTATTGAATCAACTATCACGGAAAACAAATGATGAAACTGAAAAAACTGAAAGATTTTCCAGCCGTCGGAAGCTCCTGTCAATATTACAGCGGGTTCATTTTTCCCCATATATGCACTTGTCCCGAAAAGCAAGGTCAGTTAGATTTTTTGAAGAAGATGTCAGCCATATTCAGATAATGCTGCCAATCTGCCAATGTCTGATCGTGCTTGCCGGTCCGAATGTGGTAGCTGACGTCCGCTGTGTGATAGGTATCCGGCGATGGCATCTTATCGGTATCAATTCCTTTTGAGCCGAACAGTTTATAGATTTCCCCAGCGTGAACGGTTGCGAGAAATTCTCCCTTCGGGTCCGCCCATTTGTCTTCTGTTGCGCTGGCGACCACAACCGGACGTGGAGCGGAAAGCGAGATCAGTTCATGCTGGTCGAAGGGGAGTTTTTCCTCATAGGCAATATATTGGCGAAAAGACTTGATGAACCAGTGCGGCATGGCGTTCACGATGTAGAGGAACGTTTCACCGAATAACCTTCGTGAAAGTGCAGCGCCGCCGCATCCGGAACAATTGGAAATGACGAGCCGGAACCGGGGATCGTTTGCTCCGGCCCACAGAGCCGTCTTGCCGAGCCGGGAATGACCGTGAACCGCAATCTTTGAAGTGTCAATGGCGGGATCGGTTTCCAGACAGTCCGCGGCACGGGAGAGCCCCCATGCCCACGCGCCGATCGAAGAGTATTTTTCATGTGCTCCGGCGAATCCTTTCAGATCTTCGAACAAAATCAGGACGCTGTCTTCCCAGCGGGTGCAGTGGTCCGGGAAGATGTCGTGGTAACAAATCGTGGCGGAGGCATAGCCCCGTTGAACGATTTCCGGAAAACACCAGCGTTCCGCTTGGATTCCACGGTTAGTGGTTGATATGGTCGCCGGATCGAAGGCACCGCCTGTGGGAATCACATCCGCCTCCTGGGTTGTCGCGTGGTTGCCCTTGAAATTGAGCCCGAGAAACACCGGAACCGGAATTTTGGCATTTCTCGGCAGATACAGAAGCATCGTCACATCGAACTTCCGGCCATTGTTCATCCGGAAGCGGAGCCGAATTTCCTTGCGGACCGCGATTCCTCCAAGAGCATTGTCTTTTTTCGACAGAAGGATGTATTCGACCGCATCCGGACGGGGCGGCATTTGTCCATACATCTCGTCCCGAAAGAGTTTCAGGATTCGCGGACGCTGGAAATTGACCCATTCAGATGCGCTGGCGATGGTCGTTCCATCAGGTTTCGTCAATGCGGAAGGGAGGGAATATTCAGGCACTTTGGATTCGTCATAATTTGTGTTGTTCACAATGTCGGCATAATGCTCATTGAATTCCAGTCCGGCGAGTTCCCGGGCTTTGGCGATATAGTCTTGCATGGAATAAATCTCCTTTGATACATCTTTACAAATCAAAATGGGCAGTCATGAATTCTTCGAGCTTCGGAATATCTTTTTGCAGTTCATCGATCCGGCCGCGTTCGATCAGAAGCATCAGATTCGTCATCAGATCGTTGTGCGACTGGCATGTAAAAACGTGGCGGATCAATGGCAATACTTTCAATACATCGGGGACCTTGCAGGCTTCCGAATCCGGTTCTGCCAGCTTCGCAAAGGGTGCGGATGCCGACATCCCGCAGAACGCTTCCCGTTGTCTTGTACACCAGACGTCGAACCAATGTTCGCACTCAGTTTGCAGAAGATGGCAGATATCATCAAGATAATGGAAAAACCATTCGCGCGTTTTTCCGGTCAACACGTGAATCTTTTCCTGCGTGAAAGTATATGGAACAACCTCGATTGCCGCAGCCCCTTTCCGGTCAAACGTGATCAGCGGCAGATAGCCGCCCCACCAGAAGCTCCGCGGATCATAAGAATTCATTTTTGACGGAAAAAAGAAATTGCCCGGCGAATAAACGATCGGAGTATCTTCATAAATTTCGATGCCCAATGGGCAGTGCGTATGGATATTGACCACGGCCGAGGCTCCGGCGCGAACAAAGGACCGATACAGTTTTTTCATGCGCGGACTCGGCAGCGGATAGCATTCGTGTCCGCCGTGAATCACAACCAATACCAGGTCGGCGTGCTTTTTTTCTTCTGCGATCTGTGCGGGAAGCTCATAAATATCCATGAGATGCGAACCGGGGGTATCCGTCTCGGCCTCGCCGAATTCGAATTCGCAGGCGTTAAGCAGTGCGATTTTGAGTCCGTTCCGTTCGAGATGCAGCGGTTTTGCCGCCTCTTCCCGATTTCTTCCGGCCCCGACGCAAAAGCCGCCGTGAGCTTGAATCGTTTCGAGGGTGGAAATGACTCCGGCTGCCCCTTGGTCACCGATATGATTATTGGCAAGAAGCGCAACATCGAATTTTCCACGGGTGAAAAAATCGATGTTTTTCGTTCCCGCGATCAGTGCCGGTCCCGCCTTCCGGATCGGGGCGGGCGTGTCCGTAAGCGGAACTTCCCACTGAATCAACCGCAAGTCGGCTTTCTCCAAATACGGCTGAATTTCCGTCAGAATTTTACCGGAACCCCCCGTACCGATTGCCGGTTCCGCATTGGTAGGACAGAAATCTCCGGCAAAAGCTACGGTAACAGAATCTTCCTCCTGAGTCCGGAGGAAAACCATTCCATTGTTATCAAACATAAAAAACCTTTCGTTTGTGTTTTTTTGAAATAAAAGTCATGCCAAAAGGACATGGAAGCAGAAAATGTTTTGAATTAATATCTTAAATTCAGAATTTTACAGAATCATTGAATCGCAGCATATAGGTACTGCGTTTTCCGGAGTGTAATGAGTCAACAGTGATTAGCGTACCATCGTTCGACCAGCGAGGATGGAGATCGCAACGAACATCGCCAATCGCTCCCGACGACTGCACGTGTCGAAACCGCCCCAGCGTCTGGCATTCGCCGGTCGATACTTTGACCAACGCCAGCGTCTGGATGCCATCCACCGGATAGGTGTCAGCCAACATCCATTTGCCATCGGGTGAAAACACCAGGTGACCCATTGGCCCCTGACCGCAGGAAATTCGCTTGGCTCGCAACGGACGGATGCGGTCGTCAAATACTACATACTCGTGCCCTTTGCCCCGCCAATTGGGGTCAACCAGCACTTCATTCGGCGTTCGGCCCCATATCTGGTGTGAAATCATCTTTGTCCAGTAAACTTCCGGCAGAGTACAGGTCAGGTCGGTCCCATCGAGATTTACAGTATACATGAAAGTTTTCCACATCGGTTGACTGGGATGGTACGGATCGCGGCAGTAGCGGAACAGAAACAGCATTTTGCTGGAATCACAATTGAAAATGATATGGTTCAACCACCAGTACATGTCGTCAAGTTCGTAAGGAACCGGATGCCGCTCGACTATTTGCCGGTATGACACCAGCAGATACGACTTGTCCGTGTACAGATCGACCAGAAACACACCATCGCTGTCCAGATCAGGATGACGCCGTTCTGTTGTCAGGACTGCATCGGCATACGAGTAACCGCGTCGAGGAATGCGCGCAAAGTTCAGCGATGCCGCCCAACGGCCATCGGGAGAAATCGCGTAGATCGGACGTTCATATCGTCCCACGATGCCATTGCCCGGTTCGAAGACCCGTGCGACAACGCAGGCGGATGTCTGGTCGAAGTCGTTGTAGACGAAGCGATTCGGATGGTGCTTCAACCACAGGCTCATGCAGCCCTGCTGATGAGACCATGTCCGGGTTTCGGTCAGCTTCACAAATCGATTGCAGTCGGGCGTGACGTATCCCAGTTCGGCGGTTTCGCCGCGTTCCGGCAGTTTCTCGCATTGTTCCACCCGCAATGCCAGATGTCGGGCGTTGTCCTTATCCCAAGGGGTGCGATCGTAATAACCAAAGAAATAGTGTCCGTCCTCAGGTGTCAGACACTGCCAGTCAAAATTATTGCTGATTTGCATTTTCGTTGAATCCCCGGAAAATTCGTTTTACGCCTCGATATGCCAGTTTCAGATATCGGTATTCACTAAGAACGCTTAGACCCCGATTGGCGATTTTTCGCATATTCGGTCGCAACGCGTTCCTTTACAGAACAGACAAGCCTCACATCGGTCCGACAAAGCTTTTCAATGTGTCACCGTAACTTCCAACTTGATCCTTTTTTATGATGGAATAACGGCAATGAGCCCGTTACGTCATGGCTTCGACTTGTTACACTCAATTTTTCAAAAGATCATCCCAGCGACTTCAGAATCTGCCGACAGTTCAGTATTTTTTCCAACAATTGGTTCCGTGGATAGAAATAGTGATTGGCGGCTTCGAAACCGATTCTGGAGTCCAGACGACAAACTTTAAGCATTCGTTTCGCCAGTTCGATTTCATCCAGCAGAATATCTCTGGTTTCGCTCAATTGTCCGGCATTTCGCTGTCGGACGAAATGAATTTGATTGCAGGTGGTTTTTAGGCAACAGTAAACAGCCTCGCTGCGTGGCAACAGTTCATCATAGGCTGCTTTATATTCCGACGAAATTCGTTTCCCCATATCGGTAAGTTTCTTCAATGCCTTTCCCCAATTTTCGGACGCTTCTTGGTAGGCAAGTTCGAAGATATCTTCCGGATAGTGGCCTTCGCCCCGCCAATGGTATAGGTCATCATATGGAAAACCACAGACCATGGTTGCTGAGTACCCGGTTGGTTTTTCATAAAGAGGACAAGCAGGACCAACATTCTGCGGCGAAAGATAGATCTGCTCCACATGGTGAAAAGGGATCAGTCTGAAAGCTTCCGAAAAATCTTTCCATATTTCGAGGATTTCCGAAGCAAATGGCCCATAGTCCTGTTTCGCCAGTTCCTCCACACGCATATCGAGCAGCGGCAGATTTCCGCCGGGATATCCGCCAAGAGTCCAACTGAGCATGAAATCCTTTATTCCGAGTTTGCGGATATTGTCCAGATGTTCCTGCACTAGAAACGGGACCGGGATCGCCGGTATCCCCGACATCTCCCAAGTGGTGTTGACCTGAATTTTAGCAATATTGCCGTGTCCGGTCTTCTGTGAAATTTTCCAGAGCTTGGCGGCTTCTGTTCCGGGACCAGGTTTGGAAATCGAATAATCAAAGACTTTCCCTTTGATACCATGACAATCCGTTTCCAAGCGGGTTTCACTGACGCACATGAATCCAGTATCTTTCGGCAAACAGACAATAGTTTCTTCCTGGCTTTCCGGTTCCCATGACCAGTTCCATACCAGCAGCCTCGCACCAGTTCCTGCTCGTGTGATTCCGTCTTGAATCGCATGGGTGATTCGGATGATATTCTCCCTGGATGAATGCTCTGCACAAATCGGGCACGGCTCCGGCGTCTGCCACGGTTTTGATAGACAGTGCGTCGGATTTTCATTCCGGGTGATACAGAAAGCCCCTCCCAGTTCAGGAACTTCCCGGAACAGATGTTCAACTCCATTCGCAAGCGCTTTAGGCATTCCTTGTTTCCATGGACAGAACTGGTGATCGCCAAACTGGGTGTCAGCTCCATAAAAATCCTGTTTCAGCCGGATGTAGGAAGGCAGAGCACGGGGTTCATTCAAATATAGATATAGTTTAATTCCGTGTTTCATTGTTCTCTGAGCCAATTTTCGCAATCCGGAAAGTCGTTTCTCCCAATGTTTCGAAAGCGGCATATCTTCTCCCAGCCAAGGGATCAGCAGATATAAAATCCCTTGCAGCCATACGGCATTGATTCCACTGGCGGCATAGTCGGACAGCAGAGCATCCGGATACGGGTCAGCATTGTTATCGAGAAAAGGATCGCCGTAAATTGCCGAGTAGGAATGGATCAGCCGCAACCCTCCACTCCGGATCTCATGATGCCGCATTTTTCCATACCCGTCCAGAAATGCAAATGGCTTTTCTTTTTCAGGCAACTCCCGCAGAGTATTTTCGACTATGCCACGAATTTCTTCAACATCTTGCAGCTCCGGTCCGGTCAATTCACGCCAGAGGACCTCGCCGCAGGACGGTTTAAGCCGTCCCAGTTTTCCCCACAAGAAGTCTTCTTCCCGCAAAACTGCGTCCAGACGGTCTGGCGCCCAGTCAAGAAGTTCCAACAACTGGGGATAGTCCAACAGATGCCAGTTCGCACGAATGATGGTCAGATACCCCAATTTGGCAAATCGTTCCATTACGCTGTCATCCCAAACCAAGCCCATGGCTTCTGCATCGCGAACAATCTGCGCAAGTCCGGTTTTCAGCACTTTTGCAAGACGTTCCGGCGGCACGATATTCCAATTCCGGAAAATAACTGCCAGATGTTTCGCCGGGAAATAAGAACAATTCAACGCCTTGGGCGAATTCCCCACCGGCAGTTCTTCTATTTTCATTTTGAATTTCTCCCAATCTTACTTTTCAGCGGGAACAGTATTCCCACGAATGATTTTAAAATCGATGCCTTCAATGAGGGTTCCCGTTTTCGCTCCCTGTATAAACGGTATGATCGACACGGTTTTCGAGTTAACCGGAAGTGTATCGGTAAAACTTATCTCTTTCTTGTCTTTCAGGGCAAATCCCCAAGTACGGCAGTCCTTGCTTTGATATTTGCCGTCGGCATCGTAAGCCCAGAAACCGAAACTGCCGGTTCCGGTTCCTCGAACTGTACCGCGAATCGTTTCTCCGGCTTTCATCGCAATGCGGTTTTCCTTTGCCGTATCGAAATAAACTCCAGTAAAGGGGGCCCCCTTCGACTCAATATGAAGGGTGCTGTCGCGTATCTCGACAATGCCGAGCGGCTCATTCATCCAACCGATCCGCGTCCATGGCTTTTTGCCATGGGTGATATAGTCGCGGAGTGCCAATGCCGGATCAAGGACATAGAGGCGGGACAAGCATATCCAGCCCCATTGATAATCCTGCTTGCCGCCTTGTCCGACAAAAATGCCTTCGTTATCGGCTTTCGTCTTGTCCTCACGGTCTGCTACCGTATTGGAGACGACAATGACATTGTCCCCGGCTTTCAGAACATCTGCAGGGATAGTGAAGGACATCTTCGTCCAGTCATGTTCGGAGAAGGTGTTCGCTCCTGAGAAAATTATCTTTCCGTTGACCTGTATCTTCATTGTGGAGGCTCCGGGCTTGTCATCGTCCAGACCTTCCATTACCAGCAACAGAGGTGCGGACGGAGCCTGTTTCAAATTCAGCGTTACGGAAAGTTCCGAAAGTCCGGAGCTGGGACGGCTGATTGATTTCGTCAGTTTCCGCGGACACTGGTAAGCATAGTAAGCAGGACCATTTCCTCCACGCATGAGGCCGGGAGCGAACGCGATTCCTCCAGGAATGGAGACCGGTTCCAAAATCAGCGTTTTTTCCGGGTCTTCCAGAAATTTCCGCAGTGCGGGTTCCTTCGTCCAGTCCTTTGCCGTTGTCGGCAGATTGAGTCCCGCGACCAGCTGGAGATATTGCCGTGCCGAAGCCCCGTGCATCAGCGTATGTTGGATCGTATTTTCCGGCCATTTCAGGTCGAGGGAATTAATTTCCCCGCACAGTTCGATGAATTTTACCAACCGTTTGGCAAACGCGGCTGTTTCCTCTTTCGTTCCGCAATCGGTATATCGGTATTTGGCAAGATCCATCCGCATCAAATTGAACTTGGCGAACAGCAGATGTTTGCGGACAGTAAGATTATCATTTTTCGCGGCTTCAAATGCTCGGTCCAGCAGAGGATAAATTGAATCGAAGAGCTGTCGATCAAGAATTGTTTTCCGGTCGAAAACAAAACTCATGACCGTAATATTACGGAATGAACTTGATATTTCGCCGGGATGGTGCTTATATTTCTCACAGAAATCTTCCACGATTCGCTGGATCTGTGTGATATATTTGCCACCCGCGCCGTAATAGGCGTCATTGAATTCGGCAATGACTTTGTCTGGAGCATCGCCCAAATTCCAGCGCCCCGTAATGTAATGGATCTGCGGATCACTGCAGAAGGTATAATAACTTTCCTTCGCATAACGGTTCAACAGTTCCATCTGCCGGAGATGGTGCCAGGGACGTGCTTCCTCATATCCCGCAGCCCCGAGATTATCCGGGCCTGTGATTTTCGACCATGCCTTGAGTTCGGCAAACGCATCCGCGTTTTCCGGACATTCCACATGCACGTTGCACGGCCAGTTGAACGGCGGAAGGCAGAACGTAACCACCACATTGGATTCCATTTTGATATTTCGCGGCGGTTGACGCATCTGTAGATAGGCTGGATAATCGACGATCTGGTCCGGATGCTTCGAGGCAATTTTCCGCGCCAGACGATTAGTCATCTCCAGCATGGTGTCTGTGTAAAACTCACCATTTCTGCGGCACTTTTCGCAGTGGCAGAAATCAGGACGGTCTCCAAGGACAAACTCCATACGGTCCTTGAAATCCATTCCGTCCGCCATGTCCGCAAACCGTCGTTCGATGATTGCTTTTGCATCTTCATTGCTCAGGCAGGGTGACATGATGAACTGGTCTTTTACATATTGACGGTTACCGTCATTTGTCAGCATATAGTATTCCGGATGGTCCTTGCGGTATTTTTCAACCGGCAGAAGAATATTCATGTAATGGTCCCAGATCGGATGGTCCCACGAATACCAGTCCACCGACGAGCTGGAACCCGTCCAATGGATTCCGCCGTAAAGCGCATTATTACGATAGGAATAAAAACGCGGGGACACACTCTTATCCACGGCGGCCAGTATCCGGTCTGCGTTCGGGACAGGGATCTTCTGGCAATCGGGTGCAAATATGTAAGCGTCCATCAGACGGATATAATCATAAAGCGCGGGAGAAAGAACCTGTTCTTTGCCGTAAATCAGTATTCCTCCTTTGGAATCGACTTTGATCTTCCAGCCGCCGGGTGCGGTGCTGCCTTTCATAAAAGCGAAGGAGTTGGGCATCGCCCCCGTCTGGCCCTCTACGATCGGCAAGGTGGTTCCGGTCAGACGCCAAAACCATGATCGCCAGAATTCAGCCAGATATTTCAGATTGAACGAAGCTCCTGCAGGAATGACGAACCTTTGCAGTTTCCCGTTTTCCGGCAGCTTGATCGCATCCGACTTCGAGGCAGGATAGACGGTTTCCAAACGAAAATCCCGGAAACTGATTTTCATTCCCGGTGCGGATTTGATAGTAAAGAGGGCTTGTCCCCGCGTATTATCATACTGTACAGCAGAAACCGTAAGATCAAACTTTTGCCAGTTTTCCGCAGGTCTGAGTGTGATTTTTTCCGCAACCGTCAATGAACCCATGTCCAACTTTACCTGACCGGAAATCCGGTATTCCGGAGCCGCAGGCAGAGGCATGCGTCCACTGGAATTATACAGAAACAACGGCTGGGAAAAATAGGCTTTGGGGGCAGTCTTCAAGAATTCGATGGTCATATCATCTTTTCCAAAAGACAATTTGAAACATTCACGTCCGCTGAGATATTCGGTTTCCTTCGGGTTCCACCAGTTGTGGGTCATGCGGCCGTAATCAACCAGATTCCAGCCGTAAGCGGCGGTTTCTTCGCCGTCCATTTTCACTGGGGTGAAATTGCCTCCCCTGAACAGATTGATTCCCGCAGTCACTTCCAGCAGAGTCAAGCTGAACAGAACATATCCAGCCAAAATTTTATTCCTCATTATTTACTCCTTCTGTGTTAAAAGTTTTTAGTGAAAAATTTTCGTCCAATTGTGGTCCAGTTACACCGTATCATTTTCAGGGTGATCGTTGCGTTCAAGTTGTTTTTCACGTTTCCAAGCAGTATGAAATACCCGTGCCCAGATCCACGGATGCATTCCACTCCGTTGAGCGATATGTATCTTCTCGGTCAAAAAACGTCCATATTCAGGTTCGAGCCGCAGAAATGCAGCCCGACAATTATCGGCTTCGGCACAGAGGGTTTCGGCATTCAGATTCCCCTGAATCGTCTGCAACGCCTGGGTAACGGCAGAGTATAAAAGCAGCCAATAACGATAGTTACTATTTAGAGAAGGATTTTTTTCACGGATATCCATAAGCGTTTTTACACGTTGATCGGCAAGCGGATTGCGTACCCCTCGATCCGGATCAAGATAGGCTTCATTCGGATAAATCGGACGATTGAGACCGTGAATAACAAACGCTACCCGTTCCGCATCTTTTTGGGATAAATGAAGCCAGTTCATTGCGTATTCAATGGCAACATCACCGCAGGAACGATTGGGTTCTGAGGCAAATGTCAGACAGGCAAAACGGTTGATGTCATCGTGAATCCCTTCGGAGTAAGGCATTATGCCGACCACGCTTTTATTTTCCGCACGGTAAAACCGTCTTATCTGTTCCAAAATTGGGGCTGCGCCAAAAGCACCCCACCCTCGAATCATGGTTATTTCCGGTACTTTGTAAAACTTGACTATGCCTTTGCCGCAACCGCGCGGCACATCCGCGACAAAATCAACCCATTTGACGGAACGCAGTTTATTTCTGAGGAGGTCCACCTGATCCAGCGGCATTCCCATACCAGAAGCTACAATTTTTATGTTGGGATTATATTGTTTGCACAAGACAACCTGTTTTTTGTAAAAATACAAGTATTTTTCACCCCACGGAGCACACTTCTGGCAGGCGCAACCGCCATAATCACTGGGCGGAATGAAAAGATAATCTGTATGAGGCAGCATTTTGAATAAATGATCTCTTAAACACATAATTTCACGCCAGGCGGCTGGTATGGAAGGACAGGCTTCTCCTTCTTCCGGGAAAAAAGCCGATTTATCCGCCCGCCATTTCGGATTGGCCATCCAGGTATCAGCGGCAATGTCATTCAGGCCAAGAAAGATGCCGACTTTAAGTTTTGCTTTCAATGCCGCCTGGTGTATTCCAATCTGATGTTGCATAAATGAGGACTTCTGGTCTGCATCACTCAGACTATGCCTTCCAAACTGGATAGGAGTATACCATACGGTATCAGCCCCCATTGCCTTGATGTTGGCAAATTCCCGCTGCCAACGGCTGATTTTCCAGTCATCCATTCCTGATGCCAGCCCATGCGCCAACAGCGCAACTCCTTTGAATTGTGGTTTTAATGCCATATTAGATCTCCTATGATAAAATTCCACTCTGATTCGGAGTATTTTTAAGTTTTTGCTATTTTAAACCGAGTAAAATCCTCGAATATCCAGTTGTTCTCGAAAGTTCTGTAAATAATCTCCAGAAACTTTCTTGCAAGGGCGATGTTCGCCTTGGCTCCTCCCCGACGCATTTTGATTTTCTTCTCCTTATCATAATCGTTTCTGTTTATCATTGTCGATCAAGTTAGAATAATTCATCCCATTCGAATGGGACCATGTTGTTTTGAAGCCATTTGTTTCAAACACAGCCTTGAATTACAGACTTATCAGAATGGAGGCTTTCTTCATTATGCATTTGGTCACATAACTCCTCTTCAGTTCCGTGGTATTGGCACTGGAGACGTGGCCGTCAAGAAAACCGCCATTATAAAAACTGTCCTTGTGTTCGTCACACAACGCGGGATCCATGTTATAGAAAATCCGGCTGTCGGAATGTTTGGCGGCCCGGGTGGTTGCAGAAGCATCGCCCATAATGATCAGGCTGGAAGGCTGCGAGTAGCGTTTGAAATTCTGATAATGGAAAGACCCTCCTGAATTTGCGACTGTAATGATACCTTTGGATTTCAATGAATCACAGTAATCCATGAGTCCATAACTGTAGTAAGCCTTGCCATTGTTGGCAATATCGGCGGCGGGAACACGGGCAAATGCCGTGGTACAGTAGAAAGTCTTGTCAAACTGTTTTGCATATCCGAGCGCGGCCCATGCGTTCGTATAGCTCACCATCGAGATCCCATTGATTTTGGTGCTGTAGTCGGTATTATAACTGGGAAGATTCCATCCGTCATAATCATTCGTATAGAAATGCCGAACGAGCAGGGATTGCTTGAGATTCGAGTTACAGTTGATACTCTGGGCAATTTGTCTCGCCTTGTTCAGTGCGGGCAGCAGCATTCCTGCCAGAATTGCGATAATAGCAATAACAACAAGCAATTCTATAAGCGTAAATCTTTTTGTCTTTTGCGATGGGGTTTGTGTCCATGTCCTCATTTTCTCTTCCCTTTCATTTGCGTTTGTTCATTTTTATCGGAATCACAATCTTTCAGTTTGCTTTCAATGTAGCCACGGTGGAGCCTTCCTGAACATGGCAGGATACGGTGAATGCTACAGCCGGAATTATTTTTCCGGAAAGCAGAGCGAGCAGTTTTTCTGCCGCCAACTTCCCGATCTCGACATAATTTTTCTGGACCGTCGTTAATTTGGGTGTGATTGCCGAGGTAAAGCTTAGGCCGCCGAACCCGACAATGGAAATGTCCTCGGGAACACGCAAGCCGAGCCGGATCGCAGTAAACATGAGACTGGCTGCCTGAAAATCACTGCAACAGCAAACTGCGGTGGGCAAACAACCGGAACCTTTCAATGCGCTCAGCCAATCATCCAATTCATTGACAGTGATTTTTTCACTTTCCGGAAGGAACACCCACCGCGGCTCCCGTTTCAGCCGGTTGCTCTTCATGCCCGCTAGGAAACCATCCCGGATCGGATCCATATATTGGTAATGACCGAAAACAAAACCGATTGTCCGATGGCCGTGGGAAAGCAGATAGTCAACCGCCTGTTTTTCTCCGTCGGCGGAATCGGAATGGACCAATAGATCGGCGCCTTCAAACGCACGGTTTTCAACTACGCAGATCAAGATTTTCATTTCATGGCAACTCTTCACCAGTTCAGGGGCCAGAGGCAGGGTATTGTGAATGACAATCGCTTCAGGACGGGCTTCGAGAATATGGGCATAGAAATTACGGATTTCCTTATCGGGGGCTTTTAGTATCGGATCCAAATGGTGCATCCGGCAGGAATAATTGGACTTATCGGCTTTTTCGGCCAGCCCTGCAAAAATAGAAAACACATATTCCCTCGTGAATTGATCGGACAAGAATGCAATTTGGCGGCTGCGCCCTTTTTTGAGCTGGACTCCCAGAGCATTTTTCCTATATCCCATTTTTCCCGCTTCCGCTATAATCTGTTCACGGGTTTTTTCAGGAATGCGACGTTGCTCGCCGTTTCCCCCCAAAACATAGGAAACCGTCGTTATGCTGACTCCAACTTTTTTTGCTATATCTATCAGACGAACCATGTTTTTTCTCCAACGTATTATTTTGCTGAAACGATTCACCAAAAAAATATAAAAAAAATAAAAACCAAATTTTTCATCAGATTTTTATATTAACGTCTTTAATTATATCCGAAAAAAATGGATTGTCAAGAGCCAATATCAAAAAAACATTATTTTTTATTCCCCATAGATAGATCAAGCGGCCAAAACACGTCTTCCCAAAAAACAACCGATCAGAAATCGGAGCATAATTCCATATGCAGACAGAGCCAGGAAAACGAGAATGCTCATGGACGCAATGAGCAAGATCATCTATAAGGTTGGATCATTTGGAGCCCCTTTCATTTCCAAGTGTCTGCCAATTTTTTATGAACATGTAATCTATGAACTTCGTGAATGATTTTATCATAATTTAAGAAATAAAAAGGTGAGAATTTGAAGCTGAATAAGTTTTATATTTTGAGCAGAGGAAAGAGACACAACATTTTCCCTCTATGAAAAAAATCAAGGATGCCACAACATGCGTTTCCGGTATTCACTCGGGGCACAGCCGATCTGTCGCTTGAAAAATTTCGAAAAATAGTATTCGGATGAAAAGTCAAGCAGCGCTGCCACTTCTTTCACATTGTATTCCCGATGCATCAGCAGAGACGCCGCCTTCGCGGCAAGCTCATTCTGCAGGAAATCTTTCGGCGGTTTCCGGAAAACTTCAGAAAATTCATGAGAGAAGGTTTCCTGCCGCAGGTTCATCATCGTTGCGAGTTCTCGCACGGTCGTTTCCGCCGTAGCATGAGTCCTTACATACGTCAGAACTTTCTCAAACCGCCGCTGACGCAGATAATCGCCGTCATAGTGTTCCGGCCAATGCCTGTTGCAGAAACGCAGACAGATTTCCCGGATGCATGAGAGGGAATGAAGGCGGTCCGGTATATGGAATGCTTTTGTCAGTGCCGCCACTTCTCCCGGAGAATGTTCGATAATCCAGTTTTTCATCCCGGCGAAGACATCAATTCCCGGACACAATTCCAGATTGAAATGTACAGCAATGTAACGAAGTGCCGAATGCGTCGTATACAGAACCGGCTGACCGCAGGGAGTGAAATACAAATATCCTTTGCGTCGAATCCATTTTTCGTGCGTATTGCAGTCCTCGATGGACGATTCTTCCTGCGTTTCGCCATCGTTGGTTACGCCGACCAGCGTATTGAACGGCAGGGTATAAACGCGCCGGAAGTCGACCTGCTCTTCAAAAACGGCCGTGAAATTCAACGCCGTCTCATACGGAATAATCTCTATGGATTGCAAAAATCGCATAAAATAACATCCTTTTCTTAAAAAATTCCATTCATTTTTGGTGGAATGACATTAAATTACAACCAAAGAATTGAAATGTCAAGCGAAAGGATTTTTCTATGTATTACGAAGCCTTGAAAAAAGAACTGCGTGAATTTTACGGGAACAACGGCGGACAGGTTTGCATTAACACGGAACGTCTCGCCTTGACCGAACAAAGAAGACAATCTATGGAAGCGTATGCCGCCGCTCATCCCGGGGCCGATTCCTTCGAACTCCGCCGGAAAATCTATGAATTCGTCGGAATGGATTTTCAGCCGATTCTTTTTCCCGATTCCCCGTTTTACTGCGAAATGGGCGGTAACGGCGGGTGGAACTGGTCCGGAATCGGATGCTGGCTTCTGAACCACAATATCCCGGGGATCCAGAAGGCAAGTCCGGAAACATGGGAAATCTTCACCGAACGCGGACGCCAGAAATATTATCTCTGCTGCGGTCCTTACTTCGACAGAGCCCACAACTCGCCGCCGATCTCCAATATCCTGAAAAAAGGGTTCAAAAGGATTTACGAGGAAGCTCTCGCCACCCTTCCGAAATGCATCACAAAGGAAGAGATCGAATTTGTGGAAACCGCTATTACCGGGCTTGAAACGGTAAAAATCATGCTGGAAAAATTTGGAGAAACCGCCGGGAAAATGCTCCGGGAAGACAGGACTCCGGAACAGCGGATGTGTTTACGCCGGATTGCGGAAAGCGCTCCCGTCGCGCCATGGAACCCGCCCCGCACCTTTTACGAGGCATTGAACACAACGTGGTTTGTCCGTGAGGTCATGGGGGAACTCGATGGACTGGCAACCAATTCTCTGGGACGTCTCGACTGCCAACTTATCGATTTTTATGAAAAAGACCTGAAAAATGGGAGGATCACTCCGGATGAGGCATACGATCTGATCTGCCGCTTCCTGCTCCTCGGCGATATGCTTTACGACCATGATGCTGCGGTTATCAAATACGGTGACCATGAAAACGAGATCGTTTTCACGCTCGGCGGCTGTGATCCGGCAGGAAACGAGGTGTTTAACGACCTCACAAGAATGTTCCTGAAAGCGCACCGGGAAATGAATCTGATCTATCCGAAACCGCATTGCCGTTTTTCCGCGAAGTCGAACTCCGAATATCTGCACCTTATCGGAGATGACATCCGGAGCGGGCGCGGTGTTTATTCACTTATCAACGATGACTGCATCATTCCGGCACTGGTAAAGGATGGAAAAACACTTGCGGACGCCCGCGACTACTGCTGTACCGGATGCTGGGATATTGTGCTCGACAGCCGCGAAGACAATGCCGGAGGCAACTACTTCAGTCTTGCCCGGATCGTGGAGGCAACCATTCACGATTCTCCGGAAACCCTGGCGGCGGCACATCTCGACTTTCAACGTATTGACAAGGCGGAGAATTTTGAAGAAGTCTACCGGATTCTCATGGAGAATACGTTCAAAGTCATGCTCGATATGCTGAAGACGGAAGGAACATACGGGCAATTGTGGAGCAAGGCCGCACCCGCACCGCTGAACTCGGCCTGTTCGCTGGACTGTCTTGAAAAACGCAAAGACTTCACAGACGGCGGACAGCGCTACAATCCGCACTCCTTTTCCCTTTGCTTTTTCGCCAATTTCATCGACTCGCTTCTGGCGATCAGAACGCTTTGTTTCGAACGGAAAATCTGCACTCTTCCGGAACTTCTGAATGCGGTTCGGAACAACTGGAAGGACGCGGAGCCGCTTCGCCGCCAGGTCCTGGACTCGCCGCACTGGGGAGACGACAACCCGGAAACTGTTTCGCTTGCCCGACGGGTGTTCGAGGATATTTATGCACGGACGCGTTCCCTGAAAAATGAGCGTGGAGGCCGTTTCCAACTGGGAGTATGGATTTATCGTGAATTCCGCTACTGGGGCGAACTCATGAAAGCCCTTCCGGACGGACGACGCGACGGCGACCTTCTGTCACAGAGTCTCAATCCCTCGCACTTCCGCAACAGAGAGGCGGTGACAACGGTCCTTCAATGCCTGTCCCGTCTCGATCTGACGAAATGCTCGGGCAATTCCGTGGTAAACATGGTTCTCGACAAATCGGGAACGACCCCAGAGACCATCGAAGCGCTTCTGCGCACATTCGCACAGTTGAAGCTCCAGCTTCTGCAGCTGAATTGTACCAGCCTTGAGGAACTTCTCGATGCGCAAAAGCATCCGGAGGCGCATGAAAACCTGATTGTGAAAATCTGCGGATTTTCAGCCAGATTCACTGTCCTTTCCAAAGAATGGCAGGATGAGGTCATTCACCGTAAGGAGTTTTAATTATGGTTTTTACACTGGAAAATGAGTTCAAAATTTCATCTGTCATGATGGGAACCTATCCGTTCAGGAACGAAGCCATGGATATTACTGTGGACGCGGCGATCGGAGTCGGATATCGCGGTTTCGGCAAGGCACAAAACTATCCAGCGAGGAGAGTCAAGGCAATTCGCTGGTGGGAAAAGGCATTACAAAAATAAAATCCGGTTCTGCTGAAAAAGGAATACGTATGAACTTCCAGATGCGATTATTGAGCAGTCATTCCAACGGAAGTGCGAAAATCGGCGAGACAGTTTGCCTGATTCCCGTTATCATGAAGGACGACGTTCCGTTGTTTTCCGGAAAAATCGCTTACCTGGGTTTCCGAGACACGGAGTCGTTCATAGAGGGGACACTTGATCTGTCACGGCGCGGAACACACATCGTTTGCCGAGCTGACAAACCGACTTTTTTTCGGTATTCCTTCCGGTTTGAATCGAAAGACGTTGTGCTTGAGCAGGAGATCGGTGTTATTTTCGCGCCGGAAATGTTCCATCCGCACAGCGAATGCCCGGTAAACCTGAGCGATTTCTGGGCGAAACAGCTCGCACAACTGCTGGCAATTCCATGCGCAATGAGGCTGAGCGCTTTACCATCCTGCGGAGAATTCCGTCTTTACGACTTGACGGCAAACTGTGTCGGCGGGGTTCCTGTCAGCGGCGAACTGGCGGTTCCGGAAAACGGGGCAACGCGTTTTCCTGCGATCATTATTCCGCAAGGGGCGGGCGGGCGCGGTGCTGGTGTCGGCAATACCGCATGGTTCGCATCACAAGGATTTCTCGCGCTGGATTTAAATGCACACGGGTTGCCAAATGGTCGCACTCCGGAGTTTTACCGGAATTTGGTCGGGTATGCTGGCTATCCGAAACGCGGTTTCGACGCGGTCGATCCCACGAAAATATATATGACCGGGATGTTTCTCCGAGTGAAGCGTGCGCTGGAAGTGGTTTGTTCTTTGCCGGAGTGGGACGGTCGCCATCTCTTTTTAGCGGGGGCCAGTCAGGGAGCATGGCAGTGTTATGCCGGAGCGTTTTTGGACAGCCGGGTAACGGCGGTGGCAACTACGATTCCAGCCGGATGTGATTTGTGTAACGGCGGTTGGCCGTTTACCGGAATCCCATCGGAAGAACGGGCACGATACGCAAAGCACCTGCCATATTTCGATGGTGCACATTTTCTAGCCCACATGAAAATGCCATTGCTGATCCGAGCGGGGCTGGTGGATACAGTGTGCCGTCCGGACGGCGTGGCAGCGGCTTTCAACGTGTGTCCATCTCAAGAGAAAATGCTTTACTGGGCCAACGAAATGCGTCATTAAGTCACCGGGGAAACAAGGGCATTGTTCGACATCTTTTTTCGGGAGGAAATGCAGAAATGACCGGAATTGTTTTCAACATAGAGAAATTCGCCGTGCACGACGGTCCGGGCATCCGGACAACCGTATTCCTGAAAGGGTGTCCTCTGCATTGCGTCTGGTGTCACAACCCGGAGTCGCAAAGTCCGGCTCCGGAAATCTTTTTCACTCCGGAAAAATGCATCGGCTGCGGAGCGTGTTTTCAAATTTGTCCGAATCACTGTCACGAGATGAAAAACGGAAAACATATTTTTCGCCGCACGCAATGTAACCGATGCGGAAAATGTGCGGAAATGTGTGCTTCCGGCGCTCTGGAAAAGGTGGGCGAAAACATGTCCGTCGAAGATGTGATGAAGGAAGTTTTGGAAGATAAAATCTTCTATGACAATTCCGGCGGCGGATTGACGCTTTCCGGAGGTGAACCGCTGGCGCAATTCGAATTTGTCCGGGAACTTTTACAAGCGGCCCGGAAAGAACGGCTCCATGTCTGCATGGAAACCTGCGGATATGCTTCTTTCGAATCCATTGAAAAACTTCTGCCGCTGGTTGATCTCTGGCTCTGGGATATCAAGGCGACCGGATCGGAAAAACATCGAAAACTGACTGGCGTCTCCAATACACTGATTCTGGAAAATTTGCTTAGACTGGATGAGATGGGCGGTAAAACAATTCTGCGCTGTCCTCTTGTTCTCGGAGTCAACGATGAGACTGAACATTTACAGGAGATTGCCGTGCTGGCAAACTCCCTGCGGAATGTTCGGAAAATTGAGGTAGAACCATATCATCCGCTGGGAGAAGACAAGAACCGGCGTCTTGGAAAAACTGCGATATTTAGTGCCTCATTTACCACGGAAGAACAAACTGCTGCCTATCTTTCCTTTTTGCGATGCAAAATATCCCTTCCCGTTGAAAAAGGATAACCAGATTCCGGTGTGAGATTCGAACCCTCGGCGAAAATTATGCGTTCTGAACTCTATCGAGGACAAAAAATATCTTTTTTTACGGAATGAGGAAACGAGAAAAACATCTTTGGAAGAGATGTGGTCAGTTGCTTTGGGTAACTGCATATAAAAGTTTAACTTGTCGGATTTTGAAATTTTGTTTTTCAAAACATTGCCAATCACACTCATACCCGAAACCATGAAAAAAGTTCGAGGAAACGTTTTTGCAATCGGTCGGAATGATTCGTCGAAATTCCGGGAAAAATGGGACTGGCCGAGTGCTGATATTCAGTGGGTTGTAAATTGACGCGTTGACTTCATACCATTTCCGCTCGGTCGGAGTGCGATGGCTTTTTGCACATCAAGGTTGGGTTACGGACATAGTGGGTCAAGATTGCCAGCCTCAAAACGATGGAAGTTTTACCGGGAGTTCGAACCTGAAAACGGATGTCCGTCCGGGATTCGAACCGCTCGGTAGACCACGAAAGCCATTAGTTTCTTATAATCAATTACTTCTGCTAGTGTACCGCGTTTTTTGCACTTGGCGGGAGATTCTCAGAATTCAGACGAAATTACCGGAAAACGGCCTTCGGAGGCGTTGTAATTGGATTCTGAAACAAAAAGTTCAGTCCGAACGGAATCTGCAAAACCTTCTGAATCAACGGGTTTTAGCGACGATGAAAAATTGTTGACTTTTTGACGAGTTTGCGCAACCTCTTCATACGCCTCTTCCAAGAAAATACGCGTTGGATCGCAACTTTTACGGTGTTCTTCCTTGATTCTGATACTTGCCTCGGAGTCAGGGAAGCGTTCCAATTTCAATAGATTACGTTTCAGACGGAAGGCATCGAAGAAACATGAGAATCCGAAGCACATCAACATGTGCCCGGGCTTCGTGCACGGGGCGGATAACCGAAGTGTTTCCGGTAGGCGTTGCTGAAGTAGAATTGGTTTTTCCAACCACAGAGTCTTGCAATGTCTTTGATGAGATAACGTCCGGATTGAAGAAGCTGCTGTGCGTGTTCGAGCCTGATTTTAATCAGTTTTCGGCGTGGAGCGACATGGAGTTGCTTCTGAAAGCAGCGGCTGAGGTATTGCTGGGAGATTCCGAGATTTTCGGCGATGGAGCTGATACTGAGGTCGTCCCGGTGGTAGTAGCGCTCCATGAAAAAGATGGATTGGTCTATCATTGAGCCGGCGCTTTGGAGTTTTTCGTCAGACTGGAGAAGTATCTCGAGCATGATTTGAAGGTTGCAGAAAAGCAGATTGAGGGCTTTGAGACGCATCTGGTTGAACCGGGCGGCAGGGGGAATGTCCAGGAGTATCTGAAGGAGATCGTTGAAAAGGTTGCCGCCGTTTTTGCGAAGCGGGATATTGATGATTCCAATGTTGCCGGAACAGTTGCTGGTAAGGAAGGTAGAGAGACGGTCGCAGTTGAGAATCACATGTCCGCTGGTAAAGCCATGTATCACATGGGGAGCTACCAGTAATGCGCGGCATTGCCCGCAGTCCAGTTCACCGAGGTCGAATTTGAGTTCATAGTAACGGTGTGAGTGATGAGCATGACTGTTGTTGAATTCAAATTTTTCAGGAGTTTCTCGGATGATTTCAAAATGGATCCCCGATGTTTCTATTTTTGCAATGGTTTCAGCCAGAAAGCCGATGAATTTGATTTCTGATTTTTTCATGATGAACATATGTAATAATTTGTTTTGGTTGTTAATATAATCTTTTCCGAAAAAATTTTCAAGCGGAGGCGCGAGGATATTTTTATTTCATTTTTCACAGCCATCCCATAGGAATGTGAAAAATTGAAATGTGACGGCGCATGATGTAACTTATATTTCTACCACGAAAGATAAGGAGACATCATGAAACCGTCAAAACATAAGATGACAGTATTGTCGCAAGTTTTCAAGTTGATTCCGCGAAATTTAATTCCGAAAATCGCCAATGATTTCGGAATTGACCGGCAGTCGCGGGTGTTCAGTCCGACAAGCCACGTTTTTGCACTGGTTTTCGGACAGTTGACGCATGCGCTTGGCTTGAACGACATTTGCGATACGCTTCGCAATCATTGCGGATTGGTGAGCAAGATTCGCGATTGCGTTCCTCCGAGCCGGAACGGACTATCGCACGCAAACCGAAACCGCGACGCTGGCATGGCGGAGACGCTGTTTTGGGAAGTGTTATCGCATCTGAATACGATCAGTCCGAACTTCCGGATTCAAGGCCGTCAATATTGCGCCCTGCCAAGACGTTTCAAGCGCATGATCCATGTGGTCGATTCGACAACGATTCAGTTGATCGCCAACTGTTTGGACTGGGCGAAACATCGCAGACGGAAAGCGGCGGCGAAAATGCACTTGCGTCTGGATTTGCGCTCATTTCTGCCCAATTTCATTCTTGTAAAAACAGCGGGGACGCATGATTCGGCGGAAGCGCCGGCACTTTGCGCTGGGATCAACGAAGGCGAAATTGTCATCTTTGACAAGGCTTATATTGATTTCAAACATCTTTGGCAACTTTTCCAACGCGGCGTTTTTTGGATCACCCGCGCCAAAGACAATATGAAGTATGAAGTTGTGGGACAGCACAGTGCACCCAAACTCAATATTCTTTGTGATGTCATCATCAGACTGAACGGACAGCGCACTTCCGTCTGGTATCCGGAAACTTTGCGTCTGGTCGAGGCAGTCGTCGAGGTCGACGGAAAGCCGAAACGCATGACCTTCATCACCGACAACTTCACTTGGTCGGCAAGTTCCATTTGTGATCTCTATAAGGCACGCTGGTCCATTGAGGTTTTCTTCAAAGAAATCAAGCAGACACTTCAACTCTCCGACTTCATGGGCTACAACGAGAACGCGGTGCGCTGGCAGATTTGGACGGCTCTTCTGACATATATTTTGCTCCGTTTTATTGCATGGCAAAATGAATGGAAGCATACCTTTACACGATTGTTCACCGCCTTGCGTGGAGTTGTCTGGTGCTGTCTGGATATGGGGAGCGTTCTCAAATGCTGTGGGACAGCATCCGGTCCAGTCCGTATGCGAGGTGCTCCGGAACAGGCATATTTACCCGGATTCGCTCCAGTATAACAAACCACAAAAAAAGGAAAAAACCGGAAATGGGTATTTTCAGAAAACGATCAACACAAGCTCAAACAGGGAGGCTAAAATGACAATTTCAAAGAATTATGGGACGGCAGTGTTATATTTACATAAATCACAGAGGGGTATAATAATGAAAAAAATTTTGTTTCTGAGTGTATTTTTGTTATCGTTGAACACATTCGCCGCTTATGTTTATTGGGATCAGAACAGTGAGACCAACACGTTTTGGAATTTTGACCTTGATATCTTTAAAGCGAATAGTTACAAGGATTACGGGATTTATACTTTAAGCGAAGGACTCAGTTCAAGATCTTCATTAAAGGAGGGAGACAACGCCCTTACCGTTACTGAAAATTTGGGGTTCTGGGTAATGAGCAATAGTAACAAAATATACGACAGTTATTCGAATCCGGGGCAGAGGTTTAAAGTAGGAGACAGCTATACCGTGAATGTGTTCTCCAACTCTTCTCCTTTTGCAGTGGCTTCGATTACAATTTCTCCTATTTCTCCCAGCGGACAACCTCTGCCGGGTATCTTGGCTACAATATTGCTCGGGAGTGGAATTCTGGGAGGTTCCGCGATAATGAAAAGGAACAAGAAAAAGGCTGAAATTTGAGTCGGGTTCTTAATTCCCTGTGTAGCGGATGATGGTATCTAAAGGGAATCACTCTTTCCGAAGAGGACGATTCCCTTCTTTTTCCCGAAAAAACTCTCCCATACCAGGCAGGCATAGGAGAGTCCGGGTTGTGTCGGTTTTACTTTTTCAAGAGGCCAACGATGCCCGTCACAACCAGAGTTGCCAGAACGCCGAGACCGAAACCGATCCCCGCGTCTTCCAGCGTAGAGTCGCTCCAGTCTTCGATCCGTCCGCCCTCATCATCTTCTTCCGGGGGCAGATTCGACGTCTCTTTTTCAGGATCGCTCTTTCCCGCATCTTCTTCATGTTTCTTAAATCCGAACATTTTTTCCTCCTAATCGGGTTCGTTCATTCGTTTTCTTCTTCGTTTTTTGTTCTTCCAGGACGATCATACTCCACCCCGCAACTGAGGCAGAGATAGCCGTCGTCCCATTCGATCAAAGCCCCGCCGCATTCCGGACATCTTCTTTCTTCCATGATTACACCTTGAATATCTGACCGCACTTGATGCAGCGGTATTGTCCGACCACGCTTTCATCGACGACCTTGCCGACCGAGTTCCCCGCCGCACCTCCGGAAGCCGCCCCGACGATCACCGAGAGAATCGTGGTCGCGGTGGCTCCGGCTAACGCGCCGACAGGTCCCAGAAACAAGGCTCCTACAACGGCAGCGGCAGTGTTGCTAGTGTAATGTTTCTCAAGTAGTATAATTAAAAATCCGTGCTATATTTTCTTCCATTATCAACATGGGAGGAATAAAGCCAATGGAGCGTTATAAGATTGAACTTGAACCGGAAGCCCGGCAGGAATTGGAAATG